>JAABUV010000279.1_pt1 | contig 79014 bp, 56 predicted proteins | sample 5559971 | NCBI WGS metagenome assembly JAABUV01 (sample SAMN10711881, study PRJNA513362) | rock metagenome | isolation source: Antarctica rocks | place: Antarctica: Victoria Land, Knobhead nord | collected 2015-12-19 | reverse complement strand
TACGACGACCGTCACGCCGGGCTCGGGGATATCCAGGGCGAGGTCGGGGGTGGCCTTCCCCTGCTCGACGCGCAGCTCCAGGCTCTTGGATAGCCAGATCCCATCACGGGCGGCCTGAACCCGATACCGGCCGGGCGTGAGCCCTTGCAGATCGAAGCGGCCGTTGGACTGCACCGAGGCCCCCCGGCTCAGGGTGGCGTCGAGCACGCCTCGGCCCTGATGTGCCGCGACTACGCGGACCCGGGCATTCCGGCCGTCGGATCGGCTGGCCGCCGAGGGTGACTCTCCCCGCCGCGGCCTGTGGCCCCGGCAAGACGATCCGGATGGGCTGGGCCAATTCGAACTCCACCAAGGCCGCTCCGACGAGGCCCGGGAGCCAGACCACCGCCTTCGGCTTCTCGGCGGGCTCGCCGTCGCCCCGAGCCGGGCCACCTCCCGGGATCCACCGCCCGCGCCAGGTGAGGTTCCCCGCGGCGTCGGACACGCTCGAGGCCACCGGCTGATCCTGGCTCGGGGCGAACAACAACGCCCGGGCCGCGAACGCGGGCGCCTGGCCGCCGGGCATCCGGACCATCCCGTCCGCCCCGAACGGGGCGGCCCCCTCCTGGCTCAGGCCGCCCATCCCCAGCATCACCTTCCCCGACCGGCCCGAGGTGGATGGGGCCAGCCCCCCGACCGGCTCGACCGGGCGGAGATCCAGCCGGGCGACGCCGTCCGGCACGTCCACCTCGTAGATCCCGACCGTCGGCCAGGGCCCGGCGTCCCTCCGCCGCATGACCTTGAGCGTGTGTCTCCCCGCCGGCACCGGGCCAAGAGTGAACCGGCCCGTCTCGGGGTCGAGCCGCCAGGGGGTCGGGAACCAGGGGCAGTCGGTGTCGATGGCGAATGGATAGTCCGATGCCTTCAGACCCGCGGGAGGATGGATCGTCCCCCGGACATAGCCGACCGGACGGGCCTGGAACTCGGCGAACGCCTCGGCCCCGGCCTCGACCTTCGCCGACAGGTCGGTGACCGCCACCCCGCCCTTCAGGGCGTCGTCCTCCTCCGGATAGCGCCCCGAGGGGCCGAGGTCGAACGGGGGCCTGGACCCTTCCACGACGCCCCGGACCTCGTACTCCCCGCCGGGGAGGTCGGGGAAGCGGACTTCGCCCCGCGCGTCGGTCGTGCCGGCGGACTGGACCCCGGTGGGGTCCGCGCCAGCGCCATTGACGATCATCACCGTCCCCCGGGCCGGCCGGCCCGCGACGTCCAGCAGGCGGACCCGCAGCGACCCTCGGTCATGCCGGATCCCTTGGAGCAGCACCGGCTCCTCCAGCGCAAGCGCCGGCGAGACCGGCAGGAGCGCCTCGGCCTGATAGTAAGGCTCCTCGGTCACCGGGGAGGATTTCATGGGCGAGTCAAGGAAACGCAGATCCACGGCCCAGAGCCCCGGCGACCCGAAGGTGTGGGTGCCGACCCCTTGCGCGTCCAGCTTGAGGGACGTCGATGAGCTGGGGCTCCGGAGGCCGTACGAGATCGAGACGTTCTGGTCGGCCACCGACGCGCCGTCCGGGCGAATCACCCGGAATCGGACCGTGTCGGGCTGCGGGTGGATGGCGACGGAAAACTCGACCTCCTGGTCAGCGGCCACGCCGACGTTCTCGGCGACGCCGAGTGGCGGTCCCGAGGATTGGGGCCACTGGAAGAAGTGAGGACCCAACGGGTCAGGGCCATCGTTGACGAGGATCCGATAGGTCCCGGGGAAGAGGTTCGCGAACCGGGCCACGCCGTCGGCCCCGGCGCGGGAACTCGGCTGGAACCGCGTATCGAGCTCGCCGCCGAGCGGGCTCTCCCGCGCCCATTGCGTGAGCCCCGCCACGCCGTCGGATTGCAGGCTGACCCAGGCGCCGGGCAGCGGCTTGCCGTCCCGGACCGCCGTCACCTTCTCGGCGGTGGGCGGGATGCGGGTGGCGGGCGTGAGCCTGTCGGGCAGGGGCAGGACGATCCCGGCCCCCCCCAACGCCTCGGGGATGCCGCCGCGATCCGAGCCGACGACCGGGACGCCGTTGACCATCGCCTCGATGGCCACCAGTGCCTGGTTCTCCCACCAGAGCGAGGGCAGCAGTCAGACCCGGGTGAGGCCCCAGAAGTCGCGCGGGTCGGGCGTCTGGGACATCAGGAAGACGTTGGCGTGTGGCCGCAGGTCGATGCCGCAGGCGAGCAGGGTGGCCTCGGAGCCGCGGCTCTCGACCACCAGGAGGGGGATGTCGGGCCGGCTCCGGCCCAGCTCGTCGGCGATCCGGGCGAAGGCGTGGACGCCCTTCTCCGGCGAGGGGTTGACGAAGGTCACGAACCTCGGCTCGCGGGGGACGGCGCGGGCGCGTCCCGGGTCGAGGTGACGAGGACGTCGGGCCGGAATCGCCGGCGGGTCGCCTCGAAGAGTCGGAGGAGCTCGGCGACCTCGAACGGGTCGGGGTGGGCAAGCCGACGGAGCGGCCTTCGCGAGACGGTGAGGGGGACGCCGCCGACACTGGCCCGGAGGTTGGCGGGATCGCTCGCGTCGATCCCCCCCGCTCCGATAGCCCAGGAGTCCCCTCCGATTCCTTGGAAGGCGATGCCGCGAGTGGCCAGTACCTCGGCGGGGTCGGCCCCCCCCACCCGTCGATGACGACCCCCGAGAGGGCCTCGACGGGCGTCCCCCAGGCGGCGAGGCTCCTCGCGAGCGTCCGATGGGCGACGGCGGCGCCGTTGGAGTCGTCGAGGTAGAAGGATCGCGAACAGAAGAGGAGACGGCGCGCCGAGGTCATCCTCCTACCCGCGAATTCAGGGATGATCCGGAGGGCATGCACGCCTCCATGATGCGCGGGTCGGTCGAGGCACCTGGCTCGGACCGCCATTGTCAACACTACCTAATCATAGGAACAATGGATACCACCGAATAGGTTCAGCCCACCCCAAGTCGGGCACGCGATAAGTCTTCTTGGACGTCATTTCGTAGTCAAAAAAAGAATCTTTACACAGATGTGATTTAATATCTTCTCGGATAGCATTAATGTGTTCGTATTTTTCAAATAGATCTTCTATTTTCTGGCAAACTTGGACCAGGAATGTGTTCCCGGGCAACTCCTCGACCTTCGACGCGGGTGCGGACAAAACACGATCTCTACCAAAAATTTTAATGTATTCACTTCCAAATATATTGACCCAGTATAGTTCAGGAAGGCAACGTACGAGAGTCCCACGAGAGACGGCCAGGTGGGGAGGGTTCGGCGGGATGTCCATCACGGTGTGCGATAAGATTCCCTTGTGGATCTCCGGCTGGCAGAGGCCGTGAACCATTCCGTAATGCACCGATATCCCGCGGGCGAGCCGCTTGAGCACTTCGCATAAATTATAAGCGGAATCATACCCATCTGCATTTATGTAAACAGAAATACTTGCCGACTCCTTGCCCTTGCCGGTCCTCGGGCATATCGATCCTCCGACGCGCCTCGACGCGGAGGTCCAATGGATCGGAGGCGAGTTCAACAGCGTTCCATAGAAATCATCGCCTGCGGCAGGGTCGAAGGTCCCTCGTAACGGCTCGTACACGCCGTACTTTTTCGGCGTGAATTCGCTATAATCGCTCAACGTCCGGAAGACGTGGGCGATCAGCCTCGCATCGTCCAAGACCTGTGTGTGCAGACTCAAGAAAAAATAGTTCATGAACCGTTTCCAGCCTGCCACGATGACTGGGAATGTAGGCGGGCTTTGGCGGAAACCCTGGGCGGTTCCACCATATTCGACCTGCGGTACCCTTGATCGCATCGCGCCAGATCAGAAGGAAGATAATCGGTGTCGATTCAGTTTTCCGGCGACCTGTTTGCCGCAAGGAGGGGAGAAGGGCGGAAAAGGGGGTCAGGAACCGATGACAGGTTTAAATATGGCTTGTCATCGGTTCCTGACCCCCTTTCCTTGCCTCTGCATCAATCGAGCATTAATAGCGTGCGTTTCTGATTGACATCAAAATCAGGATCGAATCCCGCCTTTCGGGCTAGGGCACCACAAAACCGGAGCAATTGTTTACGGCTCTCTCGATTCCGTGGCAACTCAACTACTAGCTGACCTGTATTCTGGTCCTCGTCCACGCGCCCGAGGATATTAACGGCATGGACGGCGACCGCTCCCAGGCCATAAAGTTTCTTGACGAGTCGTAGGGATTCGTCTTGGCCCGTCGCCTCGCCCAATGACCGCGATGGCTGTCGCGTTTCCATGAGCCAGGACATAGCCTCGCGCACTTGAGCTCCATCTAAAAGTTTCGCCACCGTGTCCTCTGGCGGCACACTGTTGACACTGCGTGCTTTGCGGCTCGGCTTGGCGGCGTCGCGCATAAACTTCGATTTTTTAATAGGCTCATACAGTGGCAGGGAGGGATCGCGAGCGCATGCTTCCCGATAGCGTTTTTTGGAAACCTTCTCATCTTCCAGCCAATACGTCTCTCCGCATAACTCCCCGTCCTCAAAATACGCGAGCTGACGTCCTGTCCACTTCCCGTCGATCATCGAAGTCTCGCCCATGAGGTTCCCGTTCGGGTGCCAGATCCGGTAGATGCCCGTGCCTTTCCTGATCTCGCAAGAGCCGATCAGTTCCCCACTGTCGTCCCATTGCCTCACCATGCCTTCGATGATCCCGTGGTCGAGCGGGATCTCCGACGCCAGTACGCCGTTCGGATGCCAATGACGAGTTGTGCCGTGGGGACGCCCATCAACCAAGGTCACTTCGCCCTCGATCCTTCCGTCCGGAGAGTAGGTCCGTTCCTCAGTCCTCCCTTCCGGAAAGCGGGTCTGTTCGATGGTCCTTCCATCCGGGAAGGATTTCCGCTCGGTGATGCTCCCGTCCGCATGGCATGTCCGTTCGGTCTTCATCAGAGGAACCCCATCGCGGCAAAGATTGTGCCGATCCCCAAGGCACCCTCCAACCTCGCCCCATCTCCGCTGACTCGAAGCGCGACGAGGCTTGGAATTCGATCCCCAAAGGCCACGATGATGGATTGCGCGAGTCGTTTGCCCAGTGGAGAGACCATGAAACTCTTCACCAGCGCGAGCGACGAGGACCCGGTTGCCCGTCCTTACCCGCGGTCTCGTTGAAGCCGGTGGGAATTGCCCAGCGGAAGCGGCCGTCGTCGTCGGCGACCACATCTTTGTTGTAGAAAGTCAGCGTGACCCGCCCGGCCGGCCGGCCGGTCCCGGCGATCTGGACTTCCCCCTGGATCGCGTCGGTCAGGACGGTGAAATCAGCGGCCGACGACGGGACCAGAAGGAGCGCACAGAGCAGGATCGCACGGATGGCTTGTCGGAGCATGGACGGATCCCTCGCGACGTGTATCCGACACGGCCTCGGTGGCCGGGATCACGGCCTGATCAACCCCTCGTCCGTTCCGCCAGCAGATCACGACGCCGCCAGCCTGGCAAGTGGTTGAACCGAAGTCGATCCCGGCGCAAACGGTATTCCACCCGATGCTACGGGCTGGCCGACCCGAGGCCGGTCGGCTAGCGGGCCCCCTTGCGCCCCAAGAAGGCCGCCATTTCGGCCAGGCCGGCGTCGCGCCTCGACTCGGGCCAGCAGGGGTTGAAGGCGGGGGCCCCTCCGAGCGTCGCCAGTTGCCAGGCGTAGACGTCGGCCATCCGGATCGGGCCCTCGGTGCCCCGGGGCGGGGCGTCGCGGTCGTCCTTGGGCGTGCTCCGGCTCATGGAAAAGCCCCCGTCGAACTGGAGGCTCACGCCGCCGTTGTCGCCGACCCTGGCCTTGCCGATGGGCGAGAGGTCGCCCAGAGCCCCCAGGAGCATCGCGCGGAACGCGGGGACCTCCACCAGCGGCGAGGCGATCAGTCCCGCGGCTTGGAAGGTCGTCTTCACCCCCTTCCGGCCGAGCAGCGGGACCCAGAGGGATTGCGGGTCGCTGAAGAGCCAGGCGGCGGCGGCGGCCAGGGCCGGGTCGTCGGGCTTGCGGTAAAGCGGCTCCAGGACCGCCAGGGCGTTCTGCTCCAGCCAGTCGGGCGCGGTCGTCCGGACCCATTGGGCGTATTCGCCGATCGCCCCGGCGTCGCCGGCCTGGTCGCGGGCCAGGGTGAACCGGGCGATCGAGACGGCGAGGTTCTGGCTGGTCCAGTCGTGGCCGGATCCGGGCCGGGCGTAGCGCTCCCGGCAGATCCGCGTCAGGTCGCGGAGCGTCGGCACGGCGGCGACCGGATCCCAGTCGGCGAGGATCCCGGCCATCCGGCAAGGGCTGAGCAGCTCGAAGCCCTGGCCCTCGGGCGTCTTCAGCATCGACTCGACCCGCCGGGCCATCAGCGCCGCGACGGTCGGTTCGTGCCCCTGGCGGAGCGACTCACCCCGGGGCGGGGGCCGCTCGCCCGGGCGGACGGGCGACGTCTCGGTCACGACGAACGGGCCACCGCCGGGGACGGTCCGGACGTTCTCGGGTTGAATGATGTGGCCCGCCGCCTCCAGCCAGGCCCCGCCGCCGGCCCTCTCGTCGGCCAGGGTCCGATACCAGCGCTCGACGAGCGGGATCGCCCGGTTCTTTTCCCAGTACGCTCCGATCTGGTCGGCGACGGCGTTCCGGCTCCTCGGGCCATCCTCGGTCCCGTCCGGGTCGAGCGGGGCGAAGTTGGTGGCCTTGAGGATGCCCGTGAGCGCGGTGTAGGCGGCCCGGTCGGCGCCGAGGATCGTCCGGCTCCGGAAGAAGTCGCGGCCGAACCCGACCGAGCGGGTCAGGCGGTCTTCGGTCCGGAAGGCCCGGATCAGCGGCTCGACGGCGGCGTCCCCCTCGGCGATCAGCTCCTTGATGATCGGCGACTCGCCCAGGGTCACGCCGCCGGGCTGGCTCCACTGGCGGGCGGCGACCTGGTCGAGGTCGCGGATCAGCGCCGCGATGCGGGCCTCCCGGCCCTCGCCCCGGGGCGGGGCCGGCGGGTTGGCCCGCTCCCTGGCGCGGCGCTCCTGGTCGGCCAGCAGCTCGGGCAACTGGACGAGGAAGTCGAAATAGGGCGTCTCCCGGCCGGGCCGGGCCCGCCGATCGGGCCGGGCCCGCCGATCGGGCCGGGCGAAGCCCATTGCCTCGGCCTTGGCGGCGACGGCCCGGGCAAACGAGTCGAGGAAACGGGCGTCGGCCAGGGCGAGGGGGTCGTCGCCCCTCATCAGGGCGCAGCTGGCCCGATCGAAGTGATACCAGGCCAGGTCGCCGGCGAGGCTCAGGTACGAGACCCCGTAGGAGTTCAGGTCGAGCTTCGGCCCCGGGCCGCCCGGGTTCGGGGCCGTCGATGGCCCGGTGCCCGCCGCCCAGGCCGCCTCGGCGAGGTCGGCCCGGCCGAGCCGGAGGAGCAGGCAGACCTTGATCGGGTGGAACGACCCGACCGCGACCGGGGACCCCTCGTTGTTGGTCCCGAACTCGCCGAAGGCCCTCCGCCCGGCCGGCCGGTCCTTGGGTGCGACGTCGGCCCGGCCGTTGCCGGCGGCGTCTTCAAGGGCCCGGACGTCGGCGTCGAGGTCGGCCGGTCCGCCGACTCCGGTCAGCGGGTAGACCAGGCCGCTCCAGGCGATCGCGTGCCGGGGCTCCCCGCCGTCAGCGGCCGGGACGACCCAACCGCTCGTCGCGACGTCGTGCGCCTGCCCGCCCCAGACGCTCCCGACCGCGATCTGGATGGTCCGGTACTGGCAGCCCCTCGGATCGGCGAGCCCCTGATCGAAGAGCGCGGCGGACGCCGAGACGAGGAAACGGGGGAGGCTGGTTGCGGGCGGGACCCAGGGCTCGGCCTGGCTCGGGGAGAGCGGGAGCGTCGGCTCCCCGGCCCGGGCCGGGGGTGGGGAGGCTTCCCCGACGATCAGCAGGGCCAGGGCGAGCGGGGCGAGCCAATGGTCCGGGGCCGTCCGGGGGGCGGGTCGCATGGCGAGACTCCTCGGCGGGTCCATCGGGTCGATCGATCAGTCGTCGAATCCTTCGGGCCAGTCGCCGACGCGATTGAGCCTGAACAGCCATTCGCCGCCGCCATAGGGACTGAACAGCTCGTGGAGGCGGAGCCCGGGGGGAAGGCCGAGGATCCCGGCCAGCGCGATCCGGGCCTCGGCCTTGCTGTGATGGCGGAAGCCGGAGGCGCTGGCGATCCGGCCGGCCGGCGGCGTCGGGTCTTCGGGCAGGGCGTCGAGCAGGGCTCTGGCGACCCGGGCGTCGAACGCCCCCGCGGCCCGGAAGAGCGCGAGGCCCTCGGGCCCCAGCCCCCAGTGCTCGTCGTCCATGCCGACGAGCCGGGCGGCCACCGGCGCGAAGACGGCCTCGGCCGCCGGCCGGTCGTAGCGGGCCGTCAGGACCGCCAGGTCCGCCAGGTCGAGGTAGTGCTGGCGGACCTGGGGCATCACCGGCATCGGCTCGGGCTGGCTTGACAGCGGCGGGCGAAGCGAAAGGGCGAGCCAGAAGTAGCCCGGCGCCCGGTCGGGATCGATCCGGCTCGCCAGCGGCAGGAGCCGGGCCAGGGCGAGGGCCGGGGAGGGCTGGCTCGCCGGGCCGTCTCCGAGCTTCCCGAGCCGGACGACCGATTCGAGCAGGAGAGTCCGGGCCGTGGCGGGGTCGGATTCGGCCCGGGCCCCCGCCGCGACCGCCGGCAGGAGGGCCTCGACGATCGGGTCGTGATTCTCGGCCGCCAGGGTCCGGGCCGCCGGCAGGTCGGTCCTCGCCATCCGGAGGCAGGCATCGCGCCGGGCTGGCCGCTGGCTCCGCTCCTCCATCAAGCCGATGATCCGCCGGGCCCCGTCCGGGTCGGTCGCCGCGATTCGGTTCGCGATCCCGGCCCGGAGCGTGTCGATCTGGTGTTGCTGCTGGCCGCCGCCTTCCAGGAGCTTCAGCGCCGCGGGGAGGTCGACCCGCGCCAGGGCCAGGGCCAGGGCCAGGTCGTCGCGGGGGGCGGGGAAGGGCCGCTGGCTGGGCTTCTCGGCCAGGGCCTGGGCCTCGCGGACGAGCTTCGAGCCGCGGTCGGCGTCGCCGAGGTCGAGCCATCGGTCGGCGACCCGGGCGAGCTGGCTGGCCGCCTGGCTGGGCTCCTCGGACTCGCGGGCCCCCCGCCCGGCGCGTTCGAGGAGATCGCGGCGGAACTCGGGCGGGGCCGTCTTCCCCAGGCGATCGAACAGGCCCAGGGCGGCGGTCGACGCCGTGTACGGCTGGCCGATCGCGTCGAGGACCTCCAGGGCCTTTTTCGGGTCGCCCTCGGACCGGCCGACCGCCAGGGCCGTGAGCACCCCCGGCTCGGCCGTGAGGACCTGGTCCTCGATCATCGTGACGACCCGGTCGGGATCGACCAGGGCGGTGATCTTGGGGATCCGCCCCCGCTCCGTGACCTCGTGGTCGCCGCCGGGGGCCTTCCGGGCCTCGGCGATCAGGACCCGGGCGATCGCACGCTCCTCGTCGCGTGAGACCGGCGAGGCGGCCGGCCGGAGCGGGGACGCGGGCGGCTCGTCGAGGCGGCGGAGGGCGAACTCGACCGACCGTTCGGCCGGGTCGACCCGCCGACCGAGGAACCGATAGCCTTCCCTGGACACGAACAGGAACGCCGGGGCGTCGGGGATTCCAGGAACCCGGTACCGGCCTTCGCCGTCGGTCGCGCCCCGGGTCTTCCTCGGTCCGTCGCCCGACTGGAAGACCTCGGCCCCGGCGACCGGCCGGCCGACCGAATCGACCACCCGCCCGGCCAATTCGCGGGTGACGACCGACCGGCGGAGGGTCAGGTCGGGGACCGCCAGGTCCGGCGGGACGATCCATCGCGACGCCGCCGGCTCGAAACCCGGCGCCTGGATCTCGACGCGATAATGGTTCCCGACCGGGATCTGGTCCGGCGTCCGGTAGCGGCCGTCGGGGCCGGTCCGGACCTCCTCCGCCCCTCCGAACGGGAAGTCGCTCCCCGAGTTGGGCGCAGGGTCGGGCGGGCGGATCCTGACCCGGACCGAGGCGCCGGCCAGCGGTTGGCCGCCGCCGCCGAGGACCCGGCCGGAGAGGGCCATGGTCGGCCGCTTCCGGAGCCGGAGCGTGATCGGCTCCCCCTCGCCGGCCGTGGGGACGGTCACGGGCTCGGAATTGGCGACCGGGCTCGACGACGCCCAGACGCGGACCTCGGACCTCGGGGCGATGCTCCCCAGCACGAATTCGCCCCGGGCGTCGGTCTCGGCGTAAACCGAGTTCGCGTTCTTCCCGTACTCGGCCGAGATCCAGGAGCCCCCAACGGTGATCATGGCGGCCGGCTTTCCGTCCGCCTCGTCGACCACCCGGCCCCGGACCTGCGCCGCCTTCCGGAGCCGGGGCGGGATGAAGTCGTGCCGTCCCTCCCCCTCCTTGACCTCGAAATCGGCCCAGTGCGGGGTGCCTGGCGCGAGGAAATACTCCTTCGGCATCTCGAAGGCGGAAAAGCTGAACCGGATCTTGCCGGGCAAGACGAGGGTCGAGAAACGGCCCTGGACATCGGTGTAGAGCCGACGGTCGGCCCCGGAGCCCGAACCCAGCGGGGCGACGTCGATCTTGATGCCGGGGATCGGGGCCCCGCCAGGCTCTTCCCGGAGGATCCCCTCGACCCGGATCCCCCGGCGGATGGCGATCTCCACTTCCTCGGACCCGCCCGCCCGGATCGTCGCCGCCGGCTCCTTGACGACGCGATAGTCCGAATCCTTGGGGGCGGTGATCGTCCAGATGACCTGGCCCTCGGCCAGCGGCGGGAACTCGACCCGGCCGTCATCGCCGGTCGTCTCGCGGGCCCATTGGGTCGTATAGGGGCCCCGGTAGCCCGGCTCGGTCGGCCGGGGCGAGGCGATGATCGTCCAGCCCCGGATGGCCTTCGAGTCGTCGGCGACGACCCGGGCTTTGAGTCGGCCGATCGGACGGAGTGTGAGGGTCGCGGTGTCGGGGTCGAGCGGCAGGCACTGGACGAGCTGCCCCACGGCCGTCACGTCGAGCGCGGAGACGTCCGCGGGCAAGAAGCCATCGAGCGGCACCCGGCCGTCGGCGCCGGTCGTGGCGACGAGGCGGTCGAGCAGCTGGAACGGCGGCCTCGGGGCCTTCAGGTTGAAGATGCCCGGCCGGACGCTCACCCCCCGGGCGGGCTGGCCGTCGGGCTGGAGGACGCGAATCGAGGCCGAGGTCGGCGGCCCGAGCACCAGGCGGACCGGCTCGTCGGCCGCCGGGATGGCCTGCTTGAACTCGACGAAGGCGACGCGCGACCCGGGCTTGAACGCCCAGAGCGTCGGCGACCACATCCTGCCCCGGCCCACCAGATCGTCGGCCCGATCGAGCCGGAACCGGCCCCGATCATCGGTCTCGGCGGTCGCGAGAACCTCGGGCCCCTGGTGGGTCGCGATGGTGTCGCCGAGCCAGACCGTCGCCCCCGCGACCGGCCGGCCGGCGGCGTCCTCGACCGTCCCCGAGAGCGGGACCATCGTCCCCAGCGCGATCCACGCCACGGGGATCAGCAGAGTCATCGTCCAACTCCGAGGGGCCTGGGCGATCGAGAAGGGTGGGCCATCGAGAGATCGGCCGATCCCGATCCTATCGCGCGAGCCGGGCCGGCGGAAGGGGCCGCTGTCGTGGGCCCCGGTTCCGGTCCCTCGGGACTCGCGACGGCCGCGTGCTCACCTCCTCTCCGCCGTGCTGCCCGCGTTCCGGACGATGGCAACCACGACAAGGTGTCGCGTCCGAACCGGGACTTGCGTGGCCGGCCTGCTCCTGTTAGAACGTACACATGTTGATGGCGGACTTGCCGATCCGAGACCGGGGGAGAGCGATCCGATGCCCGACCTGGATGATGGCGAGTCGGTCTAGGTGAAGGGGTTGGGGGCCAAGCCCTGCGTCCTGAAGAACTCTGGCGGGCTTTACTCGTGCTCCTGCCCGGCATGGCGGAACCAGTCGACCGCGATCGAGCGGCGGACGTGCAAGCATCGTCGCAAGCTGCGCGGGGACGAGGCCGAAGTGGCCCGGGTCGGTGCCGTGGCCGGCGGCGTCCCCGTGGACGCGCGTGTCCGGGCCACCGCGGAACCAGTCCTTGCCGAACCGGGCGAACACGTCATTCATCCGGACGACCTGGAGCCTCGACTGGTCGTCCCACATCGTCCCGAAGTCGAGCAGGAGGAACCGGCCCCGGAAGGCGCCGGGCACGGCGAGCTTCTTGCCATCCACGGTCGCCACCTCGGAGGCGGGCGCGGGCTCGCCGACCTGGGGCCTGGCCCGGAGCCGGAGCCGGAGCGAGCCGAGGTCGAATGGCTCATCGGTCCGGCCTCCAGGGATCGGCGGGATCGTGATCGTCCGCACGAGCGAGCCGAACGGACCCCGGTCGCCTCCGGCATCGCGCTCGTTGACCCGGATCGAGACCCGGTACTCGCCGGGCGGGACGTCGTCGATCCGGAACGAGCCGTCGGGATCGAGGGCCAGGCGGATCAACACGCGGCCGTCGGTATCGGTTTGGCTTTCGGGGGTCTGGTGCCAGGCCGTGAGCCATTCGCCCCAGCCCGGGGCCTCCAGCGAGGTCTTGCCGCGAATCAGCTCCAGGGGGTAGGGGCTGTTGGTCCGATTGCTCTCCAGGCTGACGTTCCCCTGGTCGGTGAAGTCGACCGGCTGTTTCAACCCCTCGGGCGGCTCGACCCGGCCGACCACCGGCCGCCCCTTGCCGCCGACGGTGACCACGGTCGTCCGGCCGTCCTCGACGCGGACGATCCGGATCTAGACCCGGCCCACGCCCGGGCCTTGGGCCGGTTCGACCGCCTTCTTCGGCTCCTGAGCAAAGACGACCAGCGTGGGGGTCGGGACCTGCCCGGGCCTGGGCCCGGCGCGCGTGATCCGGGCGGGGCCGAGGGCGGCGGCCAGGGCGAGGCCGAGTCCGCCCACGGCCACCCGAGCCGGCCATCGGGGGAGGCATCGGGCCTCGCTCCGGGATCGGTCGATCTCGGCCACCCTTCGGCCGAGTCGAGAGCGCCTGGCCATCGCCAGGCCCAGCGGGGGGCCCGGGCGGCGGGCCAGGCCCTCGGCCATCGCCAGAAGGGCCGCCCGGTAGGGAGCGGGGCCGCCCATCTGGTGGACGCAATAGGCATCGCAGGCGCGTTCACGCGACTCGGCCTGGGCCCGGCCCAGGAGCCAGGCCATCGGCTGTGGCCAGTCGACGCCGGCGCCCCACCGCCCGCCAGGCCCCCAGCAAGATCGTCGACCGGACGGCCAGGTCGAGGCCCGATCCCGCGACTCCCGACGGCGAGTTGATCCACCAAGGCAAGCTCATGGTTGGTCTCACTGCTTCCCGAGACGCTTGGGTTTGGACATGGGAGCGGCGGACCGGCGGATCTCGTCGAGTTGCTCGGGCGAGAGCCGCTCGTCCTCGATCAGCCGGAGGACCAGGTCCTCGGCCGAGCCGGCGAAGAACCGTGCGAGGAGGTCCCCCAGCGCGTGACGCTGGGCTCTGGCACGGCCAATGGCGGGGCGGTAGACATAAGCTTTGCCGACGGCCTCGTGGGTCAGGTAACCCTTGGAGGCCTGGACGCGGAGCAGGCCGCGGCTTGCTTCAGCCGACCGTCTCCATCGTGATCCCCATCGTCTCCGACTCGCCGTGCCCGAGGACCCGGAGCCCGGCGTCCACCCCCCGGGCCTGCAAGTTGATCGCGTCGGTCGTCTGGGTGTACGGCTCGACGGCGATCAGCGTCCCTTCGCCGAACGGTGGCGTGAAGACGACCAGGTCGCGGAAGTGCCGGTCGAACCCCAGCCGGAACTCAGCGCCCAGGGCCTCGTCGACCAGCCGGCAGGTGCAGCGGTCCCGCTCGAAGGCCAGGCCGGTCAGGACGTCGTCGAGCTTCAGGCCGGCCATCGGCTGCCCCTCCCGAAAGTCGAGCCGGGCGTCGACCGGCTCGCGCTTGCCGGTCGGCAAGGACCCTTCCAGCGGCCAGTATTCCGACGCGGGCAGGATCAACTTCCCCTTGGCAGTGTCCTTCGAGGCGAACGGGAGCCGGAAATAGGGGTGGATGCCGAAGCCGTAGGGAAGGTCCTGGTCGGTCGGGTTGGTCACATTGACCGTCAAGGTCAGGCGGCGGCCCGAGAGGGCGTAGCGGACCGTCAGGATCGCGTCGCTCGGCCAGAACGGGCGCATCTCGGGCGATTGCATGGCCAGGTGGTAGCGGCCGACGAGGAATGCCTCCTCGGCCGTCGTCCCCTGGGCGGCCACGTCCCAGTTCGCCGCGATGGCGAAGCCATGGATCGCGTGGACCTTGCCCCCGACCGGGATCTCGTAGGCTTTGCCCCCGAAGGTGTACTTCCCTTCGCGGATCCGGTTCGGGAACGGGAAGAGGATCGGGGTCCCGTTCCGCCCCGGGCTGGTGGGGTTGGTGGCGAAGTCGTCGCTGGCCACGATGATCCGGCGGACCTCGCCGGCCGCCGGGAGCCGGAGGTCGAACAGGTTGAAGCCATACAAGGGGAGGACCGACGCCGACGCCCCGCTGGTCGTGTCGCGCAGAGTGTAGACGGTCCGGCCGCCGCGGTCCTCGGTCTCGACGCGGTACGCCATGGGCTCGATCCTCGACGGTCGCCTGGGGGTCAACGGGGATCCGGCCCCGCCGTTGATACTCATTCGACCTTCGAGGACGCCGGATTGCAAACGCCCGGTGGTCGCGTAAGATCGATTTCCCGAACCAATCGCTCCGGAGGCCCGATCGCCGTGCCGAACCTGTCCCCGACCACGCTCCTCGACTTCGCCGCCCGCCTGTTCACCGCGGTCGGGGTCCCCGAGGCCGACGCCTCGGTCGTGGCCCACAACCTGATCGGAGCCAACCTCCGGGGGCACGACTCGCACGGGGTCCTCCGGATCCCCCAGTACGTCGACTTCCTCCGACGGGGCGAATACCAGGTCGGCGTCGAGCTGGAGGTCGATCGCGAGTCGCCCGGCGTGGTGGTCGTCGACGGCCATTGGGGGCTTGGCCAGGTCCAGGCGCACCGACTCCTCGGACGGGTGATCCCCAAGGCTCGCGAACTCGGCCTGGCCGCCGGGACCGGGCGGAACTTCGGCCACATCGGCCGGGTTGGCGAATATGCCGAGCGGGCCGCGGCCGAAGGGCTGATCCTGATCGCCACGGTCAACAACAACGGCGCCGGGCAGCGGGTGGCTCCCCCGGGCGGCCGAGAGCCCCGGCTGGGGACCAACCCCCTCTGCGTGGCCATTCCCACCGACGCCGACCCGGTGGTCCTCGACTTCGGAACCAGCGTCGCCGCCGAGGGGAAGGTCCGCGTCCACTATTTCAACGACAAGCACCCGGTCCCCGAGGGCTGGCTGCTCGACGCCCAGGGCCGGCCGACCACCGACCCGTCGGTCCTTTACGAGCCGCCGACCGGCTCGATCCTGCCGATGGGCGGGACCCAGGCGTACAAGGGGTTCGGCCTCGGCCTGGTCCTCGACATGCTCTCCGGCGGCCTGACCGGCGGCCGGTCGAGCCACCCCGGGGCCGCCGGGGCCAGGGGGAACAACGTCGTCTTCCTCGCGCTGGACCCCGAGCGGTTCGCCGGCCTCGGGGCCCTCGTGGGGGAATCGTCCGGCCTGGCCCGCTACGTCCGGGCCACGCCGAAGGTTGACGGCGTCGCCGCCATCCTTTTGCCCGGCGACCCCGAGCGGATGATGCTCGAATATCGATCGATCGAGGGAATTCCCCTCGATGCCGGGATCTGGACCAAGCTCACCGATCTGGCCGCGACCCTCGGGGTGGATGTCCCCGGGCTGGCCCACGCCGAGCCAATCCGCGGCCCGTCGAAGGTCGAGGAGGGGAATTGACCTCCCTCGCAAGGATGCCTCTCGGAAGATCGCGTCTCACGCGGTCGTGAAGTCTTCCCAGGAGAGCCCGAGCTGGCGGATAGCGCCCCGGACGGTTCCCACTTTCAGATCATCACCTCCCCAATCGGGGACGACGGTGCTCCAACCCGTCGCCGGGTTAAGCCACTTTCGATGTGACCCGTCGCCGGTCCGGGGCAACTCCCGGCAACCCAGGGAGCCCAACTTCCTGGCGACCTCGCGATATCTCACGGGACACCGATGACCATCTCCGCTCGAATCTCGCCGTTCTGGTCCGGGATTGCCAGGACCGTGGGCAAGCTCCGACCCGACACTCGATAAATCTCGATGACGGCCGCCAAGGCATCGCGGACGTTTTCCAGGGCGTCATCCAGAGTATCGCCTTCGGTGAGGAACTCCGGGAGGAAGGGCGAAGTGACCGTGAATCCGCCTTCCGGCTGGGGCTCGAAGAGAAGCGGCAATTTGTAGAGCATCGCCGACACTTTCCTTCGACTTCGGTCACCGTGGAATATCCGATCGGACGATCCCAGGCATGGCGGCGGTGTAAGCCCCGGTCGAGCCCGTGCGTGGTCCGTAACAGATCAGTGTCTAAGCGTAATCGGATCCAAAATTAAGGTGAATATAGACCAATTGCAAATTTCATAACATCTAGATGGCAAGTCAGATCCTTCGTCGCTTGGGCTTCGAGCCGCTTACGGATGAAGGGGCGGCCGAGTGGTGAGTGAGTTGATTGGGGTTAGGATCGATCTGCAAACCACATCTTTCCCGCAGTAATCGTTTCAGCACCAAGACTTTCACGCTATGCGTGTGATCGTCACCGGGGGGAGGAATAAGATCGGAGTGGGTTACCCCTTCCTGGACAATTTGACGGTAAGAAAAAGCTCTTCCGGTAGGGTCTACGACGAGTTTGTCCGCCACCAAATCGGTCTCCCAGCAAACAATCGCATGTAAATGATCAAACACATGGTTGATTTGAGACTTTAGCTCGTACTTGAGTTCAGTGTATGCAACGCGATCTTTTTCGAGTAGATGTCCTGGATCTCCGTTCCGGCTGACCAAGAGGTCAATTCCGACATGGTCGTCGTAATCTAATATTTTCAAAGCCAAGAGTGAAGGATCCAGTAGATTCAATTCGGAGATGAGCCCGAAAAGGGTAATCTCCCGGCCCGGTTCGAAAAAATGATGCTCTTTCCCATTGGGTAAGACAATCGTGCAGCGATTTTTTTTATTGTATCGCTCGACTCTCCTCTGCAGAGCCTTCTTGTCTTTTTCTTTCAAGCGACTGAAGAAGTCCTCCTGGTACTCATTAGAGAATGCGATCATGTCTTTGTCGTCGTGCAAGCTCTCTAGAAAGCTGAATACCGCCTTTTTCACCGATTGGAGAAGTTCGGAAGAAGAATTTCCAACAGACCCACGATTTGCCGTCAGTTGAAAATTTTCGCAATTTACAAAAATCAGAAGACGGCGTGCCTCATCAGGTCTCATGGGGCAATCGTCATCGAAAAGCCATTCAAATTTTTTCTCCACCGGAATGTGATTTTTACAGAGCCAAAGACCGTATCGCTCCTCTTCAAGGTAGAGGCCGCCCGTACGCTGGCGTCGAATAGCTTGGTCGCGCTTAAACCGTCCACGAGCCCCTTCGATCACCGCGGCGATGTCGATTTTGTATCCGCCATCGATCGGGACATTTTTTTCGCGAAAAGTCTTGCAGAAAAAGTTGAACGGACGCCGATCATCCGAGGATTTCAAAGTTTTTAAATTGACGCAATCGGCCTCGGGCCACGGATGCCCAAACTCGATAGCCTTTGGTGAGTCTTTGTCGGTGCCCTGAAAGAGCAATCGTAATGGGGCAGCTTCAGTTGTTTGGTTTACTACTTGCCGGAACGAACCGAAAATTGTGAACCACCTCAGGTAATTTTCGACTCGATCCGAACGGAAAAGGTCAATCGCTCGGCTTCCATCTGGGGTGAAATCCACGAGACGGATGACGGTGCCCTGCTCTCCAGGTCGTTTCAAGCCGTCCTCCGCAATGACTGTTTCAGCTTCTCGCCCGCTCCAAATTTTCGGTTGGGGGACATCCTTCCGATTCACAGCCGTGCGTGCTTCCGTCAACTTGGCGACGAGAGGAGGATTGCCCTTCCGACAGGTCACCACGGTGATTTCTTGGGACTGGTAGTATATCTTGGTCCCATGGCCTTTAAAACCAATCGTCGGGCGATCAGGTAGTATCGGTTTTTCGGTAAAACCAAGACCAAAAAAACTGGTCAGTGCCGCCTCATGCATGCCGTTACCATCGTCCTCAATTTCAACGGAAAGCACTCTCCGTCCATCCGGCATTGCCTGAGTCCTCGCCGTGATTGAAACGTTAATCGCCCCGGCGTCGTAACTATTATGCAAAGCCTCTCTGATCAATTCGATGGGGTCGGCAAAATCGCTCGCAATTTCATAAATTTCCTTCCCCGGATTCACGGCAACTTTAATCGTTTTCATAAATTCATACCGAATAGGGTAATGCCGATTGATTGAGACCAATTCTCGGGGTCAGGGTAGTATCGCCGGTAAAAGTTCCGGTTTCAAGCCAGTGGTTTTATCGATTCGCTTGCCGGAGCGTCAAGCTCGGCCGGTGCGGGCCGGCGAAGGCGGCGACCACCTGCGGGAGGGCGGCCAGGTGGAGGTGCATCAGGCTCCCAACCGCGTGGTGGTGATAGAAGAAGTCGCCCCGGTCGGAGAGCTTGCCGAAGCCGGCCGCGCAGTGGCAGAGTTCGGAGGTCGGCAGGAGGTCCCATCGGGGCGAATGGTAGCCCCGGACCACGGTCCCGGCCGGGGCGAGCCAGGTGTCACAGCGAAGGGTGCAGGTGACCGGCTCGGGGGGCATCGGGTCGGCCCGAAGGACGGCGTCGAACGGGAGGATCCCGACCCCGGCGTGCTCGCGGCCGTCGACCCGCATCGACCGGCCGAGGTAAGCCGTCCCGCCCCCCTCGGTGTAGATCCGCCGGCCCCGGTAGACGTGCGACCGGATGGCGTTGATCAGGCTCAGATTCGAGGCCAGGGCCTCGGCGTGGGCGTCGGGGAAGCCGCAGCCGATCATCACCAGGTCGGCCGACTCGGGCAGGGCCTCGCTCCTTAGGGGGGAAAACGCGACCAGCTCGGCCCCCAGCGCCTCCAGGGTCTCCAGGGTGTCGGGGAAGTAGCCGCCAAAGGCTTCGTCCTGGGCGTAGGCCACGCGGAACGGGGCCCGGCCGCCCGGTGCCGGCTCGGTCGGGTCGAGTGGGAACGGCCGGCTTCGGGCCAGGGCCCGGAGCGCGGGAAGGTCGACGAACCGCCGGAAGCTCTCGGCCAGCGGGGCCAGCAACCCCTCGTTGATCGGGCCAACCTTGGGCGAAGCCGCCAGCGCCCGGCGGGTCTCGGGCAGAGCCTCGACGGCGCCGATGACTGGCTTCTTCAGAACCATCCGGACCGCCGAGGCGATCCGGGTGAAGTCCCGGGGGTCTTCCAGGCCGTCGATCAGGACGGCGTCGACGCCCGGGGGGAGAGTGGGCAGGTGCAGGTAGTCCCACCTCGGGCAAGTCAGGAGGGCGACCGTGGGGAGGTCCAGCGCCTGGGCGATCGGCCGGAGCCCGCCGGGGCGGTCGTGATGCTCCCGGGTGAGGGTCGCCGTCGAGTCCTCCAGGGTCCCCTCGACCACGGCCAGGTCGGACCCCCGGGCCCCTCGGGCGAAGACCTTCCGGCAGACCCCGGCTGGCATCAGCCAGGCGTCGAGGTGGCGGCCGGGCAGGCCGGTCGCCTGGGCCACCGCCTCGGTCCCGAGCGGGCAGGCCCTCGACCGGAAGTGCTGCACGCGCCATCGGAACGAGGACAGGCCCGCGATCAGGCCGAGGCTCGCCGGGGAAGGCTCCGGGCCGGTGCCGGGGACCGCGAGCGCCAACCGATGGAGTTCCATCTTGCCGATTCCAGAACCAGGTTCAAGGCACAGGTCCGGGTGACGTGCCCGGGGTCGGTCCGCGATCCGCCGGGGACAACCAGGATGGGGTCGTCCCGGAGGCTGGCGGGCGTCGGTTCGCGGGAGGGAGGCCGTGGAGTCGGCCTGATTTGGTCGGCTCCGACCGGTCCATCGATTCATCGGCAATCATAGGAAAGGAACCCGCCCCGTCAAGGCCATCGGGCCGACCTTTCGCTCGCTTTCGAAGGCCGCCGGAGGTGCCCGGTCCGTCCCCGCCTCCCGGACGACGACTCCCACGCCCCGCCCCTTGTTTCACCGGGAGGCGGGCCGTCTCGAACCGAGCGATGGCTCACCTTTTCCCGGTTTCCGAGAGGGGGTCCGCGCCCTTTCGGTTGGCGACCCGCCTAGAATGGGATGAGCGGCCCGATCTCCGGAGGGCCCGACCGAAGAACCCTCGTGACGGTGGTCGATCCCATGGCCTACGAATTCTCCAAGATCGAGGACGCCCTGGTGGCGATCGCCGCCGGCCGGGTGGTGATCGTCGTCGACGACGAGCGGCGCGAGAACGAGGGCGACTTCGTCGTCGCGGCCGAGCGGGCCACGCCCGAGACGATCGACTTCATGATCACCCAGGGCCGGGGCCAGCTCTGCATGCCGATCATGCCCGAGCTGGCCCGCCGGCTCGACCTCCACCCGATGGTCGAGACCAACACCGCGCCGCACCGGACGCCGTTCACCGTCCCGGTCGATCACGCCTCATGCCGGACCGGGATCAGTGCCGAGGAGCGGTCGACCACGATCCGGGCGATCATCGAACCCGCCACCCGGCCGACCGACCTGGTCCGCCCCGGCCACCTCTTCCCCCTGGTGGCGATGGAAGGGGGCGTCCTCCGGAGGGCCGGGCACACCGAGGCCACGGTCGACCTCGCCCGGATGGCCGGGCTCGTGCCTGCCGGCGTCCTGATCGAGATCCTCGACGGGATCCACGTCGCCAGCCGCGAGAAGCTCCACGAGATCGCCGCCCGGTTCGGCCTGCCGATCGTCTCGATCGAGATGCTGATCCGCTACCGGAGGCGCCGCGAGAAGCTGGTCCACCGCGTGGCCGAGGCCGAGCTGCCCACCCGCTACGGCCGGGGGCGGATCGTCGGCTACAAGGTCGATCACGAGCCGGCCAACGAACCCGTGGCCATCGTGATGGGCGACTTGACTTCAGTCCCGGCGCCGCTGGTCCGGATCCACTCGTCCTGCTTCACCGGCGACCTCCTGGACTCGCTCCGCTGCGACTGCGGCGACCAGCTCCACCTGGCCCTCCAGGCGATCGGCGACGAGGGCGTCGGGGCCCTGATCTACCTCCCCCAGGAGGGGCGGGGGATCGGCCTGATCGAGAAGATCCGGGCCTACAACCTCCAGGATCAGGGCAAGGACACCGTCGAGGCCAACCTCGCGCTCGGCTACCCGGCCGACCCCCGCGATTACGGCGTGGGGATGCAGATCCTCCAGGACCTCGGGCTCGGCAAGGTTCGGCTCCTGACCAACAACCCCAAGAAGACCGACGCCTTCGTCTACCACGGCCACGGCCTCGAAGTCTCCGAGCAGGTCCCCATCATCGCCCCCGACCACGCCGACCGCCGGGCTTACCTCGATGCCAAGCGCGACCGGATGGGCCACATCCTCCCGGCCTCCGGCCCCGCCGCCAACGGATCCGGGTGATATCCTGGAAGGTCCGGGCGATCCCTCGGCGTCGACGCCGAGCTCGACCCGAGCGACCGGAGGGTTCATGCCATGCGGCGACTCGGATTCGCCTTGATCCTGCTGTGGTTCGTCCCCGACCCGGCCGAGGCGGGGGGCTTCCGCCGCCACGGCCCTCGGGCCGCCGAGGAGGTTCCCCCGACCCCCGGCGTCCCCGGTCCTCGGCCGATGGTGACGCCCAACGGGGTGGTCGTCCCCGCCTGGGCGAGCCGCCGGATCGAGTCCAGCCCGGTCCCCCTCCAGGGCAAGTCGTGGGGGCGTCGGCCCTGGGCCTATCCCTTGTCGACCCAGGCGACGCCCTCGGCCTACTGGGCGAGGATCGACCAGCTCGGCTTCGGCGCCGGCCCGACCCCCGGTTACACGAATGGCCCGGGGATCGGCAACATCCCGTCCGCCCCGATCGGTCCCGACGGTGGCCCGCTCGCCCGCCAGGGATTCCGCGTCCCGGTCCTGTTCCCCTTTTATCGCTATCCGCTGACCGGCCGATATTAAGTAGGAGTGACACAGTAGTGGACGCATGTTATTGATCACTCGTCAAGCCGTCGAGAACTTAAGAATCGGCCTGGACATCATCTAATAAGCAATCTTGTATATGTAAAGAAAATGGTCCTTTTCTTAACGGTGGTCGAGGGAAGTGCGGGAGGCTCGATCGGCCCGTAGTCCGGGTGCGCCTTATGCGTTATATGACGCAGTCGAATGAGGGCCCCGGGCTGGCACGCCCCTTCACAACCTGGAGGGGCACCCGCGTATCAAGGTCCGCTATCCGCCGCCTCCAGGCCGTCCTTTATGGCTCCGAAGAACTTGAGCGACCAGTCGCCGAACCTCGGGCCCGCCGTCCTGCGGACCTGCGTGATCACCAAATTCCGGGCCGGGTCGGCGAAGAACATGCACGACGTCAGCGAGCCGTGGCCGAGCAGGGGCGGGCTGAACAGGAGGTCCTCGGGGCGGGTCGACCCGAGGGGGGCCCCCGACTTGGCGTGCCGCATCCAGTGCATCCCCACCCCCTCCTCCTCGGCCACCCCCGGGTAGCGACGGCTGAGGGGCTCGGGGAGCAGATCCTCGAACGTCTTCGCTGTGAAAAACTCCTCGTCCCCGTAGCTGCCTCGGTTCGCCAGCAACTGGGCCATGGCGGCGAGCTCGCGGGCGGTGAACTGCATGCCCGAGCTGGCTAGGTCCACCGGGACGTCGCCCATCCCCAGCGGCCCGAACAGATACTCGTGGTACAGGTGCGGGGCGCTGCGGCCAACGACCACCTCCATCGCCTTGGCGGCCAGCTCGAAGCCGTTGCCGCTGTAGTCGTAAGCCTTGCCGGGGGCATTCGCGTCGATGCCGTTGAGCACGACGTTCTCGAAGTGGGGGTTGCGAGCGCCGCCCCAGTCGCCATGTCCGCTCAGGCCGCTCATGTGGGTCAGGCACTGGCGGAACGTCGGCACGTGCATGGGATCATCGGGGTAGTCCGGGAAGACGGCCGACACCCGGTCGTCGAGGCGCAGCAGGCCTCGGTCGAGGAACCGGGCGAACAGCAAGGCGGTGGCCGTCTTGCTGATCGACGCGACCTCGCCGCGGAAGTCGAGGCCGACCGGCACGCCGCCATCGCGGCCGAACGCCTCGTGCAAGACGATGACCCCGCGGCGGGCGACCAAGGTCACGAACGGCTCCTTCGAGTCGTCGGCCCACTCCCGGCAGATCGCCCGGAGCCTCTCGGCCGTGTCGGGCCTCATGCCCGCCTCGGCCGGCGTGCCCTCGTGCAGCGCCGGGGCAGGGGTCGCTCGTCGGCGCGGCGGCCCGAGTTCGCGGACGCGGGCGGCGAGCCCCTGCGCCTTGAGCTTCACGGCGAGCTGGAAGTCGCGGTCGAGGGCCGCGGCCGACTCGGTGGTGCGCGCGGGGCGTCCCAGGGGCTTCATCCCGGCGAGCCCGGCGAGCAGGGCAACCGCCTCCGGGCTGTCATTGGCCGCCCGGAACAGCAGGTCGCGGGGCAGGCGCGCGAGCTCCTGCCGGTGCTCGGCCCAGACCGCGGGCGCGACTGTGCTGGTCCTCTGAGGGAGGTTGTCCGGGAGGCCGTCGGGCGGGAAGAAGAAGAGGAGGAACCCCGGGGGCCGGCAGTACAAGGTCAAGGACCGCCGCACCGGCGTGCCGTTGGGAGCGGTCCCCTCGACGTACGCGGCCCAGCGGCCGGGGTGCCCCGGCCTGTCGGTCTCGTTCAGCTCGGTGTCGAACCAGCGGACGCGAAGGCGGCCATCGGAGCCCAGCTCGCGGACCTCGTCGACGTCGCGCCAGATGAGCCGGGGCGGGTCGCCCGGGTTGAAGATGTAGCCGAAGGGGCGGGCAGTGGTCAGTTCCTGGTCCTGGAAGAGCCGCCTCCGGTCTTTCAGCGGCTTCGGGTCCCGGGCCCGGGCTGCCTTACCCGGGGCGGGGTCCGCGCCCGGCCCGGCCATGGTCGGAGCGGGCGGCCACGAGGCGGCGTTGAGCGACACGACGAACCACAGGGCAACTCGATGGGCGCGCATAACTTTCTCCGCAAGGACTTATGGCCCCCGTCGGCGGGCTGGGGCCGGCAACCGGCTCGACCGGCTTGGAGCACCAATGTAGGGCAAGCCTGGCCCGCGGTCGAGGCCCGGGGGTATCCATCTGAGCACGGCCAAGACACCCCGAGCTTCACGGGTTCTTTCCCATCACCCCGGGGGCAAAGATTCCCATCCTATTCTTTACATTGAGGAGTGACGCAGTAGTGGACGCATGTCACTAAAAACTCGTCAAGCCGTCGAGAACTTGGGACCTTTGGGCTTTCCAGGCCGTTTTCAGAGTCGCCGAATTGACCGGATCCCGCGGACAGACGAACACGACTGCGTCACTCCTAGTTAAGGACAATTCGCACTCCTCGAAGATTTTCGAGGCGTTCAGGATGGCTGATTCCGTCATTTCCCGGATGTCACGTCGCATCGCCATGAAATCATGACTAACCCCGGCCGGGCCGGGGCGGGATCTTGACGAATTGGCGGGTGCTTCCGTAAACTTTGGTTCTCACGACCCGTCGCCCGCCATCGCCGACGCGGACGCCCCGGGACGGTTCGGGTCCCGCCTTGATCCCAGCCGCGACGTGGGCGGAACCCTCGCCGGAACCCCTCCGAATGGCACCCAAGACCTCGGTCCGGTCGTCGGATTCTCCTTCGAATCGTGGGAACGTCCCGACCTGGCTCTGGGCGGCCCTCGGGATCCTGGTGATCGCCGGCGTCGCCTGCGGCTGGCTCGCCGCCGGCGAGCCGGTGGCAACGCTCCGCTACGGCCAGTTCAAGCAAAAGCTGGCCCGGGGCGAGGTTCGGTCCGCCCGGGTCGGCCCCTCCGAGATCACCGGGGAACTGGTCGCCAGGCGGTCCGACGGCCGCCCCGTCCAGTTCCGGGCCCCCCGGCTGGGGATGGAGCGGGACGTGGAACTCGGGCTCCTGCTCGGGGCTCACGTCCCCGACGGCAATTACGACGCCGCCGCCGGCCCCTCGGCGGCGCAGTCGGTCGCCATGCCCCTACTGATCCTGGCCGTGGCGGGGGTCGTGCTCTGGGCGATCTCACGACGGTCGGGCGGCCTGGGCTCGGCGGTGGCCTTCGTCCGGAGCCGGCACAAGGTCTACGACAAGGGCGAGGGGAGGGTCACCTTCGAGGACGTGGCCGGGTCCGACGAGGTCGTCACCGAACTCCGCGAGGTCGTCGACTTCCTCCGGACCCCCGAGAAGTTCCAGGCCCTGGGCGGCCGGATTCCCAAGGGGGTCCTGCTGGTCGGGCCGCCGGGGACAGGCAAGACTCTGCTGGCCAAGGCGGTCGCGGGCGAGGCTGGCGTGCCGTTCTTCGTGCTCTCGGGCTCGGACTTCGTCGAGATGTTTGTCGGCGTGGGCGCCGCCCGGGTCCGGAGCCTCTTCGCGCAGGCCGCGGCCAAGGCCCCCTGCCTGGTCTTCATCGACGAGCTGGACGCCCTGGGCAAGGCCCGGGGGTCGGGCGGTCCGGGCGGCAACGACGAGCGCGACCAGACCCTGAACCAGCTCCTGGTCGAGATGGACGGGTTCGACTCGGGCCTCGGGGTGATCGTGATGGCCGCCACCAACCGGCCCGAGACCCTGGACGCCGCCCTGGTCCGTCCCGGCCGGTTCGACCGGAACGTCACCGTGGACCGGCCCGATATCGCCGGCCGCGAGCAGATCCTCCGGGTCCACACCCGGAAGGTGGCGCTGGAGGACCGGATCAACCTCCGCCACATCGCCGCGATGACCCCCGGCTTTGTCGGGGCCGACCTGGCCAACCTGGTCAACGAGGCCGCCCTGCTGGCCGCCCGGAAGGGAAAGACGGTGGTCGGCCGCCTGGAGTTCGAGGAAGGGGTCGAGCGCGTCGTCGCCGGGCCCGAGAAGAAGCAGCGGGTCCTCCGGCCCGACGAGAAGCTCCGGATCGCCTACCACGAGGCCGGCCACGTCCTGGTCTCGCGGAGCTTGCCCGGGACCGATCCGGTTCACAAGGTCTCGATCCTGGGCCGGGGCAACGGGGCCCTGGGCTACACCATGTACCGCCCCGAGGACGACCGCTTCCTCCACACCCAGAGCTGGCTGGAGAACACCATCCGGGGCCTTCTGGGCGGGACCGTCGCCGAGGAACTGGTCTACGGCGAGGTCTCCGACGGCGCCACCAGCGACCTCCAGCGGGCCACCGCTATCGCCCGGAAGATGGTCGCCGAGTTCGGGATGAGCCCCAGGCTCGGCCGGGTCAGCTACCAGAACGAGGGCCGGAGCCCGTTCCTCCCCGGCGGCGGAGCCAACCTCGACGCCTGGAGCCAGCGGACCGCCCGCGAGATCGACCTGGAGGTCCGCCGGGTCCTCGACGAGGCGTACGCCGCGACCCGACAGATCCTCGCCCGCCGGCGGATGGCCCTGGAAGACCTCGCCGCCCTCCTGATCGAGCGCGAGACTCTCGACGCCGTCGAACTCAAAGCCGTTCTTGACCGCCACCCGGTCGACCACTCCTCCCTCGCCCCGGCCCCACCCGTCCCGACCCCGATCCCGCCGTCCCGGGCCGACCACCACGCCTGATCCGGGATCGATCAGATGGGTGACACCCGTCGGGTCCGCTCTTGCGGACCGGATCCTGGATTCCGTCGATCTCTGGATCACCCGATCGCCCGGTCCAGTTCCGGTTCGGCGACCGGCTTGGGCCTGGCCGCCCCGTCGAGGAGGACCGGGGCCATCGGCCGGCCGTGGATCAGCCGCTCGACGGCGACGGCCGCGGCCCCGGCGGTCATCCGGCCGGCCACCCGGTCGAAGCGGAGCCGGGTCTCAATCACGACCAGGAACGTCAGGGCCAGGAACTGGCCGTGAAACACCAGGTCGATGCCCAGCCAGAACGGCATCGGGAACCAGGGCCGCGCGCTGGAGGGGACCAGCCCGGCCTGCATCGCGGCCAGCCAGCCGAGGATGCAGGCCACGGCGACCGCCGCGCAGGCGATCACGGCGACCCCCAGGGCCAGGATGTAGGTCCCCAGCCAGATTCCGATCGTCACCCCCATCGCCCGGGTGGCCGTGGCGGCCCGGAGCGAGGTCCGGACGCCGGCCGCCGACAGGAACGTGCCGAGGATCAACAGCCCGGCCAGGGACTCGACGTATTCGCGGACCATCATGGCACCGGAGAGGGCCGAGACGGTCCAGGCCAGGACCGCCGAGCCGATCAGCCAGCGGAGCGCGTGCAGGCTCCCCCAGAGCTTGGAACGGATGATCTCCGAGCCCTCCAGCGGGCTGGTCAGCAGGGCGTCCCAGGTCCCCCGCTCGCGCTCCGACGAGATCGCCACGGCGCCCCTCAGCCCGATGGCCCACTGGATCAGGAGCGAGACGAAGATGGCCGAGCCGCCGTACCACTCCGAGAGCTTGCCGATCGCCCAGTTCGCCCGATCGACGTCGGTCCCGTGCCAGCTCCCCCAGCCGGCCAGGCCGCCCAGCGCCAGGCTCCCCGCGGCCAGCCAGAGGATCAGGAGGGCGCCGATCCAGCGGCCGACCCGCCCGAGCGTCCCCGCCCGCTCGATGTAGAGCTCCTTCCAGAGCATCGGCCGGTCGTCCAGCGGCGGGACCCGGCCCCAACGCCGGTCCCTCCGGCGAGCCCGGGCGTCGGAGCCTTCGGCGAGGCACGAGGGGCGGAGCCGCCACGCGGCCACCGCCAGGCCCGCCAGGCCAAAGATCGCCCAGCCCCCGGCCGTGAGCAGCGAGGGAACCGCCTCGTCGGCCCAGGTCAGCGCCATCAGCCCCGGGTACGGGTTGACGAGCCCGACCCAGCCCGGCAGGGCCACGACCAGCGGCACCACCAGGGCCAGGATCTCGACGAGATAAACCAGGAGCAGCGCGTCCCGCCCTCGCCGCGACATCGCCGAGGCCGCCAGCGCCAGCCCGCCCCCGCCCAGGGCCAGGCCCATCGGCAAGACGACCAGCGACGCCGTCGACAGCGGCCCCATCCCGCTCAGCGCCGCCAGCAAGAGCAGCGCGGGGAGCGCCGCCAGCCCGATCATCAAGACCAGGCTGAGTTGCCCGGCCAGCTTGCCCAGGACCACCTCACCGGCGTTCACCCGAGTCGTCAGGAGCAAGCCGATCGAGCCCCGCTCCTTCTCCCCGGCCAGGCTCCCGGCCAGGACCGCCGGCGCGAGGATCATGGCGAAAGCCGCCAGGATCCCCTCCACGATCGAGAGTCCCGTGTGGATCTCGAGGAACGGCTGGTGATCCGGGTCGATCTGCCGGCCGATCCAGAAGACCCAGAGGACCACGAAGGCCACCGCCGACGACGCGACCGCCGGGAAGAGCCGGACCCAGATCAGCCAGCCCCGGCGCGAGGCCCGGGCGCACTCGGGGTTCGCCAGCGGGCCCATGAGCAGCGAAATCGGGTCGATCACGGCCGTCCCGGCTCCTTCGAGGGGGCCCCGGCCAGGGCCGCCTTGACCCCCGGCCGTCCGAGCATCCAGAGCGAGAGGGCCGGGTAGATCGAGCCCGTCAAGGCCGTCCCGGCGGCCAGGAACAGGTTCATCAGCGAGTAGATCCAGATGAAATCGCCGACCTGCGGCCCCTTCCCCTGACTGCCCGGCGGCTTGACGATCGTGACCACCGACCGCGCCATGCTCTCCGACAGCGACGGCGAGACCGCCACGACGAAGAACCCCCCGAGCACCAGCAATCGAGCGATCTTGATCCAGGCGGCCCACTTCCAGAGCCGGGCGCCCCACCGCCGGAAATTCAACAGGGCGATCCCGCTGGCGAGCATGGCCAGGTTCAGCACGGTCCCGGTGACGGCGTCGATCACGCAGAACCGGAGGAACCTCGGGTCGGTCATCCCCATCGTCATCAGGTTCGGGGGGCCCGCCGAGGCACCGGCCCCGCCCTCCTGGACCACCGCCGCGATCCGGGTCGCGCCGATCAGCCAGAGGACTTCGGTCAGGAGGCCGATCAAGATCACGAGCGAGAACACGACGTTGAGGATGCCCAGGGTCGTGACGACCCCGGGCCGGGGGATGGCGAAGGGCACGGGCCGGTCGGCGTCGGTCGGCATGGCGGCTCCACTCGGGTCGAGTTCAGAAGTCGCCCGGACCCCGCGTCTTCGGACCCTGGAGAGCGGCCCTCGCGCCGGGCTTGTTCAACAAAACAAGCAAAACGACCGGGTAGATCGAGCCGAGGACCGGCCAGGCCAGGCTCATGACCTGGGTTATCCCGGGGTTCGACATCGCCCGGGACAGCTTCACGGCGTCGGCGGCGCCGGGCGGGGCGTTGGGGAGCTTGGCGTCGGCCTCCTGCTTGACGAGCATCTTCTCGAGGTTGGCCTGCTGGGTCGGCTGGACGAAGAGCAAGCTCACGGCGGTCATCAGCACCAACTGGGCGATCTGGAGCCCGGCATAGGCCACCCCGAGCGACCGGCCCCACGAAACCAGCCGGATCAGGCCGATCCCGGAGATCAGGAGGAGCACGCTGAGGATCAGCCAGGTCCCCCAGTTGGCATAGGTAAAGCCCTTAACCACTGGGTCTGTCATCATGGCGGTGGCGGCGCTCACGTCCATCGGGGGCATCGCCGGGGTGGAGGCGATCGTCGCCTGGCGTTCCTGCTGGATCGCCTTCTTCTCATCATCGGTCTTGGCGGCGGCCTCGCGGTCGTCGTAGACCTTGAGCTGGGCTTTTTGCTGCTCGACGACCTTGGCCTGGGCGTCCTTGACGGTCTTCTGGCCGAATTCCATCACGGCGGGGGCCAGGAGGAGGACGCCGAGCACGCAGATCCCCAAGAGGATCGCGAGGACTCCGAAGATCACGTTCAGGATCCCCAGCGTCTTGGGGATCCCGGGCTTGGGAAGGACGTAGCCGTCTGCGTTGGCCATGGCGAGTCGAACCTCGGGGTCGAAAGCTTGATCGGGGCGGCGCGTCGGGGGCCGGGCCGGCCTCCAGGGTAATCGTCGCCGCCCCCGGTTTATTGAAAATCAAGGCGGGCCGGGCCGGGCCGGCGGGCGGACGATGGCGACGTTGCTGGCGATGTTCGAGCCGCCGGTCGTCGGCGCGGGGGCTCCCAGGCTCAGGGCGATCGTCATCGGGGTGTCGTCGCCCAGGCCGAGGGCGGCCAGCCGGGCGCGGTCGACCAGGACCCGGACGACCCCCGAGCGGCCGGCGATCCCCTCGTCGAGCTTGTGGGCAAAGTGTCCGGCGTTGTTGGGCAGGTAGATGTTGGCCCACCACTCCGAGCCGACCACCGGGAGCGGGTCGAGCCAGCGGACCGTCATGTTGACTTCCAGGAACGTCTCGCCCAGGGTCGCCACCTTCCGGATCGGGGCGGCCAGGACGCCCAGGCGGGCAAGCTGATTGGGGGCGACCTCGGGCGATTCCAGCCGATCCTCCACGGCCTTGACGAACCAGAGCCCCTCCAGGAGCCGGTCGGCCGACCGCCGGGCCGACGCCTCGGCGACCTTGCCCGTCAGGGTGATCGTTGACCGCTCGGGGTCATAGGCGACGGCGATCGGGCCGAGGGTCGGGTCCTCGCCCAGCCGCTTCCGGGCCAGCCCGGCGCCGGCCTCGGGCGACAGGTCGAAGGCGGGCCGGACCCCGACGAACGGGTCGGGCCCGACCTCCCCGGCCGGTCCGACGGCCACCTCGGGGAGCGGCGAGGCCGGCTCGGTCCGGAAGTGGCCGCCCATCCGGGCGAAGCCCCCGGACGGCACGGTCGCCCACTCGGCGACGTTGCCGAAGGTGTGGAACAGGCCCCACGGATTGGCCCGGAAGGTCGGCGATGTCTCCAGGGGCCGGCTCGGCGCGGTGGAGTCGCCGGCCCGCCCGGGCTCGTCGCCGAGGAAGTTCGCGCCCTCGATATAAGTCGCCTGGTCGCCCCACCAGAAGCTCGACGGCTTGCCACCCAGGGCCGCCCGGGTCCACTCCTCGGCCGTCGGGAGCCGGTAGGTGACTCCCGAGGCGTCGGCCTGGCCCAGCGCCTTGAGGTAGTCCAGGGCCCGGCTCGGGGTCAGTCCGACAGCCGGCAGGTCGGGGCCTTCGATCGCGAACTCGTCGGACCGGCCCAGCTTGGGGTCGTACCCCGGGAGCCGGTCGGCCAGTTGCTGGACGGTCGCCTCGGTGGTCGCCAGGAAGAACCCGGGGGCGTCGCCCTGGGCCGGAATCCGGGCGAACACCAGCCCGTCGGGCCCCGGGTTGGGAACGACCCGCTCGGCCCCGTCCAGGGGCTTGCCCCACCCGAACGGGCCGGGGTCGTTGCCCGAGGCGTCGCCCCGGGGCCGGGGGAACTGCCCGATGGTCGCCTCCAGGACGTTGCTCAGGTCGGCGCCCGAGACCGAATCGACGACCGTCACGCCCACCCGGACTTCCGAGGGAGCCAGGTTCCGGACCATGGCCGCCGGCACGAAGGCCGAGAACCGGCGCTGGCCCGGCGGGGTCTCCACCGGGAAGGCCCGGGTCTCGGTCCGCCCGCCGGGCAGGGTCACCCGGACCCGATACCGAGCCGGGTCCCGCGAGGCGGCCCGGTCCCAATCGGCCTCGGCGACGAGCTGGACCAGGTCGGGCCCTTGCCCGTTCCCCCGGATCAGGACCCCCTGGCCGGCCCACCCCTGGAGCTGGACGACCGGCCCGGCCCGGCCGGACTCGGCCCAGCCCGCCAGGGCCATCAACCCGATCCCGACCCATCGAACGACCCCGAGCGTCGCCACGGCATTTCCCCCATCTGAAACCGGGCCCGATGCCCCCGAGTTCGCACCGGCCCTAGTTTCCCGGGTCCCACGGCCGGAGTCCAGCGCCCTCCGGGAGACGGTAGTGGCTTGGGGGGAGGCCATTCCGTCGGCGGTATCGCGGAGGCGATCGAGCAAGAGGCCCCGAAGCTCGCGCGGTTGCCGGCGTTCTCGGCGAGGGTTTATGATGATCGGTGTGCGTCGAAGCCCATCGGAACGACGAGGCCGGTCGCGATGCCCGCGCTCTATCGAATGCCCGTGTTTTACCTGGCGGTCCTGATCGGGGCCGGGGCCTTCGCGGCGGTCCGTCGGCCGGCGATCGAGGCGCCGGGGCCGATCGAGCCGGCCGCCGAGATACCCCGGTTCGCCCCCTCGGCGGCCGAGGAGGAGGCCCGCGACCGGGGCGACGGGATCCTCCGGACGGCCGAGGGGCTCCGGCGGAAGGTGGTGGTCCGCGACCTCGCGGTGAGCTGCCGGGCCGAGCCGGGCGGCGGCCCGGCCGTCGGGGCTCCGCTGGACTACTTCACGATCCGCTACGTCTACGGGGTCGACCCGCCCGAGCCGCCCGCCCGGTTCCGGGTCGGCCCGAAGGGGGGACCGCCCCAGGGCTGGGTCCCGGCGTCGTCGGTCCTGGAGTGGGACACCCGGCTGATGGCCCGGCCGACCCCCCGCGCAGGCCGCCCCGCCCTGGTGATCTATCGTGACGAGCCCTGCCTGGTCCACGCGATCGACGGGTCGCGATGCCCCCGGCACCCGGGCGGCTGCCCGACCGAGGGGGAGGAGGACGCCTCGGCCCCCTCCGAGCCGACCGAGGGCCCGACCGGCGGGGGCCCGCCGCTGGGGTTCCCGATCCTGGCGTCGAAGTCGGTCGGGGGCCGGACGATCCACGAGGTGGCCAGCCTGGTCCAGGACCGGGCCCGGGAGCCGATCCTTCCCAAGGAACCACCGCCCGACCTCCGGCCGTACCTGAAGGTGGTCGACGTGGCGTTCGCGATCGACACCACGGCCTCGATGCAGGCGACGATCGAGGCCGCCCGAAAGCTCGCGGCCGACCTCGTGGCCTCGGCCTCGCGGCGGTACCGCGACGTGACCCTCCGGTTCGCCCTGGTCGAGTATCGCGACGCCGCCGTCTTCTACGGCTTCCGGGCCCGACGGGTGGCGTCGTTCACCAACCCCGAGGGGTTCCTCGCCGCGCTCCGGCGGACCGAGGCCGCGACCCGGGGGGACGGGAGCGTCGACGAGTCGGTCCTCGACGGCGTGGCCCTGGCCCTCCCGCCCGGCTCGGGCGACCCGCCGGGCGAACACGTCGACTGGCCGACCGGCCGGGCGGGGGAGCTGGCCACCAAGCTCCTCGTCCTGCTCGGCGACGCGCCCGACCACGCCCGGAATCTCGACCGAGCCCGGGCCCTGGCCGCCCGGGCCCGAGGGGCCGGGATCACGATCGCGACGGTGGCCATCGACCGGCCGGGGACGCTCTCGCGCGACGAGCGGGAGCGATACTTCGCCCAGTGGCGGGCCCTGGCCGAAGGGTCGTACCGCCCGCCCGACCGGGCGTCGGGCTTCGCCGGGCCGGTCGAGCCGCTGACGGCCTCGCTGGCGGAGGGGGGACGGCTGGCCGACCGGCTCCGGTCGCTGATCGACGATCGGGTCGAGCACGCCCGGACGATCGCCGCGCTGGCCTCGGCCGAGGCCGAGGGGCGGCTGGGCGACTACGTCAACAGCCAGGGCCTGACGCTCGACCGGGTGGCCCCCGTGCTGGTTGACCTCCACCGGGGGGACGCCGCCCGGGTCGCCCGGCCCGACCCCCGGTCCGGGGGGCGCAAGGCCCCCTCGGTCCGCCGGGGCTGGGTCGCCGACCGGCTCGAAGGCAGGCCGATGGTCGAGGTCGAGATCCTGATGTCCGCCGCCGAATTGAAGGCCCTGATCGACGAGCTGACCCAGCTCCAGCAGGCCGCCTCGGGGACCGCCCGCGACCTCGCGGAGCTGCTCCAGATCGGGACGGCCGCCGCCTCGGGCGAGACCTCGTTCCTGGCCGCCGACCGGGGGACCCGGACCTTCGCCGACCATCTCCGGAGGCGTCAGGGCCTCCCCCCCGCCCGGCCCGGGAGCCTCCTGGCCCGGAGTCAATCGGACCTCCTCCGGTCCGACGAGCTGACCCTCGCCGCCCTCGAAGCCAGGCTCCGCGAGAGCCTCTCCCGGCTCACCCGGAGACTCCTGGCCCCCGACTGGAAGGACCCGAGACGGACCATTGACGGGATGGCCCTGGTCCCGTTCGAGGCGATCGACTTCTGAGAGGCGAGCTGGGTCCGAGAATGGTTGATGGCCAATGAGTGATGGGCGATCATCGGATCTGCATGTGATGCCGATCCCGGGGAAATCCTCCAGGATTTCTCGCCCATCAACCATCTCCCATCAGTCATCGCTCATTGCCCGTTCCAGGAGCTGTTGCCGGATCGCTTCTGACCCGGCGGGCCGCCCGCTTCCGGGCGATCAGGGGGCCTCGTGCGCCCAGCGGGAGAGGGCCGAGAGGGCGGCGACGAGGGCCGGGCCGAACAGGAAGACGAGGATCGCCAGCTTCATGACCGACCGCCGCCGCCGGCCGGGCTCGGGGGCGAGGTCGTCCCAGGCGTCCTCGGTGTCGTCCTCGTCATCGGACGGCGGGGCCCAGCTCTGGTCGATCAGGATCCGGGCGGCCGAGGCGAGCGGGGCGGGGACCTGGAGCCGGACCCCGCCGGTGGCGACCTGGTAGAGCGTGCTCCCGGCGATCCGCTCGCCGTCGAGGAACGTCGGGATCCCCTCGGCCTCCAGGCGGATCCGGGGGGCGTTGGCCTGGTTCGGGTGGTTGTAGGTCGCCACGGTCACCAGCGAGGTCCGCTCGCCTGGGGCTCCGAAGGGCTCCAGCCGGGGGGCCTCGTCCAGGAGGGCGACCTCGTGCTTGGGGCAGTCCGACCCGGGCCCGAGCTTCCAGGATCCCTCGCAGATCGGGCAGTAGCCGCGATCGCGGAGGATCTCGCCGCAATTCCGGCAGAGCGGCCCGGGCCCCTCGCCCTCGCCCCCGCAGCGCGGGCAGAAGCGGGGCGGGGCGGTTTGGGCCTGGTCGCGGGTCGAGTCGTCCATGGTCCCATCCGTCCCGGCGTGGTCGGTTCGGAAATCGGCCGATCGCTGATAGACCCCCATCGTAATCGGGCGGGCCCTGGCGGGATAGTCGGTGGCTTCGGCCGATCTGATCGTCCCGGAGGAAGGGCAATCTTCGCGATCCGGGAACTTTCGGGCGATTCGTACGTCAAAATCAACGTGACGAACAAAGAGTCCGGGTCCGTCCCTCCAGACCGGTTTGACCGAAGCCCGACGCGGTCCCTAGAATTGATCGAATCCCGATCACCGTCAACCTGATCCTCGATCGCCCCGTCGGGCCCGATTTCTGGGCGATTCCGCCCGACGAATCCCGCCTCGTGTGACATATTATGAGCAAACCGAGGGACCGTAACGCTCCGTTCGCGAGCCGGTCCGTCGGCGGGAGCCCCCACCATGGCCGCTTCGTCGAATGAATCGTTCGGTCTGAAGATCGCGACCGCGCTCAGCATCGCGCTGACGGTGGTTCTGCTGATCTCCGTTTACTTCCTCAACAGCAACTACCAGCTCGAAATCGAGAAGCGGGCCAAGGCCGAACAGGACGCCTCCAAGGCGAACGGACTGCTCCGCGAGGTCACCACCCAGGCCAACGACTTTCGGGGATACATCGGCTATCCCGCCATCGAGGACTTCGAGGCGGCCAAGGCCCAGATGAAGAAGGACCAGGACCAGCTCAAGGGCGAGGTCGCCTCGATCACGACCGAGGTGACCAACATGGTCACCGAGTTCCAGAAGAAGGCCGAGGCCAAGGGTGCCGACGCCTCGCAGTTCGAGGCCCTGAAGCAGCGGGCCCGCGAGGTCGTCGATGGCTTCGCCAACAACGCTGACCAGTCGTACAAGTCCCAGGTCGTCCGACTCAAGGATTTGACCGTCAACCAGGCCAAGCTCACGACCGCCCTGGCCCTGAATTATATCGACCTCCGCCGCGACCTGGAGCTGGCCAACGACGTCAACTCCAAGGCCAAGAAGGTCGTCGAGGAGGGGCTGGCCGCCGCCAAGGCCGAGCTTGACGAGACCATCAAGAAGGACGAGGAGACCCGTTCCGTCCTCGTCAAGGGGAACCAGGAGAAGGCCGAGGCCATCGCCGCCGCCGACACCAAGTTCACCAACTCCGTGAATGAGTACAACTCCCAGCTGGAGAAGAGTGCGAAGAGGAACGCCGATAACAAAACGGTGATCCGCGACATTCAGGACGCCCAGAACCGTAAGGACGACGTGATGACCAAGCCCGGCGGCCGGGTCACTTACGTCGATTACGGTTCGGGGACCGTCCGGATCAGCGTCAACCGGGCCCAGGGCGTCCGCCCGCTGATGCGGTTCACCATCTTCGACAGGGGAGCCGCCGGGATCACCAGCGACCGCCCCAAGGCGGCTGTCGAGATCACCAAGGTCGGCGACCCCCAGCGCGGCGAGAACGACAGCCTGGCCCGGATCGTCAAGACCTTCAATCCGACCGACCCGATCCGCTACAACGATTACATCTTCTCGGCCGGCTGGAGCTACGATCATCCCCAGCGGTTTATCCTGATCGGCAAGCTCGATGTCAACCGCGACGGCAAGGACGACCGGGGCGAACTGATCCGGATGATTGAAGCCTCCGGCGGCGTGGTCGAGTACGACCTCCCCCCGCCCAACGTCGATCGACTCGTTGGCCAGGCCGCCGTCGCCCGCGCCTTCGAACGCCTCGGCGAGCCCCTGCCGGCCCCCGTCGGCCGGGCCTCGGGCAAGATCTCCGGGCTCGCCTACGGCTACGTCACCGACACCCGGTCCCCGCTGGTCAGTTACATCAAAAAGGACACCGACACGACCAAGGAGGACACCGCGTTCCTCCAGGAGGAGTCGCAGGCCACCAAGGAAGCCCGCGACAACAGCGTCCGCCCGCTTCCGCTGGAGAAGCTCCTGAACATGCTCGGCTATGATTATTCGGCACCGATCGAGGGGCGTCGCGAGGTCTTCGACAGGGGAGCGATCAAGCAGCTCCTCAAGCCCAGGATCAACACCGCCCCGCCCGCCTCGAAGGCCGCCGACGCGCCCGCGCCGAAGTAAAGCTGGCCCCGATCGACCGCCAGGAAACTCGACCGCCCCGCCCCGAGGATCGCTTCGGGGCGGGGCGTTCTCGTCGACCTTTCGAGCCGATCTCGATTCGAGCGAAGGGTCCGAATCGGCCCGGGATCACTTCCGCTGGTCAATCGGCAGGACGGCCCGATTGGGCGGGCCGATGTAGCGGGCCCGGGGCCGCATCAGGCGGTTGTGGTCGAGCTGCTCGATGATGTGAGCCGCCCAGCCGGGGACGCGGGCCATGGCGAAGATCGGCGTGTAGAGGTGGATCTCCAGGCCCATGTAGTGGTAGAGCCGGGCGCTGGGCCAATCGACGTTGGGCGGGAGCTGCTTTTGCTCGGTGACGGCCCGCTCGATCGGCTCGGCGATCCGCTCCCACTTGTCGTCGCCAACCTCGGCGGCCAGCCGGGTGCAGTGGCTTTTGAGGATCCGGGCCCGGGGATCGCCGGTCTTGTAGACCCGATGGCCGAACCCCATGATCCGCTCCTTCCGGGCCAGGGCGTCCTGGATCCAGGACTCGGCGCGATCGGGCGATCCCACCTGCTCCAGGACCTTCCAGGCTTCCTCGTTGGCCCCGCCGTGGAGCGGACCCTTGAGCGTCCCGATGGCCGCGACGATCCCCGAGTAAATGTCCGAGAGGGTCGAGACGGTGACCCGGCCCGAGAACGTCGAGGCGTTCAACTCGTGCTCGGCGTAGAGGACCAGCGACAGGTCGAACGCCTTCCGCATCGCCTCGGAGGCGACCTCGCCGCGGGCCATGTAGAGGAAGTTGGCCGGGAAATCGAGATCCTCGCGAGGGGCCAGCGGCTCCTTGCCCCGGGTGATCCGCTCGCGGGCGGCGACGGCGGTGGGCATCCGCGCCAGCATCCGCTCAGCCTTCCGGACGTTGGCGGCGTGGTCGGTCGGCGGGGCGTTGACCTCGGGGTCGAAGTGGGCCAGCACGCTCACCGAGGACCGGAGCACGTCCATCGGGTGGTTGCTCGCCGGGATCTGCCGCAAGAGCGCGATCAGCGGTTCAGGCAGCCCGCTCGCCGCCTGGATCCGCGCCCGGAACGACTCCAACGCCGCCCGACCCGGCAGGTCGCCGTGGAGCAGGAGATAGGCCGCCTCCAGGTACGAGACGCCCGCGGCGAGATCCTCGATCTGGTAGCCGCGATACTCCAGCCCGCCGGCCCCCTGCTTCCCCTCGACGTTGGAGATCGCCGTCTCATTGGCGATCACGCCCTCCAGGCCGGGGTAATAATGTTCGAGCGACTCAGAGCTCATAGCGGACTCCGCTCCAACGAGGTGGGCTTGAACCGAAGGCCGAGACGGGACGCGGGGCCTTCCCTAGAACACTAACCGACGTCTCGGCTTCGGTCAAAGGGCCGCGGGCGATCGGCCAGGGGGACGCAGGCCGGGCGGGGATCAAATCCCGCTCGGTCGGCCCCTCCAGTCTAAGCGAACCGCCGGCCGCCTTCCACGCCCCGGCCCTCGCGAAACCGGGGCCGGATTTCCCGGGGCGCAAACCTGAAGGGGGCCACGACTTGCTGTGACGCAGGTCGGGCCCCCTGTTCAGTACGACCCTCTCGGGCTCCCACCCCCAAGGTGAGTTGTCCACGCCTTCCGCCCAGATTGCGCGGACGGCCCGAGAAGGGACGTTTGCTCGTGGTTTGTCGGGGGCTCTTCGCACCCCTCGACGCTGTTTTAGTCGCCCAGGCCCGAGGGGGAAGGGACCCCGCCGAATTTTTTTCGAGAATTTGTTGCCGCCCCGGATTCGGGCTCGATCGGACGGACCCGGTAGGCCGCGAACCGGCCCTCGACCCGGAGCAACACCAGCGGGCCGCCCGGATCGTCCGGGGCTCCGGGGGGCGATCTGGCGGCCAGGACGTGGTCGGCCCCCTGGCCCCGAGCGAGCGCGGCCCGGCCGGCGTCGGTCATCCCCTGGTAGCGGGCTTCGAGCGCGTGTCGGTCGGCCAGGTAGGCACGGGCGAACTCGGCCGCCGAGCCTTCGAACCCCACGTGATCCCGGTAGCGGGCCGACCAGTCGGCCAGGCCCTCGGCGTGGTAGGGGCTCCCCCCCCGGTTGAATGCCAGCGACCGCCGCGACCAGAGCCGGAACGTCTTGGGCCCCGGCGGGCCGATGAACCGCGCCGAGGCCGGAGTGTGCTCGCGGCACCACCGGGCCAGTCGCTCCAGGTCGTCCGTCGGGGTTTCCGCGAACCGGCACCGGGCCACCAGCGCGGCGGTCCATCGGGCCGAGGCCGGATCGGCCACCACCACCGAGACGACCCCCGCCGCCACCGGCAGGGCCCAGCAAGCCGCGACCGCGATCCGGACCCTCCGGGGCGACCAGACCGGGCGGTATCGACCCGCCAGGACCGACCAGGCCGCCAACGCCCCCAGCGCCGCCAGGGACGGGACGTGGCCCGACTCGGTATCGTGCCGCGCCAGGAACACCACCCCGATCGCCAGGATGACCAGGCCGATCCCGTTCGGGACCTTCCTCGGGATCGTCCACCGCTCGACGGCCCACTCGCCCAGGGCCATCCCTAGGTCGACCGCCGTGGCGACCACGAGCGCCCAGTCTCCCGACAGGCCGACTCCCAGGAGGACCGCCCGCGCCCGGTTCGCGAAGTCGCCGCGATTCCAGAGCATCGCGACCCGGCCCGAGAGTGCCACCAGCGCCAGCCCCCGGGCGAGGGTGGCCATCCGGAACGGCTGGAAGACCGTGACCCGGAGGTCGCCCGCGACCTCGACCGCCAGGTACGCCAGCCCCAGGCTCGCCAGGTTCACCCCCATCAGGGCCGCCAGCCTGAACCGGGCCGCCGGCCAGGGCTCGCCAGGTCCACCCGATCCGACTCGACCCAGGGCCAGCGCGGCGAGGACCGGGTAGCATCCCCAGGCCAGCCACTGCGAGGCCCGCCAGGTCGACGGGAGCATGTGCTGCGGCCCCTGGACCATCACCGACCAGAGCCGGAACTCATCCTCCGGGAGCCCCCGGAACAGCCGTCCCCCCTGCCCCGCCATCGCCGCCAGGGCCGGGGCCATGGCCAGAATCAGCCCCCCGACCGCGCCGATCGCCAGCCGCCGGCTCACCGCCGACCGCCCCGGGCAGAGCCCCCACGCGGCCCAGGCCGTCGCCAGGGTCAGAGCCAGTTGGAGCCCGACCGACGGGTGGACCAGCGCCGCGGACCCCAGCCAGACCGCCGAGGCCCAGGCCCCCCGCCTCGGTTCGCCGACGGCCGACGCCAGGGCCAGCCAGCCCAGGGCGAACCCGACCAGCCGATCGAGCAGAGTCGCCTCGAACAGGTGGTTGGTCCCGACGTTCCCCGCCTTCGCCAGCAGGACGAGTCCCAGGGCCACCAGCCCCACCTTGCCCCCCCATTCCGGCCAGACCGCCCGGGCGAGCCGATCGACCCCGATCGCCGTCGCCCCGAGCGTCAGGGCGAACAGGCCGGCCAGCCCCGCCGCCAGGCCCAGCGGCCGGCTCGCCAGGTCGAGCAGGGCGAGATAGCCCCGATGCGGGTTGAAGGCGTCGAACGCCCGGACGAATGGGTCGGCCTGGTAGAGCGTGGGATCTTGCTGGTGGAGCAAGATCGGGAGCCGGTACGCCTGGTCGCCGTCGAAGGCGTGATAACCCCGCAACGTCAGGTAGAGCCCGGAGATCAGGAGGAACGCCGCCCACCGGGGGACGGAATAGGCCGGCCGGTCGGGCGCCGGGGTCGGTTCCGAGATCCGCCGGACCGCCAGGGTCGGGGCCGTCGCCATTGCCAGATCCTCCCGGCCGCCCGAGGTTTCGGGCGGGTCCGGGGGGAGTCTGACGCGAGGCGGCGGATCGGTCAACGCCGGTTGCCGATCAGGGGCGTTCGACTCGTCGGAGGGCCTCGTCGAACTTCCGGACGAAGTCGGGGGCCTTCGGGTTCAGAACCGGAGCGGCGTGGATCCGGAGCCGGGGCGGCCGGGCCGCCGCGGTCTGGACCGGCGGGGCTTCGGACCCGGGCGACTTCGGCTCGGAGTCGGTCCCGGGAGCGTCCACGCCCATCTTCCGGACATGGGCGATAAACGTCTGGACCGGCGGGGCCGTCCAGATCCGCTCGGCCGGCTGGTAATGCTCGTGCCAGGCCAGTGCCCGCGACGTCCGGGCCTGCTCGGCAGCCCAGGGGACCTGGCGGGCATAGGCCAGGACATAGCGGTCGATCGCGCCGACCAGAAACGCCACCACCACCGCCCCCTTGAAGCTCGCCAGCAAGAACCCGGCGAACTGGTCTGGCCGATTCGAGTCGAGTTCGATATAAGTCCGGCGGCGCTGGACATTAGACACCAGCCCGGCCAGGCCGACAATCGCGATGTAAGCGACGACCACCGACGACCACCAGAGCATCCGCCCCATCAGGCTCGGGTCGATCGTCTGGAGATAAGGGGCCACGTAGGGCCGAGCAAGGTCCCGGATCGGTCCGGCCGCGTAGGCTGAGACGACCAGGCCGCCCAGCCGGACCGCCTGGGAAACAAATCCGCGGAACCATCCCCGGATCGCCCCCAGCAAGATCATCACCCCGAGCGCAATGTCCAACCCCATGATAGCAACCCTCGTCCGGACGCTCGTGCGTGGTGCCTACTCGTAGATTCGCCGGTCGAGGTCGATTCTTGACCACAATCGGCAGGACGTATCGCTTCCATCGGTCCGCGAGCCGAGAAACTTGAGCCATGAATCCGCAATCGGGAGATCATCCGTCGACAGCTTGTGGTCTTTCTCGACCCTCAATCCGACCGGCGGTCGGGAAAAACTTCGTCGAAGTCATCCCCAAGGGCGATCGTGGCGACCGGTCAAGAATGGCCTCGGATCTCGGTCGAGCGGACTTCTGGTCTCAATAGCCCATCGCCTGGCCGTCCTTCCGGGAGTCGGATCCGCCGATCAGGACGCCCTTGGCGAGGTCGATCCGGATCGCCTGGTAGCCGCCGAAGGCTCCCTTCGCGGTCACCAGCTTGTGCCCCCGGGCTTCGAGCGCCCGGCGGACGGCCGGTCCAATCCCGGATTCGAGGGCGACGGTCCCGCCGGCACGGGCCGGGACGCCGGTCGGCTCGGACGAGCCGGAATGGTAGAACCGGGGGGCGTCGCCGGCCGACTGGACGTCCATCCCGTGGTCGATCATATCCACCAAAACCTGCGCCTGCCCCTGGGCCTGCATGTCGCCCCCCATCAGGCCGAACGAGAGCCAGGGCTGGCCGTCCTTGGTGACGAATCCGGGGATGATCGTGTGGAAGGGCCGCTTGTGCGGTTCTAGCCGGTTGGCGTGGGTCGGATCGAGCGCGAAGAGGGAGCCCCGGTTCTGGATCGGGAACCCGAGGTCGCCGGGGACGTGCCCCGAGCCGAACCCGTTGAAGTTGCTCTGGATCAGGCTCACGGCGTTGAAGTCGCGGTCGACGACCGTCAGGGTGATCGTGTCCGCCGCCAGCGGGTCGCCGGGGCCCGGCCGGTCGTTGGCGCGGTCGGGGTCGATCCCTTTGCCGCGTCGGGCGGCGTACGCCTTGGAGATCAGCTCGGCGACGGGGACCTGGGCGAAATCGGGGTCGGCGTAATACCGGGCCCGGTCCTCGTAGGCGAGCTTCTTGGCCTCGATCATCAGGTGGAGCGCCTCGGCGGATTGCGGCCCCATCGCCTTGAGGTCGTGGGGCTCCAGGAGGTTGAGGATCTGGAGGACCGCGATCCCCTGGCCGTTGGGGGGAAGCTCCCAGACGTCGTACCCCCGATAGTTGGTGGAGACGGGCTCGACCCAGGTCCCGGAATGATCCTCGAAGTCCCGCCGCTCGAACAGGCCACCGGCCGCCTGGGAGTAGGCGACCATCGCGTCGACCATCGGGCCCCGGTAGAAGGCGTCCCGGCCTCCCAGGGCGATCGACCGGAAGGTCCGGGCCAGTTGGGGGTTCCGGAAGACCTCACCGAGCTTCGGGGCCCGGCCGCCCGGGAGGAAGCAGGCGGCGGAGGTCGGGACCATCGCCAGGCCCGAGGCGGCGGCCTCCCAGTGGCCGGCGATGACCTCGCTGACGGGGAAGCCCTCCTCGGCGTAGGCGATCGCCGGGGCCAGGAGGTCGGCCCAGGGCTTCGAGCCGAATCGGGTCCGGAGCCGGTCCCAGCCGTCGACGCACCCCGGGACCGACCAGCTCAGCGGGCCGGTCGCGGGGATCCGCGTCAGCCCCTTCGAACGATACCGGTCGATCGACGCCGCGTAGGGAGCCCGTCCGCTGGCGTTCAGGCCGTGGAGCTTCTTTGCCTTCGCATCCCAGACGATCGCGAACAGGTCGCCCCCGACCCCGCACGACATCGGCTCGACGACCCCGAGCACCGCGTTGGCGGCGATGGCGGCGTCGACCGCGTTCCCGCCCGCCTGGAGGACCCGGATCGCGGCGGCCGTGGCCAGCGGCTGGCTGGTCGCCGCCATCCCCTTCCGCGCCAGCACGGCCGAGCGAGTCTTCTCCGGCGGCCCGACCGGGCGGTCCTGAGCCCGGAGCGGCCCGGCGATCAGCGACAGGCCGACGACGGCGACGGCCATCGCGAGCGATCCGAGGTGTCCGGTCATGGCGGTTTCCTGGTGGTCGGACTCAGTCGCCAGCTTTCGAAGGCCGGCTCGCCACCATTCGATCAATCTCGGCCCGCGAGGGCAAGGCGCCCTGCGCCCCGGGCCTGGTGACGGCCAAGGCCGCCGCGGCACTGGCCCGGGTCGCGGCCTCCACCAGCGAGAGCCCCTCGGCCAGCCCGACGGCCAGGGCTCCATTGAACGCATCCCCGGCGCCGACGGTGTCGACCGCCTCGACCGGGAACGCCGGGATCGCGGTCCCCGTCCCGCGATCGACGACCAGGCAGCCCCGGGAGCCCAGGGTCAGGACCACGGCGGACCCGTGCCACTCGGGGCCCCGGAGCCGCTCGATCCAGCGCTCGAAGTCATCGGGCAGAGGCTCGGCGGAGCCGGAGAGAGCCTGGGCCTCGGACTGATTCGGGGTGAGGACGTCGACCCTCGGCGGGTCGCCACCCGCCCAGAGACCCGGAGGCATCGGCGCCGGGTTCAGGACGACCCGGATCCCCGCCAGGTTGGCCCGTTCGATCGCCCGGCGGACCACCTCCATCGGCACTTCCAGACTGACGAGCAGGACGCCCGGCGGTTCGAAGACTTCGGCCGGGATCTCGTCGATCCACCCGGGCGTGAGCCCGGCGTTGGCCCCCATCGCGACGCCGATCAGGTTCTCGCCATCGTCGCCGACGAGGATCAAGGCGACGCCCGAGGGTCCGGACTCGACGACCCGGGCGTGGCGGATGTCGATCCCCTCATCGAAATAGCGGTCGCGGATCTGGCGGCCGAAGTCGTCGCCGCCGAAGGCCGTCAGGAAGATCACCTCGGCCCCCGCCCGCCTCGCGGCGACCGCCTGATTGGCCCCCTTGCCGCCCGGCATCATGAAGAAGCCGCTGCCCAGCCGGGTCTCGCCCGGGCTCGGAAGCCGGTCGAGCCGCAAGTTCATGTCCATCAAGCTCGCGCCGAGGACCACCACGCGACCCATATCCCCTCCCCATCAGGATCGAAGACCCAAACTTGTGGGAATCGATCGGCTCGTTCCTCGGCGATGGATCGCCAAGTTGATGAGGATCGATCTTCAGTGCTATTTCAAGCCCAGAATGGCCATGTTAACCGGTCGACTCCCAACTTCCGACAACGATCCTTCGGCCGCCATCGCCGGACCCTGACCGGACCCGTCTCGCACCGGCTCGACCGGCTCGGGGGACACCTGGTCGACGGGCCCTGGCCCACTCGGACCGCTTTGGGTCCCACGGTCCCCTCGGACTCTGGCTGATCCGGTGGGCCGGCCGGCGATTGGGGTTCCCGGCGCGGCGGACCGGCCACTATGCTGTGTCGCTCTCGAACCGGCGGAGGCGGAGACACCTCGATGCGCGTGCTGCTGGCGACGTCCTTCCCGGTCCCCGGCGAATCCGACGGGACGGCGATGCTCCCGATCAAGATCCTCCGGGCCCTCAAGACCCGGGGCGTCGACGTCGTCCTGGCCCACCTCAAGGCCCGGCCGCCCTGGGCCCCGTCGATCCGGGAGGACTTCGAGGGGACCCCCTCCTTCACGTTCCACCCCCGGGATTGGGTCGGCGGGCTAGCCCGGGTCCGCCGCGATTTCCCCTTCGACCTGGTCCACGCCCAGCACCACGGCGGCGCGAACCGGGCTTATTTCGCCTGCCGGAAGCACGGCTGGCCGATGGTCTACGAACTGCACTCGCTCCTCGGCGAGGAGTACGAGCGCGACCGGCTGGGTCGCGGCCTGGGATTCCGGATCAACGTCCGGCTCGAACGCGCCGTCTGCCGGGATGCGGCGGCGGTGATCGTTCTGGGCGAACAGGTCAAGCGGGTGATGGTCGAGGAAAAGGGTGTCCCCGCCGACCGGGTGACGGTGATTTATCCCGGGATCGACCTGGGCGAGTACGACCGACCGGGCGCGCCGGCCGCGATCCCCGGGATCGGCCCGGACCATAAGGTGGTGATGTACGTCGGGAGCATCGTCCACCCGAACCAGGGGGTCCCGCTCCTGATCGAGTCGCTTCCCCGGGTGTTCGGGGCGGTCCCCGAGGCCCGATGCGTCCTGGTCGGGGGTCCGGCCGAGGCCGGCGACGAGTACCGGGCCCGGCTCGGGGAGTTCGGCGACCGGCTGATCGTCCTGGCCGGGCGGACGCCCGAGCAGGTGGTCGGGCTGACCCGGCGGGCCGACGTCCTGGTTCATTCGCGGCTGGCCTGCCGGGAGAATTACTCGGTCCAGAGCAAGATCGCCGTCTACCTCGCCGCCGGACGCCCGATCGTGGCCACCGACTTCGCCGACTACGCGGCCATCCTCGGGCCGACCGGGGCCGGCCGGCTGGCGGCCGTCGACCCCGGCTCGGTGGCCGAGGGGATCATCGACGTCCTGACCCACCCCGAACTCGCCGCCCGCCTCGCCGCCTCGACGCGCGCGGTCGCCGAGAACCTCTTCGGCATGGACCGGAACATCGACCGCTACCTCGAAGTCTACCGCCGGGCCCTCGCTGATGGCCCCCGCTCAACCCCCGAGGGCGACCGTGGCGAGGCCTCCGGACGGGCCCGGTCGTCTTGACACGTCGGCGGCCCGCCATTAACATGGTCTGCACGTCAACAAGCCGCCGTAGCTCAGTTGGTAGAGCACCGATTTCGTAAATCGGGGGTCCTGAGTTCGAGTCTCAGCGGTGGCTCTGGCCCGACCAATTCCGCCGGCAACGATCACGTTCCTTCCAGCGTCCGCATCGATCCGCCTCGATCCGAAGGCGATGGCCCATCGAGCCGACGCCTTTGCCGCTCCATTTCGAGCGCCAGGGGGGGGTGGATCGGCCGGACCCCGGTCTCGTCGGCCTGGCCCCAGAGGCCGTTCTGGCAGTCCCGGCCGTTGTCCCAGCCGGGGAAGTTGACGATCGGATAAAGGCAGAGACCGACGATGTCCACCCCGCCCAGGATCGCGGCGTGGACCTCGTCCCCGACGTGACCGAGCCAGCCGGGGCGGTCGTCTCCCTCGGTCCCGGTCTCGGCGACGAACAGGGGCCTCCGGTAGCGGTCCTGATTCTCGCGGAGCATCGCGCTCAAGGGGCGACGCCCCGGGTGGTCGAAGCCGATGGTGGTCCCCTCGGCGGTCGGGCCCTCGAAAATCCACTGGTTCCAGGGGTAATAGTTCACCCCGAGGGCGTCGAGGTATTCCGCTCGGCCGCCCAACTCGGGGCAGAGGCGGCCGGTGAGCATGTCCCACGCCTGATACTGGGCCAGCCGGTAGGACTCGGCGGCCGGGGCCTCCTCGGGTCGGGAGGGGTCGGCGATCACGTGGAAGATCGGCTCGACCTGGGCAAACCGGGCTCCGGGGAGCACCTCGCGGACCGCCCGGATCGCCGCGATGCTGGCCCGGACGAGCTGGGCCTTTAACTCGAACCCCCGGGACAACGTGAACGGATTCATCTCCCCGATCTCGCCCCCCTTCCAGGACAGGAAGGAGATCTCGTTGACCGGCACGATCCAGGGGACGCCGGACCCCTCGGAGGCCAGGACCTCCGCGAAGCCTCGGGCCAGCCGGGCGAACCGCTCGACGAACTCGGGGCCCCAGATGTCGAGGTCGTCGGGCCAGCCGTAATGGAGGAGGTCCCAAATCACCTGGATCCCCGCCTGGCGCGCGGCCCGGAGCGTCGGCCGGACGCTGGCGAAGTCGAGCCGGCCGGGGGCCGGCTCGATCAGGTGCCAGCGGATCCCCTCGCGGGCGGTCCGGATCCCGCGCCCGAGGAGCCTCGCGTAGTCGGCGGCGACGTGCCGGTCGTGGCCGGTCGCGGCCACCATGTCCAGGCGGAGCCCGGAGGCCAGGCGGTGGGTCGAGCATTCGAACCCGCCGATCAGGAAGCTCGGGAACAGCGGTGCCGGATCCATGAGGGTCGCCTCGATTTAGATAGTCATCATGTCATTATGTATCAAAAAAACTTCACCCGAAATTTCCAGGCGCCGTAGAGTCGCCAGAACACCGACAGGAACGGGATGACCGTTGAGGTCGCGACCATCTCGGCCACATGCCCCGGCCGGTGGGTGGTCCGCCTGAGCCTCCGGAGGCAGAACCGCCCGGTCAGGAGGACCCAGGCGGTCGCCGGACCCGTCGCCAGGGCCGTCGGACCATGCCAGGCGCCGAGGGCCACCGAGGCGGTCGCGGCGACGATCGCGTAATAGTTCCACGGGGGTCCTGACTGGATCCGCTCGCGGTAGAGGGCCGGGTGCTTCTTGTAGAGCAAGGCGTCGAAGAGGCTCTTGCGCTGCTGGGCCAGGCTGACGCCCCAGGGCGCCGGGCGGACCGGGTGGACGACGACCGCCCCGGGAGCCTCGGCGATCCGGCCGCCGCGTGCGAGGAGCGCGAAGTGCAGGTCGCTGTCCTCGCGCCAGGCGAGGGCGAATCGCTCGTCGAACCCGCCCACGGCCTCCAGCGCGTCGCGGCGGCAGAACAGGTTGGCGGTGACGAACTCGGCCCCTTCCAGTCCCGCCGCGTCGCGCTGGTAGTCGGTCGGCGAGTCTGGGAGGGGCACGACCACCCGGCCGGTCGCGGCGACTGCCCCGTCCTCCAGGGCGGCCAGGCCCGATGCCAGCCAGCCGGGCTGGGGCAGGCAGTCGTCGTCGGTGAAGGCCACGACCGCGCCGGACGCCCGCCGCCAGCCCAGGTTCCGCGCCGCTGCCGGCCCGCGCGGGCCCGGTGCCGCGAGGTAGCGGATCGCCAGGTCCGACCGGGCGGCCCGGCCCTCGACCAACAGGCGCGTCGCGTCGTCGGATCCATCATCAATAATGATGATTTCATAAAGTGACCGATCGATTCCCTGCCCCTCCAGTGCCGCCAGGCAGCGGTCGAGCCGGTCGGTCCGGCGGCGGGTTGGCACGACGACGGAGGCGCGGATCATGGGCGGGCCTCCGGCTTCTCCAGCAAGAACGGGCCGATCACCAGGGCGTCCAGCGGGGAGGTCCAGAACGATTCCACGGCGTCCCTTGGCGTGCAGACGACCGGCTCTCCCCGGGTGTTGAACGAGGTGTTGACCAGGACCGGCACGCCCGTCCGGTCGCGGAAGGCCCGGATCAGGTCGTAGTAGGCCGGGTTCTGGTCGCGGCGGATCGTCTGGATCCGGGCCGTCCCGTCGACGTGCCGGACCGCCGGGATCCGGTCCGCCTTTTCGGGCCGGACGTCGTGGACGAACAGCATGAACGGCGAGACACCCGCCCCGACGAACCAGTCGGCCGCCTCTTCCTCCAGGACCACCGGCGCGACCGGGCGAAAGTCCTCGCGGTCCTTGATCTCGTTGAGCTTCGCCTGCATCCCGGCGTGGATCGGCGAGGCCAGGATCGACCGGGCGCCCAGGGCCCTCGGGCCGAACTCCATCCGCCCTTGGAACCAGCCGATCACCCGATCGTCCGCCAGGATCCCGGCCGCCTCCCCCGCAACGTCCGCGAGCCGGCGATAGGGGAGCTTCGACCAGCGCAAGAACGTCTCGATCTCGTCGTCGCCGAAGCTCGGCCCGAGGAAGGCGTGGTCCATCACGTAGTCGGCCCGGACCGCCCCGCGCTCCCGGGCGTCAACCCAGAGCGCCGCCCCCGGCGCGGTCCCGGCGTCGCCGGCGGCGGGCTGGACCCAGATCCGCCGGAACGGCCCCCGGTCCCGGAGCCGGGCGTTCATCACGCAGTTCAACGCCACCCCACCCGCCATGCAAAGATCATCCGATCCCGATGCCGAGTGGAGCCACCGGGCCAGCTCGATCACCGTCTCTTCCAGGACGACCTGGAGCGAGTGGGCGATGTCAAAGTGCCGCTGCTCCAGCAGCCCACCGCGATCTCGGGCCGGGCCAAAGCGGTCTTCGAGGCGCGGCTCGCCGATCGTGTATTGCCCCTTCTCGCCGAGCCGGACCAGGTCGCGGAATCCACCAAGGTGACGGGGCTTGCCGTAGGAGGCCAGCGCCATCACCTTGTACTCGTCCGACGAGTGGAGGAATCCGAGGTAGGTGGTCACTTGCTCATACAAGATGCCCAGCGAGTGGGGCATCTGGACCTGCCCCAGCCATTCCAGCGCGGTCCCCTGACCGAGCGCGTAGCCGGTTGTGGCCCGCTCTCCCCGGCCATCGAGCGTCATCACCGCGGCCCGCTCGAACGGCGAGGGGAGGAAGGCGCTGGCGGCATGCGACAGGTGGTGTGGGACGAAATGCCAGCGGAACCGGTGCCCGGCCCGCGCGTCACGGAAGCGGTCCTGCAAGTGATGGGGGGCACCGTCGAGGAGTTGCCCCGGCGCGTTGACGATTGACGCCAGGAACAGCGGATCCCAGGGCGACTCCCATTCTCCGGTCCCCCCCTGCCCGGCCGGCTTCATCGGGAGCGGGATCGAGGCGTCGTCGCCGTGGCGGCCCGGGTGCAAGGAGGGATCATACGAATAGGCGACGTGGTCCACCTCGGCGAGAGTCGTCCCCGCCTCGCGCAAGCAATAGTCGATCGCGTGGAAGGGGAGCTCCCAGGTCGAGAACGGGACCGGGCGCTTGCCGTGCTTGATGTGGGTGAACCGCTCCTCCTCCGCCGCCGCGATCAGCCGGCCATCGCGGACGAGGCAGGCGGCCGGGTCGTGATAGGCCGCGTTGATGCCGAGGGTGTCCATCGGGCTCTCCGTGATCGAATGACCGGCCGGCGAAATCCTCAGCGAGCGAGGGACGAGGGGGCCTGCGGCCGGCCCCGGGGCAACCCTTCGACCAGCTCCCGGACCGCCCGGACGACCTCCGCCGGGGCGACCTTCCGGAGGCAGTCGTGGTGCCCCTCGGGGCAGACGCTCTTGTAACAAAGCTTGCACGGGACATCATGATTCAGGACCCGGCAAGGGACGGCCCAGGGCGTGTGCTGGAGGTTCGTCAGGGCGTAGAGCACCACGACCGGCGTCCCCACCGCCGATCCGACGTGGACCGGCCCCGTATTGTTCGAGAGCAGGACCGGGGCCCGCTCGATCAGGGCCGCCAGCCCCCCCAGGTCGAGCCGGCCGGCGAGCGAGGCCGAGGGCGTCCCCATCTCCGCGCGGATCCCTTCAATCAAGTCGGACTCGTCCGGCGATCCCGTGAAGACGATCTGATATCCGTGATCGACCACCAGTTCCCGGGCGGCCTCGGCGAAGCCCTCCGGCGGGTAGCGGCGGGAGGGGGCCGTGGCCCCGGGGTGGACCGCGATCCAGGGGCGATCGGGGTCGATCCCGGCGGATCCCAGGAGGCCGTCGACGGCCGCCCGGGCGTGGTCGGGCACGCGGATCGAGAGCCGCTCGTCCTCGGTCCGGGCCCCGACGGCGGCGACGAGGTCGAGCTGGCGGCGGACCTCGTGGCGGCGGAGGCGGTCGGGCTCGGGCTCGGGGATCCAGTCGGTGAGCATCTGGTAAGGGTTCTCGCGGCAGTGGGCCAGCCGCCGGGGGATCCCGGCCAGCCAACAGAGCATAGCCGACGGCATCGGGTTCTGGCTGTAGACGGTGAAGATCGCCGCGGCGTCGAACCCGCCGGCGCGGAGCCGGTCGATCATGGCGAGGTCGGGCCCGACCCCGGGCCTGGGCGCGGAAGCCTTGAGCCAGGGGGCCTCGTAGACGATCACCTCGTCGACCTCGGGGACCAGCGCCGCGGCCGAGGCCCCCGAGGGGGACGTGAGGAGGGTGACGTGCCGCCCCGAGGCCCCCAGCGCCCGGAGCGCGGGGGTGGTCATCAACACGTCGCCCATCGCGTCGAGCCGGACGGCCAGGACCCGTCGGGCCTCGTCCCAGCCACCGGGTCCGCTCATCCGATGACCCCCCCGGCGGGCTCGGCGGCGTGGGCCCGGCGGATCCGCTCGATGATGTCGGTCGTGGATCGGTCGGCCAGGAAGGGGAGGATCCGGACGACGCCGCCGAGTTCCTCGACGATCGCCGCCTCGGGGAGCCGCTCGATGGTGTAGTCGCCTCCCTTGACGAAGACGTCGGGCCGGACGATCCGGATCAACTCGGCGGGCGTCTCCTCGTCGAATGGGACGATGAGATCCACGCAGCTCAAGGCCCCGAGGACACCGAGGCGATCCTCCAGCGGGTTGATCGGCCGGGTCGGGCCCTTGAGCCGCCGGATCCCGGCGTCGGAGTTGACGCCGACGACCAGGACGTCGCCCAGCGACTTGGCCAGGCTCAGGTAAGAGATATGGCCCCGGTGGAGGATGTCGAAGCAGCCGTTGGTAAAGACGATCCGCCGCCCCTCCCGACGATAGCCGGCCAGTCGGGAGCGGAGGTCGGAGGCGGCGTCGACCGGCTTGTCGCCGGAGTCGACCCGCTCGCGGAGGTCCCGGGCCGGGCAGGCCACGGTCCCCTCGCGGCCGACCACCACGGCCGAGGCCGCCGAGGCGATGTCGGCCGCCGCCGGGGTCTCGGCGCCGGCGGCCAGCGCCAGGGCCAGCGCCGCGACGAAGGTGTCTCCCGCGCCCGAGGCCCGCGAGTGGTCCGTCGGCCGGGCGTAGGTCCGGTAGGGCGGTCGGTCGCGCTCCAGGACGACGGCCCCCTCGGCGTCGAGCGTGACGGCCGCGATCCGGGCTCCGGTCCGCTCCAGGATCGCCCCGCCCCGGCTCGCGATCGCCTCGGCCCGCGCGCCGTGCCCCTCGCGGGGCTCCAGGCCCAGCAGGGCGGCGGCCTCGTCGTAGTTCGGCTTGATCGCCGTCGGGGCCACGTCCCGGTAGGCGGGGAGGTTCTTGGCGTCGACGACCACCACCCCCGAGCGGTCCCGCCGGAGCCGGGCCAGGGCGGCGATCACCCGGGGGGTCAGGATCCCGTAGCCGTAGTCCGAGACGATCACCGCGTCGGCTCCCGCGAACCGCCCCGAGAGACCGTCGATGATCGCCCGCTCGGTCGATGACCCGACGGGACCCGTGGATCCCTGGTCGAACCGGACGAGCAACTGCCCGCCCGCCACCAACCGCTGCTTGGCCAGGGTCCGGCGGTCGGGGTCGATGGTGACGCCGGCGGTCTCGACGCCGCGATCGGCCAGGAGCGCCAGGAGCCGGGCCCCCTCGGGGTCTCCGCCGACGGCCGAGAGGAGCGAGACCCGGGCGCCGAGGGCCCGGGCATTGACGGCCGCGTTGGCCGCCCCTCCGGGGGCCTCGCGGCGGCCGACCACCTCGACGATCGGCACGGGAGCCTCGCGGCAGAGTCGGCCGGTCGTCCCTTCGAGGTAGGCGTCGAGGATCGCCTCGCCGATCACCACGACGTGCAGCCCGGCGAAGGCGTCCACGATCCGGGGCAGGCTCGGCGTCATGGTCGGGCTCCCTCGGTGAGACGGGCCGACCGATCGGCCAGGGCGTCCTCAGCCTCGGAGATCCGGTGGGCGGCCTCGGCCAGGTCGGCGACGATCAGCTCGGGCCGTCGCTCGGGCGTGAGGACCCATTCGGTCTCGTTCCCGTTGTCGATCAGGACCGAGCGGCACCCGGCGCGATGGCCGGCCTCGGAGTCGTCGAGGATGTCGCCGACCATCCACGATCGGGCCAGGTCGAAGCCCCGGACCCGGGCCGCCCGGAGGATCATCCCCGGCGCCGGCTTCCGGCAGTCGCAGGCCCGGGCGAACCCGGGGACGACCCCCTCGGGGTGATGCGGGCAGTAGGAGAACCCGGCCAGCTCCGCGCCGGCCTCCCTGACCAGCCAGCGGAGCCGCTCCTCGACCGCCACCAGCGCCGATTCGGGGAACAGGCCGCGCGCCACGCCCGACTGATTCGAGACCACGAACAGCGCGTACCCGGCCGACTGGAGCCGGGCCAGGCCCTCCGCCACGCCGGTCGCCAGCCGGATCCGGTCGGGGTCGACGTTGTAGGGCACGTCGTCGATGAGCGTCCCGTCCTTGTCGAGGAAGACGGCGGCATGGGTCTTCGCGTGAGGATTCATAGGATCGAGTTCCGGCGAGGGAACCGGGCGGCCGATTCGGGCCGGCCGGTCGGGTCGGCCGACAGGACCGAAGGCGAGAGGGCCGACTCGTAAACGGCGGCCACCGCCCGGGCCACGTGCCCCCAGGTGTAAAGGGCATTGGCCCGGCGGTAGCCCTGGGCGCCGAAGGCGCGGATCAGCTCGGGATGGCGGAACAGCCGGGCCAGCCTGGCGGCGAGGGCGTCGGGGTCGTCGGGCGGGACGAGGTAGCCGGTCTCGCCGTCGAGCACGGTGGTCTTGATCCCGCCGACGGCCGAGCCGACCACCGGCGTCCCGCAGGCCATCGCCTCGACCGGGGTGATCCCGAACGGTTCGTACCAGGGGGTGGTGACGAAGACGTCGGCCGCCGCGTAGTAATAGCGGAGGGCCCCGCGGCCCCGGCTCCCGACGAAGGTCACGGCGCCGGCCACCCCCTCCTCGGCGGCGATCGCGGCGAGGCGGCCGATCTCGGGCGTGGCCTCGGGGTCGGGGGCCTCCGACTCGCCGCCGACGACCAGGAGCCGCGCGGCGATCCCTCGATCGGACCTGAGCCGGGCCAGGCCCCGGACGGCGTTGTCGACCCCCTTGCGCGGGACCATCCGGCCCAGTTGCAGGACGATCCGCTCGTCGTGGCCGATCCCCAGGGCGTCGCGGGCCCGGCCCTTGTCCATCGGCCAGAACTCGGCCGGGTCGAAGCCGCAGGGGATGGTGGCGATCCGGCCCGGGTCGGCCCGGTAGAGCCGGCGGAGGTCGTCCCGGTCCTGCGGGCACTCGGCCACGATCCGGTCGGCCTCGGCGACCACGCGGTCCTCGATCTCCAACCGCTCCTCGGGGAAGGCGTCGGCCCCGCCCTGGTGGAGCCGACGGACCCGGCCCAGCGCGTGGAAGGTGACGACCAGCGGCGTGCCGGTCGCCCGCTTCAGGTCGGCCCCGACGAGTGCCGACATGAAGAAGTTGGCGTGCGTCACGTCGTAGGGCCGGCGGCGGGCGAGTCGGAGGGCGGCGTCGGCGAACTCGCCCATGAAGGGGAGCAGCTTTTCCTTCGGGACGGGGGCGGCCGGGCCGGCGTCGACGTGGATGACCCGGGCGCGGTCGGAGAGCGGGACCGAGTCGGGCAGCCGGTCCGAGTCGCGCCGGGTGAGGACGTCGACCTCGTGCCCCATCGCGGCGAGGTGCCGGGCGAGCTGGCCGACGTAGACGTTCTGGCCGCCGCCGTCGACCCCGCCGAGCGTCGCCAGGGGGGACGCGTGCTCGCTGATCAGGGCGACTCGCATCAGGAGGCTCCTCCGGGCGAGAGCGCCAGGCCGGGCGCGACCCGCGTCCGACCCGGCCGGGGCCTCCCGGCGGACTCGGCGAACGTCGCCTCCCAGTCGGCCGCGAACCGATCGATCGAGAACCGCTCCAGGGCCGATCGCCGGGCGTTCTCGCCCATCCGGCGGGCCAGGTCGGGGTCGGCGATCAGCTCGCGCATCGGCCCGACCAGGTTGGCGGGGTCGGTGTCGAGGAACCCGGAGACGCCGTGCTCGATGGCCGTCACCATCTCGGTCGTAGCCAGGCCGACGATCGGCAGGCCGATGGTCATCGCCTCCAGGACCGCCAGGCCCAGACTGGTCCATCGGATCGGGTTGAAGAAGAAGCGGTAGCGGGCCTCGAACGCGGGCAGATCGGGCGGCGAGACCTCGCCCAGCCCGCCCAGCGACCCGGCGTCCATCCCGACCAGGTCGAGCCCGACGTCCCGCCGGGCCCGCTCGAAGACGTCCAGGCCGAGCCGACGGCCGCGACTCCTCAGGTGGTTGATGACCACGATCCCGCGGCCGATCTCGCCGGTGTATCGGACCCCTTCGGGGATGAAGACGCCGTGGTCGATCACGCGGGTCGGCGTCCGGCCGCTGTCCCACATCAGGGCATTGAACGGGGTGACGTGGACCAAAAGCGACCCGGGCTCGTCGAACCAGTGCCGCTGGTCGACAGGGTGTTCTTGCGGCGGGTCGTGTTCGAGGTAGATCCGGGGGAGGTCGCGCTGGCGGTCCGAGAGGATCGCGGGGCCGTCCACCTCGTAGTTCCGCCGGGTCTGATACAGGACGAGGTCGATCTCGGCGTCGCGGACCTCTCCGGCGGGGACCTCGCGGACCCGGTCGGGGAAGAGGAACGTGTCGCCCCGGCCGCCGTAACCCTCGGCGCCGCCCGTCTGGACCGGCAGGACGAACTCGACGTTCGCCCGCGACAGGTAGAGCAGGTAGTTGCCGTGGATGTGCCAGGTCAAGACGCGCAACGGCCTCATGGTCGAAATCCCTTCGGGGGTCCGGCGGGCGGTTCAGGTCGCCGAGGCGGCGGCTCGCGCTTCCTGGCGCGAGCGACGGAGCCCCGCCCCATCGAGGAGTCCGAGGGCTTCCGCCACGACCTCGCCGGGCTCGACGCCCGAGTCGCGGCAGAGGACCCGGTGCCGCCCGCGGTCGATCGGGGCCCAGCGCCCGGGGTTGTCGCCGGTGGAGACGACCACGCTGGGAAGCCCCAACCCGGCAGCGACGTGCGATACCCCCGTATCATTGCAGATCAGGAGCCGGGCCCCGTCGAGCAGCGCGGCCAGCGAGCCGAGGTCGGTCCGACCGGAAAGGTCCAGCGCCGGATGACGCATCAGGCGGGCGACCTCGCGGCAGAGCCCGGCCTCGCCGGAGGTCCCGGTCAGGACGACCCGGAGGCCCCGCGCCGCCAGCGCGTCGGCAACCGCGGCGAACCGCCCGGGCGGCCAGCGCCGGGGGACGATGCTGGCGCCGGGGTGGACGCAGGCGTAGGCCCGGGCCGACAGGTCGGCAGCCCCACCGATCGAACCCAGGGCCTGGCGGTCGGCGTCGCGGACGGGAAACTCCCATTGGTCGCCTCGCCAGGGAATCCCGAGGAACTTGACCAGGGCGAGCAGCCGGCGGATCTCCAGGCCCTCCTCGGGCCAGGGGAGGAACAGGTCCGGGTCGGGGCGGTAGCCGCCCGGCAGGGCGAAACCGGCGGACCGCGTCGCCCCCATCAGGGCGATCAGCGGGTTGACGAACGGGCCGCTCCCGTGGAGCTGGATGGCCAGGTCGAACCGCTCGGCCTGAATCCCGGCCAGGAACGCGGGGATCCGGCCCAGCTCCGGCTCACGCTCGGGCAGGCCGGGCCAACCCGGGAACTCGCGGAAGCCGTCGAGATAAGCGTCGAACCGCTCGACGAACGCCCGGGCCCAGGGCAGGCCGATCAGGACGATCTCCGCATCTGGCCATGCCGCGCGGATCGCCCGGAGTGCCGGGACGGCGCAGAGCATGTCCCCCAGTTGCAGGGCCCGGAGCACCGCGACGCGGCGCGGCGGCTCCCCGAGAGGGATCGACCTGGCGGGGGAACTCATCAACAAACACCCACATCCCTGGACACGAAAGCTCGCGTCGGTGCCACTTCCCGCGAATCCCGGACGCCAGGTCGGAGGCCGGCGAGGTCGCCTCGGGCCCGTTCCGGACCGCTCTCCCGCTCCCCGCGGTGCCGATGGCGTGACGGCCGCCGGCTCTCCGTCCTGACTCCGTCCCGTTTGATGGGTCGGAGCGTCGGGACTGGCAGGGCGAGTGCCTTTCGCAAGAAACATGCCATGCGACCGAACCGGCCATCACCCGAGGGAAAGCCGCCTTCGGACCGCGGTCAATCCTCGGCTTCGGGAGGATCGTAGGCTTCGCGATGGTCTTCGGGCGTGCAATGCGTTGCGTGTTCCAACGCAAAAGCTTGCGGCTCGACTGTCCGCCGCTCGGTGATCCGGGAGGTTGGGAGCCCGGACCTCGAACCGGCAGCGCCGTTGAGTAAAGCCTGCTGGCGATCGTCCCGACCGCCGTTGGCGAAGGGTTGATCGCCTTCCAGGTCGCGGTCACCCACCAACCGGCGAGCGACGACCGCCCTGGCCGGCGACGAAACCGGGTCCGCGACGGCCTGGGTGACATCCGAGAGGCTGCCCCCCGGCTCGGGGGCGTCCGCCGGTCGGCTGAATCCGGACGCGGACGGGCCTTCCCCGGGGCCGGACATCGAGGGCCAGGGCCGCCCCGGGGCACCGGGGTCCACCTCGGGCGAAGACGGAGCCGAGGGCGCGGGCCGTTGGGCCGCCTCGCGCTCGGCCAGTCGCCATTCCCGGAGGGCCCGGAACAGCCCGCGCTCGGCCTCCGCCTCGACTTTCCGGGCCTGGGTCGCCTCCTTGGAGGGGTCGAACAGGGCCCGACGGACCGCATCGTCCCGGTCGCGCTCGAAGGCGGCCTCGTCGAGCGACTCGCCGTGCTCGCGGAGGGCCTCGACTTCTCCGTCGATCCGATCGGCCAGCCGATCGGCGGCCCAGCCCTGGCGGGCCGCCTCGTCGAGTCCCCGGCCCTCGTCCTCCCCGATCAGTGAGAAGTCGCCCCGGATGGCTTCCGACAGCTCATGGATCCGGGAAATGGGGATGTCATTCCGCCTTCGGCCGGTCAGGTGGTGCGCCCTCTCGGCGTGGGCGAGAGTCCAGATCCGGCCGCCCGATCGGGTCAGGTCGGCCTTCAGGTCGAGCCAGGATTGGACCAGCGCGTCGACGCCCTCGGGCGTCCGGAGGAGCTTCCGGACGGAGGCGGCCGGGTCCTTGCCGATGTCGCCGAGGAGCCCGGCAACCTCGGCGAGCCGCTGGTCGTCGTGGTCGTCCCGGGCGTGGCGGATCCGTTCGCCGAGCGCGGCGGCCTCCTGCTCGACGCAGCGGTCCAGCCGGACCGAGAGCAGGGCGATCCGGCGGACCAGGGTCCGGCCGAAGGCTCCCGAGGGGCGGAGTTCGGCCTCGAACCCGGCGAACCGCCGGTTGACCTCGGCGGGATCCTCGATGGGGAGGGCGACTTCGCGGCCGGTCAAGACGGGCTCGGCGGCGACGAGCGATCGGGCGGGGCTGCGCGACATGGCGGTGATCCTCGGTGGGGTCGAGGGGCCGCCCGGCGTCCGGGGGATGCTTCCCTCGGTCCTTATATTCAGGACGGGGGGACCCGGCTAAACACACTTTCTCGCCAATCTTTCCCAACTCAGGCCCGAAGCCGGGCGCCCGATTTGCGACGATTGGCGGCTCTCGATCGATCCGGATTCCCGGATCGTATCCAGGAAAGGACAATCTCCCATGAGCGCGAAGAACTGGCTCCGAGGGGCAATCGCGGCGGGCGTCCTCGCCTTGCCGGCCCTCCCGGGCTGCGGCGATAACGCGGGGACCGGCACGGGGTCCGCGCCGAACACGGGGTCCGGCGCGAGCAAGGCTGGCCCCTCGGGCGACGCCCCGGGCACGAGCAACTCGGCCCCGTCCGGGGTCAGCGGCGAGGCGTCACCGTCCCCCCGGTGAAACGAGACGGCGTGGATTTCCGGGTGGATCCCGGAGTCGGGCGCCGCCGCGGCGGTGTCGGATTTGCGGGCCGAGGGACGAATCGATCCTCCCAGCGATCGGCCAGCCGGCCGACCCGGACCGAAGACCCACCACACGATCGACCTCTTTGAAGGAGATGCTCTCATGACCGCGAAGAACTGGCTGCGTGGCGCGATCGCGACAGCGGTGCTTGCCCTCCCCGTCCTCTCAGGTTGCGGCGACAACGCGGGGACCGGTCCGGGGGCCGGGGCTTCCGGGACCGGGGCGGGCGCTGCCGGGACCGGCGGGGGCGGCACCGGTGCTATCAGCCCGGGCGGCAGCATCGGCGGCGCCCCGGGCACGGGCGGCGCCGGGGCCACGGGCGAAACCCCTTCGACCCCCAGGTGAGAGTCAGCCGGGCATCGTCAGATGGCTCCGACCGCTGGGCGATGCCTGCCTTGCTCCCCGATTCTACCGCCCGGGACGGCCGGAGATCGGGCGGTCCGGCGTCCGATTTGCCGGTCTCGGACCCGCCGCGAATCGGGACCGCCTCGCCCGTTGGGCCGGGCGCGGATCGAGCGAGGACCGCACCGATGACGAGCCGCGCGGGTCGCCGCCCGGAGTTCTCCAACCCCCTGCCCGGGGTGGTCCTGGGCGACCCGTTCGCCCTCCGGTGGCGGGGCCGCTTCTACCTCTACGGGACCAATGACGGCCCCCCCCTGCCCGGGGGTCGCCAGATCCCCGTCTTCCGGTCCGACGACCTGATCCACTGGGAGCCGCTGGGCGGGGCCCTGGAGCCGACCGAGCCGGGGAGCGACCACTGGGCCCCCGAGGTCCTGGCCTGGAACGGCCGGTTCTTCATGGTCGTCAGCTTCGGCGACGTCGACCGCCGGGGCCATCAACTCTGGGTCGCGGAGGCCGACCGTCCCGAGGGGCCATTCCGGATGGCCCGGCGGATCAGCGAACCCTCCGAGGCGTTCTCGATCGACGGGGCCTGGCTGCTCGACGACGACGGCCGGCTCTACCTCTTCCGCTGCCTCGACTTCGTCCAGGCGGAAGTCCCGCCGCACGGGACCGGGATCGTCGTCCAGCCGATGCTTGACCCGCTGACCCCGGCGGGCCCGCCCTCCACGGTCCTCCGGGCGCATGCCCCCTGGCATCTGTTCGAGGCCGATCGGACGATGCCCTTGTATGGCGGGCGGATCTTCCCTGCCTGGACCACGATCGAAGGGCCCGCGCCGGTCCGCCGGGCGGGCCGGGTCTTCTGCGGCTACAGCGGCGGGAACTACCTGAAGGCGTACGGGACGGGCGAGGCGGTGGCCGAGGACCCACTCGGCCCCTATGAAGACCTCCGGGGTCGGGAGGGCCCGCTGTTTGGGACGACCCCGGGGCTGGTCGAAGGGCCGGGGCACTTCTCGGTGATCCGGCCCGACCTGGTGGCCGACTGGATCGTCCTCCACGGCCGGGTCCCGGGGGAATCCGGGCGTCGGGTCTGGCTCTGCCCGGCGTCGTGGGGCCGCGACGGCGTCACCATCGGCCCCCTGACCGACCGAGCCCAGCCCGCGCCGGGGCTCCCGGGCTACCTCGGGCGGTTCGATGGACCGGCGGGCCCGCCGCCAACCGGGTGGCGGCCCGAGGCGGGGGCCTGGGCCCTCGACGGCGAGGGGCTCCGGCACGGCGGCCCGCCCGGGGAGGACGGCCGAGTCTGGCTCGACGAACCCTCGCCGCTGCCGGATCGGTGGGTGGCCGAGGTCCACGTCCGGTTCCCCGAGGAGGGGGACGCCGAGGCCGGGCTGGCGATCCGATCGGCCTCGGACACCTGGCGGGTTGCCCTCGGGCCGATGACCGGCCGGGGGTCAATCTCCGAGGGCCAGACGATCCTGGAGGACTTCGCCCTGCCGAGACTCGGCCCCGAGCCCTTCGATCCCGGGCGATTCCATGCGTTGGAGGTCCGGGCGGAGTTCGGCTGGCTCGAAGTCCGGCTCGATGGGGTCCGGGTGGCCGTCGCGCCGTCGGCCCCGGCGGGCGAGGCCCGGCTCGGCCTCTTCGCGCGGGGGGCCGCCGTCTTCGACGCCCTGGCCATCGCCGACTCGGGCGACGACGCATCCTGAGCCCGGATAATCGCCTTTTCAGGAGGGAATCTCTCCCTGAGAATCCGTCCTCTTTCGGCACTCGCATCGTAGGATAAAGTGGATGGTCCGGGCGGTGGATCGACGATCCCCCTCGCCTCCCCGGCCCAACCCGGCAAGACGCGGCGCCGGACCGGCCGCAAGTGATCGGATCGTCCGCGTGGGCGGCTCGGCGACCAGGCCGCGCCCCGACGCCCGCGCCTGGGATGGGAGCCGGGGTCATGGATCGCCCATTCTTCGGCACATCGTCCGACGACTTCGTCTGGGCCGTCGGCATCGAGAATACCTTCGTCCCGCAGACCCGCGCGGGGCACCGCCGGCTCGACGAGTACGAGTTGATGGACCACTACCGCCTCTGGCGGGAGGACATCGACCGGGTGGCCGACCTCGGCGTCAAGTCGCTCCGGTACGGGATCCCCTGGTATCGGGTCAACCCGGCCCCCGGGGTCTTCGACTGGTCGTGGACCGACGAGGTTCTCGATTACCTGGTCAATACCAAGGGGCTGACACCGATCGTCGACCTGATGCACTACGGGACGCCGCTCTGGCTCGACAACCACTTCGTCAACGCATCGTACCCTAACCGGGTGGCCGAGTACGCCTCGGCGTTCGCCGAACGATACCGATCGATGATCCGCCACTACACGCCGTTGAACGAGCCCGGGGTGACGGCCGCCTTCTGCGGCCGGGACGGGCGATGGCCGCCGTATCTCAAAGGGGACGACGGGTTCGTCAAGATCCTCCTGGCGTTGATCCGGGGGATGTCCCAGACGGCCGAGGCGCTCCGGGCGGCCCGCTCGGACACGGTCCTGGTCCACGTCGAGGATGTCGGGATCGAGTTCGCCGCCTCGCCCGACCTGATCGACCTGGCGGCGGCCTCGCAGGCCAGGCGGCTCCTGCCGCTCGACCTGGCCTGCGGCCTGGTTGGACCCGACCACCCGTTCCACGGCTGGCTCCTCCAGCATGGCGCGAGCGAATTCGAGCTCCACGAGCTGGTCGCCCGGTCGCCTCGGTGGGACGTCCTCGGCGTGAACTTCTACCCGTGGTCGAACCGCCGGTTCGCCCACCGCCGGAACGGGACCGTGGGGATCGGCCGCGACCCATCCTCCGACGGGATCGCGCTGGCGCCGCTGCTCCGGATGGTCTACGACCGCTACCAGGTTCCTTTGATGATCACCGAGACCAGCTCCAACGGCAACCACGCCCAGCGGGCCCGATGGATGGACGGGACCCTCTCCGCCGTCCGCCAGACCCGCGACGAGGGGATCCCGGTCCTGGGCTACACCTGGTTCCCGATGTTCACCATGATCGAGTGGAAATACCGCTGGTCGCGCAAGGGGCTGGAGGACCACCTGCTCCACCTCGGGCTCTGGGACGTCATCCCCAGGGAAGGCCGGCTCGACCGCGAGCCGACGCCGCTGGTCGACCGATTCCGCCGCTACGTCGCCGACCCTCTCGGCTCGATCGGCCGGGGTCGAGTCCCGCTTTTCCCCGCCATGCCCGCCGCCTGATTGGCCGCCGAGAGGGTCGCCCGGCCACCGCCGGGCGCCCCCTCGTTTCCCAGATCAATCAGCGGGATTTCGTCATTTTCGGCACGCCATTTGCTTGCCATCTTGGCCGATCTTGACCCGGTCGCGGGTGACGATCGACCACGATTCGCCGTCCCGATCCCGCCCATCGGGAGACGGCCCGATCGCCGGAGCGGCCTCGTTCCCGGCGGTTTGAACCCTTTTGCGCGGTGACCAGCCTCGGCACCAGCCCGAGCAGGAGAGGGGGAGGCCCCGGCCGGTCCACTCCGCGTTCGCTCCTCGCGCCGCCCGGATCTCCACCGAACCGACATCGAGAAAGAGAGAGGCCATGTCCTCGACGAGACTGCGTGACTTGTCCGCCCCTCTCCTGGTCTGCCATAGCCACCTCCGGTGGGATTGGGTTTATCAGAGGCCGCAGCATCTGCTCTCGCGCCTGGCCCGGCATTGGCCGGTGATCGTGGAGGAGGAGCCGCTATTCGACGACCGCCCGCCCGGGCTGGACGTCCTCTCGGTCGCTGAGTGCGTGACGGTGGTCCGGCCGCATCGACCGCCCGGTTCGGGCTTCGACCTGGTGGCCCTGGTGGAAGGGTACGTCGCGGCCGTCCGGGGCGACCGGCCGCTGGTCCGCTGGTTCTACTCGCCGATGTTCGCGACTTCCGGCGACCGGCTTGGGCCGGGCCAGGTGGTGGTCTACGACTGCATGGACGAGCTGGCCAACTTCGCCGGTGCCCCGGCCGGCCTGATCGAGGCGGAGGGCCGGCTCCTGGACCGGGCCGACGTGGTGTTCACCGGCGGCCGGTCGCTCTTCGAGTCGAAGCGTGACCGGAACCCGAACGTCCTTTGCTTCCCCTCGGCCGTGGATGCCGACCACTTCGCCCGGGCCCTGGACCCGGACCTGGCCATTCCCGATGACCTATCGGGCCTCCCGGGGCCGGTCTTCGGCTATTACGGCGTGGTCGACGAGCGGCTCGATTACGACCTGATCGCCCGGCTGGCCGATGCGCCGGGGGTGGGCTCGGTGGTCCTGGTGGGCCCGACGATCAAGGTGGACCGCGCCTCGCTCCCGAGTCGGCCCAACCTGCACTACCTCGGCCAGCGGGCTTATGGCGAGCTCCCCGCGTATCTGAAGGGTTTCGACGTCTGCATCATGCCCTGGGCGTTGAACGAGGCGACCCGGACGATCAGTCCGACCAAGACGCTCGAATACATGGCGGCCGGCAAGCCGATCGTCTCGACCGCGGTCCGGGACGTGGTCCGCGACCACGGCGACCTCGTCTTCGTGGCCGACGACGCGGCCGGATTCGTGGGTCTGGCGACCGAGGCCCGGGCCCGGACCGACGCCGATCGCGCCTCGGCTGAGCGTCGGAGGGCGGCCGATCGAGGCTGGGACGCGACCGCCGACGCGATGCGGGAGCAAGTCGCCGGGCGACTCGCCGAGGTCGCCCCCGGACCCGACGAAGCCGCCCCCCGCCCCAAGTCCCGGGCGACCCGGGGCCCGGGTGCCAAAAACCTGATCGTCGGCGGCGGGCCCGCCGGCCTGAGCGCGGCGCTGCACCTGGACGATCCCGACTTCATCCTGGCCGAGAAGCACGCCCGGACCGGCGGCCTCTGCCGGTCGATCGTCGAGGGCGGGTTCACCTTCGACTACGCCGGGCACATCTTCTTCACCAACGACAAGTACGTCGATGGCCTCTTCCGCGACGTCCTCAAGGACAACTTCCACGAGCAGCTCCGCGAGAGCTGGGTCTACCTTTACGGCGACTACCAGCGGTATCCGTTCCAGGCCAACCTCCACGGCCTCCCCCCGGCGGTCGTCAAGGAGTGCCTGCTCGGCGTGATCGAGGCCGGTCGGGCGCAGGCCCAGCGGGTCCCCGGCGGCGATGGCGCGGCAGGCCCCCCCGCGAACTTCCTCGAATGGTCGTACCGGACCTTCGGCGAGGGGATCACCAACCACTTCATGAAGCCGTACAACCGGAAGGTCTGGGGGATCGACCCGGAGAAGATGAGCAGCGATTGGATCGAGGGGCGGGTGCTCACCCCGACGCTCGACGAGGTGATCGAGGGGGCCCTCCAGCCGGGTCGGCCCGACATGGGCCCCAACGCCCGGTTCGGCTACCCGCTCCGGGGGGGCTGCGAGATGTTCGTGGCCGGTCTGGCCGACCGCGTCCGGGCCCGGGGCGGCGCCGTCACTCCTGGCCGGACGTTGGTCAAGGTCGACCCCAAACGCCGGCTCGCCACGTTCCGGATCGAGGAGGGGGATTCGTCAGCCCGGTTCGAGACGATCGGCTACGAGACGCTCTACCCGAGCGTCCCCCTACCCGACCTGATCGACGCCATCGACGGGGCGCCCGAGGCCGTCCGCCGGGCCTCGGCCAGCCTCCCGAGCACGGCGGTCGTCTGCGTCAACCTGGGGATCAACCGCGAGCGGGTGACCGAGAAGCACTGGATCTACTATCCCGAATCGCAGGACAAGTACATCTTCCAGCGGATCTTCGTCCAGTCCAACGCCTCGCCCTTCAACGCCCCACCGGGCCAGAGCGGACTGACCTTCGAGATCAGCCACTCCCCCGCCAAGCCGCTTCCGGTCCGGGGCAAGCGGGCCCTGGTCGACGCCTGCGTGGCGGGCCTGAAGCAGACCGACCTCTGGCGCGAGGGGGACGAGGTGTCCTTCGAGCAGGTTCTGGGAATGGCGCACGCCTACATCCCCTTCACCCCCGAGCGGACCGGGCATCTGGCGATCATCAACGAATACCTGCACGCCCGGGGGATCTTCCCGATCGGTCGGTTCGGCGAATGGAAGTACCTCAACCAGGACGGTGCGATCCTCTCGGCGAAGCGGGTGGTCGAGACCGTCCGCGAGGGCGGCCGGCCCGATCCGGCCCGGAAGCCCGAGGCCCCGGCCCCGGCGAGGGCCGGCAGCAACGGGACCGTCCAGCCCATCGCCTCGTCTTGAATGGAGCCACGGGGGGGAACGCGCGGACCGGGGGGTTAGCCCCGATCGGCCGCCCACCCTCCCTCGGCCCCGAGGAGTGACAGGAGCATGACATCAAACCGGGATCCGGTCGCGACCTCCCTGGTCGCGACGCCAGGGCTTGCCGAGGGGGCGGCGGTCGCCCGCCTCCCCTGGATCCGGCTCGGGCCGGGACGCCGCTACTTCGAGACCGAGGACGGCGAGCCGTTCCTGATCATCGGTCAGAACGACGCCCTGACCTGGCCGGAGCTGGAGGGTCTGATCGGCCGGCGGGACGTCCCCGCCGTCGAGAAGCATCTGGCCTGGCTGGCGGCCCACGGCGTCACGACGCTCCGGGTGATGCTCGAATACGTCGGCGACGGCCTCTACCTGGAACGGTCCTGCGGCGAGTTCGACCCGGTCACCGTCCAGGCGATCGACGACCTGATCGCGATCTCGGAGCGGCTGGGGCTCCGGCTCCTCCTGACGCCGTTCGACACCTTCTTCACCTGGGTGAAGTGGGACGACCACCCGTATAACGCCGACCGGGGCGGCCCTTGCCGGGATCGGCTCGACCTCCTGACCCATCCCGAGGGGATGGCGGCGGTGAAGCATCGGGTTGCCTTCGCCGTCGATCGCTGGGGTGGATCGGGCGCGGTCTTCGCCTGGGACCTCTGGAACGAGCTGGGCCACCACCACGGGGTCGAGGGCGAGGGGCACCTGGCATTGAGGAGCCACGAGCTGATTCCGATCGTCTCGGAACTCTCGGCATTCGTCCGGGGTCGGGAGCGTCGGGCCTTCGGGCGGACGCACCTCCAGACGATCAGCCACTTCGGCCCCGAGCCGGCGGGGCCGCTGGCCGACCTGATCTTCCGCCATCCCGACCTCGACTTCGCCACCACCCACGTCTACGAGCCGGGCGCCATCGACAACCCCCGGAACACGGTGGCCGCCGCCGACGCGATGGCTCGATGGGTCCGGCATGCCCTGGCCGAGATCCGCGACGGCCGCCCCTTCACCGACAGCGAGACCGGCCCGATCCACATCTACAAGGATCTGGGGATCACCCTGCCCGAGGACTTCGATGTCGCCTACTTCCGCCACATGGCCTGGGCCCACCTCGCCAGTGGCGGGGCCGGCGGTGGGATGCGCTGGCCCAACCGGCACCCCCACACCCTGACGCCCGGGATGCGCCACGCCCAGGCCGTGATGGCCGAATTCGCCCGCCTGATCGACTGGCCAAGGTTCGCCTCCCGGAACATCTCGCCGGAGATCCGGGTCGAGCCCGAAGGCCTCCTCGCCTACGGCTGCGCCGACGAGAGCCAGGCCGTCGTCTGGGTGGTCCGCGACCGCGAGGCGCTCGAAGGCGAGGGGCACCTCCCGTTCCTCCCGCTTCTCCAGGACGCCGCGATCGAACTGCCCGGAATGGCCCCGGGGCCCTACCGGTTCACCGCCGTCGACACTCACAACGGCCACGTTCTGGCCGACGCGACCAGGGCCCTCGGGCTCGGATCCCGCCTGGACCTCCCGCCCTTCCGTCACGACCTGGCCCTGGCCATCCGGAGGGCCCCTCAGTAGCGAGGGATTCCCGGATCGACCCGGATCGACCACGCCTCGATCCCGCCTCCGAGGTTGTGGACTTCCTCGACTCCCCGGCGGGCCAGCCAGATGGCGGCGACCTCCGAGCGGATTCCGTGGTGGCAATAGACCACCAGCGGGCGGCCTCCGGCGGCGGCGGCGATCTCGCCAAACCGCGCGGCGACCTGCCCGAGCGGGACGTGCAGGTCGGCCGATATCGGCGGGACGGGGATGGCCGCGTACGCGCGCTCGTGGTCCTCGCGGACGTCGAGGACCGCGAGCGGTTCGCCCCGGTCGAGGCGGTCCTTCAGGCCGCGGGCGGAGAGTTCCGCGACGGCCGGGTCCGATCCATCATCCACCTGGTCAGTCCTTCGGGAGATCGTTGATGTCGGTGGCCCCGGTGTTCGCCTTGCACCAATGATATATATTCACGTCTGTCACCGTTGATCGATTTTGGCCCTCCAGGGCGTCATTCCCGGACGATCAGCCGGAGCCCGGTGGGGAGGGCGTCGCCGAGGGCCTGGCCCTGCTGGGCGGCCTCCAGCTCGTGGAACTCTCGGACGGGCCGGAGGGTTTCCTCGTCGGCGCCGAGGGCGGCGAGGCGGGTCAGGATCTCGCCCCGGATGGCCTCGTCCAGGTCGCGGGCCCGGTCGCCGGAGACCCGGCCGAGCTGGGCGAGCGCGAACGAGGCGTCGGCCGACTCGCGGCCGGGGGTATACGGCCGATCGAGGAGGGCCCGGGCCCACCGCGCGGCCTTGTCGGGCGGGACCACGGTATTCGCCGGGCCGTAGAGCGGGACCCGGGCCCCGAGGCGGCCCAGCGACCAGAGGGCGTATCCCGGGACGCTCGGGCGGGACAGGTCCCGGACCAGGGCGTCGCCGATCGGCTCCTTGAGGTTCGCGGCCAGCCGTTCGAGCGAGGCGGCGCAGCGCCAGATCTCGGCCAGCTCGTGGGCCTCGGGCCTGGGGCGGGTCAGCTTCTTCGAGGCGGCGGCCCCCGTACCGGGGAGCAGGAGCGGGGCGACCCGGCGGTGGATCTCCTCGTGGTGCGCCCGGTTCAGGCCGGCGGCAACCCGCCGCCAGAGGACCCACCAGTCGGCCCAGCACTGGATATCCTTGACGTGCCTGACCCCCTGATGGAAGACGGGCCAGAGCGCCTTGATCCGGTTCTCGTCGAGCGGGAATCCGGTCCCGGGGCGGAGGCAGAAGCCGGCCAGGTTGAACCAGCGCGACTCGTGCCTCGGGCCCTTGTTCCTGGCCTCGGCCGAGTCGCGGAGTGGGTCCCAGAAGGCCCGGAGGGCCGAGGGGGGCCAGGTCTCCCGGGGGGCGTCGAGGACCTCTTCGAGCCGTTTGATCAGCCGAGCCGGTCCGCCCTCGTCGGACCCGCCCGGGGCGGCGAAGGCCATCCGGATCGCCTCGGAGGCGGCGTCAAGCTCGGATTGCTCGATCACCACGGCGTCGGACTCGGACCCGGACAGGGCGACCCGGGGGCTCGGCGAGCCGCCCGGGCCTCGGAGCTGGATCTGGAGCCGCCACCGCCGCTCGTCGGTCCGCGACTGGCACCAGAGCTCGACCGTGCCGACCTCGGTCACCTTCGCCGCGAGCCGGACCGGGACACGCTCGGCCTTGGCCTTCCGGCCGACCCGCATCACGCCGACCAGCGGCGGAAGCTCGCGGATCGAGTCGGGGTCCGCGGCCACCAGGTCGCCCGGCTGGTCCCCGGGGCGGACCGAGCTACTGGCCAGCGGGAAGGCGACGGGCTGGCCCATCAAAAGGTCGAAATCGTGGCGGTCGATGGCGATCTCGTCCCCCTCTTCCGCGTCGCGAGGGACGACGCAGAGCCAGGGCTTGTCGGCCTCCTCGGCCTGGAATCCGACGTAGAACGAGCGGGCGGTCCCGCCGCCGATCCGGATCCCGCCGCCCCGGCGGACCACGCCGTAATAGGCCGCGCCGTGGGCGACGGCCAGGTCGAGCGAGGCGTTGCTCAGGATTCTCGGGGCGTAGGTCCCGGCGTCCTCGTCGGCGAACCAGGAGCGGACCACCTCGACGAGCCGGTCGCGGAGGATGGCCGGGGTCAGGGCCCCGCCGTTGAACAGGATCGCGTCGGGCCGGGCGGGGACAGCAGGGTCGGCCGAGCCCCCCGGACCGATCGCCTCGGCCTTGTGGCGGCGGAGGAAGGCCGCCAGGTGCCGGGGGATGGCCGGGTCGGAGACGAAGGGAAGGCCGAATTCCTGGAGCCCGGCCCGAGGGGTCTTCGAGGGCTCCTCGGCCCTCGGGGCGATCGGGAAGAAGCCGCCGAGGACGACCTCGCGGACCTCGTCGCGGGTCAGCTCGGACTGCAAGCTCCCGCCGATGATCCGCGAGCCTCGGCCGGCGATCGTCACCGGCCAGCGATCGGTGGGGAGTCCGGAGAGGAGCTTCTCCTTGGCCACCCGGCAGGAATAGCGGAGGGCGCTCCACTGCTCGGCGTCGAGCCGGCTGGCCCCGAGCTTCTTCTCGACGAGGTGGGCCAGGGCGAGGTCGATGTTGTCGCCGCCGAGCATCAGGTGGTCGCCCACGGCCACCCGGCGGAACCCGGGGCCGCTGGGGGTCTCGACCACGGTGATCAGGCTGAAGTCGGTGGTCCCGCCGCCGATGTCGCAGACCAGGATCAGCTCGCCGCCCCGGACCTCGCGCTGCCAGCCGTCCTGGTGGGTGACGATCCAGCAATAGAAGGCGGCTTGCGGCTCCTCCAGCAGGATCGGGTTGGCGATCCCGGCCTTCCGGGCGGCGGCGACGGTCAGCTCGCGCGCGGCCTCGTCGAACGAGGCGGGGACGGTCAGGATCACCTCCTGGTGTTCGAGCCGGTGGGCCTGTTCATCGCGGGCGAACCGGTCGTCCCAGGCGTCGCGGATGTGGGCCAGGAGGTCGGCCGAGGCGTCGACCGGCGAGACCTTCCGGGCCTCGGCCGGGGCACCCCACGGGAGGATGGCGGCCTCGCGGTCGACTCCCGGATGGCAGAGCCAGCTCTTGGCGCTGGCCACCAGGTGGTGGGGGATCCGCGCCCCCTGGGCCCGGGCGAACTCGCCCACGATCCGGTCGGCCTCCCCCCGCCAGGGGAGTCGGGTCGCCCCGGCCGGCAACTCGTGGGCGCCGGGGAGGTAGACGAACGAGGGGAGCATCGGCCGGGGGGCCGACTCGCCGGGCGCGACGAGCTGCGGGACCTCGAACGCGCGGACGTCGGCCGAGGGCCGCTCGCGGCCCCGGGTGTCCACGTAAGCCACAGCGCAATTGGTGGTGCCGAGGTCGATCCCGACGATGTATCGCGAGCGTGCCATGGGCGTCCGTCAGGGTCGTCGGGGTCAAAGTGAGGGATACCCGGCCATCGCCCGGGGCAAGGGCCGCTCCGTATTATAGACGACGATCCCGGCCCGCTTCGCCCCGAATCGTTCGGGGCGAGATCCGGCCGACCCACCCCCTTCCCGCGAGGCCCTCGATGTCCAGCATCCTCCGCCTCTGGTACAGTCCACGCATCATCCTCGGCTCGACCTTTCTCCTGATCGCGACCCTGGCGGCGGCCTCGATGGGCCAGGCCGGCGGGGCGAAGGGACCGGCCCGGCACTTCGAGTACGTCCACCAGGAGATCCAGGCCGACGCCTTGACCCAGTCGCTCAACGACCTCGACGGGCAGGGCTGGGAGGTCTTCCAGATCGTCCCGTCGTGGCAGATCAAGAACGAGAACGCCGAGACGATCCTCTCGCCCCGGGCCTACGTCGTGTTCGGCCGGCGGCCCATCGCCGCGAAGTGACGAACCGATGTCGTCCGGGGCAATCGGAAACTTCAATCTGAGAGAGGATTTCGGACGCCGTCGCCGCCCTCGCGATCGATTCAAGCCGGGCGTCTTGCCGGGCCGATCGATAGCTTGACGCCGGTCTGGTTGCGGCCCCCCCGGGGGGCGATGGATGGGCGATTCCTGGTCCGGAAGGTCACGGGATGATCCGCCCCCGCAACCGAGCCCGATCGATCGCCCGGACCGGGCTCGGCCTGGTCGTCGCCGTCGTCCTGGCCCAGGCCAGCGCCGGGACGTCCGAGCTGGCCCCGGCGCGCCCGGCGATGGGGCCATGGACGGTCGGCCGGCCCGTGGCGATCGAGGTCCGGTCGGGCCGGGCGAGCTTCGACGTCCCGGCCGGCGGGGCGGGTTCGCAGACGCTGGTGATCGTCTCGGCACTTTCCCGGGGAAACGGGCCGTACCCGATCCGGCTGACCGCCCGGCCGGTCGCCTGCGCCCGGCCGATAGCGAGGGCCCCGACGGCGGCGAGATCCCGGCCGAGGCTCGACGCCCCCGCGCCGGGGCCGGTCCCCCCGGCACCAACGGGACTGCCCCCCGCCGACCGGACCTTTCACCTGATGGTCGAGGACGGCGACGTCGCGAGCGCCGCGAACTACCGGCCGGTCCCGGCGCGGCTCGGTGCGGTCGGCCGGCGGATCCAGGTCTACGTCGACGCCGGCGACCTCGATTCGGTCGCCCCGGAAACGCTCCGAGAGATCGTCTCGACCTTCGACGACGAGGTTTTCCCGGCCGCCGCCCGGCGGTTCGGCCCGGCCTTCGACGTCGACGGCGACGGTCGGTTCACCGTCCTGCTCTCGGGCTGGCTGGGCCGGCTGGCCGGGGGCAAGGTCCGCGTCGACGGCTTCGTCCGGGGGGCCGACCTCGTCGGGTCGATCGGCGCCCCGTTCGGCAATCGCTGCGACATGATGTACCTGAGCACCGGGCTCCGGCCCGGCCCGCACCTCCGGACCGTCGTCGCCCACGAATACACCCACGCCGTCACCTTCAGCCGGAAGCCCCTGGCCGACCCCGCCCGGGGAGCGATCGGCCCGGAGGAGGAAGGCTGGCTCGACGAGGCGATGTCCCACCTGGTCGAGGACGCCCACGGCTTCTCCCGGTCCAACATCGACTATCGCGTGAGTGCCTTTCTCTCGCAGCCCGAACGCTATCGGCTGGTGGTCGACGACTATTACGCGGCCAACCTGTTCCGGAGCCACGGGAACCGGGGGGCCACGTATCTCTTCCTCCGGTGGTGCGTTGACCGCCACGGGCCGGTCTTGCTCGACCAGCTCGTCCGGTCGGACCTCCGGGGGGTCGCGAACCTGGAGGCGGCGACGGGATCGAACTTCGCCGACCTGTTCCGCCGCTGGACCGTCGCGCTCTATCTGAGCGGGCTCGACCCGGCCTCGTCCCCGGAGGGGGGTTATCACTCGGTCGACCCCCGGGGCGAACTGGAGGAATGGATCCTGGCCGGCCCCCGAGCCTCGACCGTGATCCCGGGCGGCCCCGAGGACGCCTGGTCGGCCGCCGGGACGACCGCCCATTACGCGCTGGTGGCCGGCTCGACGACTGGCGCGGTGGCGATCGAGGTCCAGGGGCCGCCCGAGGCCGAGATCCAAGTGACGGCCGTGCCGCTCCCGACCGGGCTGGGGCGGCCCGAGCTGGTGGTCGACCCCTGGACCGGCCCCGACGGCGCGGTCCGGGTCCGGGCCCGGCTCTCGGAACGCGACGGGACGGCCCTCCGACTCGGGGCCCTGGCCTGGGAGCCGCTGGTCCCCGAGCCCGACCCCCACGCCGCCCGGTTCCGCCGCGACGGCCTGGACAGGCTCGGGATCGCCTCCGCCTTCGGGACCTCCGCGCTCCCGGCGGGGGGCGATCTCCGATCCCGCTCGATCCCCCTGGGAGGCGTCCGGGGTGGCGACGCCCCGCTGGTCTTCAAGGCCGTCGGGACCGACCCCCGGGGCCGGAGGGTCGCCGCCTGGGCCGTGATCGCCCCCCCCTCCCCGCCCGACGGCCCCGAGGATTGAAGGGGATGAGCGGGGCCGGCGGGGGCGAGGACTCCGGATCAGACCTCGCCCTCGCCTCGGTTCAGGACTTGCCCTTGGGTCTTTCCAGGAAGGGGTCGCGGTCGCCGAGGCCGCCCTTGAGGGGGAATTTCGGCTCGGGCCGTGGAGGTTTGGGGGTGTCGTCTTCCTCCTCCTCCTCGGGCTCAGGGGCGAGCGTGGGGAGGGGGATCAGCGAGAGGGCGATCTTCTTGTCTTCGTAATCGATCTTGAGGATCCGGACCTCAACCTCCTGCTCGGGCTTGACGATCGAATCAACCCGCCGGACCCGGGTCGGGGAGAGTTCGGAGATGTGGATCAGCCCCTCGATCCCGGGTTCGAGCTCGACGAAGGCGCCGAAGTCCATCAGGCGGGTGATCTTCCCCTGGACGGTCTGGCCCCGGTGGAACCTGTCCTCGACGGTGTCCCAGGGGCTGGGCATCAGTTGCTTCAGGCCGAGCCCGACCTTCTGGGTGACGCGGTCGATCTTGAGGACCTTGACCTCGACCTCGTCGCCGACCCGGAGGAGCCCCGAGGGGTCGGCGATCCGGGACCAGCTCATATCGCCGACGTGGATCAGGCCGTCGACGCCGCCGATCTCGACGAAGGCGCCGAAGGACTTGATCGAGCGGACCACGCCCTTGTGGATCTGGCCCTCGTCGAGGGTCTTCCAGGTCTGCTCGCGCTTCTCGGCCCGCTCCTCCTCCAGCAGCTCGCGGCGCGAGACGACCAGGTTTTTCTCGCGCTGGTTGGCCTCGGTGACGACCACCCGGAGTTTCTGGTTGACGTAGACCGCCGCGTCCTCGACACGGTTGATGTCGATCTGACCGATCGGGAGGAAGCCGCGGATCCCGTCAACCTCGACGTCGAGTCCTCCCTTGTTGGTCTTGGTGACCTTGGCCTCGACGATCAGGCCCTTGCGGAGGTTCTCCCAGCTCGCCTCGACCGCGGCGCCCTTGAGGGAGAGGATCAGGAGCCCTTCGGCGGCGTCGAAGTGGTCGACGCGGACCTCGATCACGTCGCCGGGGGCCGGGAGGTTGCCGGCGAACTGCTCGACCGGGACGACGCCCTCGCTCTTGGCCCCGAGGTCGATGAAGACGCTCCGGGCCCGGACCCCGATGACCTTGCCCATCTGGGGGCCCTGCCGGGTCTCCTGGCCCCGGCCGCCGCTGGGGGCCAGGCCGCCGGCCCGATCCTCGCGGGGGAGTCGCTTGGGGCTCCGGACGTCGAAGTCCGAAGCGTCGAACCCGGCCATCGCGGCCTCGAGCTCGGCGTCAAGGTCCGCGTCCCACTGACGCTTGAAGGGGATCTCCTCCTCCGCCGGCTTCTTCAGACCGCCGGAGGCCGCCGCGTCCAGCGCGGCATCGATCGCGGCGTCCTGCTCCGAGGGTCGGCGGTCTCTCTCGTCTGACATCGCACTCATCCGTAGGGGAGGGTCGTTCGAAGGGAATCGGTCGAGGCTCGGCGGTTGCCGGCCGCTACTCGTCGAGCGTCAGCGTCGACCAGAGGCTCGGGTCTTCACCGATCGGGAATTCGCGGCCGACGCCGAAGAACTGATCGCCCCGGTCGGGGTCGGTGACCTGGTAGCCGAAGCCGAGCCTCCGGTTGGTCTCGGGGTCGAAGCCGTGGAGGGCCTCGGCCGGGAAGAACAGTTCGAGCCGCCAGCCGGAGAGGGTCCGCTCGGCCCGGGCCTGGATCGAGCCGGGCCGGGCGGTCGGGGCGTCGGCGATGGCCCGGGCGATCGGCTTCTGGGCGACCTCGACTTCGAGCGATCGGCCCGAGCCCGGGGCGATCGTGGCGAAGAACCGATGGCAGAACCGCGTGGCCCGGTGGACGTTGCGCGTGTCCCGGGTGTCGACCCAGAGTTGCGCTCCGTCGAGGCCCGAGGTCCGACCCGGCTCCGGCGAGATCGGCCCGGCCTTGTCGACGACCTCGCAGGCGACGCCGAGCCCGGCGGGATTCCAGCCGACCCGGACGCGGGCCCAGGAATCTCGGCCCTCCAGGGCGCCAAGGTCCGGCAGGGCGCACGACTCGGGGAGGTCGAGCAATCGCCCCTTGGCCCGGGGGATCCCCTCGACCAGCGGGCAGGCGCTCGAAACCCGGAACCAGAACGCCTGGGGCAGCAGCGGCGTGCTCATGGTCGGAACGCCCCGGACCGGGCCGCCTCTCGGGTGGTCGACGCCCCTGGTCGGGCGGTGGTGGACGGAAAATCCGAATGTACCACAGACCGGCCCGCGCCGCCAGGACGGCCGGAGGCCCGAGGCGGCCAACCCGGGCGGGGGTGGTTCGAGTGGTTGTCGAGCCGGGCCAAGGCTCGTAAAATCCCCTCGTGATCCACGTCCCCTTGGCCGACCGATCGACGCGACCCGGCGCCCGGCCCATTTCTACCCGTCGCCCCCGGAGATTCGCCCGGCATGGTTGAGCGTCGCTATATCTTCCCCGGCGTAATCGAGATGAACGTCCAGGCCCGGCGTCGCCTGGGGGTCAACATCTACTTGATCGACGGCGGGACCGAGTATGCCTTGATCGACGTCGGGTTCCTCGACGAGCTGGGCGACGTCCTGGAGCTGATCCGCCAGATGAACTTCAGCCTCTCGGCCTGCAAGATGATCCTGGCGACCCACGCCGACGCCGACCATACCCAGGGCCTGGCCCGGGCCCGCGACGTGCTCAAGTGTCCGGTCCTGGCCCACCCCAAAAGCGTCGGGCCACTGGAGGAGGGCGACGAGATCATGACCTATGCCCGGATCGACGCCCAGAACATCCGGATCGAGATGCCCCGCTGCAAGGTCGATCGGACCATCGACGAGGGGGACGTCCTGCCCGTGGGCGAGACCAATCTCCAGGTCTGGAGCACTCCGGGGCACACGGCGGGCCAGCTCTCGTTCCGGATGGGCCCGCTTCTGTTCTCGGGCGACAACATCTTTCGCGACGGTTGCGTCGGGGTGATCGACGCTCATCACGGCTCGAACCTGGTGGACTACATCGCCAGTCTGAAGCGGATCCGGGACTGCGACGCTGAGTTCCTGCTCCCCTCGCACGGGCCAATCTTCCGGAAGGACGACGCCCTGCTCGGAGCGACGATCGCGCGGCTTGAATCGTACACCCACATGGCCGACTTCGGCACTTGTGCCGTCGATTGGCCCTTGCTCGACCAGTGGGAGGAGGAGCTCGCCGTCGGCAAGCTCCCGGCCTGAGGGCGGAAGCCGCCCCACGGAAACGAGCCGGGAGGCTCCCATTGCAGGGGCCCCCCGGCTTGCGGAATTCGATCGACCGGGCGAGGCTCAGCGGGCCCCGTTGTTGATGTTCAGGGCGGTCGGCGGCGTGGTCAGGCCGTTGCCGGCCCCGGTCCCACGGGTGGGTCCGGTGTTCGTGTTGAACCCATTGATCGGGGCGTTGATCGCCTTGACCGATCGAGCGGTGAACGAGTACTGGAGGATCGAGTTCAGCACGCTGTTGAATGGCGCGGCCAGGCGGTCAAGGAAGACCGTGGTCCGGACGATCGGGTCGCGATAGACCATCAAACGGTCGCCGGGCATGATCTGGTAATTCGTGGTCGAGTCGCCCTCGTTGACGATCGCAGCCAGGTTCACTGGCAGGAGCGTCGGCTTGCTCGCCCCCGGCGGCGCGGGCCGGACCAGCCGGATGTTCACGGTCGAGGCCGTGGGGATCAGGCCGCCAGCGTAGTTGATCGCGTCGAGGACCGTCTCGTTCCCGGTGATCGGGAGCCGGCCGGGAACCCCGACATCGCCCTGGACATAGTAGACCTTGCTATTAAACGAGGTGATGTCGACGAACACCCGGCTCGTATCGGCTGGGGGCACCTCGACATATTTGCCCGTTTCGGTATCAATCTTTGTCAGCCCGAGAACCTCGTCCTGGAGGTAGGTCCGGAGGTGGAGGACGACCTTCTCCTTGATCTCGGTGGACGTCAGGCCGGCGACGTAGACCTCGCCGTAGAAGCCCAGTGAGATCTTGCCGTCCGGTTTGACCAGGCGTTCGCCGGTAATCGGCCGGCCGGGGAGGGCCTCGAGGACCTCGACGACGATGATGTCGGGCGGCTCGATGACGTAGTCTGGCATCGAGACCTTGGTGAACTCCCGGGCGATAGTGCGGTTGGCAATATCCTCCTCGGAGGTTTTCACCGTCTGGCAGCCGCTAGCCACCGCCATGAGGACGGCCATTGAGAGCAGACTGCCGAGCTTACGTCGGTCGAACCATGTGCGATCCATGCCACGCTCCTGCCCGGCAAGCCGTTGCCGGCACAACGGCCGGTAGTGACCGGCGCTGATCCCGCGAACACTGACGGTTTTCGCGGACACGGGGCAACGGGCCCGGACCGCCAGGGTGATTCGCCGACCCAGCGGGCCGGGTCTCCTCGTCAATAGCAATCATCGGCAGGACGATGGGACTTCTCAAACGAATCGGGTTCGGATGAGCCGTCATCTCCCATTGCTCTGAAAATAACGGCCTCGACGGTTGTAATAACGCCCGCCACCCCCCGCATTGACCGGTCCCGGGTTGAAGTAGCGGGCCGCCCCCGCGCCCGGGACCGACGACGAGTCGGGCATCTCCGCCGCCCTGGCCGGCCTGGCCGCCGTCGGCCCGGGCCGCGAGCCGCTGAGCCGCCCCGAGCCGAGGCCGCCATTCGCCGCCTGGGCGGAATAAAGGAAGAGCGCCGCATTCCCCGCGCTCATCGGTTGCTGGCTAGCGCCCGGGTTGATGTAGGGGTTCATGTACGGGTTGAGATATGGATTCATCATGACGGCCGCCGGCGGGACCGTCGTCCCCGACGGGACCGGGGCCAGTTGCGCCCGGGCCTCGACGGGGTGGGCCAGGGCCCAGGCCGCCACGATCCCGCCGATCCCTCGGCTCCAGTTCTTTCGCATGACACCCTCCGGGCGACTCTCGAAAGACCCTCTCGATCCGGAAGCACCATCGGCCGCGGGCCGACCATCCATGAGCCATTCAGTCGCCCTGGCGACCTCGGCCGGAGATCCGTGCTCTCCGTCGTAAACCCTATCCTTCGCAGAACAGCTTAACTTCCCCAATTGACTGCTTCTCCCAAATTCCCTCCAGCGCCGGGAAGCCGTTTTCCGATCGATCGAGTAACGGTCAACCAGCTCCGAGTCCCGGCCGGGCCATTCCCGGGCGGACTCATTTCCCACCCGAGGTTAGGATGTTGACGACGACACGGAGGGGTCCCGGATCGGCGGCTTTGTTGGCGATCGGCTTGCTGTTCCTCTTGCCCGCGATGGCCGAGGCCCAGCTCTTCCCGAACCAGCCGATCAAGCGGCAGCGCGAGTCCTGCGCCACCGAGCCGCCATTCTACGCGCACGTTCGGCGCGACTATTACGGCTACTTCCCGACCTGCTGGTCGAAATTCCCCGAGGGCTGGGCCTGCCCCTGCCCCAACCCCGAATTGCCAAACGCGGCGGTGTCCTTCCGGGATCGACCTCGCGACGATCCCAGCAAGCGGCCGGCCGAAGATCCCGGTCTAGGGGCCGAACCGGACGACCGGGCGATGCCGGGCGATCCGCCGGCCCCCGACCCCGACCTCCCGCCGGTTCCCGACCGGGGCCGGTCGCCGTTCGACATGGACCGGCCCGGGACCTCAGGTCCACTGCGGGCTCCCGACCCGATCCCGCCCGTCAGGGCCCCCAATGGCAATGCGACGGTCCGCCCGGGTGACAATCCCTCGGTTCCCCCCGCGAGCCGGATCTCGCCGCCGACCACTCTCCGGGAGATGCCGAGCCTCCCGGAGGTCGCGCCGTCGACCGTCCAGAACGAACCCACCCGGGAGTCGGGCTCGATGGCGGTGGTCCCCGAGGCGACCCTGACCTCGACCCGCCCCTCGGACCGCCCCGACCTCGGGCCGCTTCCCCCGACCCCCGAGGTCAATCCCGGGATGATCGGCGACCCCGAGCGGCCGATCGTCGGCGTCCCCCCCGCCGCTCCGGCGCAGGCCCCGCAGCGCCGGAGCCTCCTTGGCGGCCTCTTCGGTTCAGGGCGTCGCCGCCGCTGAGAGGCGATCCGGGATCGGATATGGTTGATGGTCAATGGGTGATGATCGACAATCGGAACGGCATATGATGCCGATGCCGGGGAAATCTCCGGGGATTTCTCACCCATCACCCATCGCCCATTGGCCATCACTCATTGCCAGGTCAAGGCACTGTTTCCGGACAGCCGCTGAGTTCGACTTCTGCCCTTTTAAGGTATTCGTAGTGGGTCGCTATAATCCACAAAAAAGGGCCACCTTGATGGTAGCATGGGGGCTTACCACAGCTCCCCTGCGTCCCAA
>JAABUV010000277.1_pt1 | contig 79247 bp, 71 predicted proteins | sample 5559971 | NCBI WGS metagenome assembly JAABUV01 (sample SAMN10711881, study PRJNA513362) | rock metagenome | isolation source: Antarctica rocks | place: Antarctica: Victoria Land, Knobhead nord | collected 2015-12-19 | reverse complement strand
AGCTTCGCGAGCACCTCTCGCTGGCTGTCGGACAAGGGCATCGGGGCGGTAGGCAAGCGCATACACCACCCTACCGAAATCCACACTTATTTACAAGACACTACACTAGACGCGGTCAATTGGGGCGACGGAGTGCGCCTCGAGCAGTTGACGCACGAAGAAGTCCAGATCGTCGGGCCGCGCGCCTGGGCGACAGCGACGAGGTCACCGAGCGCCAGGCAATCTGATTCTCGTGCGCGTCGCAGCCATCCTTCCTGGAGGCGGAGCGGGCAGCGTGCGCTGAACTGGGATACTGCGGTTGTGGCGTACGACGTCGACCTAGCCGATCGGCTGCGCGAGATTCTCGCCGCCGAGCCTGATGTCACCGAGAAGCGCATGTTCGGTGGTCTTGCCTTCATGGTCGCAGGGCATATGGCAGTCAGCGTGAGCGGCCAAGGTGGCCTCTTGCTCCGGATCGATCCGGCTCAGACCGAAACCTTGGTCGGCGACCCCCAGGCGAACCGGTTCGTGATGCGCGGACGCGAGATGGACGGCTGGCTGCGAGTCGACCTCGACGCACGCGCGACCGACGTCGACCTAACCCGGTGGGTCCGGCATGGCGTCGGCTATGCCAGATCGATGCCGCCGAAGTAAGCCAGAGGGTCCCCTCACCCGTCGCCGATCAGTTGTTGGTGCTCACCTTTCCGACCCCGCAGCGCCATCGCATGGTTAGGTTCACGAGCATGGACAACGACGACGTCTTCGACCGCGGACGGTTGAACCGCCTGCTGGCCGCGGACATGTTCGCCGGGCTCACCGACGAACAGTGGCGGACACCGAGCCTGTGCGCCGGCTGGACCGTCCGCGACGTCGCGGGTCACATGATCATGCCGATGGAGATCACGTTCGGTCGGTTCCTGCTCCGGCTGCTGTCGGAACGCGGATCCTTCGACCGCACAGCCGACAAGGCAAGCCGCGCCCTGGCCCAGCGGCCCACCGAGCAGATCGTGGCCATCCTCCGCGAGAAGGCCGATTCGCGGTTCACGCCACCAGGCATCGGCGCACTGGGCCCGATGACCGACACCTGCGTGCACCTACGCGATGCCGCCCGCCCCCTCGGCCTGGAGACCTCGCCCCCACTGCAGGACTGGCGACTAGCACTCGACTTTCTCGTCTCCCCAACCGCACGACGCGGCTTCGTACCCAGGGGCCGACTCGACGGGTTGACCTTGGCCACCAGCGACCAGGAGTGGACCGCGGGCACCGGCCCGCTCGTCGAAGGGCCGAGTGAGGCAGTCGCGCTGGCGATCGCAGGGCGGACCGTTGCGCTTGAGGACCTCACCGGAGACGGCGTCGCAGTACTCCGTGAGCGGCTCGTCAGCGGCTGAGAGCTCCTCGATCGCCTTGCAGACTGTCACGGCCCACACCCGTCACAGACTCCCGTAGGCAGTGATACCGATGCCGAACTCTAAACGCGTCCAGGTGCTGGCGCAGTTTCAAGTGATAGGTCGTCATCTCGACGATGGAGGTGAAGTCAGCGTCGGCTGACGCGAGGTACTGCCGCAAGTGTAGGAACAGCTGATCGAACTGACCAGTCGGACCGGGGTCGACACCGCCGTCGGGACGAGTGCCCGTGACGCGCCGGAGAGGAACAGCAGCCCGCGGCTGCGCACGACGTGCAGAAGTGCCACTGGTCCTCGAACTCGGACGTCGGTGGGTCGACGAGGTGGTCCATCCGTCCACAATCGCAGAGCGGCCGCAAGTCGCGATAACCGATGGACATACGGCCAGCCTGGTGGTTGTGGTCTCAACTACACCGCTACGACGCGAACTGCGGGTTCGTCTGCGACGATGCCTGAAAGGTCATCGGGATCGCTGGTCAGGACCACGCAGCGCGCTGAGCCGTGCCGCTCCTTCGCGGCCAGGGCAGTTGCGGCCACCAGCGCGTCGACCGTGGCATCGGAGGCTGCCTTTCCCACGAGCCGACCCCGGCCCGTTGGAGGCTGCTTTGGATACGCTTTCGGCATCGAGGACCAGCAGGTCGCTCAGGCCGGGCGGGATACGACCTTGTCGTCGGGCCCTGGCCACAGTCGGCGAACCTCCGGCGGGCGAAGCCAGCGCAGGAACCGCTTGCTGCGCCGCTTCCAGGCCAGCGCGTGGCCACTTTCGTTGTACGCGTGGTCGCGGTGGGCGATGAAGAACGTCGTCATCAGCCCACCCGCGGCCGCCGATCGACGAACGCGCAGGAGGTTCACGAGACCGCCGTAGTCGATCCGCTCGAAGGAGTCCGGGCTGGAGTCGCCGTCGGAGCCATGCACGAAGATCACGCCGTCGACACCCTCGACGGCTCCACAGAGGGCTGTCGGGACCGGTCAGGTCGCCGACGACGATCCCGACGTCGGCGAGGGCGAACCCCACGGGCCAGCACGGCCAAAGATCCGACCTCAAGACGGAGATCCACTGCCCCCGGGTTTCGTCAGCACCAACCCGGGCGGATCGTCACACACCCTGAGTGGGCGAAGGGGGACTTGAACCCCCACGTCCGAAGACACACGGACCTGAACCGTGCGCGTCTGCCATTTCCGCCACTCGCCCGAGCAACGCTGGGCAGGTTAGCACGGGGGCGAATCGCAACTCCGCCACCGGAGTGTCCGCGGACCGATACCATCGTGAGGGTGAGTGCGCCAGCAGGCGCGCGGAGCGTCCGTCGTCGAGGAGGTGACCGTGGGTATTGTGCAGCGCTTCGAACGCAAGCTGGAGGGTGCCGTCGGCGACGGATTCGCGCGGGTCTTCGGCGGCAGCGTCGTCCCCCGCGAGGTGGAGCAGGCCCTGCAGCGGGAGGTCGACGACAGCGTTCGCCAACTCGACGGGGGGCACTGGTTGGCGCCCAACCACTACACCGTCACCTTGAGCACCGCTGACTACTCCCGGCTTACCACCGCAGACGAACACTCGCGGCTCGCCGAGGACCACCAGCAGGTCGCGGATGTGTTCGTCCGGTGGTTGAACCAGCACATCAGCGAGCAGGGGTGGCAGACCTACGGCGACGTCGTTGTCCACCTCGAGGACTCGCCCTCCCTACACACGGGCCAGTTCCGCACCAGCGCAACCGTCAACCCCGACGCCACGCACAGTGGCCGGCGTGTTCCGCCTTCCCCCTCAGGAGCAGCACACATGAGCCAGCACCCCGGTCCCGACCAGAACTCAGCACCCGGTTCCGATGGACCGGATGAGGAGGCCGCCGCCGAGCGGGACCAGCACAACGGTTGGCCCCAGCAGGGCGGGTACGGACAGCAACACCCACCGCAGGGCTACCCGCCGCAGGGCTACGGCCAGGGCTACCCGCCGCAGGGCTACGCCCAGCAGGGCTACGCCCAGCAGGGGTACGGCCAGCAGGGGTACGGCCAGCAGGGGTACGGCCAGGCTCACCCGCCGCAGGCCTACCCACCCGCCCAACCCGGTTACGGTCAGGGACACGGGGGTTCCGAGCAGAGTTGGGACAACGGTTCACCTGGTTACGGTGACCAGGGGTACGGCGCCAACCAGGGGTACGGCGGCCCGGGCACCCAGCCGGCGTACGTTCAGCCGGGTTACGGGCCCGGCGGCTGGGAGGGTGGCGGCCAAGAACTCACCGGATCTTTGCATCTAGACGACGGCTCCGGGCGTACCTACCAGCTCAAGGAGGGTGCCAACGTGGTGGGCCGCGGGCAGGAGGCGCAGTTCCGGCTCGCCGACACCGGCGTCTCACGTCGGCACCTGGAGATCTCCTGGGACGGGCAGGTCGCCATGCTCACCGACCTGGGCTCGACCAACGGCACCACCGTGAACGACTCCCCGGTGCAGAACTGGCAACTCGCCGACGGGGACGTGGTGCGTGCCGGGCACTCCAACATCGTGGTGCGCATCCACGCCTGAGCGCGCCGACACGCAACGGCCACCACATTGTGCGGCAGTATCGTCACGCCGTCCGGTAACCGGTTGTGCCGACCCGCGCACACCCGGCGGCACACGACCGATCTGAGGAGGTGCGGCGCGCGGTGCAGGGACTCATCCTCCAGCTCACCCGTGGCGGCTTCCTGATCCTGCTGTGGCTCTTCGTGTTCGCCGTCCTCCGGGTGCTGCGCACCGATCTCTACGCCGCGTCGGGCTTTCGTGTCGCCCTGCCCACCTCAGCCAGGCGCGCCGGCGCCCGCCCCGCGGCGCGCAACGCCAAGGTGGCCCGCCAGCTGGTGGTCACCCACGGCGCGCTCGCCGGCACCCGCATCACCCTGGGTACCCAGGCGGTGTTGCTCGGCCGAGCCGACGATTCCACGCTGGTCCTCACCGACGACTACGCCTCGACGAGGCACGCCCGGATCTCCCCGCGTGGCCCCGACTGGTACGTCGAGGACCTGGGCTCGACCAACGGCACCTACCTCGACCGTGACAAGGTGACCTCCCCGATCAGGGTGCCGCTGTCGACCCCGGTTCGGGTCGGCAAGACCGTGATCGAGCTGCGCCCGTGACGCTCGTCCTGCGCTACGCCGCCCGCAGCGACCGGGGACTCGTGCGGTCCAACAACCAGGACTCGGTCTACGCCGGGCCACGCCTGCTCGCGGTGGCCGACGGCATGGGCGGCCACGCGGGCGGCGAGGTGGCCTCCAAGCTAGTCATCGCCGCCGTCGCTCCGCTGGACGACGACGAGCCCGGTCACGACCTGTTGGCTCAGCTGGAGGATGCGGTGCTCGCGGGCAATGACGCGATCATCGAGCTGGTGGAGCAGGAACCCGAGCTCACCGGCATGGGCACCACGCTCACCGCTGTCCTGTTCGCCGGCCGCCGGCTCGGCCTCGCCCACGTCGGCGACTCGCGCGCCTACCTGCTGCGCGACGGCGAACTGGCCCAGATCACCCACGACGACACGTTCGTCCAGTCGTTGATCGACGAGGGCAGGCTCACCGAAGACGAGGCCGCCAACCACCCGCAACGCTCGCTGATCCTGCGCGCACTCAACGGCGACGACGTCGAGCCTTCGCTCACGGTCCGCGAGGCGCGCGCAGGCGACCGCTACCTGCTGTGCTCGGACGGACTGTCGGGCGTGGTCAGCAACGACACCCTCGTCGACGCGCTGCGCATCAGCGACCCGCAGTCCAGCGCCGACCGGCTCATCGAGCTCGCCCTGCGCAGCGGCGGCCCCGACAACATCACCGTCATCGTCGCCGACGTGGTGGACGTGGAGTACGGCGAGGACCTGCCGATAGTGGGCGGCGCGGTGTCGGGGGTCGACGACGACGGCTCCATGCCCGACACCGCGGCGGGTCGCGCCGCGGCGATGAACCCGGCCCGTGCCACCCCCCGCCGGGTGGAACCCGCGGCCACGGCCGAGCCGCGCAGCGGGAGTCGCCGGGGGCTGGTGCTCGGCGCCGCCCTGGTCGTCCTGCTGGTGGCTGCGGCCGCATTGACCGGCCGAGCCTGGATCCAGTCCAACTACTACGTGGGTGCCAAGAGCGGGACGGTAGCCGTGCTGCAGGGGTTGCCCGGCACCGTGCTGGGGGTCGCGCTGCAGGACGTCGCCTTGCAGGGCTGCCTCGGCGACACCGGAACGGTGGAGCTCGCGAGCCCAGCAGGCGCCGGGCCGGATTGCCGCGTGCTGCGGCTGGAGGACCTGCGGCCCGCGGCGCGCGCCCAGGTCACCACCGGACTGCCCGGTGGCTCCCTCACCGACGCCCGTGACCTGATGGCCCGGCTCACCAACGACTCCTTGCTGCCGATGTGCGACTCGGCCCCGCCCACCAGCCCGGGGGTCACGCCCTCGGTCACCGTGAGCACCCCGACGCCGACGACCCCGTCCACCTCCGCGCCGGTCAGCGCGACCCCGCCCAGCGCGGCCCCGACCACCACCACGTCACCCCCGGGCACCGACCTGCCCACACCCGCCGAACAACCTGGCCAGACCTGCCGGATGCCGCGCTGATGGCCGAGCGGATCTCCCCATCCAGTCCCCCCGGCGGCGTCGGGGTGATGCCGGCGCCGGTCCGGCCCACCCGCCGCGGGGCGGAACTGCTGTTGTTGGGCTTCGCCGCGGTGCTCACCACGACGGCCCTGGCGCTCGTGGAGGCTAACCAGCAGCAGCGGATCACCCTCGACCTGCTGAAGTACGGCGGCGCATACCTCGCGCTCTTCACGGCGGCGCACCTCGCCGTGCGCCGTCTCGCGCCGTACGCCGACCCGCTGATCCTGCCGTGCGTAGCCCTGCTGAACGGCCTGGGCCTGGTGCTGATCTACCGCCTCGACCTCGCTGGGCTGGAGTCGGCGCGGCGCCTCGGCGACGCAGCACCGTCGTCGGACGCGAGCCACCAGGTCATCTGGACCGCGGTAGGCGTCGCACTCTTCCTCGGCGTGCTACTCGGAGTCCGGGACCACCGGAGCCCGGCCCGCTACGGCTACACCGTGGGGCTCGTCGGCCTGCTCGCACTCGCGCTGCCCGCCCTGCTGCCCGCCCGGTTCAGCGAGGTCAACGGGGCCAAGATCTGGATCAGGCTGCCGGGTTTCTCGATTCAGCCGGGCGAGTTCGCCAAGATCCTCATCATCATCTTCGTGGCATCGTTCCTCGTCTCCAAGCGTGACCTGTTCACCACCGCCGGGCGAAACGTGGTCGGCATGGATCTGCCCCGGCCGCGGGATCTCGGACCGATGGTGCTGGCGTGGGGGTTGTCGCTGGCGGTGCTGGTCTTCGAAAAGGATCTCGGCACCTCGCTGCTGATCTTCGGCACCGTGCTGGTGATGATCTACATCGCCACCGAGCGGGTTGGCTGGCTGGTAGTGGGCGGGGTGTTCTTCGCCGCGGGCAGCCTGTTGGCGTACCGGTTGTTCGGGCACGTACAGGTGCGGGTGGCCACCTGGCTGGACCCGTTCGCGACCTACGACACCACCGGCTACCAGGTGTCCCAGTCCCTGTTCGGGCTCGGCACCGGGGGTCTGGGGGGCACCGGGCTGGGCGCAGGCCGGCCCGAGACCGTCCCCTTCGCCAAGACCGACTTCATCGTGGCCACCATCGGTGAGGAGCTCGGGCTCATCGGCCTCGCCGCCGTGCTCATGCTCTACGCGATGCTGGTGCTACGGGGTTTTCGCACCGCGGTGGCGGTGCGCGACACCTTCGGCAAGTTGCTCGCCAGCGGGCTCGCCTTCACCGTGGCGCTGCAGGTGTTCGTCGTCGTCGGCGGGGTCACCAAGCTGATCCCGCTCACCGGGCTCACCACCCCGTTCCTCTCCTACGGTGGCTCGTCGTTGGTGGCGAACTACGCCCTGGTGGCGGTGTTGCTGCGCATCTCCGACGCCGCCCGGCGCCCCGCGCAGGCGCGCCCCGCCCGGATCGCGCCCAAGCCGGAGATCGCTGACGCGCTCACCCAGATGGTGCAGCGGCCCACATGAACACACCACTGCGCCGCATCGCGCTGGCGGTCATGGTGCTCATGACCGTGCTGCTGGCCAACAGCACCTACGTCCAGGTCATCAAGGCCGACGACCTGCGGGCCGACCCGCGCAACCAGCGCGTCCTGCTCGAGGAGTATTCCCGTCAGCGTGGCCAGATCTCCGCTGGCGGCCAGGTCCTGGCATCCTCGGTGGCGACCAACGACCGCATCAACTTCCTCCGCACCTACCCCACCAGCCCGGCTGCCTACGCACCCACCACCGGCTACTACTCGCTGCAGTACGCCAGTTCGGGTATCGAGCGCGCGGAGGACCCGATCCTCAACGGGTCGGACGACCGGTTGTTCGGCCGACGGTTGTTCGACCTCGTGGCTGGCCGCGACCCGCGCGGGGGTAACGTCGCGCTCACCATCGACCCACGGGTGCAACAGACCGCGTACGACCAGATGACCGCGGCCCGCTACACCGGGGCCGTGGTGGCCATCCGCCCCCGCACCGGCGAGATTCTGGCGATGGTGAGCACCCCTAGCTACGACCCGAACCCGCTGGCCAGCCACGACGCCGCCACCCGGACCGCCGCCTGGAACGCGCTGCAGAACGACCCGGCGAGTCCGCTCACCAACCGGGCGGTGTCGGAGACCTACCCACCTGGCTCCACCTTCAAGGTGGTGCTGACCGCCGCCGCACTCGCCTCGGGCAAGACCACGCCCGACACCCAGCTCATCGCGCGGCCCCAGATCACCCTGCCCGGCACCAACACCACGCTGGAGAACTACAACGGGTCCACCTGCGGGGCCGGCGCCACTGCGTCGCTCACCGAGGCATTCGCCCGCTCGTGCAACACGGCGTTCGCCGAGCTCGGCATCTCCACCGGAGTCGACGCCCTCCGCTCCCAGGCCACCGCGCTGGGCGTGGGACCCGGTACGCCGGACGTCCCGCTACCGGTGGCGGACTCCGCGCTGGGTGATATCCCCGACCCAGCGGCCCTGGGCCAGAGCAGCATCGGGCAACGCGACGTCCGGCTGACCCCCCTGGAGAACGCCGTCATCGCCGCCACCGTCGCCAACGGTGGAGTCCGGATGCAGCCGAACCTGGTGGCGCAGCTGCAGGGCCCCGACCTGTCGCCGCTGACCACCACCAAGCCCACCGCGTTGGGGCAGGCCATCGACCCCAAGGTCAACGCCACCCTCACCAAGCTCATGATCGGGGCAGAGGACCGGGCCGGCAACGAGGGAAAGATCAACGGGGGGCAGATCGCGTCCAAGACCGGCACCGCCGAACACGGCACCGACCCCAAGAACACCCCACCGCACGCGTGGTACATCGCCTTCGCCCCGGCCACGGATCCGCAGGTGGCGGTGGCCGTCCTGGTGGAGAACGGCGGCAACCGCGCCTTGGCCGCCACCGGTGGCTCGGTCGCGGCGCCCGTCGGCCGCGCCGTGATCGCCGCCGCCCTGCAGGGAGGGCGGTGACCGTGCACCTGTCCCCGGGAGCCGTCCTCGCCGACCGGTACCGCATGAGCAGCCGCATCGCCACGGGCGGGATGGGTGAGGTGTGGGAGGCGCTGGACACCCGCCTCGACCGTCGGGTCGCCGTCAAGGTGCTCAAGCCGGAGATCTCCTCCGACGCGGAGTTCCTCAACCGCTTCCGGGTGGAAGCGCGTACCGCGGCCGCACTGAACCACCCTGGCGTGGCCGGAGTGTACGACTACGGCGAGACCACCTCCCTCGAGGACGGGGCCCAGGAGACGGCGTACCTGGTGATGGAGCTGGTCGAGGGCGAACCCCTGTCGGCCGTACTGGCCAGGGAGGGGCGGGTGGACCTGGCGCTCACCCTGGACATGCTTGAGCAGACGGGGTGGGCGTTGCAGGCCGCCCACGAACGTGGGTTCGTCCATCGCGACGTCAAGCCGGGCAACCTCCTCATCACCCCCGCCGGTCAGGTGAAGATCACCGACTTCGGCATCGCCAAGGCCGTCGACGCCGCCCCCGTCACCCGCACGGGCATGGTGATGGGCACCGCGCAGTACATCGCCCCCGAGCAGGCCCTGGGTCAGGAGGCAAGTCCCGCCAGCGACGTGTACTCCCTCGGCGTCGTCGGATACGAGGCCGTCGCGGGCAGCAAGCCGTTCGTCGGTGACAACCCGCTGACCGTGGCGATGATGCACATCCGCGACGTGCCGCCACCGTTGCCCGGTGACGTTCCGGCAGAGGTGCGTGAACTGCTCATGGCGACCTTGACCAAGGACCCGGCGCAGCGCTACCGCGATGGGGGTGAGTTCGCCGACGCCGTGGCCGCGATACGGGCCGGCCGCCGGGTACCGCTGCCCGCCGGCTGGATGGGTGGGGTGGCCGCCGGGACCGCCGCGGCCACCGAGTTCCTGGCCGGCCCGGTCACCGAAAGCACCGCGGCCCTGCCCACCCGGCCGGGGACCCCGGTACCCCTCGTCGCTCGGCCGGCCGACCCAGCGCACCGCGCGCGCTCCCGGGTCAGTCCGTGGTTGTGGCTGGCTGGATTGCTGCTCGTCGGGTTGCTGGCGCTGGCCGGGTACGCCCTGCTCAGCGGGGCGGGCAGCAACCGCACGCCCGCGCCAGCGCCCGTCACGACGACCGGTCCCGCCTCGGCGCCCAGCAGCACCGCCACGACGACACCACCGTCCACCACCGCGAGCACGCCACCACCGGAGACAACAACCCCTCCGCCGCCGCCCACCACCACGCGAGCACCCGTAACCACTACGACCCGGCCACCGGTCACCACGCCACCACCGGCGCCACCACCGACGACGGCGGCGCGCCCGTCGGTCACGACGCCGTCCGCGACCCCCCCTCCTGCGTCGGTACCCACCACCACGCCGGTAGCACCCGCGGGCGCGGTGACACCGTGAGTACGCCACGGAAGCTGTCCGACCGCTACGAACTGGGGGAGACCCTGGGCTTCGGCGGCATGTCCGAGGTGCATTCCGGGCGCGACCTGCGGTTGGACCGCGACGTGGCCGTGAAGGTGTTGCGCGCCGATCTGGCCCGCGACCCGTCGTTCTACCTGCGCTTTCGCCGTGAAGCCCAGAACGCGGCCGCCCTGAACCATCCGGCGATCGTGGCGGTGTACGACACCGGTGAGGCCGACACCTCCGACGGGCCACTGCCCTACATCGTGATGGAGCAGGTGGAGGGTGAGACGCTGCGCGACCTGCTGCGCAACGACGGCCCGCTCACCCCCCGGCGCGCCATGGAGGTGATGGGCGACGTGTGCGCGGCACTGGACTTCAGCCACCGGCACGGGATCGTGCACCGCGACGTCAAGCCGGCCAACATCATGATCAATCGGGCGGGCGCGGTGAAGGTGATGGACTTCGGTATCGCCAGGGCCATCGCGGACGGCGCATCGACCATGACCCAGACCGCGGCGGTGATCGGGACCGCCCAGTACCTTTCCCCCGAGCAGGCCCGCGGTGAGCAGGTCGATGCCCGTTCCGACGTGTACGCGGTGGGCTGCGTCCTCTACGAGCTGCTCACCGGTGAGCCGCCGTTCACCGGTGACTCACCGGTCGCGGTGGCCTACCAGCACGTGCGCGAGGACCCCCGCCCCCCGTCGCAGGTGAACGCCGCGGTGCCGGCCACCCTCGACTCCATCGTGCTCAAGGCGATGAGCAAGAACCCCGCCAATCGGTATCAGACCGCGGGTGAGATGCGTACCGACCTGGTGCGCGTGCTGGCTGGTCAGCGCCCCGCCGCGCCATCGATCATGACCGAGGAGGACCGCACCGAGATCATGGGCGCCGTTCCCCTCCTCGCCACCCGCTCCGGCGACGACGTCCAGTCGGTCGGCGCATCGGGTGACGAGCCGGGGCGCGGGCGACGCAGGGCGCTGATCGTGCTGGCCAGCGCCGTCGGCATCGCGCTCCTCACCCTCGTCGCCTACTTCCTCTACGTACTGAACGGTGGCGGCCAGCCCAGGCAGGTGGCGGTGCCCGACGTCACCCGGCAGACATCCGAGCAGGCGCAGAGCACGATCATCGGCCGCGGCCTGCAGGTGATGGTGCTCAGCGTGCCCGACGCCACCGTGCCTCCGGGCAACGCGGTGAAGACCGACCCCGCGGCAGGCGTACAGGTCAACGAGAACAGCACCATCAGGTTGACGGTCTCCACCGGCCCCCAGCAGGTGCCCGTGCCGACGCTGGCCGGCCTGACCCTGGAGCAGGCGAGCGCGGCGCTCGTGCAGGTGGGGCTCACGGCGGCTCCGGGCCCGACGCTGCAACCCTCGGACACCGTCGCCACCAACACCGTGATCAGCTCGACGCCGGCGGCGGGCCGCAACGTCGACCTCGGCGGCTCCGTCGCCCTGGTCGTCAGCAGCGGCAAGGCCCAGGTGCGGGTTCCCTCGGTGATCGGGCAGAGCCAGGCGGACGCCACCGCGAACCTGGAGGCCGCGGGGTTCCAGGTGACCACCGCCCCCGCCGACTCGGCCAAAGCCAGGGGGGAGGTGGTCGGCCAGAACCCCACCGGCAACACGCAGGCGGCCAAGGGCGCCACCATCACGATCAACGTCTCCAGTGCCAACCGCATCGTGCTGCCCGAGCTGCGGGGCAAGCCCCTCGGCCAGGTGGTGTCCACCCTGCAAGCCGCGGGATACACCGGGGGCCAGGGCAACATCACCGCCACTCCCGTGACCGTCACCGATCCGGCGCAGAACGGTGTGGTGCTCGATCAGTCGCGGGCCTCGGGCACGGAGATCGAGCCCAGCGCACCCCTCGCGCTCACCTACGGGGCGCTCGCGGCCACGACGACCACCACACCCCCCACCACCACACCCCCCGCTCCCACCACGACGACCACCCCCGCTCCCACCACGACGACCCGGCCGTCAGGTGGATAGTCAGCGGGGCCGGGGTGCTACGCCGGCGCCGGGCTCACGTCGCTGACGTCACCCACCCCGACGGCCAGCTCGTGCTCCAGCCGGGCCACCAGCGCATCGTCCACGGGTTCACCGCATCCGGCCAGCCAGTTGGCGAGCACTCGGTGCCCCCCCTGGGTGAGTATCGACTCGGGGTGGAACTGAACTCCGTGTACGGGCCCTTCCCGGTGCCGCAACGCCATGATGGTGCCGCTGGACGTCTGCGCCGTGACCTCCAGCTCGGGGGGCACCGAATCCGGCCGCACCGTCAGCGAGTGGTAGCGGGTAGCGGTGAAGGGCCGCGGCAGGCCGGCGAGCACCCCGCCGCCCTCGTGCAGCACCAGGCTGGTCTTACCGTGCAGCAGCTCCGGGGCACGCTCCACGGTGGCGCCGAACGCCACCCCGATCGCCTGGTGGCCCAGGCACACGCCGAGCAGGGGGATGCCGCCCTCCACGCACCGCCGGACCACGTTGATGCTGGCCCCCGCCCGCTCCGGCTTGCCGGGGCCGGGGCTGAGCAGTACCCCGTCGTAGCCCCTGACGTCGCGCAGGCCAGCGTCATCGTTGCGCAGCACATCCACCCGTACCCCGAGCTGACCCAGGTACTGCACCAGGTTGAACACGAAGCTGTCGTAGTTGTCGACGACGAGGATGCGCATGCGCGACAACGCTACGCGGCTACGCCGGCCCGAGCTGCCCGCCGCTACGGGTTGCCCACCGAGACGCCGTTGAACGGCAGCAGCGGGTCCACGACGGGAAACACCACGATCATCAGCAGTGCCAACACCGCCAGCAGCAGCCGCACCGCCAGCGGTCCGGGCAGCACCCGCCAGATCCAGGCGTACACGTCAACCCGCCGTGATCTCGGGCGGCAGCTGGCCCCGGGCCGAGCCGTCCTTGGCCCAGGTTTTCACCAGCACCGCGTGGATGATCAAGCGCTGCTCCGCGGAGAAACGCGGGTGGCAGGTGGTGAGCGTCAGCAACGCGGCGGAGTCGGCCGGGGACGGCACCGCACCGGGGTTGTTCGGCACCGGGGCGATCACCTGACTCTGCGACGGCGCGACGATCTCCTGCCCGACGACGCCGGTGTAGGCGCCGCCCAGCGGGGTGACCGGGGTGTTCTCGCCCGAGCGACCCATGCACAGTGGGTCGGTGGACCCCTTGCCGCCGGCCCAACCCGCCACCTCGTCGCCCATGGGCAGCACCCGGTAGACGAACCACGAGCCGGCGGTCTCGACGATGATCGAGTCGCAGGACTTCAACAGGTCGAGGTCGTTGAACGGTGCGCCCTTGCCCACCCGGTGCCCGGCCACCGCGAAGTTGCCTGGCTCCCCAGGGAAGGCGGTACCCGTGTAGTGCCCCGGTCCGACGGCCAGCGTGTCCTCCCCGGTGCCTTCGAGCACGGTGAACTGGTAGTCGGGTCCGAACGACGGGATCCGCATCTTGGCGAAGCCCTGCCCCGGGGCCACCGACGACGTGGCGGTGCGCTGTTGGCCGGTCACTGGCGCCGCTGGCGCGGCTGGCGCCGCGATTACCGGGTTGTCGCCGCCGGCCCACACCTGGTCCAGTGCGGTGGTGGCGTCCTGCTGCTTGCCTGCGGACACGACATCGGTCCAGTACACCTCGTAGACGACCAGCAGCAGCAGGACCAGGCCGACGGTGATGAGCACCTCGCCAACGCCGCGAACGGCGGTACGCACCCGGTCGCCCCGGTGCCGCGACGGCCGTGGGCTCGGCGTCGGCGCTTCGTCGAGGGTCGTACTCACCGCGGGACCTCCTGGGCCTGACTCAACCTGATTGACCCCGTGTAGGCGGGGACGGTGACATCATCGGCGGTATCGACCAGGTAGCCAAGGCCGAACCGCGTCACGTATTGCTTGTAGATCGCCACGCCACGCTCGGCGTTGAGCGCGTCGAGCAGCCGGTTCGGGTCACCAATGGCAGCAACGACGTAGGGCGGACTGTAGGTACGGCCATGCAAGAGCAGTGTGTTGCCGATGCACCGTGGTGCCGAGGTGCTCACCAACCGCTGGTTCTGCACGGCGACCGCGTCCGCGCCACCGGCCCACATCGCGTTCAGCACGCTCTGCAGGTCCTGCTGGTGTACCACGAGGTCGTCCGGGGCGGCGCCGGCCGGATACTTACCGTCGGCGTCCCGCCGGGCGTCGGTGAGGGTGACGGTGAGGCCGCGCCCAGCGAGCGGGGTGAGGCCGGCCGCCGACCGGAGTTCATCGGCCTGCGCCAGGCTCGCCGTCACGCCCGCATCGTAGTTGGCTGCGCTGCGCTGCGCCGCGTCCACGTCGGCGATGAGCTGGGCGCGCTGTGCCTCCGCCGCATCCACTCCGCGCTGGGCGGTGCGCACCAGGTCGGACAGCCGGGTGGTGCCGCTACCGCGGAGCTCCCCGCCCTGCGCGGCGCTCCGGGTGGTCGCGAGCAGCAATCCGGCCAGCAGGAACACCAGGGCGACCGCCACCCGCCAGGCCGGTGCGCGCCCACCCGCACTCGGGCGCAACCGTGACCCCACTGAACCCACCAGGTCCCCTCGCCCTATGCGCCACCCGCTGTGCCGCTGGTCACCACGGTAGCCTGAGGCCGAGACGACGCCCGTGCACAGCTGATCCGAGGACACCATGCCCAAGTCGAAGGTCCGCAAGAAGCCCGCCTACGCCGGCGGCAGCGTCAGCCGTACGCCGGTCAAGGTCAAGGCCGGGCCGTCCAACCCCGTGTACGTGGCCGTCATGCTCGGGGTGATGGTCCTGGGGCTGCTGTGGCTGGTGGTCAACTATCTGGCTGGCAACAAGATTCCGTTCATGATGACGCTGGGCGCGTGGAACTTCCTCATCGGGTTCGTGCTCATGGTCATCGGCCTGCTCATGACGATGCGCTGGCGCTGAGCTGCGACCGCCCGCATTCCCGACCGCCCGCGTTCCCGCCGCGTCAGTCGCCGAACCGCCCAATGACACCCGTGTGATTCATCCCCAGTGTGGACAACACCTGTGGACAACTGCGGTCCGTGGTCGGCTGGCGGGTGCTCCGGTGCGCCCGAGCGGCGGGCACTGACGGTGGCGGCGCAGTGGTCGGCCAGGCCGGTGGCCGTCGCCGCTGCGGGGTCGGCCGGTGCGGTCGCCACGCTGCTCGCCGTGCTGGCCGCTGACTCGTCGGGCCGCCTGTTGCTCGGGCTGGCCGCCACGGGCCTGCTCGGTGCGGCCACCCTCGGGGCCCTGCTTCGGCCACGGCTGGCCGCCGACGCCCAAGGCTTGGCGGTGCGTGGGCCGACGGGCACGGTGCGGCTGCAGTGGGGTGAGATCGAGGTGGTGGAAGTGGTGCGGACCCGCAGGCTCGGTCGCACCGTGCCGGTACTGGAGATCAGCCCCTACGACACCCCGGATCGTGTTGGTGCGCTCCTCGTGCTCACCAGGGTCGAGCTGGGTGCGGACCCCCGGGACGTGCTCGACCGCCTGCTCGCGGTCCGACTGGGGCAGGGTTGACGTGGCACCCGCCGAGCGCTCAGCGTCCCAGGGAGGCCTGCAACGCCAGTACCCGGACCACGACGAGTACCAGCAGCAGTGCGGTGAGCACGAGCAGCCCGATCACCTGGGCCTGGGTGCGGCGCGGCGCGGGTGCGTACACCAGCACAGCGGTGGCCAATCCGCCGGCGACGAGGCCCCCGAGGTGCCCCCAAAGTGAGATGTTCGGCACCGCCACGCTGATGGCGACGTTCAGCGCGATCACGGTGAGCACCGGGGTCGGGCTGCGCTTGAGCCTGTACAGCACCACCGCCAACCCCCCCATGAGCCCGAACACCGCCCCAGACGCGCCGGCGGTGAGGCTGTTGGGTGTCTGGAAGAGCATGACGGCGGTGGAGCCGCTGAGCAGGGACACCGCGTACACCGCGCCGTAGCGGACCCGCCCGAGCACGGACTCCAGGTCGCGTCCGAGGATGTACAGCGCGTACATGTTCACCAGCAGGTGCAGGGGCCCGAAATGCAGGAAGCCGCTGACCACCAGCCGGGGCAACTCTCCCTCGGCCACTCCGTAGGGAAACAGCGCGAGGCGCTGGAACAGGGCCGACGCGCCGTTGTCCAGCGCGCTGCGGGCCAGCACCGCGGTGAGCAGGTACATCGCCACGTTGATCCCGATGAGGGCGAAGGTCACGACGGGCGGTCCAGGGGTGAGCCGCGCACCCACCACGCTGGTGGCGGAGCGGACCTCGCGCTGGCCGTCGGCGACACAGGTCACGCACTGGAATCCCACGGCCGCATCCCGCAGGCATTCCGGGCAGGCGGGCCGACCGCAGCGGGTGCACCGCAGGCCGGTGGAGCGGTCGGGGTGACGGAAGCAGGCGGGGTGGGTCGGTGCGGCGCCAACACCGGGCGGGGGCTGACCCCACCCGGGCTGAAACCCGTCCTGCCCGGGCGCGGGTGGACCCCAGCCAGGTGTACTCATGCGCTGCCTGTCCTCGCTGGGTGGGTTGTTCAGGCCTGCTCGACGGTGACGCGCTCGACGACGACCGGCTCCACCGGGCGGTCCGAGCGGTCGGTGGAGGTGGTGGCGATCGCGTCGACCACAGTGCGGGACTCGGCGTCGGCGACCTCACCGAAGATCGTGTGCTTACGGTTGAGGTGCGGCGTCTTGGCGGTGGTGATGAAGAACTGCGACCCGTTGGTGCCCGGGCCGGCGTTGGCCATAGCCAGCAGGTAGACCCGGTCGAACCGCAGGTCGGGGTGGAACTCGTCGGCGAAGCGGTAACCGGGCCCACCGCGACCGGTACCGGTGGGGTCCCCACCCTGGATCATGAAGGTGCCGATCACCCGGTGGAACACCGAGCCGTCGTAGAACGGCCCGGACGTGGTACCCGCGGCGTTCTTGTCCGAGTACTTGGCCGACCCGTCCGCGAGCCCGACGAAGTTCGCGACCGTCTTCGGCGCGTGGTTGCCGAACAGCGCGATGCGGATGTCACCCCGGTTGGTGTGCAGGGTGGCTGTCGCGGTGGCCGGAGCAGTGGTCTCGTTGCCTGGTGAAGTCACCACCCCATCCTGCCACCCGGCCCGGTTCCACGCTGCTACCGCACCAGTTGCGGGCAGGATGAGCGTGGGCAGGCGGCCACACCGGGGTCTGCACAGCGACCGGGAGGGTGAATGAACGAGGTGACGGTGCTGTCCGCGGCTGGCGAGCTCACGGGACGCGCGTTGGGCAACGGGGTGCGGGCTGTACGGAGGAGCACCGTGGCCCTGAGTCGAAGCGGCGGTGCGGCGGGGCTGGCCGCGGCGCGGGCGGCGGGGAGGACAGCCGCCGACGTCGCGCGCATCCGCGGCCGCGCCGCATCCGCTCGCGTTGCGTCGGTGACTGTTCCGCGGGCGTCCCGGCGCCGTCCGACGTGGCCGTGGGTTTTGCTGGCCCTCGGCGTCCTCGGCGGTGGGGCGGTCGCGGCGGTGCTCCGTCGTCCAATCGCCCCGCCGCCCGCCCCGGAGCCACCCCGGGTAGCAGACCACCGGCCACCGGAGGAGCCGGATGGTCAGCCGAGCGACGGGGCGGACGGAGCGGAGCTCACAGCCCCAGCGCGGTGATCACCTGTTCGGCCACCCGTCGGGCCTTGACCGACTGTCCCTGGCTGGACATGATCACGACGGCAACGGGACCCTTCGCCACCGCGTAGACGGCGCCGTTCGCACCGCCGCTGCTCCCGCCGATCCACCCCGCAGGCTGGTCGGCCGGATCGGTGGTGGCTACGGGTGCCGCGCGGTCCACGGCCGCGCTCGCTTCGGTAGCCGAGCTGGCGCGGAACACCCAGACGCTCAGTTGCTGGCTGCCGTCGCTGCGGGTGAAAAAGCATGCGGGCGGCATGTAGGTGGGGTCGAGCCGCACGCCGAGCACCTTGTCGCCGTTGAACGCCGACACGTCGGCAGCGGACAGGTAGGGGCAGACACCGTCGACCGTGGGCGCGGGTGCCGCCGGCAGCGCCACGGGCGCAGGTGGTGGTGCAGCTGGCGGCGTCGCGACGGCCGGAGGTGTCGTCGTGGTCGGTGCGGCGGCTGAGGTGGTGGCTGAGGGGACGGGGGCTGACGTGGGAGGGGCGCTCCTCGGCGCGGCGGCGCCGGAGCACCCGGTGAGCACCACTACGGCGGCAGCGAGTACCGCGGCGGGGACAGTGCGCATGGGTCCACGCTAATCTCGATCCTCGGCCGGAGGGGCTCGTGGGGTGTTGCTGTCGTTGCCGGTGCTCCACCTCAGGCCCTGCCGTACGCAGGGCCCTTACGACGCGGCGAACACGTAAACGTAGTCGTTAACAAGGATGTCTACCCGACGATATGCTGGTCGCATGCTGCGGGTAAGGGACGAGACCCGAGAGCGGGTGTTACGTATCGGTCAAGAAGAGTTCGGTGGTGTTTGCCGATGAGACCGTGCGACGGCTCATCGACGAGTCAGACCCGGATCACCTGGACGCCGGGGATGGCGTCGTAGCCGCGATGTTGGCTGACGACTGGGACCTGTGCAACGACGGCCGTCGCGGCGATGAGCGCGTCGAGGATGGGGACACGCCGTTGCCGGGCTCGCAGCTCGGCCACGATGCGCGCGAACGCGCGCGCCACCTCGGCGTCGACGGGAAGCGGGTCCCAGGTCGATTCGACTGCGGACAGGGTGGCTAGTCGACCCGCCCGGTCAGCGTCGTTGGCCACGAGCACGCCGACCGTCAGCTCAGCCAGGGTGACCACCGACACCTCGGTCTCGGTGACGCCTGGCATCTCGCCGAGCGGTCGCCCCGCCTCCGTTGCCACGAAGAACGAGGTGTCCAGCAGCGCCTTCACGCGTCGTCTGTCGTGTCCGCCAGCAGCTCCCTGACCTCGCGCAGCAGCCCGGCCCGGTATCCGCGGCGTGGCGGGCAGCGACGTCTCGTGCCTCATCGGCCGGTAACCGCCCGACGCCGGCGCAGCGGGACAAGCTCGGCAACCGGGCGACGGTCGACGGTAACGGTGACCCGCTCGCCACCTTCGACCCGGCGCAGTACCTCACTGACGGTATTGCGCAATTCCCGGACCGATACCGAATTGCTCATACCAGACCGTAGCACATGTAGCCACGTCAAAGATGTCAGCCGTCTCCCGCCGGGCTGGGCTACGGGCTACGGCGTCGGCCGCCCGATCCGAACCGGCTGCGGTCAGCACCTCAGCCGCTCAGCGGGTGCCCGAGCAGGGTCATCCAGGCCGACTGGGCGAGGATGAGGTAGATGTTCGATACCACTGAGAGCAGGGAACCGAACAGCACCATCTCCCGCCACTTGAGCTCGGCAGCCTGCACCGCGATGAGCACCGCCACCGCGGAGATCGGCACGAACACGGCGAAACTGAGTGCGTTGGTGAGAATCAGTGAAAATGGCAGCACGTTGAAGCCCAGTTGCTTCGCGATTCCGATGATCAACGGGATGAACACCGCAGCCATGGCCGCCCCGCTGATGATGCCGGCCCGGGCGACATGTAGGGCGAGGGCAAGGATGAACAGAACCACAATGCCGTTGTGTATGCCGGAGCGTTCGATGGGCGTGACCGCGAACTGCGCCAACCAGATCACCGCGCCGCTCTTGAACAGCAGGTTGCCCATCGAGATGGCCCCGCCGATCAAGAACAGCAGCTGCCACATGACCGCATTGCTGTGGTCGGCGAAGCGCAGTCCACCCCAGGGCATGAACAGCAACCCGATCATGACCAGTGCGGCCATGCCGGTGGAGATGCCGTGCAGCGGCTCGGTCACCCACAACGCAAAGCCGACGGCGATGCACACGAGCACCCAGATTTCGTTCCGTTTGATCGGGCCGAGTTCCGTGCGGACTCTGTCCAGGTTCTCGGTGGCGTTGGGCAGTTCGACCTTGCCCAGCTTGAACCACCACCGCACCAGCAGGAAGAGGATCGGGATCAACCCCCACAGCGGGAGGTTGTAGACGAACCAGTCCAGCCAGTTCACCTTGATGCCGCTGGACTGGTCCAGTAGGGCTGCCAGCACGAGGTTGGGAACGCCGGCCGTGAGGAAGAACACCCCGGCGAACAGCGGGACCAGACCGGTGACCATGAGGATCATTGCCTGATTGGCGCGTTTAAGTTCAGGTGGTGTTTCCTGCCCCTCGGAGAGCTCACCCAAGCAGCGCGAGATCGGTAAGAAGAGCGCGGTCTCGCTGACCGTCGGCAAGATGGCGTGCAGCAGGGTTCCGGCCACCGTCATCGCCCCCATGATTCGGGTAGCGCGGGTCGAGCGGACCAGATGGACGACGCCGAAGGCCACCCGCTTGCCCAGCCCCACCCCGATCATCACAGCGACCAGGACGAAGGCGCTCAGGATAAGGAAGAATACGTCGCTGTTGAAGGCGTTGAAAGCCGCATCCACAGGGGCCCCGTTGAGCAGGACCACGAGCAGCGGCGCACCCACCCCCACGATTATCTGCGGCACCGCCTCGGTGGCCAGGAGGATGATGAACCACAGGAAGACGCCGAGGAGGGTCTGCGCCTGCGGCTTGAGCCCAGGCAGGGCAGGCCCGAGATGGAGGGCCAGCAAGATTCCGGTAGCCACCACGAGGGCGACAAGGTGGCGCACGGACGGGGTGGAGAGCCAACCTCGCCCGGCCGGGGTGCGCACACCGCTCCGGGCAGTGCTGCCAGCGGGGGCAGTTATCGCCATGAGGACTCCTGATCACACTTGTGGGCCAGCTCACATATGTCGCTTACCGTGCCGACACACCGCGTTCAGTGGCAATAGACGGTGCGCACAAAACATCCCTGAACGCTTCCGCCTGCGTCGCAGCTGACCGACGCCCTGACCTTCCCGCGCGTGCCGGTGGCGTGGGGGCGGGGTCAGGACGCATACTTTGCGGACGGCGCCCCTGTGGGCTCCATCACACCGGGAGTACGTTTGGCCCTTCATCAGACCGCGTCAACGGGGACGCGCGGCACACCGCAGCTGTTCGCCGGACCCGGCCGTCTCCGCCGGGCCTCGATCGATGGTGCGTTGCGTTTCGAGGAGCTGCTCGTCGTGCCGCGGGTTCTTGTCGGCATCGCGGTCGCGCTCATGAGCGTGTTGGTCCCCGGGGTATGGGTACCCGGGCTACTGGGCGTGGGCGGCTATTTCGTGGCGATCTCGGCGGTGGCCGCCCACCGGCTCACGGTGATTCCGCCCGACCGCGGACCCTTCCTCTGGACAAGCGCTGCGGACACCGCTGGCTGCTTCGCGGTGCTCATCGTGCTCGGCGCAGCCGCGGAGCCCCCAGGGGTGTTGTTGTTCCCGCTGCTCGCATTCGAGTTGGCCCTCAAGTATTGCGTTCGCGGCACTGCCGTTGCATTGGGCTTGCTCACCGTCTCGATCGGTCTGCGACTCGCCTACCGCGCCGACCACTTCGGGGCGGCACCACGGGTCTGGCTGATCCTCCTGCTGCTGGCCACCACCGGCCTCCTGGTCGGTGTCGCCGGCGTGCTGCGGGCCAGCGAACGCCGGCGCTGGCAGGCGGTGGAAGATCGCCGCCGCCTCGCCCAGCTGCTCCGGGAAACGGTCGAGGCCACGCTGAACCAGGCGGGAATCCGCCGCCGCTCACCCGACCAGCGGGAGGACCTGCTGGCCCTGGTCGAGCAGGCGTGCGCGCATCCGGAACTCAGCGGAGCCATCACCCGGCGGCTCGCCGCGGCGGTCGCACCGACGAGCACTGGCTCCGGGCCGCTCTCCTCCCGTGAGGATGAGGTCCTGGGCCTGGTGGCTGAGGGCCTGACCAACCGTGAGATCGCCGCGCGCCTGTTCCTCTCGCCCGGCACGGTGCGGGTGCACATGTCCAACGTCGCGCACAAGCTGCACGTTTCCGGCCGGGCGGAGGCGGTGCGCTGGTACGCGCAGCGCTCGAAGGCCGCCACGCCCGAGTAGCCGTTCAGCCGGGATCTGTACGTCGCGCATATTGCCGCTGAACGGCCTTGCCCGGCATCGTCGAGCCACGGACCAGTTGCGGTCGGGGTCGCAAGCGCAAACAGAAGGGCAGGCATGGCTTATTACCGGGCAATCATCCAGGTCGCCGAGAGTCAAACCACGTTGCACGAAGCGGCGTTGCGCAACGTGCGCAACATCGCGGCCGACCTCGGGGCAGCGGGGACCCTCGCCGTGGTGGCACACGGCGAGGGCATCGGTCTGGTGACCGGCGATACCGGATTCGAGCAGGAAGTGGGTGAGCTGATCAAGCAAGGTGTCCAGGTCCTCGCGTGCCGCAACACGTTGAAGCGGAAACAGATCCCTGAGGAGCGGTTGTTGCCGGCCGTGGAGATCGTCACCTCGGGCCTCGGCGAGATCATTCGCCGCCAGCACGACGGGTGGGCCTATGTCCGCCCCTGAGGCTGCAAACTCGTCCCGGCTCGCAGCCGTCGATCTGACGGTCCCCCCGATGGATGCGGTTGTCGACCTGCACGGTGACCCCGTTGCCGCGGAACTCGTCCTATTCATGAACGGCAACCAGTTCATGGTCATGGACGAGTTCGTCGGCGCCTTTCAGGCTGCGAACCCGTGGGTCCGTGAGGTCTTCTACGAGACCATCCCGCCCGGCAAGGTCATCGAGCAGGTGCGCAACGGCGCACTGCAGATGGGGGAACTGCGCCTGTCCGTGCGACCGGACCTCGTCGCTGCGGGGCCACGGCTGCTGCAGCCGCTCTACGACGAGGGGCTCATCGGCGAACCGGTGGCCTACGCCACCAACGATCTGGCCATCCTCGTCGCCGCGGGCAACCCCCTCGATATCCGTGGGCTGGCGGATCTCGCCAAACCGGACGTGCGGGTGGCTATGCCAAACCTCCGCGACGAGGGTGTCGCCGAGCTGATCGCCCAGGCCATGGAGAAGGCCGGTGGTAGCCAGCTGCGACAGACGGTGCTCGAGGACAAGGTGGCGGCAGGTACGACGCGCTGGACCCAGATCCACCACCGGGAGAGTGCGATGTGGCTGGCCGCCGGCGACGTCGACGCCTGTCCACTGTGGTCGACCGAGGCCCGCTACCACTGCGTCGACCTCGGTGCCGCCATGGAAACCGTGTCGATTCCAGCCGAACACAACGTGATCGGCCACTACGCCATCGCCGTGGTTCGCGACTGTCCGCACCCGGAGGCGGCCCGGGCCTACGTCGAGTTCCTGCGCGGACCACAGGGAAGCAAGCTCTACGCCCGCTTCGGATTCTCCCAACCCAGCTGAGCCAGGTAGCCAGGCCGATGCTTGAGCGGTACACCTGTTGCAGAATGCTACACTGGTGTTTCTGGTTTGGGCTCAACCGCTCGGAGGCACCTGATGGCTACGACATCCCCCACCCGAATCGAAGACGACCTCTACGCCTCGGCGAAGCTGGCCGGAGACGCACAGAGCCGCAGCGCCTCCCAGCAGGTCGCCCACTGGGCGCGCATCGGCCGGGAGATCCAGGCCTCAACCAGTATCAGCCACCGGGAAATCGCCGAGGTCCTCGCCGGGCGTCGCTCGTACGACGGGCTCGACTCGAAGGCGCAGGCCGTGGTCCGTGCCGAGTGGGCGGAGCGGATGGCCGTCTACCGTGCGGAGCTAGACCTCACCAACCGGTTCACGGCCGAAGGCCGGAGGTGGGTGGAACTCGACAACGACGGCAACGTCGTCGAACGGCACCGCCCCGCTGCGGAATCCGCCTCCCGTGTCTCCACCGCCCGACCCCGGCGGTCCGCCCAGCCGGCAACGGGTACCGGCGCACCAAGCAGCTCCGCCAAGACCCGGAGGAGCCGTAAGGCCGGGTCGGCCACCGAGGCTGCCGCGTCCGCGGAGTGCGACGGTGACCCCCGCCGAACGGCGCCGTCGCGCTCCGACGGCTGATGTCGGACCCGGTCCTGCACCTGCTGGCGGGACCGAACGGCGCCGGGAAGTCGACACTTTTCGAGGCCGTCGTCGGGCCGGTGACCCGCCTGGAGTTCGTCAACGCTGACGCCATCGCCGCCGAACGCTGGCCCGGGGACCCCTCCGGGCGGTCCTATGACGCTGCGACGGCTGCCAGTGAACGCCGGACGGCGCTGATCGAGCAGCGGAGGTCGTTCGCTACCGAGACCGTGTTCTCGCACGGCTCGAAACTCGAACTGGTGCGGGTTGTCGCCGCCGCCGGGTACCTGGTCTCGTTGCATGTCGTGATGGTTCCCGAGGAGCTCGCCGTCGCCCGCGTCAAGGACCGCGTCGACCGCGGAGGCCACGCGGTGCCCGAGGACAAGATCCGGGGGCGGTACCACCGGCTGTGGCCGCTGGTCGCCGAAGCGATCGGCGTCGTCGACAACGCCGTCGTCTACGACAACAGCCGGGCGAAGCCACCGTTCCGTGTGGTTGCCACCTTCGAGCGCGGTTCGCTGATTGGGGCCCGGGATTGGCCTGCGTGGACTCCGGACCGGGTTCGATGGGTCAAGGTCGACGTCGAAGCCGTTCCGCTGTGACCGACCACGACGACGCTCTCCACGCCCTTGTGCCTTCGACGGGATCTAGGACGACACCACCCGGAGCAGGATAGAACGACGCCGTCCCGGCGCGTGCGCGTGTTCCATCGGGAGGCCCTCCCCGCGGCAGACCGGCGTAGGGACGCCTGATCGAGGGTGTATACGAAGCATATCGCGAGGGTGTATACCCAAAATATACGGGCTGTTTACTTGAGGTTCACGCTGCTGCTGGGTGTACTTGTGGCTAATCGGATCACTGCCCTGAGCGCGACGGCAGCTGGTGGCCTCCCCAGTACGGACCCCGACCTTCGAACGAGGACGTTATGCTTACACCGCAGTCACCCAACCTCAGCTTGCAACGCCCCCGAGTTCGACGACGGTCGTGGCGGGTCATCCAGGCGCTGTCGCTCGGCGTCGTATTGGCCGCCCCCATCGTCTTCCCGCTGCAGGCGGCAGGAAGCTCCGCGCGATTCACTGAAGATGAGAGTTGTGCGGCCGTGAGGACGAACGACTCCAGCCAGGACGAGATGGCCAAAGTGTTCACAAGCACTCCGTCGTCCGAACCGAGCAATATCACCGGCCCCTCGCAGTTGCAGGTCTACGACCCGGCAACACTCGAGCTCGTCGACACCGCAGACCTTGACTTTCGGCCCCATCACCTCTACCCGATCCCCGGTCGCAACATCGCAATCCAGGCCCATTTCGGCCCTACGAGCAATGTCGAGATCTTGAACATGGTGAACAACAAGATCGTCGGCAAGATCGGGACTGGGCTGGGTCCGCGCCACCTGAGCTTCAACTCCTCGAACACGGTGGCATACAGCGCGAACTTCGACGGCAACAGCATCAGCGTGCTGGACCTGGCGGAGCTACGAAACGTTGCCACCATCCCGGTGGGAAAGAAGCCCAACTACGTGCAATACGTCGAAACGACGAACGGCCCCCGGCTGTTCGTCGAGAACTTTGGCGAGAACACCGTGACAGTGATCGACGTTTTGACCCTACGTACAATCAGTACCGTCACGGTCGGCAATGGGCCGTTCAACGCTTCGGTAGCTGAGAACGGTCGAACACTCATCTCCGCCAACGCCCGCGACAACACGGTGACGTTCGTCGACACTTCGACCCTGCAGGTGACAGCTACCGTCTCGGTTGGCGGGACCCACGACAAGAGTGTGGGGGATATGCAGCGCCTCAACCCGCGGATCTCGCCAGAGGGCAAGTGGCTCTGGGTGGGTAATCAGGACGCCTCAGTCTTCAGCATCGTAAACATCCCGGAGCGTCGCCTCCAGACGTTGCTGCCGGCCGGCAAGGGTGCGGACATTGCCTTCTTCCCCGCGGATGGACCTGCGCACGGGCTTGCGCTTCTCACCAACCGCTACGACGCCTTCGTCACGGTGGCGAAGCTCAACGGAGATGAGCCTCCGACGCCCTTCGAGCGCGTCCCCCGCATCCAGACGAGTGCGCTCGGCTCGCACTACATCACGTTCGACGAGGACTACTTGCGGGGGTACGTGTCGGAGCGGCCCGGGCGTGCCTTCTCCGTGCTCGACATGGTGACACTTACCGAACTGGCCAACGTACCGGTGGGCCCCGGACCGAAGACCGAGCCCGCGACGACCGACCCGTCCCAGGCCGGGCCAGACCAGGCGTTCTACGTCTGGTTCGAGAGTGGCAGGGCGTACTTCCACGACGAGCACCCGTCAAGGTCGCTGGCTGGGGGGAGCCACCAAGGAGGGTGCGCCGGGTACCCCAAAGGTTCCAGCAACCGGGTTCCGAGTGGTGGTGTGGAGGCCGGCGCTGGCGGTGCAGCCGCTGGCAACTCGGCGGTCCCGGTGAGCCTGGTCGGTGGTGCGATGCTGGCCGCGGGAGCAGTGGTGCTCGCCCGACGTCGCGTCCGTCGTCAAGGCAGCTAGTCAGAATGTTTGTTCTCGGTTGCCCGCGCTGGTGGTGGGCGTCGATGCGACGTGCGGCCGCAACCGCCCTGGCCGCGGGGATACTGCAACTGCCGTGGCGGAGCCGGGGGCCTCGCACGGAAGGATTCGGGTCGTCGTTGGCCACTGGAGTGGTCGACCCGTGATCTCACGCAAGGTGAGGTGGCGGTCCCGGTACAGGTACGGGGAGCCGCTCTGCTCGCGAGCGCAACAACGCGGCCGTGGTATACCGGTCTCCGCAAAGGCCAGGCATCAGGTGGAGACGAGGGGAATCGAACCCCTAACCCCTGCCTTGCAAAGGCAGTGCTCTGCCAATTGAGCTACGTCCCCGAGGGTTGGTATCCAGATCAGGGGCGGCCCGCGTCAGCTTCGGGTGCGGTCGCCTCGTGCCACAGATCTGCTTCGTCCCTGCCGGCTCGCGCACGGAAGATCCCGAACGCCGCACCGGCAGCCGCGACGACGAGGAGGAACACCTTCATCGGAACTGGCCTCCTCACCTCGTCGCGCACGTGGGCCTAGGTGGACTTGAACCACCGGCCTCTTCCTTATCAGGGAAGCGCTCTAACCGGCTGAGCTATAGGCCCCGGATGCGCGCGCGCTGAGGTTACCCGACCGGAGCACCCGGCGAAAACGCGCGGGCCCCGATCGAGCGGCGCAGCTCGACGTCACCTCAGCGCGACGTCACCTCAGTCGCGTTCGGTGAGCGTGACCTCGACGCCCCCCACGAGATCAGCCGAGAGGTTGTAGATGAACGAACTAACGGTCGCGATCGCGGTGTAGAGCACGACGTTCACTGCGCCGATGACCGCGGCCACACCGAACATGCTTCCGGGTCCGATGAGCGCGTTCTTGGTGTTGCCGGGGTCGCTCACGGAGACGAAGTCGGTGAACGTGGTGTTGATCCGGGTCCACACGCCCATGCCGTCGAGCACCAGGTACAACACCCCGATCGCGATCATCCACACCAGGAACAACGCTACGGACAGCACCAGGGACAGCTTCAGCGCCGACCAGGGGTCGATGTGCTTGATCTGCAGGGCCGCGCGCCGGGGGCCGCGGTTGGACGGGCGCACCGACGCAGCTGGGCGCTTGGCGTCGCGTGTTGCCCGAGGCGGGTCCGGACTGGTACGCCGCGCCGCCGACAGGTCGGGCATGTCCGTGGGGATGTCGGCGCGCCGAATCTGGCTCGTGGGGGCGTCGACGACCGCGGTGGACCGGCGGGGCTGCTCCTGACCGGATGGGGCCTTGGCGCTGCCTCGCTGCCACGGCGGTGGCCCACCGGACGTGGGCGGCGGCCCCTGGGGCGCTCCGCCCTTCGGACGATCTGGAGCCGGCTGCCGACCCCCCTGGGGCCCGCGCCCCGTCTGCTCCTGGGACCCGCGCCCCGTCTGCTCCTGGGGCGCACGCCCCGTCTGCTCCTGGGGCGCACGCCCTGTTGGTGGCTGCGACGGAGTGCTCATGACTGCTCCTCAGCGATGGTGGGCGCCTCGCCCGGCTCGCCGGACTCGTCGGCATTGCGGGCGATGGCGATGAGGGTGTCCCCGTCCCCGAGGTTCATCAGGCGCACACCCTTCGTCTGCCGTCCGGCCTTGCGCACCTCCTTCGCGGTGGTCCGGATGACCCCGCCGCCGGAGGTGATGGCGTACAGCTCGTCGTCGATGTCGGCGATGAGTGCCCCTACCAGAGTGCCACGGCGGCGGTCGTACTGGATGGTGAGCACACCCTTGCCGCCACGACCCTGCACCGGGTAGTCCTCCATCGCGGTGCGCTTGGCGTAACCACCCGAGGTCGCGACCAGCAAGAACATGCCTGCTTTCACCACGTTCAGGCTGAGCAGGGCGTCCTCGCCGTTGAAGCGCATCCCGAGGACACCGGAGGTGGCCCGGCCCATGGGCCGCAGCACCTCGTCGGTGGCGGAGAACCGGATCGACTGACCACCGGCGGACACGAGCAGCAAGTCGTCCGACGCCGCGCACAGCACCGCCCCGATGAGCTCGTCGTCGGAGCGCAGGTTGACGGCGATGACGCCGCCTTGGCGCGGGGAATCGAAGTCGACCAGGCGCGACTTCTTCACCAGCCCGCCCTTGGTGGCCAGCACCAGGTAGGGCATGACGCCGTAGTCGGCGATCTGGATCACCTGGGCGATGCGCTCGTCGGGCTGGAAGGCCAGCAGGTTGGCCACGTGCTGGCCACGCGCGGTGCGGTTGGCCTCGGGCAGCTCGTAGGCCTTGGCGCGGTACACCCGTCCCTTGGTGGTGAAGAACAGGATCCAGTCGTGGGTGGAGCACACGAAGAACTTGCTGACGATGTCGTCCTGCTTGAGCCCGGCGCCCTGCACCCCCTTGCCGCCGCGGCGCTGCGCCCGATACAGGTCGGTCTTGGTGCGCTTGGCGTAGCCGGTCTCGCTGATGGTGACCACCACGTCCTCCCGAGCGATGAGGTCCTCCATGGACACGTCGCCGTCGGCGGGGATGATCCGGCTGCGCCTGCCGTCCCCGTACTTCTCGACGATCTCGCTGAGCTCGGTCCGCACGATCTCCCGCTGCCGCTCGGGCTTGGCCAGGATGTCGCGGTAGTCGGCGATCTCCAGCTCGATCTCGGCGAGCTCGTCGATGATCCGCTGACGTTCCAGTGCCGCCAGGCGCCGCAACTGCATGTCCAGGATGGCCTGCGCCTGCTCCTGGTCGACATCGAGCAGCCCCATCAGCCCGGTGCGCGCCACCTCCGCCGAGGCCGAGGCCCGGATGAGCGCGATCACCTCGTCCAGTGCGTCCAGGGCCTTGACCAGCCCGCGCAGCAGGTGGGCCCGCTCCTCGGCGCGGCGCAACCGGTAGCGGGTGCGCCGGATGATGACGTCGAGCTGATGGGTGACGTAGAGCCGGATGATCTGGTCGAGCCGAAGGGTGCGGGGCACCCCGTCGACGATGGAGAGGTTGTTCACCCCGAAGCTGGTCTGCAACTGGGTGTGCTTGTACAGGTTGGCCAATACGACCTTGGCCACCGCGTCGCGCTTGAGGGTGAGCACGATCCGCATGCCACCGCGGTCGGAGGACTCGTCGTGGATGTCGGAGATGCCGGCGATCTTGCCGTCGCGCAGCTGCTCGGCGATGTTGGTGACGAGGTTGTCCGGGTTCACCTGATACGGCAGCTCGGTGCACACCAGCGTGGTCCGCCCGCGAGCGTCCTCCTCCACCTCGACCACGCCCCGCATCCGCACGGAACCCCGGCCGGTGGTGTAGGCGTCGCGGATCCCGTCCGAGCCGACGATGAGTCCGGCGGTCGGGAAATCGGGCCCGGTGACCCGCTCCATGACGGCGGCGAGGGTGGTCTGCTCGTCGGCCTCGTAGTTGTCCAACGCCCAGATGACGGCGGCGCCCACCTCCCGCAGGTTGTGCGGCGGCATGTTCGTCGCCATGCCCACCGCGATGCCGCCGGACCCGTTGACCAGCAAGTTCGGAAAACGGCTCGGTAGCACCACCGGCTCGGTGGTCTTGCCGTCGTAGTTCGGCGAGTAGTCGACGGTGTCTTCGGTGATCTCGCGCAACATCTCCATGGCCAGCGGGGTCAGCCGGCTCTCGGTGTAGCGCATCGCCGCGGCGGGGTCATTGCCCGGGGAGCCGAAGTTGCCCTGCCCGTCGATCAGCGGGTAGCGCATCGACCACGGCTGGGCGAGGCGCACCAGGGTGTCGTAGATCGAGGTGTCCCCGTGTGGGTGGTAGTTGCCCATCACCTCCCCGACCACGCGGGCACACTTGACGTAGCTGCGGTCGGGACGGAAACCGGAGTCGTACATGGCGAACAGCACCCGGCGGTGCACCGGCTTGAGCCCGTCGCGGACGTCGGGTAGCGCGCGGCCGACGATCACGCTCATCGCGTAGTCGATGTAGCTGCGCTGCATCTCCTGCTGGATGTCCACCGGCTCCACCCGGTCGCGGGCCGGGCCGGATCCACCGTCGGTAAAGCCGGGAGGTGGACCGTCGGGCGGCAGGGTGGTGTCGGTCATTCAGGTCTCCTGGTCGATCGGGTCGGTCGGTGGAGGAAGGCTGTGCGCGGGCGGAGCAGTCACACGTCGAGGAAACGGACGTCCTTAGCGTTGCGGGTGATGAAGCTGCGCCGGGCCTCGACGTCCTCGCCCATGAGCACGCTGAACAGCTCGTCCGCGGTGGCAGCGTCGTCCAGGGTCACCTGGCGCAGGATGCGGTGCTCCGGGTCCATCGTCGTCTCCCACAGTTCCTTGGCGTTCATCTCCCCCAGCCCCTTGTAGCGCTGCACCCCGTCGCCGGAGTTGATCTTGCGGTGGGCATCGACGCCCGCCTTAAGCAGCGCGTCGCGCTCGCGGTCGGAGTACACGAAGTCGGGCTCACCCTTGCTCCACTTGATCTTGTACAGCGGAGGGGCGGCGAGGTAGACGTGCCCGTGCTCCACGAGCGGGCGCATGAAACGGAACAGCAGGGTCATGAGCAGGGTGGAGATGTGCTGGCCGTCGACGTCGGCGTCCGCCATGAGGATGATCTTGTGGTAGCGCAGCTTGGCGAGGTCGAACTCGTCGTGGATCCCGGTGCCGAGCGCCGTAATGATGGCCTGGACCTCGGTGTTCTTCAGCACCCGGTCGATACGGGCCTTCTCCACGTTGATGATCTTCCCGCGCAGGGGCAGGATCGCCTGGAACATCGAGTCCCGCCCGGACTTCGCCGAACCCCCGGCCGAGTCGCCCTCCACCACGTAGATCTCCGACAGGCTCGGATCGTTGGAGCGACAGTCGCTGAGCTTGCCGGGCAGCCCGCCGATGTCGGTGGCGCTCTTGCGGCGCACCAGCTCACGCGCCTTGCGGGCGGCGACGCGGGCCTGCGCCGACGAGATCGCCTTGTTGATGATGATCTTGGCGTCGGTGGGGTTGCGCTCGAACCAGTCGGCCAGCCACTCGTTGCAGGTCTTGATGACGAAGCTGCGGACCTCGGTGTTGCCGAGCTTGGTCTTGGTCTGCCCCTCGAACTGCGGCTCACCCACCCGCACGCTGACGATGGCGACGAGACCCTCCCGGATGTCCTCCCCACCGAGGGACTCGTCCTTCTCCTTGAGAAACTTCTTCTCCCGCGCGTACTTGTTGACCACGGAGGTGAGGGCGGACCGGAAGCCCTCCTCGTGGGTGCCGCCCTCGTGGGTGTTGATGGTGTTGGCGAAGGTGTACACCGACGGCGTGTAACCGGAGTTCCACTGCATGGCCACCTCCACCTCCTGCCCGGTGCCGCTGGCGGTGAAGCCGACGACCGTCGCGTGGATGGGGGTCTTCGACTTGTTCAGGTGGCGGACGAAGTCCTCCAGCCCACCGGGATAGCAGTAGGTGCGGGACTTGATTCGGGCACTGTTGCCCTCGGCGTCGGCCTCGGTGTCCGACTCTGACACCCGCTCGTCGGTGAGGGTGATGGTGAGGCCCTTGTTGAGAAACGCCATTTCCTGCAGCCGGCGGGCCACCGTCTCGGCGTTGAACTCGGTGGTCTCGAAGATCTCCGGGTCGGCCCAGAAGCGGACGGTGGTGCCCGTCGCCGACGACGCCCCGACCTCGATGAGCTCGCCGGGTATCGCGTGGTCGTAGTCCTGAGTGAAGTTCTTGCCATCCCGGCTGATGTCGACCTCCAGCCGGCGGGAGAGCGCGTTGACCACGCTGAGGCCGACGCCGTGCAACCCACCGGACACCGCATAGGAATCGGAGTCGAACTTGCCGCCTGCATGCAGCACCGTGAGCACCACCTCCACGGTGGGCCGCTGCTCCACCGGGTGACGCTCCACCGGGATGCCCCGGCCGTCGTCGACGACCTGCACCCCACCGTCGGCCAGCAGCGTCACGTCCACCCGGGTGGCGGCTCCGGCCATCGCCTCATCCACCGAGTTGTCCACCACCTCCCAGATGAGGTGATGCAGGCCGCGCTCGCCGGTGGACCCGATGTACATGCTCGGGCGCTTGCGCACGGCGTCGAGGCCTTCGAGTACGGTGATGGAGGACGCGCCGTAAGCGAGTTTGGTGTCAGCCACGAGCGTTCGGTGTCTCCTCAAGCCTGGGGGCGGGCGCGGCCAGGGTGGGACCAGCGCACCACCACAGAGTCGGTACGGTTCTACCTTACTGCCCCGGACGACAAGAGATGCGCCTGCGACACCCCTGAGAGCCCCGTAGCCGCCATATCGCAGGGGCGGACTGGTCAGCTCACTGGACACGGGCGTCGAAGGCATCAACAGGGCGACTCAGCCGCAGGCGGCGGGGGCCACTCAGCCGTAGGTGTCGCGGGGACCACGGCCGGGTACCCGGCGGACTCCCCGCTTCCAGCTGGGCGCGGTGGGCCCGGACACCGACAGGCGGGTGACGACGCCGTTGCCAACCCCCGCGGCGATGGTCGCCAGCAGCTGCCGCTGCATCATCCGGAGCTGGGTGGACCACGCCGTCGACTCCGCGCGGACCACCAGCACCCCCCCGTTCAACGACTCCGGCTGGGCGTGCGCGGCGATGTCCTTCCCCACCAGCGTGTTCCACCGGCCGAGCACGGCGCCGGCGGCTACCTCCCCCGACCAGCCCCTGGCGCGTACCAGCCGGGCAGCTGCGCTCGCCAACAGCTGCGGATCGCGGTCGTCGGGGCCGGGATCCGACCAACGGCGGCGGCGGCGGCGTGGCGTGCGGGAGACGGACCTGCCCGGGGAGGCGCCGCCCCGGCCCACGGCCATCCCGCGCTCGCGGGCAGCTGCTCGCGCTTCCTCCAGCGCCCGCCGAGCGAGGTCCACCCCCCGCGGCGGCGGGGCGGTCTCAGCGGGTGCGTCACCCACGAGCGCAGGGTGACCGTCCCTGGTTGTGTCCACAGGCCCGGCGCCGCTGTCCACAGCATCCACAGACTTGTCCCCACCCTGTGTACAGCTGCTGTGGAGGGGCTGTTGCCGTGCGTGATCGGGGTCATCGACCGGGTACACGCTGCACCTCCGACACTCGTCCGTCCGGGGAGTCCTCAGCGTGCACCTCGAAGCGCGCGCCGTCGAGTTCGGCGGGCACGTCCTGCGCCACCGCCGCGGTGACGAGCACCTGCTCCGCGGTCGCGGCCACAGCGGCCAGAGCCGCGCGTCGGTGCAGGTCGAGTTCGGCAAACACGTCGTCGAGCACCAGCACGGGATCGGTGCCCTCGGTGCGCAGCAGCGCGAAACTACCCAGGCGCAGAGCCAGCGCCAGCGACCACGACTCCCCGTGGCTGGCGTACCCCTTGGCGGCTCGCGCGCCCAGCAGGAGCTCCACGTCGTCGCGGTGCGGTCCGACCAGGCACACTCCACGCTCCACCTCCTGGGGCCGCACTCGCGCCAGCTCCGCCGTGATGCGCGTCTGGAGCAGCTCGCGGTCGACCCGCTCGGCGCCGGGCCGGCCGTATCCAGCCGGGAACCCCTCCCCCACGCTGCTGCGGTAGCGCAGCGCTGCCGGCGGTGATCCTCCGGCCAGCGCCGCATAGGCATCGGCGACGTGCGGGCTCAGCGCCGCGAGCAGATCCAGGCGGCCCGCAAGCAGGCTCGCCCCATGCTCAGCGAGTTGTCCGTCCCACACCTGCAGGGTGCTGGCGGCCGCGCCGCGTTCACCACCCCGGCGCAGCGCTGCGCCGGCCGTCTTGAGCAGGGCCGCACGCTGGCGCAACACCTTTTCGTAGTCGGCGCGCACCCCAGCCATCCTGGGCAGCCGCGTCACCAGCAGGTCGTCGAGAAACCGACGGCGCTCGGCAGGCTCACCGCGGACCAGCGCCAGGTCCTCCGGGGCGAACAGCACGCTGCGGAGGATGCCCAGCACCTCCCGTGGACGGGCAACCGGGGAACGGTTCACGCGGGCCCGGTTGGCCCGGCCAGGGGTGAGCTCCACCTCGACCACCAGTTCGCGGCCGTCGTTGACCACCGCCGCCCGCACCGAGGCGCGCGCGGCGCCGGCTCGCACGAGGGCGGCGTCGGTGGACACCCGGTGCGAGCCGAGGGTGGCCAGGTACCCCACGGCTTCCACCAGGTTCGTCTTGCCGTGACCGTTGCGGCCGAGCAGCACGCTCACCCCTGGGGTGAGGGCGAGTTCGGCACTACGCCAGGAACGGAAGTCGGTGACGCCCAGGTGCCGTAGGTGCACGGATCAGGTGGTGGAGCCGGAACCCGAGGTGGGGCCCGCCTTGTGCACGTCGTGCCCGCCGAACTGGTTGCGTAGCGCGGCGACCGCCTTCATCGCCGGGGAGTCGTCCTGACGGGAGGCGAAGCGGGCGAACAGCGCCGCGGAGATCACCGGCACGGGTACCGAGTGGTTGATGGCCTCCTCGACGGTCCAGCGACCCTCCCCGGAATCGGCCGTCCATCCCGAGATCGCCGCCAGCTCCGGGTCCTCGATGACGGCCTTGACCAGCAGGTCCAGCAGCCACGAGCGCACCACGGTGCCACGGGTCCAGGCCCTGAGCACCGCGGGGACGTCGGTGACGAGGTCCTCGGCCTGCAGCAGTTCGTAACCCTCGGCGTAGGCGTGCATCAGTCCGTACTCGATGCCGTTGTGGACCATCTTCGAATAGTGCCCGGCACCGACGGGTCCTGCGTGCGCGAAGCCCTCTTCGCGTGGTCCTTCCGGCCGCAGCGCGTCGAACACCCCCATCGCCCGCTCGACGTCGGGTGCCGAACCACCGGCCATCAGGCCGTAGCCGTTGTCCAGGCCCCACACGCCACCGGACACTCCGCAGTCCAGGTACCCGATACCCCGTGCGGACAACAGCTCCGCGTTGGGTGCGTCGTCGGTGAAACGCGAGTTCCCGCCGTCGATGACCAGGTCGCCCGGGCTGAGCACCCCGGCCAGCTGCGCCACCGTGTCGCGGGTGACCTGCCCGGAGGGCACCATCACCCAGACGATCCGCGGCGCCGCCAACGCGGTCGCCAACGCCGCAAGTGATTCGACGTCGGTGACGTCCGGCCGGGGGTCATAGCCCACGACCTCGACGTCCGCGCGGCGCAGGCGCTCGCGCATGTTGAACCCCATCTTGCCCAATCCGACCAGTCCGATTCGCATGCGATTGATCCTTCCAGGACGGCCGGTGCATGGAGCGCTCGGGACTCAGCCGGGCAGGCGTACGGGCATCAGCAGGTAGGTGTAGTCGCTGCTGGGTGCCGGAAACGGACCGTCACCGGTGACCGGCGCCGGCTCGGCGGCTCCGGGTCGGAGCACCGCGGGCCGGCTGGGAGTGGTGAAGCCCATGCACACCCGTTCGGAGCGCAACACCGACAACCCGTCGAGCAGGTACCCGGGGTTGAAGGCGATGGTGAGCGGTTCCCCGGTGAAGTCGGCGGGCAGTTCCTCCTCCGCGTTGCCTTCGTCGTCCCCACCCGCCGAGAGGCGCAGGCCGTCGGCGGAGAACTCCAGGCGCACCTGGGCCCCCCGCTCGGCCATCAGGGCCACCCGCTTGATCGACTCCAGCAGGGGGGCGACGGCGACCTCGGCCACCGAGAGGTGCTCGGCGGGCAGGAGCTGGCGAAACTTGGGGAACTCGGCGTCGAGCAGCCTGGTGGTGGTGCGCCGCCCGGCCCCGGACAGTCCCATGAGCCCGTCACCGGCCCCCACACCCAGCGAGCCGAGGGCCAGCTGAACGTCCCCGGAGCCGCTGAGGGTCTTGGCCGATTCCGCCAGTGTGCGCGCAGGCACCAGCACGGCGGTCGACACCGCGCTGGATTCCGCAGCGCCGGACCCAGCGGCGTCGGACTGGGGGCCATCGGGATGCCAGGAAAACTCGCGCACGGCTAGCCGGAAGCGGTCGGTGGCGGCCAGCACCACCCGGGTGCCCTCGATCTCCACCCGCACGCCGGTCAGCATCGGCAGCGTGTCGTCACGACCCGCAGCCACCGCCACCTGGGCCACGGCTTCGGCAAACACCTCACCGGGCAGCGAGCCGGTGCTCGCCGGCATGGCTGGTAGCTGTGGGTAGTCCTCCACCGGCATGGTCGGTAGCGAGAAACGTGCACTGCCGCAGACGATGTGGACTCTCGTGCCGTCGACGGTGACATCGACGGGCTTGGCGGGCAATGAGCGCGTGATGTCGGCGAGCAACCGTCCCGACACCAACACCCGACCCGCCTCGGCGACCTCGGCGGCCACCCCGACCTGGGTGGAGACCTCGTAGTCGAAGCCGGACACTGCCAGCCCATCGCCGTCGTCGGATTCCCCCGGTGAGCCAGCGGCCAAAAGCACCCCGCCGAGCACCGGGACCGGCGGTCGCGACGGCAGGCTCCTGGCGACCCAGGCCACGGCCTCGGCGAACTCCTCGCGGGCGACCCGGAACTTCATCGACGGAACTCCATGCTCGGGCGCGTCCTCTCACGGATCTCGGCAGGACCGGTACGCGCCCTGGACGCATCACCGTAGAGGCTGCGCGCGGCCGGCGAAACCCGCTGGTTCGGCGCCCTGCCAGTTGTGCACACCCCTGGTCTTAGAAGAGTTCTCCCAACAGAGAGAACAACAGTAGTAATAGGAGCTGTGGACAACGTGGACAGCTTCATCGCGGGCAGGTGGCACGGCGTGGCGCCCTGTGGGTGACCGGTGGATCACCCGTGTGCGGTGCTCCACAGCTTCCCCGCCCGACCACCGACCCGGTGCTCCATCCCCAGGTCTGCGTAGTTGCCCCCAACGTTGTCCCCAGGTGTGGGTAGTTGCAGCAACGACAACATTTGGGGGCTCACGACGGAATCAGCGCCGGGAACGCTGATGGATGCGTGCGGTGAGCTCCTGCACCTGGTTGTAGGTGGTGCGGCGCTCAGCCATCTCGTTGCGGATCTTCTTGTCGGCGTGCATGACTGTGGTGTGGTCTCGTCCGCCGAAGGTCAGCCCGATCTTGGGCAGCGAGAGGTCGGTGAGCTCGCGGCAGAGGTACATGGCGATCTGCCTGGCCTGGGCCACGGCTCGCGTCTTTCCCGGCCCGCACAACTCGTCGAGGGAGTGGGCGAAGTACTCCGCGGTGACCGCCATGATGGTGGCCGCGTTGATCTCCAGGCTGGCCGCGTCGGGAATGAGGTCGCGCAGCACGATCTCGGCCAGGGCGCGGTCGACGGGCTGCTGGTTGAGCGAGGCGAATGCAGCCACCCGGATCAGGGCACCCTCCAGCTCGCGGATGTTTCGCTCGATACGGCTGGCGATGAACTCCAACACGTCGTCCGGGGCGGCGAGGCGGTCCATCTGCGCCTTTTTCCGCAGGATGGCGATGCGGGTCTCGAGTTCGGGCGGCTGCACGTCGGTGATCAGACCCCATTCGAAACGGGTGCGCAGGCGGTCCTCGAGCGTGGCCAGCTGCTTGGGTGGGCGGTCGGATGACACGACGATCTGCTTGTTGGCGTTGTGCAGTGTGTTAAAGGTGTGGAAGAACTCCTCCTGGGTTCCTTCCTTGCCCTCCAGGAATTGGATGTCGTCGACCAGCAATACGTCGATGTCGCGGTAGCGGCGCTGGAAAGCCACCTTGCGATCATCCCGCAAGCTGTTGATGAAGTCGTTGGTGAACTCCTCCGTGGACACGTACCGCACCCGCATCCCGGGGAACAGTCGCTGGGCGTAGTGACCGGCGGCGTGCAGCAGGTGGGTCTTGCCCAGCCCCGATTCACCCCAGACGAACAGCGGGTTATAGGCGCGTGCCGGTGCCTCGGACACCGCCACTGTGGCTGCATGGGCAAAACGGTTGGATGCGCCGATGACGAACGTGTCGAAGGTGTACTTCGCGTTGAGTCGCGTTTGCGAGGGAGTAGGTGCCGGCAGTCGGCTCGTGGAATAGCTCGGCCAGATCTCGTGCACGGTGGCCAACGCGTCCCGTTCCTCGTCCACCTCGTCGCCGTCGTCCTCTGCTGCCGACGGTGGCGAGGTGGCTGCGACGTCGAGCGCTGCGACGTCGAGCGCTGCGACGTCGAGCACAGTGTCGCCATAGGGGGCCGACCGGTGCGCGGTATCGACTCGCTGGTCGGCGTCGTCGTCCACGCGAACGGCGAGGGAGACAGCGAAGCCGAGGTGGCGGCTGAGCGCTTCGGTGATGGGCTCGCGCAGCGCGCGCTCGATCGCCTCCTTGGCGAAAGTGCTGGGTGCGGCGAGCAGGGCGAAGCCGTCGAGCAACCCTACCGGCCGGGTGAGCTGCAGCCACGCCCGCTGCTGGGCCGAGAGCCCCGGACGGTCGGCACCGGACGGGCTAGCCAGTTCCCCGACGACGTCCTCCCACACGGAGTCGAGTTCTCGTGGTTCGTCCACCTGTCATTCTCCTCCATCGACGAACCGAGGACGACCCGCGCCGCGCTCGGCGAGGTCGCCGCCTGCGCCACCGCTGCGCCGACACCCGGCCCCGCATCACGCGCGTGTCCACAGGGTTGTCCACAACTGTGCAGAACCGATGCGGAACACCAAGAGCCGCTCGACGGTGGTTGGGCGCCGCATTGGCAGTACAGGTGCTCCACGTGTCGCCACTCCCCGGCGACCTCGGGTGGAACGTTTCGGACATATCGTATTCGTTGGCGCCTCGTGGCCATCTCGACGCGCTCGTCGTAGCTGCGGCGGGGACGCTAACAACAGCGAGCCATGGTCCACAAGGTGCAACCACAAGTTGTGGCCGGCCCCAGCGACGCGACACCCTGGCGGGTCACGCGCACCCTGCGCGGTTTGACCGGCCACTGCCTGCTGCGTAGCCTCGCAAGGTCACCCACTGGGCCGGTGGCGCTGGTGTTCTTCTCCCGGTCCGGGGGAATGCGGGCCACGTGTCCGGTCGATCAGCCTGATAACCCAGCCCGACAGCACTTGACAACACCGACCAGACCGCCGTTTTTCATCGATCTTCAGGGAGTTCTTACCGTGGCCAAGGGCAAGCGGACGTTTCAGCCGAACAACCGGCGTCGCGCGCGGGTGCACGGTTTTCGGCTCCGCATGCGGACCCGCGCCGGTCGCGCCATCGTCTCGGCTCGCCGCCGCAAGGGCCGCGCCGAGCTGACCGCCTGATCCGCGGACGCGCCCGTGTTGCCGGCCCGACAGCGACTGACGCGCGCAGTGGACTTCGCCGCGACGGTCCGCAACGGCTCTCGGGTGGCCCGCCCCCGAGTGGTCATCCACGCTCGGCAGGCAAGGGAGTCGACATCGGTACCGGACGAGACCGTTCCGGACGCTGCTGTGCGGGTGGGACTTGTGGTGAGCAAGGCAGTCGGTTCGGCGGTGGTTCGACACCGGGTGTCCCGGCGGCTGAGGCACGTCATCGCCCCGGTGCTGACTGCGGTGCCCGCCGGCACCGACCTGGTGCTCCGCGCCCTGCCCCTGGCGGCGACCTCCAGCTCGGCCGAACTGGGCGCCGATGTCCACTCGGCGCTGGTTCGCCTGCGATTGCTCGGTGGCTCACGGTGAGCAGACCTGCGCCGGGCGGCGGCGGCGGGGGGTCGCCACTGGCGCGGGTGCTGGTGGCGCTGGTGGAACTCTACCGCACCTGGCTGTCCCCGATGCTGCTGCCCAGTTGCAGGTTCGACCCGACCTGCAGTGCGTACGCAGTGGAGGCGCTGCGGACCCGCGGTGCACTCGTGGGTGCGTGGCTGACGGTCGTACGGGTGGCCAAGTGCGCACCCTGGCACTCTGGTGGGTGGGACCCGGTGCCGCAGGCACCGCACACCACTGCCCCACCGGCACCGGATAACGAGGAGCGAATAGGACAGTGCTGAACTTCGTCTATTACCCGGTATCGGCCATCCTATGGTTCTGGCACACGGTATTCGGAGCTGTGCTGGGTGCCTCCAGCGGTATCGCCTGGGCGCTCTCGGTAATCTTCCTGGTGTTTACATTGCGCGCGTTGTTGTTCAAGCCCTTCGTCAAGCAGGTGCGGACCCAGCGGCAGATGCAGGAGTTCCAGCCGCAGATAAAGGCTTTGCAAAAGAAATACTCTGGTGACCGGCAGCGGTTGGCCACGGAGATGCAGAAGCTGCAGAAGGAGAATGGGTTCAACCCAATCGCCGGCTGCCTGCCCGTCTTGGCCCAGGCCCCGGTGTTCATCGGTCTCTTCCACGTCCTGCGCTCGTTCAACCGAACGGGTACAGGGGTCGGGCAGCTGGGCATGTCCGTCGAACAGAACGCCACCACCGCCAACTACGTGTTCAGCGCCGAGGACGTGCGCTCGTTCCTCGACGCCAAGCTCTTCGGCGCTCCGCTGGCCGCCCAGATCACCTCCACCGTCGACCAGCTCAAGGCCTACACCGGAGACGTCTCGCGGCTGGACATTGCGCTGGTGGCCGTGCCGCTGATGGTGATTGCGAGCATCGCGACGCATTTCACCGCGCGCGCCTCAGTGGCCCGGCAGGCGACGACGACGGCCGTTACCGACAACCCGCAGGCCGCCATCATGAACAAGCTGGTGCTCTGGATCTTCCCGCTGGGTGTGCTCGTCGGTGGACCGTTCCTCCCCATTGCGATTCTGCTGTACTGGCTGAGCAACAACGGATGGACGCTGGCCCAGCAGCACTACGTCTTCGCGAGCATCGCCCGCGAGGACGACGAGAAGCGGCAGGTCGCCGTGGAACGACGCAACGCCTCGGCGCCCAAACCTGGCGCTCGACCGCAGAACGGTAAGGGACGCAAGCCCGTTGAGCTGCCCGATGCTGCCGCGTCCACCAGGAGGTCGGTCAAGCCGAGCGGTGCCGCGCCGGCGAGTCGCTCGTCGCCCGTGACGGCCTCCGGCGGTAAGTCCAAGACCACGTCCACCCGCGGCCCGCGCAGGAAGCGTTGAGCCGCCGGACTGCAGAGAGGGAAGGCTGAGCAGTGGCGCAGGACGAGGTAGGCACCGTGGAGCGAGTTGGTGGCGTGATTGCGGCAGCGGATGGGCCGACGGCCGCCGGTGACCCGGCGGGTGAGGACAATCCGGCGGGTGACAATAGCGCGGTGGGTGCGGGTAAGGCGGCGGGTAACGGCATCGATACCCTCGTCGAGGAGGGTGAAATAGCCGGGGATTACCTCGAGCAATTGTTGGATGTGCTCGATTTCGACGGGGACATCGACCTTGACGTCGAGGGCAATCGCGCGATGGTGAGCATCGACGGTGGCGCCGACCTGCAGAAGTTGGTGGGCGAAGGTGGTGGCGTCCTGGACGCTCTGCAGGAGTTGACCCGCTTGGCCGTGCAGCAGGTGACTGGCGAGCGGAGCCGGCTCATGCTCGATGTCGCGGGATGGCGGGCCGCGCGACGGACGAAGCTCAGCGCCCTGGGATCAGCAGTGGCCGCGCGCGTGCTGGCGAGCGGGGCACGAGAGGAACTGAGCCCGATGACGCCCTTCGAGCGAAAGATTGTGCACGACGCCGTGGCTGCGGTGCCGGGCGTGGTGAGCGAGAGCGAAGGTGCCGAACCCAATCGTCGCGTCGTGGTTCTTGCGGTTCGCTGAGCTGGAACTGCGCGGGGCCCGACGAGTCGCTGTTCGGCGGCGTCCGCTGCGGACGTTCAGCCGGGCGGCGTGCGGACAGCGCGCAGGCAGGGGGCCAGCGGATAACAAGCCTGTCATTCGGTCGATGCTCCGAGGTGACGAACAACGGATCCGCGGGATGATGTTTCACGTGGAACATTGCCTGCGGCACGGGCGCGCCCGGTATCGCAAGTCCACATCCGTGCGGCAGGATACGTGTGAGTGTCGCGGAGCAAAATCAGAGGTGGTGAGGTGACCCCCGGTGACAAGGTGGTGGCGGCACTCCTCGGCGACCGGGCTGCCCTCGCTCGGCAGTTCGCGGGAATCCTGGCGACGGACGCTGTGCAGCGCGGAATCGTTGGACCACGTGAGGTTGGCCGGGTCTGGGAGCGACACGTCCTGAACTGCGCGGTGCTGGCCGAACTCGTCGAACCGGACGCGCGGGTAGTGGACGTCGGCAGTGGGGCAGGGTTGCCGGGAATGGTACTGGCCATCACGCGACCGGACCTGGCGGTGACCCTTGTCGAGCCGATGCGGCGGCGCGCATGCTTTCTCACCGAGACAGCGACGCGCCTGGGTCTCGAAGTGCACGTGGTGCGGGGGCGGGCGGAGGATCGGGACGTCCTCGCGCAGGCCGGCGAGGCGGACGTCGTCACCGCACGCGCGGTTGCGCCTTTGGCCCGGCTGATGCAGTGGTGCCTCCCGCTAGCCCGGGTCGGCGGCCGCGTACTGGCGGTCAAGGGGCAAGCTGCGGCCGACGAGGTGCGGCGCGACCGTGGAACGGTGATACGCAGCGGCGGCGGTGAACCGCGGGTGCGGGAATGCGGGGTAGGCATGGTCGACCAGCCGACCCGAGTCGTCGAGGTCGTTCGTGAGTGCGCACGGTCATTGCGGGTCGGGCAATGAGATCAACCGGCGGGTGCCGAGTCGGGGTCGGTGTTTCACGTGGAACATTGGCGTCGGCGAGCCCCGGCGTTGGTTCATCAGGGCCGGTGTCGGCAGCTGCCGACGGTCACGCAAACGTAGGAGCAGGTGTGGTGATGAGGCCAGGAGGAGATTTCGATGACACCCCAATTGGGACTGCCGCCGAACGCGCAACCAGGGTGCTGCACCCGGGCGCCGTACTAGCGAAACCGGAGCAGCGCCGCACGCTGACGGTGGCCAACCAGAAGGGCGGTGTCGGCAAGACCACGACCACGGTCAACCTCGCGGCTGCCCTTGCGCTCCACGGACTCACGGTCCTGGTTGTCGATCTGGATCCGCAGGGCAACGCGAGCACCGCCTTAGGCGTGGAACACCACTCGGGCGTTCCGTCGGTGTACGAACTGCTGCTCGGCGATCTCCGTTTGGCCGACGCCGTGCAGACCAGCACCGAGTCGGAACGACTGCTGTGCGTACCGGCAACGATCGATCTGGCCGGTGCGGAGATCGAGCTGGTGTCATTGGTCGCCAGGGAGACCCGGCTGAAGAACGCGTTGGACGGGCCGACCCTCGACCAGCTGGGGGTCGACTTCGTCTTGATCGACTGTCCACCATCACTGGGCTTGCTTACCGTCAACGCCCTGGTCGCTGCCCGTGAGGTGCTCATCCCGATCCAATGCGAGTACTACGCACTGGAGGGAGTGGGGCAGCTGATGCGCAACCTCGACCTGGTGCAGTCACACCTGAACCCCGAACTGCATGTGTCGACGATCTTGCTGACCATGTATGACGGGCGAACCAAACTGGCTGACCAGGTGGCCCAAGAGGTGCGCCACCACTTTGGCGAGATCGTGCTGCGCACCGTCATCCCACGGAGCGTGAAGGTGTCCGAGGCGCCTGGCTTCGGGCAGACGGTGCTCTCCTACGATCCCGGTTCACGTGGAGCGATGAGCTACCTCGATGCGGGTAAGGAAGTCGCGGTACGCGGGGATGTCACCCTGCGCGCGACGGCAGACGAGATCCCGGGGCACGAGACCGCGGTGAACAGCGAGGAGCTGGCATGACCGAGCAGAAGCGGGGTGGTCTGGGCCGCGGGCTGGCGGCCCTGATACCGAGCGGACCAACCGCCGGTCCCCGCCTGGGGAGCGCGGCGGCCGACGTGGTCATCGGCGGAACACCTTCCGCCGCAACGGGTTCCGGGCCGGGTTTGGTGGCCGGCGGTGCGGTGTACCGGGAACTCCGGCCCGCCGACATCGTGCCCAACGCGAAGCAGCCCAGGACGGTCTTCGATGAAGACGCGCTGGCCGAGTTGGTGCACTCGATCCGCGAGTTCGGGCTGCTCCAGCCGATCGTGGTCCGGGAAACCACCCGTGGACGGTATGAGCTGGTGATGGGTGAGCGCCGGTGGCGGGCGAGCCAGCAAGCCGGGCTGGCGACCATCCCGGCGATCGTCCGGAGCACGGCAGACGAGGCGATGCTGCGTGATGCGTTGCTGGAGAACATCCACCGGGCCCAGCTCAACCCGTTGGAGGAGGCCGCCGCCTATCAGCAGCTGCTCGAGGAGTTCGACGTCACGCACGAGGAGTTGGCCACCCGGTTGGGCCGCTCGCGGCCCGTGGTGAGCAACACGATCCGGTTGCTGCGCTTGCCGTTGGCGGTCCAACGGCGGGTCGCCGCCAGCGTGCTGTCGGCTGGGCACGCCCGGGCGCTGCTCTCCCTCGAGGACGACCCCGCCGCGCAGGAAGAGTTGGCGACCCGCATCGTGGCCGAGGGTATGTCGGTGCGGGCAACCGAGGAGGCCGTGGTGACCCTGCGCTCCCGGGAGGCCGACGCGGCAGTACCGGGGTCGGCTAAGCCAGCACGGCGACCGATTCCGCTGCCAGGGCTACAGGACGTGGCCGAGCGGCTAGCCGACAGCTTCGACACCCGCGTGACCGTCACCCTCGGTAAACGCAAGGGCAAGATCGTCGTCGAGTTCAGCTCGGTGGACGACCTGGAGCGAATCGTGGCGGTCATGGGGACTCCGGGAGCCTCACGCGCGGAACTCGCGCGGAGGTCTGCACCACCAGACGTTTCGTCACAGTGATGATTCGACCGGGGATGGATTCGACCGGGGATGATTCGACCGGGGAGAAGCCGGGTCGCGCTCAAAGATGTTCCACGACAACATGATTACTACGACAGGTTCCGGACCTGCTCCGGAACGCGTGCGCCCCTCGGCGTAACGCTGGCTTACCCGTATCCTGAGACGATCATCGCGCGCTGTCCGTTACGGAGCCGCGTCCACCATCGTGGAGGTCGAGCACACGTGTCCCGTCGGGTAGCGAACCTCACACTCGATTCGCTGGACCACCTGCCCCGGCCCTGTCGGAGCTGTGTCTTCTGGGAGCTTGCGCCACACAACCTCATCCAGGCCGAGCGGGACGGTCAGACCGATCTGGAGAAGGAGGCGTGGCTGTCCAGCGTGCTGCTGGAATGGGGCTCGTGCGGCAAGACGATCACGATCGACGGGGCGCCGGCTGGCTACGCACTGTACGCGCCACCCAGCGCTGTGCCTCGCGCCGCGGCGTTTCCCACCTCACCCGTCAGCCCGGATGCGGTCTTGTTGATGGCCCTGCGGGTGGTGGACGGTTTCGCGGGCGGTGGAATCGGGCGCACCCTCGTGCAGGCGGTGGTGAAAGACCTCACCCGTCGCGGTGTGCGCGCCGTCGAGGCGTTCGGCGACGCGACGCCCGGGCGCACGGAGCCGGCCAGTTCGTGCGTCATCCCGGCGGACTTCTTGTTGGGCGTGGGGTTCAAGACGGTACGTCCGCACCCGCGGTGGCCGCGGCTTCGGCTGGAGTTGCGCTCGGCCATCACCTGGAAGGAAGACGTGGAGGCGGCGCTGGAGCGACTGCTCAGTTCGGTGAGCATCCCGGCGTCCGCTGCGCCGGTGCACGCGCTCCGGGTGCACACCGAGCAGCCCAGCTAACCCGCAGCTCGCCAGCCCCCGTAGCCTGGCCCCGTAGCCCGGGTTGCCGTCAGCGGGAGGCGTCGGTCAGGCCCGGCGTCGGTCAGGCCCGGCGTCGGTCGGCCGGCGCCAACTCCTCGGCCAACAGCTCCTCGTAGGTGAAGGTTCCGGTCGGCTGGTCGTCCTCGCCCAGCAGGTACAGCCGCTTGACGGCGACGACGAGCGCGTCGGCGATGGTGTCCCGGTTGCGGGGATCTGACAGCAGGGCGCGGTCCCCGTCGTGTGTGAGGTAGCCCAGTTCGACGTGAACCGTAGGCATCCTGGTGCGGCGCAACAGCTCCCACGTTCGGGCGTGCGACCGTCCGTCGAGCATGCCGGTACGGACCACGAGCTCGCGCTGGATGTACTGCGCGAGCAGCTCACCGACACTGGAGCTGGGGCCGTGGACGGCGCCGAAATGGAACGTGGCCACCCCGTTGGCCTGCGGGCTGCGGTTGATGTCGGCGTGCAGCGAGATCACCAGGTCAGCTCCCCAGCTGTTGGCCAGTGCTGCTCGTTCGCCGTCCGGCGGGCCGGCATTTCGGGGGCGAGTCAGCAGGGTCTCCATGCCAGTTGCCGCCATCCGGCCTTCCAGTCGGGTGGCGACGTCCCACACCACGTCCGCCTCGGCGATGTCACCGCGCGGGCCGGCCCCCACCACACCCCGGTCGAGCCCACCGTGGCCAGGGTCGATCACGATCCGTTTGCCTCGAAGCCGGGGCCCCGACAGTCGAACCGCCTCCTCCTCACGGATTCGGTGCGCCGAGCCGCCGGTCACCTTGCGCAGCGGTTCCAGGGCCCGCAACGTGCCCGGACCGCAGATTCCGTCAGGGATCAGCCCATAGTCGCCCTGAAAGGTGCACAGTGCCTGGTGAGTCTGGTGGCCGAACACCCCGTCGTGCCGCCCGGCGTCGAAGCCGAGTTCGAGCAACCGGGTCTGCAACTCGGCGACGTCGTCCCCTGCCATGGGGGCCGACAGGCGGTAGATGAGGGTCCGCGTGCCGAGGCGGAACCCGGCCTCTTCCAGCGCACGCCAGGTCGCCGTACCCACCAACCCGTCGACGATGAGTCCGCGGTCCTGTTGTAAGGCTCGCACGGCGTGGTCGAGGGCGGTGTCGAACAGCTGCTCAGGGGCGAACACGTGCTCCCCCTGGCCTAACGCCCGGGGAAGCCGGCCGAGCTCGACCAGCGCGGCGCGAACCGTGCTCACGGCGATACCCCGATCGCCGAGCCGAAGCAGCTGCATCGAGAGGCCTTTCAGGTCGGTCGTGGCCGGTCGTCCGACGATCCTCTCACGGCAGGGTGCCACAGTCGGTGTCGAGCCGCGCCCGCGCGCAGAGCCGGTCACGCGTCCTGCGTAACCGGCTCAGCCCCTTCGCGATACGCCAACCGGAGCAGCCCCGAGCACTGCTCAGATGACGTCACTGAGGTCGGCGAGCAGAGCTGCCTTCGGCTTGGCCCCGACGATCTGCTTCACCGGCTTGCCGTCCTGGAAAAGGATCATGGTGGGGATCGACAGGATCTGATAGTCGCGCGGGATGGACGGGTTCGCGTCGATGTCCATCTTGGCGATCGTGAGCTTGTCGCCGTGCTCGTTGGCGATCTCCTCGAGCACCGGGGCGACCATCTTGCACGGACCGCACCAGGTGGCCCAGAAGTCGACGAGCACCGGCTTGCTGCTGCCAAGAACGTCGTCGGCGAAGGTGGCGTCGGTGACGGTGATGGGGGCGGACATGAATCCTCCTGGTTGAGCGTCGGGATGGGTGGTCTTGGACCGGTCAGGCCGTGGCCGTGGTGTTGGGGGACGAACTGCCGTAGCCACCGCCGACGAACTCCGCGGCGAACTCGGCGTGCTGGGCAGCGCGGTCGCCCGCTGCGTGCTCGGCGAGCCAGCGCTCGGCGTCGATGGCGGCCGCGCACCCGGTGCCGGCGGCCGTGACGGCCTGGCGGTACGTGTGGTCGACGAGGTCGCCAGCGGCGAATACCCCGTCGACCGAGGTGGCCGTGCTGTGGGAGTCCACCTGTACGTAGCCGGCCGCGTCGAGTTCGACCTGCCCACGCACGAGTTCACTGCGCGGGTCGTGGCCCACCGCAACGAACATCGCGGTGACGTCGAGCGTGGAGACCGCGCCGGTCACGTTGTCCAGCAACCGGAGTCCCCTCACGCTGCCCTCGCCGAGCACCTCGAGGACGGCGGCGTCGGTGACAAAGCGGATCTTCTCGGATGCTCGAGCCCGCTGCAGCATGATGCGGGAGGAGCGGAACTCCGCGCGGCGGTGAACCAGGGTGACGCTGCGGGCGAAGCGGGTGAGGAACGTGGCCTCCTCCATCGCCGAATCGCCACCGCCGACCACCGCGATGTCCTGGTCACGGAAGAAGAACCCGTCGCACGTGGCGCACGAACTCACCCCGCGTCCCAACAGCGCCTGCTCACCGGGCACCCCGAGGTAACGGGGTGCCGCGCCCATGGCGAGGATCACCGCGCGGGTTCGGTAGGTGACGCCGTTGGCGAAGACCGTCTTCACCTCATCACGCAGGTCCACGGCTTCCACGTCCTGCGCACGTAGTTCCGCCCCGAACCGCTTGGCCTGCTCGCGCATCTCCCCCATGAGATCTGGGCCCATGATGCCGTCACGGAAACCGGGGAAGTTCTCCACCTCGGTGGTGGTCATCAGCGCACCGCCGAACTGGGTGCCCTCGAACACCAGCGGCTCCAGTTGGGCTCGTGCGGTGTAGACGGCCGCCGTGTATCCGGCGGGACCGGAGCCGATGACGATGACATCGTGGACCGCGTCGTCGGCCCCAGGCGCCGGTGAGCGCGCTGCCGGTGAGTCAGCCACTGTCTGCCTTCCCGTGCTCGCGGTGGCCGAGCGGGTTCGGCCGTTGCCCGATCCAACACGGCGCCGTGGTGAGATGTTCCGACCCGTGGATCAGCGCGGTGATCAGCGGCGGCCGATCGCCTTCTGGGTGATCAGCGCCGGATCGTCAGCCGAGCAGGTGGGGCCGACCACCAACGCGGTGATGATGCCAGCGGTGCCGCTGGACAGCAGCAGGAGCACTCCGGGGCGCCCACGGAGCAGCACCTCCGCGGAACCCAGGAGCGGTGTTCCGGCCGTGACACCGTTGGCGCTGAGACAGCCGGCGAGGACGGCTCGGTCCTGCAGGGGTCCGAGGTCGGTGGCTCCGAGCGAGGCGAGCACGGCGGTACCGAGCTGGCCGTCGCCGAGGTCGACCGGCTGCGCCTGGGCCCTGCCCTGGACGGTGTCGGTGCGGCCACCCACTACGCCACTCACGACACCGCCAACCAGGACGACCGCTGCCACCGCCGCGGCCCAGGCGAGCGGCCCGCCGCCTGCTCGCCCGCTGCCTGCCCGCCCGCGCCGCCGGGCGCCGGCGCGGGCCCTCATGGCCCGGCGGGCTGTTCCGAGGTCGGGCACGGCTGGGGGCAGCGGGACCCCGACGGCGGTGCCCGCGCTGGTGATCGGGGTGAGCGTGGCCAGGGCGGCGTCGATCCGGGCGGCGACGGTGGCGGGTACCGACACGCCGACGGGTGCGGTGCCCAGTGCGGCCAGGTCGGCGACGGTGGCCTCGAGCGCGCGGAACACCGCGGCTGCGGCCGGGTCGGCAGCCATCAGGTGCCGCAGGGCGTGACCCGCTGCGTCGTCGGGCACTCCCGCGTGCAGGTCGGCGAGCAGGTCGAGGGCGAACGGTGGACCCAACGCGGGGGTGGATGCCGGTGGCTGATCGACCCGTGAGCGATCAGTCACCGCTCCTCCTTTCTCGCTTGTGCTGTTCCTGGTGTGACGCGTGGGGCGGTGGGTTGGTTCCCGCCGGCGCAGCTCGACCCAGGCCCGGTTGGCGGGGCGCCCCCCTCGCGGAGGTGACCCAGCAGCACCGCCAGCTTCGCCCGGCCGCGGGCGCAGCGGCTCTTGACGGTGCCCTCGGCGACCCCGAGCACCCGGGCGGCGTCGGCCACCGAGTAGCCCTCGACATCGACGGCGACGACGGCAACGCGCTGGTCGGCAGGGATCTGCATCAGGGCCTGGTGCACCAGGAGCCGGGTCGGCAGGTCCGCGACGTCGTCCCGTGGCTCCACCGGCTCCTCGGGGCCGTCGAGCACGAGCGGGATCGTGGGACGTGCTGCTCGTCTCCGCAGCCGGTCGAGGCACGCGTTGACCACGATACGGTGCAGCCAGGTGGTGACCTGGGCGTCGGCCCGGAACGACGCCGCAGCCCGGTGCGCGGACAGGAATGCCTCCTGCAGGGCATCAGCGGCCTCGTCCGGATCCCGGGTCGTCCGCAGCGCCACCGCCCCACATGCGGTCGCGGTGGCGCCGGACGAGCTCGGAGAACGCGTGGGGGTCGCCGCCGACGTGCGCGTTCAGGAGCTGGGTGTCGGTGACGAGACGGTGATCGTCGGGCGGCGTCAGCCAGGCAGCGTGGGGTCGAGAACCGTGCGACCGCCCCGCCCCCGTCACGGGCGTGAGGTTACCGTGAGGCTGGTGCCTGCAGAGCGATCTCGCCGATGCTGGTCTGGTTGGTGCCCGTGACCGTGCTCAACGTCGTGATCCACACCAGCAGGTACTGCACCTGCTCGGCCACCACCACCGGCACCTCGGTGCGCCCGAAGGCGAGCGTGGCGGTGGCCACCACCCTGGTGTCGGCCAGCTGTGGCGTCGCGCTGGGGGAGGTCCGAACCTCCACCACCGTGCCTGGGCTGGGTGAGTCGATGGTGACCCTGTCCAGCGTCGTCGGAGTACCGAGGGTGAGCAGCACCCCGACCCCGTCCTTGAGCCGGGGCAAGGGCTGACGGTACTGGTCGGTGGGCCAGACCGAGCCCGGGTCGCCGTCGACGGCCTTGGCCACCTCGTCGGGATGGTCAGGAGCGCCACCGGGGGAGAACACGGTGGCCCCGGTTACCCGCACCGGGCCGGGTGCCGCGGGCGCCGGAGCCGGCGCGGGACTTGGCGCAGCGGTGGGCTGGTTGGGCACGGCGCTGCCGCTGGGGTTGAGCTGCAGGCTCGGTAGCGGGGTACCGGGTTGGCCGCCACCGAACACCGAGGTCAGCTGGGTCACCACGTAACCAAGGACCAGCACGGCGACGACAGCGAGCGCGACGAGCCCGAGCGTGAGTTTGCGGGACCGGGTGAACAGCCCCTCGGATCGCTGCTCCCGGTCGAGCCGGGAGTATCCGTCGTCGGTCTCGATCGCGTCGTCCCGGTAGGGGTCACGCGCGTCGCCCCGGTAGGGGTCGTCACCGGTGACGGCCGGGAACATGTCGGTCTGCTGGTCCAGTACCGCGGCCTGCTCCAGCACCGTCTGCACCGCAGCGGCCGTCCGCAGCCCGCTGTCGGGCTGCAACGCGCGAACCGTCACCGCGGAGATCTCGAACGGCACCGCATTCCGCAGGGTGCGCGGCTCCACTGCGGAGCCGTTACGGCCCAGCGGCGCGCGGGGCAGACCACCGACCGGCTCGTCGGGGCCCCCACCTCCGGGGCGCGGGAGCGGCCACCGCGCCGTGATCAACGCGTACAACACCGCACCGAGGCCCTGCACATCCCCGCGCTGGTCGGCGCCCGCGTTCACGGCGGGGAACGCGAGCACCGCGGTCCCTCGGGAACTGATGCGGACGCGGTCGGGGTGGTCGAGAGCCAGCACGGTACCGGCGCGGTGGGCTGCCTCCGCTGCGGCGGCGAGCGCTCGTACGGCCCGGGCGGCACCGACCGGCGACGGCTCGGTCTCGGCGACCTCGCGCAGGGAGCGACCGACGGTCCACTCGGACACCACGATGCCGCCCGAGCTGCCCCGCACCACGTCGAGCACCTTGGCCAGCGCCGGACTGTTCAGCCGGCCGAGGCGCCGGGTCCGCGACAACACCGCCTGGGGACCTTCCACCTCGGGGTCGCTGCCGGCCGCCGACTGGTCGGCGTCGACGAAGGTCAGGGCCACCGCCCGGTCGAGCACCGTGTCGTGCGCCTGCCAGAAGCGGAGTTCACCGGAGCCGCCGTGCGGGGCGAGCAGCCGGTAGCGACCACCGGCCACCGCGGCTCCCGGGACCAGGCGGGGACCGCGCACCTGGCGTGGACGCGGGGGCGTTGTCGGTACGGTTGCCGGTTCGGGCGCGGTCAGGCGCCGGGTAGGTGCCTCGACGGCGGTGACCGGGGTGGTGGCGGGTGCCTCGACGGCGGTGACCGGGGTGGTGGCGGGTGCCTCGACGGCGGTGACCGGGGTGGTGGTGGCAGCATCATCGGGTCGGTCCTGGTCGCCGCTCACTGCCGCACCTCCTCGTCCCCCGCCGGCCCCATGGTGATCTTGTCCCGGCACTGGCCCAGGGTACGGGAACGCCGCTGAGGAACCGGGTGGCCGGGCGACGACGGGTCGGGTGAGGGCGCTCGCGCGGCGCCCCGGCACCCGCGCGGCCACCGACGACAGCGCCGGGCGCACCGCGTCGAGTTCGGGTAGCCGCAGGCGCAGCAGCACGAGCGCCGTGACGACGAGCACGACGACCGCATGTACCGCGAACTCCACGACGGCACCGGGACTGCCGAGGGAGTCACTGAGCCGGCCGACCGGCAGGGTCCGGCTCACCGCCAGGTCGACAGCCACGCCGACGAGGCTCGCGCCGAGCACCAAGCCGAACGTGCGGAGCAGCGCACCCGTGCCGAGGGCCCCCAGCTCGCGGCGGAGCAAGGCACCCCCGGCGAGCGCGCCAACCAGAAAACTGAGTCCGTTGACGGCGGCGAGGCCGAGGACCACGTCATTGGCCGCCAGCACGTGCGGGGCGAGCAGTATCAGCGGGAGCTTCACCCCCACCATCAGCGCCATGATCATGGTCGGCACCCAGGCTTGCTGACGGGCGTAGAACACCCGAAGCTGCAGCAGGACGACGGCAAAGGGCAGTAACCCGAAGGCGGACGCGGCGACGGTGGCGCCCAGCCGCCCCGCCGTGTCGGTGTCGGCGGCCCCGTATCCGAACAGGGCGACGCCGAGGGTGCGGCCGTGCACGGTGAACAGCGCGGCGATCGGGAGCAGCGCCACCGCGGACAGGCGCGCGCCGAGGGAGAGGTCGTCCACGACCCGGCGGTGGTCTCCGGCCGCGGCCGCCCGCGACATGCGCGGCATGATCGCGGTGAGCAACGACACGCCGAGGATGCCGTAGGGGACCTGGAGCAGGGTCCACGCGTTGTTGTACAGGGTGATGCCACTGGGGTCGGCCCCGCTGGCCACCCGGTAGGTGACGGTCAGGCCCACCTGGCTGATGAGCACGTAGCCGACCACCGCCACCGCCATCCCGCCGAACTGCCGCAGCCGCTGGTCGAGGCCCCATTGCGGGCGCAGGTCCACCCCGCTGCGGCGCAGCGCCGGGATCACCACCACCGCCTGCGCGACGATACCCAGCGTGGTTCCGATGCCCAGGACCAGCAGCTTCGGGTTGGTCGGCGACGCCGCGAGTTCACCGGGTAGCAGCGCGTAGACCGCGAGGGTGAGCAGCGCGACGACGTTGTTGAGTACCGGTGCCCAGGCCACCAAGCCGAACACGCCATGGGCGTTGAGGATCGCGCCGAACATGGCGCTGAAGCCGAAGAAGATGATCGACGGGAGCAACAGGACCGCGAAGAGGGTGGCGAGTTCGGGGTCGGCCTCGGAATCCGAGGCCAGGTACAGCCGGGTGAGCAAGGGTGCTGTGAGCAACGCGAGGATGGTGGCGGTGAGCAGCACGGTGCCGGCGACGGTGATGAGGCGTCGGGTGAACAGCGCGCCTTCGTCGGCGTCCTCCCGCTCCGCGCGCACCAGGACCGGAACCACGATGCTGGTGAGCACGGCACCCAGCACCAGCTCGGAGACGATGCTGGGCAGGGTGTTGGCCAGGTTGAAGGAGCTGCTGGCCGCCTCGAGGCCGATCACGTAACCCAGCGCGGCGATCTTCGCGAACCCGGTGATCCGGCTGATGAGGGTCGGCACGGCCATCGACCCGGTGGTTCGGAGGAGGCCGGCCGCAGCGGAGCGATCGACAGGCGCGACATTGGGGCCGCCAGGCCCGGAGCCGCCAGGCCCTGCTCGCCCAGGCTCAGGTCCGCCGAATCCGGGTCCGACGACTGGCATCGTGCCCGTGTCCGAGTGGTCGGCGACGGCTGGGTCCAGCACTGCGTGCTCCCGCCGCTCGCTGCGCAGCGGGCGGTTCACGACATCACCCGCCCCTCGTCGGCGGAGTCCGGTTGACCGCGGAAGCGGTGCCAGAGCCGTCGGGTAACGAGCACCAGCAGGAGCAGGGCGGCCCCCCCGGTGAGGGCTGCGGTGGCCGTGCCGTAGGCGGTGGAGCGCACCAGCAGGCGCGTCGACGGCCCGACGCTCTGGCCGCCGACCGTGGTCAGCGACACGTCGACGGCGAACTGGCCCGCACGGGTTACCGAGGTGGGCAGCATGAGTTGGCGTTGGCTGCGGGCGGGCAGCTGCTGCACGCCGACGTCGGTGACCTGGAGGCCGGGAGGCCCGGAGATCGACACGTGGATGTCCATCGCGACCGGTAGGTCGTTGCGTACCACGAGCAGTAGGGGGCTCTGTTCCGACGCGAGAGTGTACGGACCGCCCGGGGTCTGCAACGACACCTGGGACAACAGTCGGGTTAGCACGCCGCCGATGCCGCTGGCGGGTGGGGCGTCACGGGCGCTGGACAGGGAGCGCACCAGGTCCTGACGCAGCGGGTCGACGATTGCGGTGGGCTGCACCTGCGCCTGCACGTCGGCGCGGGCCGAGCCCGCGAAGGAGGCCAGTTGGGCGCCGGCCCGAACGACGGCATCGGTGATGGCGCTGGGCAGCTCACCCGAGGTGGCCCGCAACGGGTAGTCGAGTTTCGCGCCGCTGACGCCGGTGGCCGCCGAGCCGACGAGCGCTGGTAGCGACTGGGACGTCGCGAGGTTGGCGGAGAGCAGGCTGCGCACGGTCTGCAGCACGGTCGTGGCCTCGCCGCCGTCCACCGTCCACGTCTGCGGGGGGGCCAGGACCACCGTGCTCGGCGCTCCGGTCGGCGCTCCGGTGACGCCGACCAGCGCCGGCCACGAGAGCGCGCCGAGCGCATCCTGCAGCGCCAGCGTGCGGCCGTCCCTGGTGGAGCTGCTCGGGCCCTGCTGGGCAGGCCCGTCACCGGGGCGCGGCGCGGCGCCGGTGGCGGCGAGCGCAACAGCCGAAGGCGGATCGAGCAGCACCGTGGCCAGGGTGGCGGCGTCGACCGTGGTGCGCACCAGTCGCTGGGTGGGGGCGAGTGTGGTGTTGGCCGCACCGGTAACCGCGTCGGCTGACAGCAGCACCCGGCTCTGGCCCAGCGCCGCCAGACCCGCGGCGGCGCCCGTGGTCAGGGCGCCACTGGTGGGCCAGGTGAGTCCGGGAATACCGGGGACACCCGTGATCCGTCCGACCGCTGCCGAACCGTCGTTGACTGCGATACCCACCTGATCGCCGAGCCCAGCTCGGGCGGCGGCGTTGATATCGAGTTGTGCCCACGGCAGGGCCATGACGCAGGTGTCGGCGGCCACGCCGCGCAGCCGGGTCAGCCAGCTGGCGGCGATCTGGCCACCCGACCCGGTGGACACCCCACCTGCTGCGGTTTGCACCCGGTAGCCTCCGCTGCCCGCCATGGCCTCCGCGGTGACCAGTAGGTCGGGGTCCAGGGCCAGGCACACGCTGTTGCGTAGCCGCCGGTCGGGATCGGTGGTCGTCGATGTCGCCGCACTCAGCGAATCGAGCAGCTGGTACAGCCGCCCCCCTGGGGCCAGCGACGTGGCCAGCTCGTCGTCGCTGAGTAGCGGCGGCTCCCCGGGGGCAACGGGCAGCAGGCGGGGACGGTCGGCCAACGGCCACAGCAACGTCAACGCTGGCGGAGCGCCCGCCGGCTGCGCCTGGGTGGCGGGCAGGCTCTGTACGGGCAGCAGGAAGTGAACGACGTCGAGTCGGGCGGTGGAGCCGAAATCGGGTCGACCGTTGACGTTGACCTGCACCGGGTACACACCTGGGTCCGTGAGCGCGAGCGACCTACCGGCGCGCCCGCTCACCGGCAGCGTGAGGGTGAAATCGACAGCCTCACCGGGGCTCAGCTGGGTAGCGATGCGGGTGAACGGGCCGGTGGAGTCGAACTCCAGGGGCCCCGTGCGCAGGGCGGTGCGCAGCTCGGCCGCGGTACGCACGGCCGGCGCGCGCTCCAGCCGAAGGTCCAGCTCATGGACGTCGCGGTCACCAGTATTGCGTAGCGAACCGCGCACCGTCACCTCGGTAGTAGTCGACATCACTGTGCTCGGAGACACCGACGACACCTGGATGGTGACGAAGCGTGGCGCCGACAGTGGGCCTTGCGCCGGTGGGCTCTGCGTCGGGGGGCTCTGCGTCGTTGGGCCCTGCTGAACCGGCGTGGTCGTCCCCGCGGCAGCGACCCCCACCTGCGCGAGTGGTGCGCCAGCCGGGGCGAGGACTCCGAACAGCAGCGCGAGCACGGTGGTGGCGCCGCGCGCGAGCGCGCTCATGGGTGAGCTGGACCACCGGGCGCATACCCGTGGCCAGGTGCGCCCGCCCCGCCGTCGCGCTGCGGTGCGCCCGACCGGGCGATGACCTCGTTGGCCGCGCGCACCAACCGGCGCTCGTCGGCGTACGCCAGGCGGGTGCCCAGCTCCGCCAACAGCACCCATGCCACCTCCGTGACCTCGACGTCCTCGTCGGACAGCTCCCCGCCCAGGAAGCGCAGGAGGAAGTGGTGCACCGTCTTGTGTATGCGCCGACCCTCGGTGACGAACCAGTAGTCGATGCTCCCGAGTGGGGCGAGTACCTGGCCGCTGATGCCGGTTTCCTCCGCCACCTCGCGTTCGGCCGCCTGCTCGGCGGTTTCCCCTATCTCCAGGTGACCCTTGGGCAGCGACCACAACAGCCGCCCGCGCCGATCGGTTCGTCCGATGAGCGCCGCGCGTTGCTGCTCCGGCGGACCGTCGAGGCCCTTGACCACGAGGCCGCCAGCCGACGTTTCGTCCACGGTGCGCATGCGCGAACGGCCGCCACGGCGCTGCTCGCCCGCCCGGCGTGTGCCCGAACGCTGGCCGCCCCGCCGGCGCGCACCATCAGAGCGCCCCGAACCCCCAGCTCCGGTCGGCGCGGCGGGTTGTCCGGTTGCGCCTGCCCGCGGCGCCGGACGGGGCGCCCGGTCGGCTGGCTCGGAGGAGGACACGAACCCGATGGTAGTGCGCGCCATGTGTGGCGCCGGGAACACCGGGCTGGTGTCACCGGGCTGGTGTCACCGGGTTGGGCCACCCGGTGGTGTCACTACGCTGGGTTGTCATGACCGCTGCAGCGCCGACCCCTCGGGCCGACGAACGCCGCGCTCGCCTGCTGGCCGGGGCCCAGGTCACCCTCCGCGGACTTTCCGAGGTGCTCGACCCCCTGGCCGCCCGCTTCGCGGCCGCTGGACATCAGCTGCACCTAGTGGGAGGCAGCGTGCGCGATGCGGTGTTGGGTCGCCTCGGCACCGACCTCGATCTCACCACCGACGCCCGGCCCGAGCAGGTGCAGGAGTTGCTGCGCGGCTGGGCGCAGGCGCAGTGGGACACCGGTATCGCGTTCGGCACGGTGAGCGCGGCCAAGGACGGCCAGCAGATCGAGATCACGACGTACCGCGCCGACGCCTACGACCGGGTGAGCCGTAAACCCGAGGTGCGCTTCGGCTCCGCGCTGTCCGAGGACCTCGTGCGCCGGGACTTCTCGGTCAACGCCATGGCCATCCGCCTCGGCTCGGAGTCCGAGTTCGTCGACCCCCACGACGGCCTCGGTGACCTGCTTGCCGGTGTGCTGGACACCCCCGGTGCACCGCAGGACTCCCTCGCCGACGATCCGCTACGGATGCTGCGCGCGGCGCGTTTCGTCTCCCAGCTCGGGTTCCGGGTGGCGCCGCGGGTGGAGGAGGCGATGGCAGAAATGGCGGGGGAGATCACCCGCGTCAGCCGGGAGCGGGTGCGTGCCGAACTGGACAAGCTGCTGTGCGGCGAGCACCCCGGTGAGGGCGTGGACCTGCTGGTCACCACGGGCCTGGCCGAGCTGGTGCTGCCCGAGGTGCCTGCCCTGCGGCTGGAGATCGACGAGCACCACCAGCACAAGGACGTCTACGCCCATTCCCTGACCGTGCTGCGGCAGGCCGTCGACCTGGAGCTGGCCGATCCTGCGCACCCGAGCCCCGATCTGGTGCTGCGCTGGGCGGCGCTGCTGCACGACGTCGGCAAGCCGGCGACCCGTAGGCACGAGCCGGGCGGCGGCGTGAGCTTTCACCACCACGAGGTGGAGGGCGCGAAGCTGGTGCGCAAACGGTTCAGGGCGTTGCGGCACTCCACGCAGGTCACCGAGGACGTGGCCCGGCTGGTGTTCCTGCACCTGCGCTTCCACGGGTACGGAAAGGGCGAGTGGAGCGACTCGGCCGTGCGCCGCTACGTCACCGACGCCGGCCCGCAGCTGGCCCAGCTGCACAAGCTGGTGCGGGCCGACTCCACCACCCGCAATGCCCGCCGCGCCGCGGCTCTGCAGGCCACCTACGACGACCTTGAGGCTCGCATCGCCCGCATCGCCGAGGCCGAGGACCTGGCGCGGGTGCGGCCCGATCTGGACGGCAACGCGATCATGGAGCTGCTGGGGATACCGGCTGGCCCGGTGGTCGGCCGGGCGTGGCAATACCTCAAGGAGCTGCGGCTCGACCGCGGTCCGCTGTCCCGGGACGACGCCGCGGCGGCACTGCTGGCCTGGGCTCGCGACCAGGGACTTCAACCACCCCGCTGAGCGGGAACCGGAGGGGTGGGCTGACCTGCTGCTGGCCGGGCGCGCGCTGACCCGAAGGCGCGGTGGCTGGCGGGTGTGGGAACCGTCCGGGCCAGGTGCGCGTCGGAGTGCTCATGAGCACCGGCGGCATCGCCTACTCCTTCGGCACCGGCCACGATCCGCCCACCGGCTGGACCTCGCCCGCTGATGTCGACCTCGACGGCGACGGCCGCGTGGACGACGCACTGTGGGACTCCGACGGCGACGGTGTTGCCGACCGCTCGGTGCTCGACCTGGACGACGACGGGACGCCCGAGCACGCCTACCGCGACCCGGCCGGGCTGGGCACCTGGACAGAACCGGCCACAGCCCCCAGCCCAGCCACAGCCCCCAGCCCAGCCGCAGCCCCCGACCCGGCCACCCCGCATGAGCGGTCGCCGGGGAACCCGCCGGGCGCGGCGGAACTGAAGTGGCACGACACTGCAGGTGTAGCGCACACCAGCACGATCAGCATCGACTCCGACGGTGATGGCCGGGCCGACGTGGCCACCGTGGACGCAGACCGGGACGGCCGCAGCGACGATGCGGTGGGCGACTCCGACGGTGATGGGGTGGGTGACCTGTGCTGGTCGACACCGACGACGACGGCCGAATGGAGACGGCGTACACCGATACCGACGGCGACGGTGAGCTGGACACCAAGCTGGTGGACTCCGACGGTGACGGCATCGTGGACGTCACGCTGCGACCGGGCCAGGCGGGTTTCGACTGGTGAACCGCGGATGCGATGACAAGGCGGCGATGGCGACTGTGGGGACCCAGAGGTAGCCGGGCCAGAGCGCGAGTCGTTCGCGGGAGTACACCGAGGTCCGCACGGCCCGGCCAGGTTCGCTTTCGGGCGCTATTGCACCGGATTGGAGCGTCGTGCGACGAAGCTCCCGAACGTGATGTGCCCGTCGGGGTTCAGGGCGCGCTGCACGGCAGCTGGCGCCTGCGCCACTCGTTGCCCCCACTACGTCCGCCTGGCTCGCCATGGGAGGCTCGCACGATGTCTACCCATGACGTCACCAACCAGGCCCCCCCGCTGGTGGACCACGACCCGGCCGACGATCCGGCTCTGCTGGAGGCGCTGCACCGCGAGGGGGCGGGGTGGGCGGAGGAGCGGTTGCACGAGGTGGGGCGCCTGGCGGGCAGCGCGCAGGCCCAGGAGTGGGGCCGCCTCGCCGAGGCGCACCCGCCGGTGCTGCACACCCACGACCATTACGGCCACCGGGTGGACGAGGTGGTCTACGACCCGGCCTATCACCAGCTGATGTCGCGCGCCGTCGGGTTCGGGCTGCACGCCGCGCCGTGGGCCGAGCAGCGGCCGGGGGTGCACCTGGCCCGCGCCGCGCAGCTGCACGTGTGGACCCGTACCGACGCCGGCCACACCTGCCCAATCTCCATGACCTACGCCGTGGTGCCCGCACTGCGCGCGAACCCTGAACTGGCGGCCGCATACGAGCCCCTGCTCACCAGCATCTCCTACGATCCCGGCCTGCGGCCGCCGTTGGGCAAGCGCGGGCTCACGGCCGGCATGTCGATGACGGAGAAGCAGGGCGGTTCCGACGTGCGGGCGGGCACGACCCGCGCGGTGGCCCAGGCCGACGGCAGTCACCGGCTGACCGGCCACAAGTGGTTCACGTCAGCCCCGATGTCGGACGTGTTCCTGGTGCTCGCACAAGAGGCCGGTGCCGGGCTCTCGTGCTTCTTGCTCCCGCGGGTACTACCCGACGGCACCCGCAACGGCATGGCCCTGCAGCGGCTGAAGGACAAGCTCGGCAACCGGTCCAACGCCAGCAGCGAGGTGGAGTACGACGGGGCGGTGGCCTGGCGGGTCGGGGAGCCGGGCCGGGGCGTGCGCACCATCATCGAGATGGTCAACCTGACCAGGCTGGACTGCATCATCGGCGCCGCGTCCGGTATGCGGACCGGGGTGGAGCACGCCACCCACCACGCCACCCACCGTGCCGCGTTCGGCCGCCCGCTCGTGCAGGCGCCGCTGATGCGCAACGTGCTGGCCGACTTGGCCGTCGAGTCCGAGGCGGCCACCACCGTCGCGATGTGGCTGGCCGGGCTGACCGACCGGGCGCTGGCCGGCGACTCCCACGCCGTCACCCTGCGCCGCGTTGGCCTTTCGGTGAGCAAGTACCACGTCTGCAAGCGCGGGCCGGTGCACGCCGCCGAGGCGCTGGAGTGCCTGGGCGGCAACGGCTACGTCGAGTCCTCGGGCATGCCGCGGCTGTACCGCGAGGCTCCGCTGCTGAGCATATGGGAGGGCTCCGGCAACGTGGCCGCGTTGGACACCCTGCGGGCGCTGGCCCGGGAGCCGGAGAGCGTCGCGGTGTTATTCGATGAGCTCACCTCGGCCGCCGGCGCCGACGCACGGCTGGACGCCGCCGTGGCCGCGCTGCAGGACGACCTGCTCGACGTGAGCAGCCTGGAACTGCGCGGGCGGCGGGTGGTGGAGCGGATGGCCCAGGTGCTGCAGGGCGCCCTGCTGGTGCGCGGCGGGCACCCGGCCGTGGCCGACGCGTTCTGCGCGAGTCGGCTCGGTGGCGACTGGGGCTCGGCGTTCGGCACGCTGCCGTCCGGTGTGGACACCGCGGCGATCATCGCCAGGGCCACCCCCAAGGTGGGCTGATCCTCAGGCGGCGAGCGCCGGAGCCAGGGTGCGGGTGAGGAAATCCACCTGGGCGTCGACGGAGCGGGCGAACATCTCCCCGGTGTAGATGTCGAAGTGCCCGCTGGGCAGCGACAGCACCTCGACGGGGCCGGACACGGCTGCGGCCACCGCCCGCACGGCCGACGGTGGCGCGACGTTGTCGTCCTCGGCCACCACCAGCAGCACTGGGCAGCGCAGGTGCTTGGCTGCGGTGACCGGGCGGTTCAGCGCGATGCGCAGCACCCCACGGGCGCACATCTCGTTGCGGAACGTCGGACCCATGATGGCCTGGTAACCGATCTCGGCCCCGGGAGCGGCGATGGCGGCGAGCGCACCCGGTGCGCCGACGACGGGAATGTGGTGCGGTGGGCGGCGCGCCACCGCGTGGAGCACGTCGCGCAGGGCGTGGGCGGTGATGCGGGCGACGTGGCGAACGCCGGACACGCGAAGCATGAGCAGCAGCGCGCCGAACCCGTCCATGGCTGCACCCTGGGCGATCACCGCGGCGATGCGGCCATCGGCCGCGGCCACCGGGATCACGTGTCCACCCGAGTACGAACTGCCCCACAGCACCAGCCGGTCCGGGTCGACCCCGTCGATGGCGCGCGCGGCGGCGATGGCTGAGTGGTAGTCCTGCCGGTGCCTGCGGTGGTCGACGTCCTGGCGCGGCCGACCCTGGGAGGTGCCGTAGCCGCGGTAGTCGAAGAGCACCACCTCGGCCCCCGCCTGCGCGAAGCGCTCGGCGAACGGCGCCAGCCCCGCGTCCTTGGTCGCACCGAACCCGTGCGCCATGATCACGCACGGTCGCCCGTGCGGTCCGGTCAGGGCGTCACCGTGGCCGCGAAGGCGCCACCCGGAGCAGCGGACGCCGTGGCTGTCGAACGCGAACTCCTCGGTGGGCACTGCTGCTCCTCTCGACGTGGTCGTGCTCACACCACGCTAGTCCAGGTGCACCGCCGGAAGAACCCGCCGAACCCGGTCAACCGTGCGGCTTGCGTTGGCTCACCAGCAGGTGGCCCACCAGGCCGACGGCGTAAACCGCGCCTCCCACCAGAGCCAGCGCCACCGATCGTCCGTCGGCCGGCACCACCAGGGCCGCGGCGGCCACGGCCAGCACGTAGGCCACGTTGAACACCGCGTCCTGCAGTGCGAAGACCTGCCCGCGGTGGGGGTCGTCCACCTGCAGCTGCATCGCGGCGTCCGCACTGAGCTTCACCACCTGCCCGGCCGTGCCCAGCACGAAGGCCGCAAGCAGGACCGGCCCCTGCTCGAGGGTGGGCACCAGCAGCACCTGCGCCGCGAGCGCGACACCAAGCGCCACGGTGATCGTCTTGCGTTTGCCCAGCCGCGCCACCATGAGCGGAGTGAGTACCGCGGCGAGCAGCAGGCCCAGCGCTCCCACGGCCACGAACTGCCCGAAGCCCGCGATGCCGGCCGGCAGCAGCGAACTCCGGCCGGTGAAGGCGTAGCGCACCAGCAGCAGGGCCAACAGCGTGTTGATGCCGAACGCGATCCGGTGCGCACCGAGGGCGAGCAGTGCCGCCGCCACCCCCGGGGCGTGCCAGGCCGCCCGCAACCCGCGCGTCAGGCCGGCGGCCACGGCCCGCAGCGCGGGCACCTCACCGGGCGCACGCACACCAGGACCCAACGCTTGGCTGGCGTAACCGGCGGCGATGAGCCCCGCCGAGAGCGCGCCCAGCGCAGACACCATCGTGGTGATACCCGAGCCGACGTCGCCTGCGCCGACCACCGAGCGCACGCCGAGCGCGCTGCCCGCGCCCAGCACGGCGACCACCGAACCGGCGGTGGCCAGCACCGAGTTCACGGTGACGAGCCGTTGCGGTGCCACCACGTGCGGCAGCGCGGCGGAGAGCCCGGCCAGCACGAAACGGCTCATCCCGGTGGCGCCGAGTGCGCCGAGGAACAGCCAGGTGCGGTCCACCCCGCCGATCAGCGCGGCCGACACCACGACGATGAGGACCGCCCGCATCACGTTCGTCCACAGCAGCACCCGTCGGCGGTCCCAGCGGTCGAGCAGTGCCCCCGCGAACGGGCCGAGCACCGAGTACGGCAACAACAGGACCGCGAGTCCGGCGGCGATCGCGGCGGGGTCGGCGCGGTGCTCGGGGTTGAACAGCACCGCGCCCCCCAGTGCGGCCTGGAACAGCCCGTCACCCCACTGTGCGGCGAAGCGGACGGCCACCAGCCGACCGAGACCGGGATTGGTACCGATACAGGTGCGGACGGCCGTTCGCCTGCTCGCTCGCGCCGTCGCCACGACAGTGAGGCTACGTCGGCGGCGGTTGGCCCGTTGCGCACCCGAGGAGCGCAGGCCTCAGTGGGCGAAGTGCGTCTCCGACGACTCCCCACCGCCCCGCCGGTGCAGCCCGTCCACCACCGCGCGCAGGTCGTCGCGCAGCGTGCGCGCGAGGTCGGCGCTGAACCCCTCGCGAACGACCACCCGCAGCACGGCGACGTTGGTGGCGCGGGTGGGCATCGTGTACGCGGGCACCTGCCAGCCGCGGGAGCGCAGCTCGTGTGAGACGTCGAAGACGGTGAAGCCGGGATCACCCGTGACCGCGAAGGCGAACACCGGGATGTCCGAGCCGTCGGAGAGCAACTCGAACTCCGGCATGGCCGCGATCTGCCCGCTCAGCCACAGCGCGGTGTCACGCAGGGTCGCCATGATACGGGTGTAGCCAGCCCGGCCCAGGCGCAGAAAGTTGTAGTACTGGCCGATGACCTGGTTGCCGGGCCGGGAGAAGTTGAGGGTGAAGGTGGGCATGTCTCCACCCAGGTAGTTCACGTGGAATACCAGGTCGGAGGGCAGGTCCGCCGGTGCGCGCCACACCACGAAGCCCAGCCCCGGGTACGTCAACCCGTACTTGTGCCCGCTGACGTTGATGCTCGCCACCCGGGGCAACCGGAAGTCCCACTCCAGCTCGGGATTCACGAACGGCACCACGAATCCGCCGCTGGCCGCGTCGACGTGCACGGGCACGTCCGGGCCACCGCGGGCGGCCAGTGAGTCGAGTTCCGCGCAAATTTCGGCCACCGGTTCCAACTCGCCGGTGAGCGTGGTGCCCAGGGTCGCGACCGTGCCGATGGAGTTCTCGTCGGCGGCAGCCACCACCTGCTCGGCGGTGATCACGTAGCGACCGGGGTCGACGGGCAGGTACCGGGCCTCGACGTCGAAGTAGCGGCAGAACTTCTCCCACACCACCTGCACGTTGGTGCCTAGCAGCAGGTTCGGACGGCTGGTGTCGGCGTCCTTGCACCGGGCCCGCCAACGCCACTTCAGCGCGAGGCCGGCGAGCATGACGGCCTCGCTGGAACCGAGAGTCGATACCCCGGTGGGCTGCGCGTCGATTTCCACGCCGGCGTGGAAGAGGTCAGCGACTATGGCGAGGCAGCGCGACTCGATGGCGGCCGTCGCCGGGTATTCGTCCTTGTCGATCATGTTCTTGTCGAAGGTTTCGGCCATCAGCCGCTCGGCTTCCGGGTCCATCCACGTGGTGACAAACGTGGCGAGGTTGAGCCGCGAGCTGCCGTCCAGCATCAGCTCGTCGTGGATGAAGCGGTAGGCCGCCTGCGGGGCCATCTCGCTGTCGGGCAACGTTTTCGCGGGCACCGGCTCGGTGCCGAGCCGACTGGTGTACGCCGGGGCGAGGAGGTCGTCGTCGGGCTGGGTACCGGGCATCCAACCGACGCTACGCACGAACGCGGGTCTGGGCGTGTCGAACAACACGGGGCGGGGTGAGCCGCGGTCCCACGATGCCATGATCTGCGGGTGCCCAGCGAGCCGTCATCACAGGTGGTGCCAGGGACCCTGCTCGTCTCGTCGGTCGAGTTGATCGAACCGACCTTCCGGCGCACGGTGGTCTACCTGGTGGAGCACTCCCCCGGCGGCAGCCTCGGGGTGGTGCTCAACCGGCCCAGCGAGACCGCGGTGCACGACGTGCTGCCGGCCTGGGCGTCGTACACCGCGCGGCCACAGGCGTTGTTCGTCGGCGGGCCGGTGAAGCGCGACTCGGCGCTGTGTATGGGGACCCTGCGCGCACCGCTGGCGGCCAACCCCCGCGCGTTGGACGGCGTGCGGGGGTTGCGTCGGGTGCAGGGCCGGGTGGTGATGGTGGACCTGGATGCCGATCCCAGCGAGGTGGTGTCGCTGCTGGACGGCGTGCGGGTGTTCGTTGGTTACTCGGGCTGGTCGCCTGGGCAGCTGGCCGGCGAGCTGGCCAGGAACGACTGGATGACGCTGTCGGCGCTGCCCGCGGGACGTGCTCGCGGCCGGGCGGGTAGACCTGTGGGGCCGGGTGCTGCGGCGTCAGCCCATGCCGCTAGCCCTGCTGGCCACCCACCCATTGGACGCGAGCCGGAACTGAGCGCGGGCGCCAGGCAACCAGGTTGCTCTGCAGGCGCCCGACGCGAGAACCTTGCGGGGTGGGCGCACCCGCCTGAGCAGACCGAGCACGTCCGGCACAACCGGACGCCACCGGAGAGGTCGACATGACGGACACCGCTGCGCTGCCCATGACGATCGGCGAGCAGGCCAGGCGGCACCCCGCGTGGCGGGCGCTGAAGGATGCCGCCCAACGGCTGCAGCTGCTGCAGTCGGCGGACGGCTCGGTGGACCTGCAGGTGCATGAGTTCACCGAGGCGCGCGGGTTGGTGGGCGAGCTGGTGGCGGCCGTGGCCGAGCTGGCGCCCCTGTTCCCCCACGATGCGACCTACCTCGACGCGGTGCAGGTCGACTTCCACCGCTGGGTCGCAGCAGGTTTCACGGTGCCTGACTTTCTCGACTCGCTGCTGGAGTTCCGACCCGAGCTGCAGCGGGCGGACGGGGCAGTGCACCTGGTGGTGTTCCCGATGTACACCCAGAACGGCTCCACCGAGCGCAAGGTGGAGGTGGTGCTGCTGCGCGTGGTGTGGCCGGACTGGGTGGCTGCGATCGAGCGCGACGGCTACGCCAACCCGAAGTTCGTGCCCATCGCGTTCCTGGACTTCACCGCCGGCTACGACACCAACTCCGCGGTGCTGTTCCCCGAGACCGTGGCCGTGCGCGAGACGCCGGTGTTCACCTGGGGTGGCATCTTCGGTGACCGGGAGTCGGCCCGCTTCCGTGCCGTGGCCAGCGCGGTCGTCGCGATCACCCACCTGGAGCTTCCGGACCAGGCGCAGGCCCTGTTGACCGATCAGGCCCTGGCGCAGGAGACGTTCGTGTTGTGGGACCTCATCCACGACCGCACCCACAGCCACGGCGACCTGCCGTTCGACCCGTTCATGATCAAGCAGCGGATGCCGTTCTGGTTGTACAGCCTGGAGGAGCTGCGTTGCGACCTCACCGCGTTCCGTGCCGCCGTGGAACTCGGGGCCGGCGGTGTGCCCCAGGCGCGGTTGCTGCAGGTGGCACTGGTGCTCGACCGCGGTATCCGCTTCCCGATCACCGGCACCCGGGTCCGCAACTACGACGGCCTGGCCGGGCAGCTGCTGTTCGCGCACCTGCACCAGGCGCGGGTGCTCCAGTGGACGGACAATGCACTGAGCGTCGACTGGGTTGCTTTGCCTGCGGCGGTGCTGGGGTTGCTCACCGCGATCGAGGACCTGTACTGGCACAGCATCGACCGGCCGAAGGTGGCGAACTGGCTCGCGTCCTACGAGCTGATCGCCCGGGTGCTCACCCCGCACCCCGCCTCGGCGTGGGCGCGGCACTTCCGAGATCCGAGCGCCGGCGCGTTGCCGCTGGCAGGGCCGGCCAAGGGCCTGGTCGACGTGGTGCTCCCGGACGAGTTTCCGCTGAGCATGTTCTTCGAGGCGTTGGAGCGGAAGTTGCGCCCGGTGGTGGCGGCCACCGCGGGGATCACGGCCGGGGAAGCTGCGGCTAGCGTGGCCGGGTGAGCTCACCCAGCCTGGTTCCGCGCCTGCACGACCCCGACGTCCGCGGCTTCGCCAGCGACAACTACTCCGGGGTGCACCCCGAGGTGCTCGCCGCCCTGGTGGTGGCCAACGAGGGCCACCAGTCCGCCTACGGCGCCGACGTCTACACCGAGCGACTGCAGGAGAGTTTCCGCGAGCACTTCGGTGAGCAGGCCGAGGTGTTCCCGGTGTTCAACGGCACGGGTGCGAACGTCACTGCGCTGCAGGCGATGACGTCGCGCTGGGGCTCGGTGGTGTGCGCTGCGAGCGCCCACATCCACGTCGACGAGGGCGGTGCCCCGGAGAAGATGGGTGGGCTCAAGCTGCTCACCGTGCCCACCCCGGACGGCAAGGTGACCCCGGAGCTGTTGGCCGTCGAGGCCCGCGACTTCGCCGACGAGCACCGCTCGCAGGCCCAGGTGCTGTCCGTCACTCAGAGCAGCGAGCTGGGCACCGTGTACACCCCGGACGAGCTGAGGGCGCTGTGCAACGCCGCCCATGCGCTGGGCATGACCGTGCACGTGGACGGCGCGCGCATCGCCAACGCCGCCGCCACCCTGGGCGTCCCGCTTCGGGCGTTCACCACTGATGTGGGCGTGGACGTGCTCAGCTTCGGCGCCACCAAGAACGGGTTGATGCTGGGCGAGGCGGTGGTGGTGCTCAACCCCCAGGCCGTGACCAGCGTCGTGCGGTTGCGTAAGACGTCGATGCAGCTCGGCTCGAAGATGCGCTTCCTGTCGGTGCAGCTGCTCGCGCTGATGACCGACGAGCTGTGGTTGCGCAACGCCCGGCACTCCAACGCGATGGCGGCCCGGCTCGAGGCTGCGGTGGCGGCGTTGCCGGGGTTGGTGGTGGCGCGGCCGGTCCAGGCCAACGCCGTATTCGCGGTGCTGCCGGCGGAGGTCACCGAGAAACTTCAGCAGCGCTTCCGCTTCTACACCTGGGATCCCGCCACCGGTGAAGTGCGGTGGATGTGCTCCTTCGACACAACAGAGTCCGATGTGGACGCCTTCGCGGCGGCGATCGGCGAGGAGCTGGCCGCCTTCTCGGCGTGAGTGGGACTCCGCTTCCGGAGCTGCGGGTGCCCGCACGGCGCCATCACCGACGACTGCTCCGCGGCCCGACCCGCTTCGGGGCCCGCGGCCCGACCCGACAACCCGACCCGACGACTGCTCCGCGGCCCGCTTTCCTCTGCATGCACGGATGCATGAGTTGATCGAGCGCATGCCGGCCGCATCATCACCTGCAGTTTTGCTGCAGACGTCGATGGACGTGACGCCCAGACGCAGTGCGGGCCACTTGTGCAGCAGGTCGACGGGACACGCCGGGCGGTCTTGGGTGCCAGGAAGTGGGTACCCCGATCGCAAAGTGTACAAAGTGAACCTTGGTACCAACCGCGTCCGCGCGGTAGTGAGTTTCGACCAGGGCCGCCGGCTCAGCTCACCTGGTTGGGCGGACGCTCGCCGCGGGCGTACACCCTGAGCTGCTCGGTGGCCACGGCCCACGCCCGATCTTCCCGGCCCTCGGTGTACCCGCCCACGTGGGGGGTGAGCAGCAGCCCGGGCGCGCTCCACAGGGGGTGATCAGCCGGCAACGGCTCCGGCTCGGTGACGTCCAGCGCCGCGCGTAGCCGCCCAGCCTGCAGCTCGGCCACCAGCGCGTCGGTGTCCACCACCCCACCCCGGGCGGCGTTCACCAGCACCGCACTGTCGGGCATGTGGGCCAGGAAGTCGGCGTCGACGAGGTTTCGCGTGGCATCGGTCATCGGCACCACCAACACCACCGCATCGTGCACGGCGAGCAGCTCCGGCACCTCGTCCATCGCGTGCACCCCGGCGCGGGCGGTGCGCCCGACCAGGGTCGCGGTGGCCGCGAGCGCCTCCAGGCGCACCTTCAGCTCGGCGCTCAGATCGCCGGCACCAACTACCAGCACCCGCTTGCCCATCAACGTCTCGGTGACCCGGCCGTCCCACATCCCCCGCGCCTGCTGCTCGGCGAACGGAACCAACTGCCGGTACACCGCCAACAGCGCCGCCACCGCCCACTCCGCCGTCGACGCCCCATGCGCGCCGCGGCCGTTGGACAGGGCCACTCCATCCGGCAGGCGTCCTTCCCACTGCTCCGTGCCCGCGTTCAGGGTCTGTACCAGGCGCAACCTCGGCAACTGGCGCATCAACGCCACCTCGTCGTTCACTGCGGACCCGCCCACCACGAGCACTTCGGCGTCGCGGGCCTGCTCCGTCAGCGGCTGGCCGAGCTCGTGATGCACGGGCCGCAGTCCGGGAACGCCGGCCAGGTCGTCGAGGCCGCGTGGAAGCAGGACGAGCGTGGTGATGGGCATGCCCAGATCCTGCCGTAGCGGTGGCGGAGCAGCCATGGCGACGCCGCATACTTGTCCTCGTGGAATCGGTCTGGGACTACCCGCGCCCGCCGCGCGCCGAAGCTGTCGACCGGCGCGTGGTGGTGCGCCACGGCGGGATCACGGTCGTGGATACGCGCGACGTGGTGCGGGTGTTGGAGACCAGCCACCCCCCGACGTACTACCTGCCCCGGGCGGCGTTCGGCGAGGGACTGCTGGTGGCTCGGGAACGCACCACGACGTGTGAGTGGAAGGGCATCGCACACTACGTCGACCTCGTGGTGGCCGGGGTGGCACCGCTGCACGAGATCGGCTGGTGGTACCCCACGCCCGACCCGCGCTATCCAGTGCTCACCGACCGGGTGGCGCTGTACGCCGGGCCGGTGGACGAGGTGAGCGTGGACGGTGAGCCGGTGCAGCCGCAGCTCGGGGGGTTCTATGGCGGGTGGATCACCGCAGACCTGCAGGGCCCGTTCAAGGGTTCGCCAGGCACCCGGGGCTGGTGATCGGGCCCCCCGGGGCTGGTGATCAGGCCCCGGATACGCCGAGCGCGGCGCAGCCAGGGCAGGTCGCGCACCGGCTGGTGCTGGCCGTGCTGGTGCTGGCCGTGCAGGCCGTCGTGCCCGCCGCCGTCGTTGCCCGCACAGCCGCCGTTCCCAGCGCGCCCCCGGCGACGACCAGCGCCAGCGCTCGAGCACGTTCAGCGTCACGGCCACCGGCCGCAATGGCCCATCGAAACCCACCACCGAGCCGCTGGCCAGCAGCAGCACGTGCCACCGGCGAGCACCGCGGGCCCAGCCACCCGGTTGGCCAGGGTGAAGGCATGGTCACTGGCCAGCGACGACGGCGTACGGACCCCCGCCCACCGATTCCGCGGCAGCCGACCGAGCAGGCCAGCGAAGCCGACGCCGATCAGGATCACACCGCCCAGCGCCAGCACAATGCTTCCGACGACAACGGCCATGACCCGATTCTAGAGCCAGCACGGTGCGCAGGACGGTCTCGACCCGGGCACGCCCGCGACGACTGACGCGTGCGACCGACCACAACCCGCTCGTCCCGCCTATTACGCTCGACGTCCGTGAGCACCGCGCCGCAAGCCCCCCCCGCCCCGGACACCCCCTCGTTCCGCTACACCGCCGAGCTGGCCGGGCGGATCGAGGCGCGCTGGCAGCAGCGCTGGGCCGAGCGCGGCACGTTCCACGCCCCCAATCCCGTCGGTGACCTCGCCGGGGACGGGGTTGATGGGCAAATACCTTCAGACAAGCTGTTCGTGCAGGACATGTTCCCCTACCCCTCCGGTGAGGGCTTGCACGTGGGGCATCCACTGGGCTTCATCGCCACCGACGTCTACGCGCGCTACCACCGGATGACCGGCCGCAACGTGCTGCACACCATGGGGTTCGATGCCTTCGGCCTGCCCGCAGAGCAGTACGCGGTGCAGACCGGCACCCACCCGCGCGCCAGCACCGAGGCCAACATCGCCCGGTATCTGGCCCAGATCCGGCGCCTGGGCCTGGGCCACGACGAGCGCCGGCGCATCGCCACGGCAGACCCGTCATTCTACCGCTGGACGCAGTGGATCTTCCTGCAGATCCACGGCGCGTTCTACGACGCGGCGCAGGACAAGGCACGGCCGATCGGCGCGCTGATCGCGGAGTACGAGACAGGTGAGCGGACCCTGGGTGCCGGCCGAGCGTGGGCTGAGCTGTCGACGACGCAACGCCGCACGGTGATCGACTCCCACCGGTTGGTGCACCTGTCGGAAAGCACCGTGAACTGGTGCCCGGGCCTGGGCACCGTGCTGGCCAACGAGGAGGTCACCGCCGACGGCCGCAGCGACCGAGGAAACTTCCCTGTGTTTCGTAAGACGCTGCGCCAGTGGATGATGCGGATCACCGCCTACGCCGACCGGCTGATCGACGACCTGGAGGTGCTGGACTGGCCGGAGAACGTCAAGACGATGCAGCGCAACTGGATCGGGCGCAGCCGGGGCGCGCAGGTGAGCTTCGGGCCGGTCGAGGTGTTCACCACCCGGCCCGACACCCTGTACGGCGCGACGTACGTGGTGCTGGCACCGGAGCACGAGCTGGTCACCCCGCTCACCGCCGCGGCGTGGCCGGAGGGAACCGATGCCCGCTGGACCGGTGGTGCATCGACGCCGGCCGAGGCGGTGCGCTCCTACCAGGCCGGGGTGTCGCGCAAGAGCGACCTCGAGCGCCAGGAGAACCGGGACAAGACGGGGGTGTTCACCGGCTGTTTCGTCGACAATCCGGTCAGCGGGGTCGCTGTGCCCGTCTTTGTCGCCGACTACGTGCTCGCCGGGTACGGCACCGGTGCGATCATGGCCGTGCCCGGACACGACCAGCGTGACTGGGAGTTCGCGGCGGCGTTCGGGCTGCCGATCGTCGAGGTGGTCTCCGGTGGCGACGTCACCGCGGCGGCGTACACCGGCGACGGGGTAGCGGTGAACTCGGGCTTCCTGGACGGCCTGGGGGTGGACGAGGCCAAGGCCGCCGTCACCGCGCACCTGGAGGCCGAGGGCACCGGCCGCGGCACCATCTCCTACAAGCTGCGGGACTGGCTGTTCGCCCGCCAGCGTTACTGGGGTGAGCCATTCCCCATCGTCTACGGTGAGGACGGCGCCGCGCACGCGCTGCCCGACTCTGCTCTGCCCGTCGTGCTACCCGACGTGGCGGACTACGCCCCCGTCAGCTACGCCCCCGATGACGTCGACTCGGTGCCCTACGCCCCGCTCAACAAGGCGAGCGACTGGGTGGACGTCGAGCTCGATCTGGGTGAGGGGTTGCAGCACTACACCCGCGACACCAACGTCATGCCGCAGTGGGCGGGCAGCTGCTGGTACCAGCTGCGCTACCTCGACCCCACCAACACCGAGTCGTTCGTCGACCCGGTGAACGAGGCGTACTGGGCCGGCCCGCGCCCGGAACTGCACGGCCCCGGTGACCCGGGTGGGGTGGACCTGTACGTGGGCGGGGTCGAGCACGCGGTGCTGCACCTGTTGTACAGCCGCTTCTGGCACAAGGTGCTGTTCGACCTGGGCCACGTCAGCTCGTCGGAGCCCTATCGGCGGCTGTACAACCAGGGCTACATCCAGGCCTTCGCCTACACCGACGTCCGCGGGGTGTACGTGCCCGCGGCGGACGTCGTCGAGCGCGACGGGGGGTATTTCTACGGCGGTGCCCCGGTGCAGCGTGAGTACGGGAAGATGGGCAAGAGCCTGCGCAACTCCGTCTCCCCGGACGAGATGGCCCGGGCATACGGCGCGGACACCCTGCGGGTGTACGAGATGTCGATGGGTCCGCTAGACGCCTCCCGGCCGTGGGCCACCAAGGACGTGGTTGGGGCGCACCGCTTCCTGCAGCGGTTGTGGCGCGCCGTGGTCGACGAGGAGACCGGTGCGCTGCGGGTCACCGAGTCCACCCCGGACGACGACACGCAGCGGCTGCTGCACCGCACGATCGCCGGGGTGGGCGCGGACTACGCGGCGCTGCGGGACAACACGGCCGTCGCGAAGCTGATCGAGCTGATCAATCACCTCACCAAGCGCTACCCGGACGGGGCGCCGCGAGCGGTGGTGGAGCCGGGCGTGCTCATGCTGGCGCCGCTCGCCCCGCATACCGCCGAAGAGCTGTGGGAGCGCCTGGGGCACAGCGAGTTGCTGGCGCACGGCCCGTTCCCCGTTGCCGAGGACCGCTGGTTGGCTGTCGACACCCTGGACTACCCGGTGCAGGTCAACGGCAAGGTACGCGCCAGGATCACGGTGCCCACCGACGCCACGCGCGCGGCCGTCGAGGTGGCGGCCCTGGCGGAGGGGAAGGTGGTGGAGCTGCTGGCCGGGGGTCAGCCGAAGCGGGTGATCGTGGTGCCCGGCCGTCTGGTGAACGTGGTGGTGTGACCGGGTAGTTCTCGACAACGAGGTGGGGGCGTCCGGTCAGGGCCGGTGGCCAGGCGCTCGCGTCACAGCATCCTGCGACGTAGCCGCGCGCCCACCAGCTCCTGGGGCCTCAGCCGCGCAGGCGGTCCGCCGCCTCGGTGGCCGAGACCGCGAGACCGGCCCCGAGCAGCTGCCGATCCGCGCTGACGAGGGGCACCTCAAGCGCCCGCGCCGCCGCCGCCCACGCGGCGTCGTAGAAGCTCAGTCCGTGACGTGCCCCCAAGCTCGCGGCCACCCCGTCCCACGAGGGCAGTGGCGTGAGGAAGGGCCCGCACGCTGCGCGCAGGGCCGTGAGCACCGCGGTGACGGAGGTGGCGGACAGCCGCAGCGGGCGCAGCATCAAGTTGCCGACTTCGTAAAGCGCGAGGTCGAGCACGAGCACCCGCTCGGTGCCAGCGCGGTGCCCGCTGAGCAGGCTCCGAGCGGCATCGACCTCACCCTCGCCCTCGGCGTGGAACCACTTCACCAACACCGAGGTGTCGACCAGCAGGGTCACCGGTCGCGCTCGGTCCGCACGAGGTCGGCCGACTCGAAGGCCCCGGCCGGAGCGAGAACGTCCCGCGCGCGCTCCAGCAGGGTGTCAAGTTCGGCGGGATCGAACCGCCCCAGCTCGCGTCGGGCACCGCGCTGCAGCACGGCGCTGCGGCTGTCCCCGAGGCGGGCGGCCTCGCGGTCGAGGTCGTCGAGCAGGTCCTGAGGCAGCGACACCATCACTTTGGGCATTACCCGAAGATACACCGCAGTGCAGCCACTGCACGTGCCGTAACCGTCCTCGAGGTCGAGGTAGCGGTGGGCAGGGCTCGCGGCGTGCGCGTGGCGCGGGCCCGGGGAAGCGGCTCGGTTGTTATCAGCGCACCGCCGGACGCAGCACCACTTCCGTGAGGTGCGCATCGGCGGGCGCCTGAATGGCCGTGAGCACCGCGCCGGCGACGGTCTGGGCGGTCAAGTACTGGCTGGCGTCGTACGCGCCGCCCTCGTCGGCGCGTACCTGGCGCTGCATGTCGGTGTCGATGCGCCCGGGGTGCACGGAGGTGACCCGTATCCCGTTGGCCTCCTCTTCGGCGCGCAGGGTGTCGGCCAGTGCGCGCAGGGCGAACTTGCTCGCGGCGTAGGCGCCCCAGCCGGGGTTGGCGCGGAGCCCCGCCCCGGAGTTGATCAGCACCACGTGACCGCGGGCCGCGCGCAGGGCGGGGAGCAGCAGCCGGGTGAGCTCCGCGACCGCGACGACGTTGACGTCCATGGTGGCCCGCCACTGCTGGGCCGAGGTCGACTCGAGTGTGGCCACCCTGGCCACCCCGGCGGCGTGCACCAGCACGTCCAGGCGGGTGATGCTTGCCGTCGCCTGCGCCATCGCGTGGTCGTCGGTCAGTTCCGCCGCCCAGGGTGTGGCGCCGGGCAGCTCGGCGGCCAGAGCCCGCAACGCGTCGGTGTCCCGCCCGCCGAGCAGCAGGTCGTGGGTGGCGCTGAGCGCACGGGCGGTGGCCGCCCCCACGCCGCGGGTGGATCCGGTGACGAGCGCAAGGGGACGCGGACTCATGCGGCGACGCTACGCACAAGTCCAGCTGTCCGGCTTCCGCCCCCCGCCGACAACAGGCCTTCCATGACCAGGCGCGGCCAGTGCTCAGCCGAGCGGTCACCACTGCCCACTGCGCCCGAACACGCACGGCAGGATGCGGGCATGGAGCTCGCCAACACCGTCCACGGCCACGGTCCGACGTTGGTGCTCGTCCACGGACTGGCGCACCGTCAGCACGCGTGGGACCCGGTGCTGCCGGAGCTCACCGGGCACCGTCGCGTGGTGACAGTGGACCTGCCCGGCCACGGTGACTCCCCCGCACTGGCGCCGAGCTCCGACCCGGTGACCGCCATCGTCGATGCGGTGGACGGCATGCTCGACGCGCTCACTCCTGACGGGGCCCGGCCGCACGTGGCGGGCAACTCCCTGGGCGGGCTGGTCGCGCTGCAGCTCGCCGTCCGCGGACGGGCCAGCTCCGCCACCGCCCTCTCGCCGGCCGGTTTCGCCGGCGGCCGCTGGGACAGCGGGTACACCGCAGCGGTGTTCCGCATGTCCCGCGCGCTGGCCAGGGCGCAGCGCGCCCAACTGCCGTACATCGCGCACAACCCCGTGCTGCGCAGCGCCACGCTGTTCCCGTTCTTTGGCCGGCCGTGGCAGGTGAACGCCGAATCCGCGCTGGTCGACGCACTGGGTCTGATCGACAACGCGGTGATCGACCCGGTACTTGACCAGGGGTTCGGTGACGCGCCAGCGGTACAGCGGACCACGGTGCCGGTGACCATCGCGTGGGGCAGGCGCGACCTCGTCCTGCCCGTGCATCAGGCCCGCGCCGCGCGCCGTCAGTTCCCCGACGCCACCCACGTGGTGCTGCCCGGACTGGGACATGTACCCATGTCTGACGACCCCGGGCGCATCGGGCTGGTGCTGCTCGGCGGAAGCGCCTGAGCCGCTGGTGTGCTCGGGAACCCACCCTGCAGCAGCTGCGGTGTGTCCTCACGCCCGCACCGCTCCCGAGCTGGAGCGGACGACCAGGCTCGGTTCGGCGGTGTGCCGCACGGGTTCCGTGCGTCCGGCGGTGCGCTCGAGCAGGGTACGCACAGCGAGGGCACCCATGCGCAGCTTGGGCTGGTGGACGGTAGTGAGCGAGACGATCCGGCTGGCGGCGATCGCGCTGTCGTCGAAACCCACCACGCTCACCTCGCCGGGTACGGCCACCCCCGCCTCGGCCAGCCGCGAGAGTGCACCCACGGCCTCGACGTCGTTGCTGGCGAACAGCGCGGTGGGCAGCTGCTCGTCCCCGGCCGACCGCAGCAACCGGTCGGTCGTCGCCCAGCCCGCGTTCTCGGTGTACGCGCCGCCGAGCACCTTGGCGTGGGTGGCCAGGCCGGCCGCACGCATGGCCCGCAGGTAACCGGTGCGCCTGCTCGCCGCCCCGGCTCCACCCCCACCGTCCAGGTGCACGATCTGCTGGTGGCCCAGCGCTGTCAGGTGGGCCACGGCCAGGGCGGTGCCCGCGTACTCGTCGATGGTCACGGTGTCGACGAGCGGGCTGCGCAGCACCCTGGTCACCGACACCACCGGGGTGCAACCCGCCCGTCGTGACGCCTGCTCCACGCTGGCCGTGTCGAGCACCGGCCCCACCAGCACCACCCCGGCCGGGCGCAGCGACAGCAGGGTTTCCAGCGCCGCGCGCTCGCCGTCGACCGTGCGCCCCCCGCTGGTGATGATGACGTGCTGGCCATGCAGCGCGGCCTCGGCGTGCAGTCCGTCGACCACTTCCGCGAAGAACGGGTTGTGCAGGTCCGACACCAGCGCCCCGATGATGGCGCTGCCGCGGGCCGCGAGGTTGCGCGCGTGCAAGTTCGGCCGGTAGCCCAGCTCCTCGCAGGCAGCGAGCACCTTCACCCGGCTGTGCGCGCTCACCTTGGGCGAACGGCGGACGACGAGCGACACCAACGCGCGCGACACCCCGGCCACCGTGGCGACGTCCTCGAGCGTGGGCGCCCGCGACAGCGCGCGATCCACCGCACCACCTCCTGACAAGACCTTGACGAACTGTGACTGGCATTACATCATTGGAGCGCTCCACAAAGTAGAGCGCTCCAATAACGAGCGTGCGAGCGTGGCGTGGGCCGGGATGGAGTGGACGATGAAGCTGGGCGTGCTCGGGGTCGGGCGGATCGGCGTGATGCACGCGACGTTCGCCGCTGCATCCCCCGCGATCAGCGAGGTGACGGTGTTCGACGCCGACTCCGACCGGGCCGCGGTGGCCGCGCAGCAGGTAGGGGCGCGACACAGCGCCGACCTCGCCGGCGTGCTCACCCGCTGCGACGGGGTGCTCGTCGCCACCCCCACACCCACGCACCCCGAGCTGGTGCGCGCCGCACTCGCCGCCGGGGTGCCCGTCCTCTGCGAGAAACCCCTCGCGCTGCAGCCGGACGTCGTCCGTGAGCTCGCCGCCGCCGCCGGCGCCGCGGGGGTCCCCCTCGTCGTCGGTTTCCAGCGTCGCTTCGATCCCGCCGTCCGTGCCATCCGGGAGGGCATCCGTTCGGGCCGCTACGGCACGGTGTACCTGGCTCGGGCGGTGGCCATGGACCACGCGCCCCCGCCCCTGGACTACATCGCCGGGTCGGGCGGCATCTTCCTCGACCAGCTGGTGCACGACCTCGACGCGCTGCCGTGGCTGCTGGGTGAGCGGGTGGTGCGGGTGCAGGCCACCGGCTCCGTGCTCGTCGACCCCGCGTTCGCCGCAGTCGGTGACGTGGACACCACGGCCGTGGTGCTCACCTTCGCCTCCGGGGCCCTTGGCGTGCTCACCGCCGGCCGCGCGAACGGCGGCGGCTACGACAACCGCATCGAGATCTCCGCGCAACACGCCTCGGTCACCGCCGGGCTCGACGCGCGCACCCCGTTGACCTCGCTGGAGCCCGGGATGGCCGCGCCCGTCGACCCCTACCCCGGGTTCCTGGAGCGCCACGCCGCCGCCTACCAGGCCGAGCTGGTCGCGTTCGCCGAGCTCGTCGCGGGCCGGGCCGAGAACCCCAGCCCGGCGCTGGACAGCCTGCACGCACTGGAGATCGCCGCCGCGTGCGGGCAGTCGCTGCGCGCGGGCGGGGCTGTGGTGAGCCTGGAGCTCGCCGGGGTAGGGGCATGAACCGGCTGGTGGCGGCCGCGCCGATCAGCTGGGGGGTGTGCGAGGTGCCGGACTGGGGTGCGGTGCTCCCGCCCGCGCGGGTCCTCGCCGGGATGCGCGCACTGGGGCTGACCGCCACCGAGCTGGGCCCCCCTGGGTGGCTGCCCACCGACCTCGGACAGCTGCGCACCGAGCTGGAGCAGGCGGGGATGACCCTGGTGGCCGGGTTCCTCGCGGTGCCGCTGCACCACCCGCTGGAGCAGGTCAGCGACCTCACCGCCCGCGCCGCACGCGCGCTGGGCGAAGCCGGGGCGGAGCTGCTGGTGCTCGCCGCCGCCACCGGGCGCGACGGTTATGACGGCGTGCCGCCCTCCCGCGACGACACCTGGGCCGCGCTGCTCGAGGGGGCGCACCTGGTGGCCGAGACGGCCGCCGAGCAGGGCCTGGACACCGTCCTGCACCCCCACATGAGCACCCTGGTGCAGACCCCCACCGAGATCGCGCGGTTCATGGCCGAGTCGGGCATGGACCTGTGCCTGGACACCGGGCACGTCCTGCTGGGCGGTGGAGACCCGGTCGACGTCGCCCGCAACTACAGCGAACGCATCCGGCACGTCCACCTCAAGGACGTCGACGCGTCGGTCGCGGCCCGGGTTCGCTCCGGTGAGCTGGGCTACGCCGCCGCGGTGGCGTCGGGTCTGTACCGCCCGCTCGGTGCCGGGGACGTCGACGTCGCCGCCGTGCTCGCGGCCCTGGACGCCGCGCGGTACGGCGGCTGGTACGTGCTGGAGGATGACGTCCCCAGAAGTGGTGTAACTCGGGGCCTTTGGATTTGGTGACCGCGTGTCGGTCCCGGATGTTGAGGGGCCACCGCGTGAGGCTCTGTGAGAACCGACCAAGGAACTCACAGAATGAGG
>JAABUV010000276.1_pt1 | contig 79397 bp, 94 predicted proteins | sample 5559971 | NCBI WGS metagenome assembly JAABUV01 (sample SAMN10711881, study PRJNA513362) | rock metagenome | isolation source: Antarctica rocks | place: Antarctica: Victoria Land, Knobhead nord | collected 2015-12-19 | reverse complement strand
TCGGGCAGACCAGATGGTAGAGCAGTGCGGAGACGTTGTGGCTCTTGACGTTGTGGCTCTTGTGGATGTGATCGCTCATGCGACCACATCATACCGGATCAGGACACAAACAAGGGAACGAAGCAAGGGAACGAAGCAAGCTTCGGGGAATGACACCCGAGTAGATCCAATTTTGAATTATTGATTTTCACTTGCTGATGATCATCTTTCGTCAACCAATTGCTTGGCTAGAAGCCATCTCATAAATAGCAGGGGCCTTGTCGTGACGCCCAATCAGGTCTCCTCCACGCGGCCTGTTTGAGAGTAGCCTGGCTTGACAGCGGGGGCTAATGGGGCAGCCATGAAGCCCTGCCAGCATTTATGAGATAGCTTCTAATAATATGTAGCTGACTCGTTTAAGCCTAGCCCCTCCCAGAAGATGCCAAACGCATTTGTCTCTGATACTGTCTCGCCTAGGGAGAGTGTCGAGATTGTGGGTGTTTCTCCGCCGTTAGGCCAACCATCGTACCCAGCATTTGCCCATTCTTCTGCTGCTCTTGCATCCTTAAAGCCATTACCTGGCCTTAAGCATTTTGCAAGTCCAACATAAACGTTGGCGACTAAGATGTCTAATCTCCCGAAGGCGGACACGGCCTCGTCCACCATGTCCCGCACGTCGGATTCACTGGCGACGTTGGTTTGGGTCGCGCCCGTGCGCCGGCCCGTCTCACGCTCGATGGCGTCGGCGGCCTGCCGGGCGAGGTCCAGGTTGATGTCGGCCAGCAGGACGTCACAGCCCTCGCGGGCGAGGCGGCGGGCCAGCGCCTCGCCCAGCCCCTGGGCCGCCCCGGTTACGATGGCGGATTTACCTTGCAGTCGCATGAGTTCCTCCCGGTACGCTAGGCAGGGAGTTCGCGGGGCAGGGCTGTGTTTCCTGCAAGCCGCCCGCTTTACCCACCAGCAGGAGTCGCCGGACCGCGCGCCGTATCATCCCCCATGACCGGAGGTACGACAGTTCGGTTCGCGCCGCTCGGCGACAGCGCCGTGCGGGTCGCCTTCGGCACCGCGATCAGCCCCGGCGTCGCCCGCCGCGTCCGGCGCTTCTGCGCCGCGCTGGACGCCGAGCCGATCCTGGGTGCTGACGAGTGGGTTGCCGGCTACGCGGCCGTAACGGTCTATTACCGGCCCTGGATCATCGGCTACGCGGCGATCTGCGACGCCCTGCGGCGCAGGCTCCCACACCGCGTCGCCGGCTTCGCGACGGGGGGCGAGGCGCGTGTGGTCGAGATCCCCGTCTGCTACGGCGGTGAGTTCGGGCCGGACCTTGCCGACATCGCCGCATTGCACGGGCTGACGTTGGCCCAGGCCGTGCGGCGGCACCGCGCGCCGTGTTACCACGTGTACTTTCTGGGCTTCCTGCCCGGCTTCGCGTATCTGGGCGGCCTGTCACGCACACTCGAAACGCCCCGGCGGGCGACACCGCGCGCCTCGGTGCCCGCCGGGGCGGTCGGCATCGCGGGCGCGCAGACCGGCGTCTACCCCGTCGAGACGCCGGGCGGCTGGCAGATCATCGGGCGAACGCCGTTGCGGCTGTACGATCCCGTCCGGCAGCCGCCCGCGCTGCTGGCGGCGGGGGACCGGGTACGGTTCGTCCCGATCACGGCGGCACAGTTTAGCGAAATCCGGGAAAGCGGGGGAATCGCCGATGCAGCGCATTGACCTGAACGCGGACCTGGGCGAAGGCTTCGGCGTCTACGCGCTGGGTGACGACGACGCCCTGCTGGCCTGCATTACGTCCGCCAACATCGCCTGCGGCTTCCACGCGGGCGACCCGGCGACGATGGCCCGGACGGTGGTCGCCGCGGGCGAGCGGAGCGTCGCCGTCGGGGCGCACCCCGGCCTGCCCGACCTGGCCGGATTCGGGCGGCGCGAGATGGCGCTGGTGCCCGCCGAAATCCGCGACCTGGTGGCCTATCAGATCGGCGCGCTGGCCGCTTTTGCCGCGCGGGGCGGGCAGAAGTTTCAGCACGTCAAGCCCCACGGCGCGCTGTACGCGATGGCGGAGCGGGAACAGGCCGTCGCGGACGCCATGGCCCAGGCCGTGCGCGATTTCGACCGGGGCCTGATACTGGTGGGGCAGTCCGGCGGGCGGCTGGTTGGCGCGGGGCAAGCAATGGGCCTGCGCGTCGCCCACGAGGTCTTCGCCGACCGCGCGTACCTGCCGGACGGGGCGCTGATGCCCCGGAACCAGGCCGGGGCCGTCCTGCATGACCCCGGCACCATCGCCGCACGGGCCGTCCGGCTGGCGCGGGAAGGCGTGATCCTCGCCGCCGACGGGGCGCGGCTGATGCTGGTCGCCGACACGCTCTGCCTGCACGGCGATACGCCCGGCGCGGCGGCCCTGGCGCGCGCGGTGCGGGACGCTCTGGAGTCCGAGGGCGTCACCGTGCGGTCGCTGGGAGAGCTGTGAGTGCAGTGTCGCTGTTCGCGGTCGAGGCACCCGGCCTGCTGACGACGATCCAGGACCTGGGCCGCGCAGGCCATCAGCGCGAGGGCCTGTCCCCGGCGGGCGCGATGGACCCGTTCGCCGCTTCTACGGCCAACCTGCTGGCCGGGAACGGGCGCGGCGCGGCTGTTTTGGAGGTCACGCTGCTCGGCCCGGCCCTGCGCGCACTGGCCGGCGTACGCGTGACGCTGTGCGGGGCGGACCTGTCCGCACGGCTGGACGGCCTGCCGCTGCCCCTGTGGCGCACGGCCATCGTCCGGGCGGGCGGGCGGCTGTCTTTCGGGCGGCGCGTGTCCGGCGCGCGGGCGTACCTGGCCGTCGCGGGGGGCTTCGACGTGCCCGCCGTGCTGGGCAGCCGCGCGACGTTCCTGCGGGGCGGCATGGGCGGGCTGAACGGGCGTCCCCTCCGCGTCGGGGATGTCCTGGAAGGGGTACGGGGAGGCGAACAGGCGCTGCCGTGGCCGGGGCGCGGCCTGCGACCCGGCGACATGCCCGCGTATCCCCTCCCTGCCGTGCTGCGTGTGCTGCCCGGCCCGCACCCCGACGCCCTCGCGGGGGACGCGCTCGCGGTTATGGCCGGGGGCTTTTACACCGTCAGCCCACAGTCGGACCGGCAGGGCTATCGTCTCGATGGCCCCGCCATCCCCCGATTGGGCGGCGACATCCTCTCCGAAGCCATGCCACCGGGCGGGCTGCAAGTGCCGCCGGACGGGCATCCCATCCTGCTGATGGCCGACCGGCAGACGACGGGCGGCTACCCACTGCTCGCCGTCGTCATCTCCGCCGACCTGCCCCGTGCCGCACAGATCGCGCCGGGCGACACCGTCCGCTTCGTGGCCGTTACCTTGGAAGAGGCACAGGCGGCAGCCGCCGCGCAGGAACGCTGGCTGCGTGTGGTCGAGGCGGGGACTAACCCAAACAGCGCCGCGTAAAAGCGGCCAGCCGCGCGTTGACCTCGGCGTGGCATTCCAGCAGGCTGAGGTGCCCGCAGCCTTCAACCAAAACAAGCTCGGCGTCGGCCAGCCGCGCGGCCATCGCCCGCTGGATGTCCGGCGGCATGTTCCGGTCCTGCTCGCCCGTCAGCAAAAGCGTCGGGACTGAGACCGCACCCATGTCCGCGCGGGCGTCGAACGCAAAGCAGGACAGCGCCCCCCGGCCCGCCGCGCGCATCGAGAAGTGGGCGCAGCGCCGGGCCACCAGGTCGTCCTGCCCCCGGCTCTCACGCCCGGCGTTGGTGCCGAACATCAGGGCGGCGTGGACGCACCCCATCTGCCAGATCAGGCGCGCGTACCACTCGAACGGGTATGGGCACCACCCCATCGCGCGTGCCAGCGGCTCCCAGAACCAGGGGCGCATGGGGAGGAGCCACTGCCGGCCCCACATCGTTTCCAGCAATGGCGTGTCCGTGCCCGCCAGCAGCGCCAGCCCGCGCACGGACGCCATGCGGCCAGGGAACCGGGCGGCAAAGCGCGGCAGGATCATCGCGCCGACCGAATGCCCGGCGAGGACGCAGCCGCGCGGGTGATCGCCCGCGCCGACCGCGTCGAAGACCACGGCCAGGTCCTCGGTCAGGGCGTCGAGCGAGTAGTCGCCGTCGCCGGGAGCTTCAGACCGGCCCGTGCCGGGCATGTCCCAGACGACGACTCTGAATTCACCACCCAAAGCCTTCTTCTGGTAGTACCACGTGTCGTGCGTCAGCGACCAGCCGTGCGTCAGCAGCAAAACGGGCGCGTCGTCCGGCCCGAACTGCTCCCACTCCAGCCGCGCCCCGCCCTTGCCCGTCGCCGTGCCGCGCCGGTCCGGCGTCTGAGGCTGAGGCTCGTCTGGGGCGCGGGGACGCAAAAGCCGTACCCACCAACGCCCCGTCAGCAGCAGGCCGAACAGGACGAGCCGCGCCCAGCGGATGCCGGGCCGGCCCCGCGCGAGTCGCGTGGCCTCCCACAGTCCGGCCAGCAGGCCCAGCACGGCGGGGATCGAATACAGTCCCGAGAGTATGCCGAGCCACATAGGTCTACCAATCCGAGCTGTCACCGCCGCAGCACCGCGCCGAAGACGACGACCAGGCCCAGGTCGAAGACGAGGCCGTGCCACAAAATCGGCACGATGATGGACTTGGTCTGCCGGTACATCCAGGCGAACAGAATCCCCGCCGCCAGGATCGCCAGGACCGTCGCCTCGGCCCAGCCGGGGCGCAGCAGCAGGCGCAGGACGAGGTAATGCCAGGCGGCGAACGCGAACGCCGTCCAGACCGCGCCCAGAGTCCACACGGCCTCCGAAGTCCCGCGCAGCTCGTTCAGGACGACGCCGCGCCAGAACAGCTCTTCCAGTGTCGCGTTCACGACCACGAAGTAGACTCCGAAGGGCAGCAGCCAGGCCGAGTGGAACCCGCGCCCGGTCACGACGCCGTCGAAGTCCGGCACGTCCAACAGTCGCTGCCCGATCTCGGTGTACAGCAGCAGTGACAGCGGCACGACGCACACCAGGGCGGCCAGCAGGCACGCCCACTGCCGCCGGGTCGGCCAGCGGACCGCGCCGCGCCAAAGTCGCCGCCCCCACAGGGCCGCCGGGAGCAGGCAGCAGCCGTGGTAGAGGAAGAACGTCCACGCGATGCTGTCCAGTCGGTACATCCCCAGCCACACGGCGGGCCAGGGCAGCAGGGAAAGCAGCACGACGAGGCCCAGGCGGCGGCGGGCGCGGCGGGCGTCAACGGTCATGGGCGTGTTCGGTGGTCATGGACGTTTACGATAGCACAGGCGGCCCGCGCGTGTCAAGGAGATCCGTCCGGGCGCGGTTGACAAGCCCACCGCCCCGTGTTATAATCTCGGACTGTCTGCGGCCCGGAACGAACCGCCGACATCCCGCATGACCGTCTGAGCACTTCGGCAGGCGCACCGACTTTCAGGAGGCACGAAGGCAAGATCATGTCAGACACGAATCTGCTGCACGGCAAAGTGAAGTGGTTCAGCGACGCCAAGGGCTACGGCTTCATCGAGGTCGAGGGGCGCAAAGATCTGTTCGTCCACTACTCGGCGATCCAAAAGGACGGCTACAAGAGCCTCGCGGAAGGCCAGCCCGTCTCGTTCGAGATCGAGGACGGCGAGAAAGGCCCCCAGGCCGCCCAGGTCATGCCTGAAGGTCTCCTGCAAGAGACGGTCGCCGCGTAGCCTCCGCCGCGCGCCCTGCCCCGGCCCGTGCCGCCCGTGGGTGAGGTGCCGGGGCGTCCGCACGTCTGTGCCGATCAGTTCGCAACAATCTGTTTGCATCAATACCTATGCCACTCCCCGCGCAGAGCACCATCAACCCCGACGCCGACCGGCGGCTGAACCGGATCAGCCTCGGCTACGGCCTGCTCGTCTTCGTCCTGCTCGTCCTGACCACGGTCGCCCTGAGCTGGGAGAACGCCCACGCCAGCCCCGACTCGCTCCGGGGGATGATGACGCCCCGGACGGTCACGCTGAACCTGGTCAGCGTCCTGGTCGTGCTGATCCCCTTCTACTTCGGCATCCACCGCCTCTACACCGCCCGGCTGGAGATCGGCCGGGAGCGCGCCCAGGCCCGCGTCTGGCCCGAAGCCGTCGCGGCCCTGGAGCCGTTCGACGCCCCGTTCCAGCGGTTCCTGGACGGCTCGGGCGAGGCGCACTTCCTGCTCGCCCAGGCCTACGCCGCGCTGGGAGACAAGGCCCGCGCCGACAAGGCGCGCGCCTTCGTCCGACGCAAGCCGCGCAGCCCCTGGGCCGCGCGTCTGAACGCGGGCAAGGGCAGCGCCGCGCCGGGGCAACCAGGGCAGGAGAATCGGCCCCGTCCGTCGAAAGGGAGGCCGCGGCGGCGGTTTTAAGCCTTTATACCCGGCACTGGAAGTGCCGGGCTATCCAGAGGAAGTGCCTCTGGCACTGAGGAGTAAGACCGAGGGACAGCCTCCGGCAGCCGTTCCAGAGTCACGGAGTGACTTTCTCCCGGTAGCCCGGCACTTCCAGTGCCGGGTGAAAGATACTTAAGCACATGGACATCACCGAACGCTACACGACGCAAAGGGGTCGGCAGTTCCTGATCCGGCTGCGCTACAACGAGCGGATCAGAGACACCGACCTCAATACGGCGTTTCTCCAAACCGTGGACGTCACCGACACGCAGACGAACGAGCAGATCGACGTGCCGGCCAGCGCCTCCAAGTTCTCCACCTACGAGAACTTCACCAACTTCGGCGGGTACACCGCCATCAACTACTTCGGGGTGCGCGAGACCGCCATCGAGGGCCTCCGCACCAAAGTGCTGACGCGCATCGAGGACCATCTAGAGAGGCTGGGCTGACCGATGCCCGACGGAGAGGTGCCCGACGGAGAGAGGTCCGAAGGAGAGCCTGGCGCGGGCGAGAAGCCGCCGTCGCTCCAGCAGCAGACCATCGCGCTGGGCCGGACGCTCAAAGCTATCTCCGAGCAGGACCCGTCGGGGACGCCGTCCGAGACGGCGTCGGCGGTCTTCGCCGGGTGGCTGGCCGCAGCGGGGCCGACGAGCCGTGAGCCGGCGTACCTGGCCGATGTCGCCGTGAACTTCGACACCCAGGCCAACACCAACAAGGACCTCTGGGAGCTGTTCGACATCCTGGACAACTACATCGAGGTGGAGGAAGAGGACTGGGAGGACGAGCCGCCCGCCGCGCGAGGCCGGTTCATCGGCCTGCCGCTCGCGCCGGGATAGCCCAGACCGTAAGGAGCAGATTTGGCCGCTGGACCCGTGTTTGAACAAAAGAAAGTCGTCTCGTTCTTCACGGTCTTGGGCTGGCTCGGCCTGCTCGCGCTGGGCCTGTGGCTCTCCTACGCCCTGCGCGACCTGCTGCCGCCGTTCCTGGTGGCAACGATCATCGCCATGACGCTCACGCCTGAGGTGGACCGCCTGGAGCGGCAGGGCCTGTTCGGGCGGCGGTTCCCGCGCGGGCTGGCTATCGGCGTCATCTACGTCCTGTTCCTGGCGATCTTCGCCCTGATGATCAAGGGGCTGACTCTGGTCAGCGCCCAGATGATCGAGCTGGTCACGCGCTACGCCCCCAAGGTGGGGAACCCGCCCAAGCCCCTGTTCTCGGGAAAGCCGCAGGAAGTCGCCGACATGGCGAAGCACTGGATGGCCGCCCATCACGTCCCGGTCGCCATGAACGCGCCGGTCCTCAACTACGCGCGGCACGTGCCGGAGCTGCTGGGCAACGGCGTGACCTGGTTCGGCAACAACCTGCCCGCCCTGGCCGGCAACCTGGTCTGGGTGGTCATCGTCCCCATCATCACGTTCTTCATCCTGCTGGACTTCAACAAGATACTCGGCAAGACGCTGCTTCTCTTCCCGAGGGAGAGGCGCGAGGGCATCTTGGCGACGGTCACGGACATCATCGCCGTGTTCGGGTCCTACGTCCGGGGCGTCCTGACCGTGATGGCGCTGGACATTCTGGTCATCTTCGTCGTTCTGTGGTTCGCCGGCCTGCGCGGCTACGCCCTGACACTGGCGATCACGGCGGGCCTGCTGTACACCATCCCCTACTTCGGCGCGCTGGTCTCGACCATCCTCATCGGCCTCGTCGCGCTGGCGACCCACGGCCTCGCCAGCGCCGTCGTCCTGGTGTTGATCATGATCTTCATCCACCAGATCGTCTTCGACAACATCCTCGCTCCGCGTGTCATCGGCGGCAGCGTCAACCTGCATCCGCTGCTGACGCTGATCGCCCTGATGGCGGGCGGGACTCTGTTCGGCATCGGCGGGACCCTGCTGGCCGTGCCGGTCGCCGCCGCCTTGCAGGTGATACTCATCCGCCTGTTCCCGCAGTTCAAGACCAACGTCATCGCCGTCCGCCGCGCGGCGAACGTCGTGCAGAAGACCATCGCCAAAGACAGCGAGGAGCAGAGGCCCGTAGCGCGTAAGGACGGCGACGCCCCGGCCTTGCAGCGGGAGCAGGACGAGGCCTATCGCCAGGCGGAAGAAACGCAGGTCCTGCCGGCAGCCGGCGGCGCGGAGTGATGAGAGACACCCGGCACTGTAAGTGCCGGGCTACCCGGAGGAAGTGCCTCCGGCACTGAAGACTCTTCAGCCCCGGAGGGGCTTTTCCTGGACATGAGTAGCCCGGCACTTCCAGTGCCGGGTGCCTAGCTCCGGGTCTCAGGCCGCCCGGCCCGCCTTGCGGCAGCGGTCGCTGCAATAGACGACTGATTCCCAGTCCCGCTCCCACTTCTTGCGCCAGGTGAACGGGCGGCGGCAGACGGGGCAGGTCTTGGTCGGCAGGGCGTTCGGGTTGCGGACGCCTTTCTTTTCCGGCATGGGTAGATGTTCCCGTGAGTCCTAAAACGCTTTTCTGCCGCCTCGCGCCGGCGCTGCTGCTGTTTCTGCTCGCGGACGCCGCCCGCGCCCAAGGGGCGGGCACGGCCATCGACGTCCACATCGAGGGGGCGGTCAAGAGCCTGACGCTGTACCTGGCCCGGTTCGTCGAGGCGGGTGCCGCTTTGGTCATCGGCGTCGCGTCCGTGCAGTCGCTGGGCCGCTACTTCCTGGGCTTCTTCCGTGGACCGGCGGCGGACATCCCCAAAGAGCAGATCCGGCTGGCTCTGGGCCGCTCGCTCGCCCTGGCCCTGGAGTTCGAGCTGGGCGCGGACATCCTCAAGACCGCCGTCGCCCCGACGTGGAACGACATCGGCCTGCTGGCCGCCATTGCCGTGCTGCGGACCGCCCTGAACTACTTTTTGGAACGCGAGCTGCGCGCCGCCGAGCAGCGCGACCCCGGCGTCGCCTCCTCGGCGGGCGAGACCCCCGCGCGGGGCGCGTGACCGATGCCCTGGTTGAGCCTGCTGGCGACGCTGGTGGATTTCGGCGGCACCCTGGTCGTCGTTGCCGTCGTGCTGGGCTGCCTGCGCGGCTACGCCGCCCTGGCGCGGCGTGGGGGCGGCAGCCCAGGCGCGCTCGATGCCCTGCGCCTGCGGCTGGCCGACGGCCTGGTGCTGGCCCTGAGCTTCAAGACGGGCGCGGGCCTGATCCGTACCGTCACCGTCGGCACGCTCCGGCAGTTTTTAGGGCTGCTCTTCATCGTCGCCCTGCGCTTCTTTTTAGGCCGCGCCCTCAAAGGCGACGCGCGCCGCCTCCCCCCAGGCTAGCCCCCCATCGGCTCGCCGGTGGACGACAGGTGCGCCGATGTCTCGGACGCATGCGGCGTCGAGACCCAGAGCTGGGGGTCCTCGTCGAACTGCTCCTTGCTGACCCGGTCCTCGAAGTGGTACGTCTTCCCGGCGTAGAAGCTCTGGTGCCGCGCCCGCGCCGGGTCCACGGCCTGGTGCTTGACCACGTCCACCCACACGTCCTGTTCATCGGCGTTCTCGGCCATGTCTCGTCCTCCTTTTCGGTGAAGTCTACTTCCCCGCATCGCGGTAGAGGCCGCGCAGGGGCGCGTTCTGGGGATCATCCCACCAGGCGCGGAACATCAGGATGTCGCCCCGTCGGACCGCCCCGATCAGCGCGTCGCGGTCCTGCTGGAGCGGGCCGTCGGGCACATAGACGTTGGTAAATGCCTGGGGGTAGGCGGCGCGCACCGGGACGGGCGTGCCGGTCGCCCCCAGGCGCAGTTCGGCGTAAGGCGCGACATACGCATAGTAGCGCGTGTTCTTATGCTCGGGCATGATCAGCGCCTCAATCCGGTCCCGCGTGAGCCTCTGCGTAAGCCGCTGGAAGATCGCCGCGTCGTAGGGGACGTTCGGGTCGCCGTTGGAGTCCACGTAGAACAGCGTGCAGCCCCAGCGCTTGTGCGCGTAGGCGATCTTGTCGTACAGGAGCTGCGCGATCTCACCGGAGCCGGTCAGTTCCCGCTGGTCCGCCCCGCCCGCACTTTGCACGAGGCGCTGGGGCCGGATGCACAGGCCGGTACGGAGGTGGGCGGCGCGGAACCTCTGGAAGTAGGCGTCGGCGACTCCGTCCATCTCCGGGGCCAGCGTGGGCAAAAACCTCGGGTCGCCGATATAGGTGGTCGTCTGGGGATACTGTTCACCTTCTACGTCCCAGGTGATCATGCCCTGCGCGTTCATCTTCTTTAAGATGCTGACGCTTTCGTCCGCGTAGGCCAGTACGCGCTTGCGGAACGCGGCGATTCCAGCCGGCGTGGTGACGTCTACGCGCGGGTCCATGAACCAGCCGCGCGGGTTCGTCCCCGAGTGGTACTGCGTCTCGCTGACGGCGAGGTGCAGGGTCCCGATTGCGCGCCGGTCCGCCCAGTGGAGCGTCTGCGGGTAGGCGCGGGCGAACCGCGCGAGCAGGTCGCCGGCGAGGGCTTCTGCGGGGACGCCCGATGCGCCGAAGCGGAGCGAGAGCCGGTAAACGTCGGTCGCGCCCGGCGCGATGGGGCGCGCGATGTACCTGTCGAGGTAGGGGGAGAGGACCCACCCCTGGGCGGTCGAGACGACGATCGGGCGCGAAGAAAAGTCCGCCCGACCGGGGAAGCCCAGCAGCAAGGGTTTCCCCGCAACGTCCTCATTGCAGACCGCCAGCTCGCCGCCGCCGTAGTCGGCGGTGATGACCGTCGGGTCGCCCGTGTTGGAGCCGATATGGACGGAGTTCGGCACCCAGCCCCTTGGCATGGCGGGGAAGCGGATCGCCAGCAACTGGAGCGTGAGCTGCTGGAGCGTGAGGGGCGAGCTATTGGTGACGGCGACCGTCAGATTGAGGCGGCTGCCGACGAGGGCATAGCGACAGGTGATCGCGCCCCAGGGAAAGGTCTGCGTGATCTTCCGCCCCGGCACGTCAAGCGCGGTCCCGGTTGGCGTGACAGCGCCGTCGGTGCTGATGCCGCTCGGGCCGGTCAGAGTCGCCTTCTGGACACTCATTTCTCCCTGGGCGAGGAGCTGCGTCCCGGCGTACCGGAGCGACGTCAGCCCCGATTCGGACAGTCCGATTGTCAGCGGGTTCGCCTGAGCTGTGGCGGGCCGGAGGCCGACACAGAACGTCAGACCAACGGCCGCCACCGCAACGAGCCTCAAAATCCGCTTGAACAAAATCTGCTTGAACACGTTTCCACCACCCCTGCATTCGCATCATACCCCGAATCGAGATTGGCCCGGCAGGAACCGGGGGCCGGCGGCGAACAGGGCATCCAGAAGGGAGAACAAAGTGAGCGCACACGTCACCGTCGCGTTGGAGCATACCATTGAGGGTTTTGAGGAGGGGGCGGACAGGGGGGAGGCGCTGGCGCGGGTGATCGAGGCCCACCCGGCCCTGACGCCGCTGCTGGACTTCGAGAGCGTGGACCCCGTCCAGACCGCCGTGGCCGTGGGCATGACCTACGCCTATGACGCAGACGACGTGGCCGACCTGGAGGAGATCGACTTGGGGCCGGGGGAGTGGTTCGAGCTGGCGGCGGGGCTGGCCGCCGCGTACCGAGCGCTGGCCGCCCTGCGGGCCGATCCGGGGAGCGTCGCCCTGGCGGTTTACGACCCCGGCCTACGCCCCGAGGCCGTCATCGCCGACTTGGAGGCATTGGCGCGAACCCTGGAGCGGGCGAGGCAGCACGAGACGCGGTTCCACCTCGTGCTGGGAGGCTAGGCTATTTCGCCACAAACGTGAACGTGCGCGTCAGTGGCACGGGGGCGGAGGCGCGGTCAGAAAGGCCGTGGTCGGCGGCGGAGGCGGGCCGGAAGGTGACGAGGGGCGCGATGTCCGGGGTGTGTTCGCCCTCGACGACCTCCATGGTGGCCGACGACTCGGTCCCTTCGGGCTGGTAGTCGAACGTCACGGTGTTGACGCCCGCGCGCAGCCGCATCGTGATGTCCTGGTCGATCACCGCAGGAAGCGCCGGCTGGCGCACCCCGTTGAGCGAGACGGTCATCCGGGCCGCGTGGAGCCGCCCGCGCAGCCAGTGCGAGTGCTGCGTCGGCATCTGCGGGCCGGCCAGCGCGTCCCCGCCGGCCAGCGGATCGGCGACGCCCGGCTTTCCCCCGCTCTCGCCCAGCAACGGGTCACCGCCTCCGTCAAGCGGGTCGCCGCTCCTGGGCGGGGCATCGGCCATGATCAGGGGTGTCCGCGCGGCGGATTGCGGCCCGGCGGCATGTGCGGGGGCCGGCGGTGCGTAGGCGGGCCGGTCGGAACCGCAGCCGGCCAGCGGCAGGCCAAAAGCAAGGAGCGGCAGCGTCTTTTTCAGCGCTTTCATAGAATCATCCCCGCGCCGACCGTGACGTTGGTGGCCTCGTCGATCAAAATCACGCCCCCCGTCGCCCGGTTACGGCGGTACGAGTCGAAGAACAGCGGCTGCGTGGTCCGCAGGGTGATCTGGGCGATCTCGTTCAGGGACAACGTCTTGTCGGCTTCGTGGTGGTCCAGCGTGCTGATGTCTAGCTTGTAGTCCACGCTTTTGACGATGGCCCGCACCTCCCGCGTGGTGTGGTGCAGGGTGTACTTGCCGCCCAAGGCCAGACTCTTATCGCCCAGCCAGCAGACCATCAGCTCGATGTCCTGTGAGACCTGCGGCGGGTTGTCGGCGGCCACGATCATGTCGCCCCGGCTGATGTCGATCTCGTCTTCCAGAGTCAGCGTGACGGACTGCGGCGCGAAGGCCTCGGACTGCGGGCCATTGAACGTCTCAACGCCCTTGACGCGCGTCTCGGCCCCGGACGGCAGCGCCCGGACGGCGTCGCCGGGCCGGAACACGCCGCCCGCGACGCGCCCGGCGTAGCCCCGGAAGTCGGGGAACTCGGCGGTCTGCGGTCGGATCACGTACTGCACCGGGAACCGCCCGTCGGTCAGGTTCACGTCCCGGTCGATGGGCAGGGTTTCGAGCAGGCGCAGCAGGGTCGGGCCGCCGTACCAGGGCATGTTGCCCGAGCCGTCCACGACGTTGTCCCCCAGCAGCGCGCTGATGGGCAAAAAGTGGACGTCGCCGCCCGTCAACCCCGCGGAGAACTTTTCGTAGTCGCCCTGGATGCGCTCGAAGACGCCTTCGTCCCAGTCTACCAAATCCATCTTGTTGACGCAGACGACGACGTGCGGGATGCCCAGCAGCGAGGCGATGATGGTGTGTCGGCGCGTCTGCTCGATGACGCCCTTGCGGGCGTCGATCAGGATGATCGCCAGGTTCGCCGTGGACGCCCCCGTGACCATGTTGCGCGTGTACTGGATGTGTCCGGGCGTGTCCGCGATGATGAACTTGCGCTTGGGCGTGGCGAAGTAGCGGTAGGCCACGTCAATCGTGATGCCCTGTTCCCGCTCCGCCCGCAGCCCATCGGTCAGCAGCGCGAGGTTGACGCCCTCCTCGCCCCGCCGCTCCGTGGATGCGCGTATGGCCTCGTATTGGTCCTCGAAGATCGCCTTGCTGTCGTACAAAAGCCGCCCGATCAGCGTACTCTTGCCGTCGTCCACGCTCCCCGCCGTCGTGAACCGCAGCAAATCCATGTCCAGATAGCCCGTCGTCGAAAAATCGTCCATTGTGCCTCACAGTTTCAGATACTCGCCGGATCAACGACGACCACGCCAGGCCCGAACAGCGCGAGCCGCGCGAAGTGGCGGACGTTGAACGTGAGGATGTGCGTGACGCGGTAGACGTGGCAGATCGCCACCAGCCGCGCGTCGTGGACCTGCTTGCCGGTCACACCCGCCGCTTTTACCAAGGCCTTCCACGCCGGATAGATGTCCGGCGTCTCGGGCAGGAGCAGAAACTTCTGCTCGAATGCCTCCGCCTGCGATTCTACGTCTGAGTGTGCCAGTCCCAGCCCGTTGGCTTCCACCGGGCGCGTCGCGCCGTTGCGGAACTCGATCAAGTTCTGCGGCGCGATGTGGAGGCTTTCGCCGCGCGTCTGCAAACCGGCGATGGCGGCATCCGCGACGGGATACAGCACGTCACTCGGATTCGCCAGCCGAAGCAAGAGAGGCGTCTCCACCAGGTAAGACAACTTTACCGTCTCCTAAAGGTGGTCATCATACAGCGACTCGCGGCTGACTTGTTCGTCCGTGAGCGAGACGCCGCAGGGGATGCCGATGCTCCGTAGTTCCCGCTGCCATTTACTGGTTGGGGGCGGCAAGTCATCCCGGTAATCAACGGGCGCGGGCGTCCGCAGCTTCGTCAGCGCCAGCGCTTCTAGTGTTATGCCCTTCTTCTGCGCCTCCTGCGTCAGTATCTGCTCGATGTCCGGCGTCAGCGTGATCGTCATGTCTCGTTCCTCCCCGGTGCCAGGTAGCCCTGGGCGACGGCGTCGCGGATCATCGACTCGGCGTACTCCCACAGGTCGGGGGAGCCGTCGGCGATGTGGGCGTTGCGCGCGAGCACCTGGTCTGCTGTGATGCCGTGCTCGCGCCACGAGCGGCCCTGGGCGTGGGAGTTGTGGAGCATCGGCATCAGGCGGTCCAGGGCGGCGGCGAAGCGGGCCTCGGACGTCTCGCGCGCCTCGAACTCCTCCCACAGCTCGCGCATCTCGTCCCGCTGGTCGGCGGGCAACAGGCCGAAAATGCGGTCCGCCGCAGCGGATTCATTGGCGGCTTTGTTTGTCTGGATGTCGTAGACATAGGTGTCGCCGGCGTCTATCTCCACGATGTCATGGACGAGCAGCATCTTGAGGACGCGCAGGACATCCACCGGGGCGCTGGCGTGTTCGGCCAGCAGCAGCGCCATGACGGCCAGGTGCCAGGAGTGCTCGGCGGAGTTCTCGCGCCGGTCCGTCCCCAGGACGTAGGTGCGCCGCAGGACAGACTTCAGCTTGTCCATCTCCAACAGAAACTCGATCTGCTGCCTGAGCCGGTCGGCGTTCATTGTCGTCCCCTCGCCGTCATGTCAGACTGACCTCGCCGGTGCGGAAGTCTACAACTAGCCGGCAGCCTCGGAGGAAGTCCAGGCCCAGGACGCCGTCTATCGGCAGCGACGCGGGCAGCGTGTGCGCCTGAATTGTTAGATCCGGTAGTGCCCGCCCCAGGGCCTCCAAGGCATCCACCGTCACGAGGGAGACGGAAACTACGCCGCCCATGACTACCGGAACGGTTGGGGCAACAAGAACGTCAATGCCGATGTTCGCTGGAATGCGGCGGCTGATGGCCGTCTCCGTCGCGCCTGTGTCCAGCGCAAGGCGCACCGCCCGGCTGCCGCGCGGCCCATGAACCGCAGCGGTCACGAGGATAAGGCCACGGATTGGGTTGAAGGAGTCAGTCACGACCAGAAGCCCAGCAGCACAGACATCTCATGCATCGGACCGAGGTAAAGGTAAGCTGCCCGCTTCAATTGCAGCGCGGCGTCCTGGTCGTACATGGCTTCACGGTCCCGCCCGTGATAGACGACCCGCCCCCGGCACACTTCCCGCCTCTCGTCCATCTCGGGGTCAGCGATCAGCACCCACTCGCCGTTAAACCGCGCCTCCATCTCCGCCCGCGTCAGCACCTCGTTCATAACACAACACCCCCATCTAGCGGCGGCTAGAAGTAGCCCTCTTTTTTGCGGTCTTCCATCGCCGCCTCGGAGCGGCGGTCGTCGGCGCGCATGCCGCGCTCGGTCGTGCGCGCCCCGGCGACCTCCTGGATGATCTCCTCGACCGAGGCGGCGGGTGACGAGACGGCACCGGTGTTGGTCATGTCGCCGACGGTGCGGAAGCGAATCCGGCGCGGCGCGGGTATCTCGGTCGGACGCTTGGGCAGATATTCGGAATCGGCCAGCAGGACGCCGTCGCGCTCGACGATGGCCCGCTCGTGCGTGAAGTAGAGGCTGGGCAGGAGGATGCTTTCTTGCAGGATATACTGCCAGACGTCCATCTCGGTCCAGTTGGAGATGGGGAACACGCGGAAGTGCTCGCCCTGGTGTTTGTGGCCGTTGAACAGGTTCCACAGCTCGGGCCGCTGGTTCTTGGGGTCCCACTGGCCGAACTCGTCGCGGTGCGAGAAGAAGCGCTCCTTGGCCCGCGCCTTTTCCTCGTCGCGCCGCCCGCCGCCGATGGCCGCGTCGATCTTCAGCTCTTCCAAAGCGTCCAGCAGCGTAACAGTCTGCAAGAGGTTCCGGCTGGCGTTGAAGCCCGTCTCCTCGACGGCCTTGCCCTGGTCAATCGAGTCCTGGACCGAGCGGACCACAAGCTTCGCGCCCAGCGTCTCGACCCAGCGGTCCCGGTATTCCAGCGCCTCGGGGAAGTTGTGGCCGGTGTCGATGTGCAGCAGGGGGAACGGGATGCGCGCGGGCCAGAAGGCCTTGCGGGCGAGGTGGGACAGGATAATGGAGTCTTTGCCGCCCGAAAACAGCAGCGCGGGCCGCTCGAACTGGGCGGCGACCTCGCGGAGGACGGACACGGACTCGGCTTCGAGTTCCTGCAAGTGAGTCAGATGGTGGGCCGTGGTCATGTCCCTATTTTACCCCACCGGGGGAGTAAACGGGAAAACGAGGACTCAGCCCCGCGTTTCGGGTGCGACGCCTTCCGCCGCCGCGCTCTCGGCATGAGGCCAGCGGTGCAGGTGGGCGGCGACCGCGGCCAGGAAGGGATGGATGTCTCCCCCGCGGACGAACAAAACCGCCGTTCCGTGCGCCGCCTGCGGGCCATCCTGTGCCGCCTTCGACCGCTGCACCATGGCTTTGATCCGAAAGCTCTGGCCGGCGAGGGCGACATGAAGCTCGATGGGGCTGTCAATCGGGTAGGCGCGGGGTGAGGTGAAGTAAAACCCGGTCAGGCTGATGTCATGCAGCGACACCGTCGATAAAGGCGGCTCAGAGTCCCCAGCCTCCCGGCCCGCGCCTTCCTCGGCCACGGTGACGGCAATCGGAATCTGGACCGGATAGCGCGGGTAGCGGCGGCCACTGCCGGGCGGCGGACTATCGAGGGCGGCAAACGAGTTGTCCATACCGGGTATTATCGGCGCATTCGGTCGAACACAAGAGCCTGTCTGCTTTGCCGGGAGTGACACCATGTACCCACCTTCATCGAGGCCCGTTGCGCCCAGGAGAACTTCTCTCCTTCCGGGCTTTTTTCTCTTGCTTTTCTTTATCTCCATGGTTGGCTGGCTGGCCTGGATGTATGCGTCTGATGCCCACCTCTCCCGGCAGTATCATCACGCCCCCGGCTGCTTCCGGGGCACCTCGGTGGATACGTCCCTGCCGCCCTGCCGGAACGCCACGCTGCTGGTCACGCGGCAGTGGGAGGTCACTCACAGCAAGAGCGCGGATGATGAGAATCTGGACTTGCAGGAACTAGGCGGGCGGGACTGGATCGAGGGCGTGAGCTATCGCGTCTGGAAAGCTGCGCCGGTCGGCAGCCGCGTTTCGGCGCAAATCTGGAAAGGCCAGGTCGTGCGCGTCTGGGCCGGGGGCCTGGTCTCCAGGACGGACGACAACCCGGACCACAGTACGCGGCAAGACCTGGTCATGCTGGGGGAGTTCGGCTTCCTGCTGCTGCTCTCAGTTGGCTTCCTTCCCGCCGCGTTTGCGAACTGGCTCCGGCGGGCGCGCGGCCTGCCGGTCAGCCGCGAGATCGTCTACGCCGTCCAGGTGCGGGGCGACTGCCTGACCCTCTCCGACCGCCGCTACACGCACCTGGGGGGCCTTGTCTTCGGCCTGCTGGCGCTGGGCAGCGTCGTCTTCTTCACGTATGGGCTGGTTCTGCTCGGCCACGACCTGGCGGGGCTGTCGTGGCCCGTCCTGGCGGCGGGCCTGGGGGTGTTCGCGCTGCTGGCGCTGGCGGGCCGCCGCTCTCGATTCCTCGCGCTCCGGCTGCCCACCCTCCTGCTGATGCTCCCGTTCCTGCTGGGTCGTGCCCTCGTGACCCACGTTGTCCGCGAGGGCCGGATTTTGCTCTTGAGCGAGCGGTGGACGTTTGACCGCAGCCGGGACCGGGTTTCGCACAACGACCGGCCCACAGACTCCCTGAGCGATATTGACAGCGTACAGCTTACAGAAAGCAAAAGCGCGCGGGGCAGTCTGAGGCGCGGCATGAAGCTGCTGGCGAAGGACGGGGCGGAGATCGGCGCGGGGATGGCGTCTGATGCCGACGCGGAGGAGACCGAGTACATCGCGGAGCGGCTGGCGGACTTTTTGGGCTGTCCCCTCCGTCGCCTCCCGGAGAAAAATGAAGAGAAAGATGCGGACGCCCGGCAGGCCGAGGCACCGACCGTCGCCGCATATGACCCGCAGCGCCTCGAAGTCCCCTACGCCAGCACGTTCGCGGACCACTGGCGCACCAACCTGTTTTTCTCACGGCGGCGGCCCGGCCTGACGCTCTACAACCTGCTCGTGCTCCCCGTCATGGGCGGCTTCTTCTGGCTGCCGCCGTACTTCCACCGGGGCGACTATAGGGGCGCGGCGGAGCTAGTCGCCCTGATGCTGGCGGGCAGCGCGGCCTTCATCGCCGCCCTGACGGCGCTGTTCATCCTGCTGATCCTCGCGCGGCGCAGCAGCCGCCGCCAGTGCCGGTTCATCGTTGGTGCGAGGGGCTTCGAGGACGTGATGCCGGAAAAGACGACGGCAGCACTCTGGCGGGACGTCAACGCCGTGGAGCAGCACGGCGGCGACATCTACTTCTTCCGCAGGAAAGTCGCGGGCAAAGCCGGGGCCAAAACCGCCGGGACGTTCCTCCCCCGCTCGGCCTTTGCGGACGCGGCCCAGGCGCAGGCGTTTTACAAGACGGCCCTGCGCCTGTGGGAAACGGCCAAAGACGCAGAAGTCTGACCCTGTCCCCGCCTGCACCGTCAGACCGCCGGGTGGGTCGGCTTCGGGGAACGGAGGAAATAGACGAAGGCCCCGGTGACCGCCACCACGATCAGCGCCCTTGATCCTATCTGCCGCGCGGAGATGACCTTCTGAGTAACGGTGGTCGGCCCGAACGGACCCGGTACGGTCCCGACGACCTCCGCGGGGCGCACAAACGCCCACGTCGTGACCCCGACGATGACCATGAACCCGGCGACCACAGCGATTGTTTGAGAGGCGTTCAAAGCTTCCCCCCTTTTCTCAGCCGGCTTCCGCCGGCACACAGGCCCGATGCCAAGCGGATCAACGGCAGCGTTTAATGGACGCGATCAACTGATGATCGGGTCGGCCAGTGCTTCCTCAACTCCATGCGCGGCCCAGACCTTCAAGGCGTCCGCGACGGCCTGCGAGTCCTCGTTCGCATCAATCTCCACGATCTTTCCCCAGCGCATACGCACGACATGAACGCCATGATTGTCGTAAGGGGAGCCATCCGGCATATCCTGTGTCGCCGACCAGCGGATGACGATTGTGGTGTCGTGAGGCCAGCCGCTCACCCAAACATCGTGTACGGTCAGTATGAGGGTGGGGCCGAGACGGCCCAGTCGGGCGAACCACCGGCGCAGCGCCTCGCGGTCGTGGCGCTCACCGCCCAGCGCATGCCGCCCCCCAAACCGATGGTGGATGTTCGGGACACAATCTTTGAGCAGCGCATCATAATCCTTCTGGTTGACGCGCATGAAGTTCTTTTTGGCGACCCGCTTCACGATGGCGTGGTACAGACTCCCTCCGGCGACGGTAACGCCGGCGGTGACGGCAATGACTTGTCTTGTGTTCATGTGTCTTTCTCGCACCGCACGGGAGGCTGACTCGGTGCTCAGAGCGGCAGGGCGATCCGGGCGGTGAAAGCGCGGTCGGGGTCGCCGCGCCGCCCGAGCGTCTCGCAGAGGGTGCGGAGGCTGGGGACGGGGCGGATCTGGGATTTCTTGCCGTTGACGGTGAGCGTGACAGGCCTGGCGAAGTCGATCAGGCGGCTGTCCAGCAGCACGGTGGCAGAGGTCACGTTGGGCGTGGTCGTCACGACGACCTGGTTGTCCTGGCAGGTGGCGTCGATCTCCCGTTCTTTGGCGGGCGCGGACGTTTGCAGCCAGAAGAAGTCGGTAATCACCGAATCGGTCATCAGCCAGGTCAGGTCGCGCGGGACGGGGTTCCGGGTGGCGGACGTCATCCCGGCTAGGAAGTCCCGGTCAGGCAGGTCGCTGTGCCCGTGGCCCGCTTTGACGTCGATTGTCACTGGGTAGATGTCCGTGCGGTCGCCGCGCAGGGCGCGGACTTCGCCGTCGAACTTTTGGTCCCGGTCCAGCCGCCCGTACATCAGGTCGTGCTCGCCCACCCAGACCGAGAAGACCGTGTTCCGCAGCGTCTTGGCCGTGGTCTCGCCGTCGGTGGGCGCGGCGGCGGAAGCATGGACGGCGGCGAACAGGTCCGGCTCCTTCGGGCCGATGGCGAACGCGCCGTAGCCGCCGTGCGAGTAGCCGATGAGAAACACTTTGTTCGGGTCCACGTCGCCGAACAGCAGGTTCTGCTTGACCAGGTCACCCACCAGCGGGTACACGTAGTCGTCGTAGAAGCCGTTCCAGGTGTTGTTCGGGGCGCGCAGGGCCAGGTACAGGTAGCCGCCGTTCTCGGGGTGGTCGTGGTAGTGGGTCTGCATCTCCCGCCACTGCGCGTCGTTGAGTTCCTGCGGGGCACCGCCGCCGCCGTGCATGGCGATGACCAGGCCCCAGCCGCTCGCAGGGCGCGTCCCAACGGCCCGGACGGTGTAGGGGCTGACGTACTGCCCGAACCGCGCGAGGTGGGCGTCGAAGTCCTGCCGCAGAGCCGCGTGCGTGGGCGCGGCGCGATAAGCCTCCCAGGCGGCGGCCCGGACCGCCGGTTCGTTTTGCAGCAGCAGCTTGTCGAGCGTCTGGGGGAACGCCCAGTGCGCCTGCTGCTCCGGCGAAGCGCGGAAGTAGTCGGCCAGGGCTTTCCTGAGTGCTTTGGACGCCGCCGGGCTGAGAGGCTTGGGCGCGGCGGCCAGGTGGACGACGACGACCTGCTGCGCGTCGGTCCCGATCTCGACCATCTGCGTCGCCGTCCGCCCCGCCGCGTCCAAAGTGCTGATCTCGCAGGCCTGCGACTGCGGCACAGAGAAGGCGACCATGTCGTTCAGGTCCGCCGCTTCTCCTCTGCTCATGCCCTGCCTCCTTGCGGCGTTGTCGGCGGCTCGCACCGTAACATTGGCGACCACCCGCCTGCCCTCCGGGTCCAGCACTTTGACCAGCAGCCGGGTTTTGCCAGAGTCGGCGGAGGGGATCACAGGGGCGTAGCGGTCGGTGACGTTGACGGCGGGGACCGAGTGGTTGTCCGGTGCCCAGACCAGCGGGAACGTCAGGCCGGTCCTGCCGAAGCTCGTGGCGTAGATGGCGTGCAGCGGCTCGTCCTTGCGCGCCTCGGATGCATCATGGGTGAACCAGGCGTGGTCCAGGCCCTGCGCGTCCGGCTCCGCCGCGCCGACGAAGTGCCAGCCGCCGTCCCAGACCTCGACCCAGGTGTGGTTGCCGCGCATGTTCGCCCAGAGCGGCGTCCCGACGACGCGGGCGGGGATGCCGACCGACCGGCAGGCGTCCGCCAGCAGGATCGACAGGCCCGAGCACGAGGCCTTGCCGCTCGCCATGCTCTCGCCGGGGCTTTGGTCGGGCCGCTGCCGCTCGGTCGAGTAGCGGACGTTCACCAGGGGGAACAGCTTCTCGTTGAGCCGCATCGCCGCCTCGGTGGGCGTCCGGCAGCCGGCGACCAGGGGCACGGCCTTGGCGCGCAGCGCCCCGCGCACGTCCTCGCGGGTCTCGCTCAGGCAGGCATACGGCAGCACGTCGTTCAGGAACAAGTCTTGGGGGATCTGCGCCTTCCACGGCGACCGCTCCCAGCCCTCGTAGGCCAGGGCGACATCGCGCAGCAGGAACCCCGACGACAGCGTCCGCAGGTCGTCGTCCGGCATGTTCGCGACCAGGAAGTCCATGCCTTCCTGCTGTGCGCGCGGCACGTTTCGCAGCGCGGCCACGATCTCGGCCCGGTTGCCGCCCGCCCGCTCCAAAGCCTGCGCGACGGGCGCGGGCCACGCGCCCTCGGCGCGCGACGGCGTCAGCGCTGCCAAAGTCATCAGCACTCCTAGCCCGATCCACAGGAAACGATCAGTCCAAAAAGAGCGCCCGGTGTTGGAGTATGGCAATGAGTTCATCCTCCCATTTTACCACACGAAATCGGAGAGCGTCCGGGCAGGCCTCAGAGCGATAAAGGTGCGTGTCAGGGCGGGTTGCCCGCGCCGGTCCAGGGTGGTGTTAGACCCTGCCGATGTCCGGCTGATGCCGTAGGCTTTGTGATTGTGCTGGTGGGGGCGACCGACTTTCATTCTTCTCCGCCGAGGCTTGTTCTGAATGTTGCGCCGTCCACTTCTCTTTCACCATTTCTTGCCGGTGCCGGATGGCAACGTAAATCATTCGGTGCGGTCTAGCCGCCAGAGCGTCGGCCTTTGGCCTTGAACGCCTCTTACGGCCACGTCTCGCCCAGGCGGTGCAGGACGGCGCGGAGCAGGTCATCGTCGGCGGGGAAGCCGGCCTGCCGGAGCGCCTCGATCAGCGGCTTCGCGGCGGAGATATGGCCGGCGGCGCGGGCGCGGGCGATGACGCCCAGCGTCCCGATCACGGGGATGCCGAGTGCCGAGGCGGTGGCGCGGGCCTTGCCGTCGTCCAGCACCGCCCGGCTGCGCGGCCGGACCAGCGCGGCGGCCAGGACGGCCGCCCCTTCGGCGTCCAGGCCGCGCGCGGCCACGGGCGCGGGGAGGATGTGCGCCGCGACGATCTGCCCGAAGCCCTCCGCCAGGGCGGCATGGGCGGGGTCGTCTTCGCCCCCGGCCCGCACCTCGGCGGCGACCAGCTCCGGGATCAGCACAGGGCCGGCGAAGAGGCTCAGCAGGTCCAGTTGGCCGATCCGCGCCAGGACGATGAGCGGGGTCGAGTCGGTGATCCAGACTTCTCGGGTGACTCCTTGAACGGTCATGCTCACGCCAGACCTGCTTCGGCCAGCACCGGGGCGGCGTTGTACTGGAACGGCGACAGCCCGCGCGCTCCAAGTTCCCGGAGGAACGCGGCACGGGTCAGGCCCAAGAGCGACGCGGCCTCGCCCTGAGTCAGCTCCTGACGCTGACAGCGCGCGCAGGCGTCGTCGTCGAGCGCGCGCTGCCGCCCGGCCTCCGCCTCGGCCAGCGTCCGCACCCAGGCGGCCAGCGTTTGGCCCTCGCGGTCGGCGGCCCGCCGCAAGCGGGCTTCGGTTTCGGGGGGCAGTTCGAGGGTAAGTGTCATGGCAGGAGCATACCCCAAGACCGCCCCACCCCGCGCCGGCGGGGGCTTCGGAGCTGCCTGCCTGTCGCCGGGCGGGCATAGATAGATGAATGAAGTCGGGCTTCAACCCCGGTCTGAGGAGCGGGGCGGTCTGCCCGCCTCGGTGCAGCGCATTGTTGGGCCGATGCCGTTCAGCCGATGAAGTCTATCCGAAAGCCTCTATTCTCTTGCTGGGCCTTCTCAAGAATGGAGACAGCCCTGCCCAAATCGTTGACTACTGCCCTTTGATAATCTTCATCACCAATCAAATCGGGATTAGCTTGTATATGCGCCGCTACCTTTTGCACCGTCGCCAAACCTTGCACTGCCCTGAACCATTCTTGCGGCTGGCCCATGAAGTCCGTGAGTGGAACAACCTGCAATTGGGCGGCTACTTGGTCAAGAAGATTGCTGGTTTTGCCTAACGACTTCCAATCCGTGTTTGGGTCCTCATAGAAATAGTATTTGGAGTAGCCTTCTACAACAGGAAACAGTGCAACGCCCATAATTCCCTTGCCTCTCGGTCAAGTTAAGGCCCATATGCAACGGCCCAACGGCCAATCTCACCCGCAATAGCAGCATAGCAAGCTACCCGAACTTGTAGAGCCAATCGCGCTGCTGGCGTCGGGTGCAGCGTAATGTTAGGCCGCTCTGTGTCAAGCATAAAATTCAAACCCATCCGAGTTCCGCTAACGCTTGGGCTACTTCTTGCCGCATAATTAATTGCCAATGTTTTTTCGGTCCTGCTTTTTCAAACAGAACCAAAGCAGCAGACTTGTATTTTGGACGCAGGTTTAGCTCCTCACAAATCAGCCGCCCTACTCTGCCGTATTGTAGGTTAGTGGCTCCGTAATGTTTATAACCCATAGCCCCTGCAAACTCGGTAGCCGTCAAAGTGTGATCCGGTGCATCGTAGTGTAACTTCAACATGAGACGTACATTTGTCGGGAGTTCGTTTTGAACCGCCAAAAATGCTGTCTTATACGCCTGAACGCTTGGTGTTGTCATCATGTTCACAGTAAACTCCTTGTATGTTCCGTGTCTACGCTACAGGTAGGCTACTCGCAAGAGCGGTCTAACTTGGGTACTAATATACTTGACATACAGCCCTCTCAAAGACAACAAAGAAGCCGCTTATAGCGGCTTTTTCAGCGTCTATCACTGATTGCTTAGTCAAGTACATTATTACCATTTAATGGAGCATCTAAAGCGGACCGCAATTTTTGAGGCGTAACGCAACTATTGAGGTCCACAGTTTGTTTCGTGCTTTGATTACCTTTGGGTGGCCTAGGATGTAGTCGTTGAAACGCTCGTTTCCTCGGTTGCACCTAGGGAGCCACGTTCTTCCCCAAACTCGTGCCAGGAGCTTCTTGATAGAAATACGGGCTGGTCTTCACGAGAAGGCCAGCCCGTTCCTTTTGCAAATGGTGGTTTGCAGGGTTACAGCAAGTCAGCTTACAGGGAAGCAAGAAGGGCGGGGCATAACGCCCTGCCCTTCCCCGCCGAAAGCGCCCCGGTTCTTACTTATGGGAATGCTCGTGGGCGGCCACGGTGTGCTTGTGGGCCTGCTCGCTGTGCTCGTGGGCGGCGGTGGCGTGCTTCTTGGCTTCCTCGTGGTTGCCCTGGTTGTGCTCGTGGGCCGCCTCGTGGTGGTGGTGCTCGGCGGCGGCGTGGTGAGTGGCCGCGTGCAGGTGGTGCTCGGCGGCGGGATGCTGGGTGGTTGCCATGGTGGGTAATCCTCTTCGGTTGGTTTCCCGCGCCGCCTTCGGCGCGGTTGTCCGAGTATACCCACAAATGGTACTAATACACTTGACACACAGCCCTCTCAAAGACAACAAAGAAGCCGCTTATAGCGGCTTTTTCAGCGTCTATCACTGATTGCTTAGTCAAGTACATTATTACCCTAACTTGTTACTCTGCCGCGCGTCTGCGGCATGATGCGCCCGAGCGGCGGCTTTTGCCGCGCGGCAGCCATAATTGCCTCCGGCTTTCGCGTGACGCCGCAGGTAGGTTTCGGCCCCCACCCCATGCGCGATGGGGGCCGTTTTTGGTCTACTTGTAGCCGGGCAGGTACTCGGCCTCGGCGTCGAACATCTCCAGGGTCATGGCCTTGATCTCGGCGGGGGAGCAGCAGGCGGCGCAGAGCGGGTCGAGCAAGAGGGCGTGGATGGCGGCCTCTTTGGAGCGCTCGATGGCGGCAGTCGCGCCCAGGTCGTACATCCGCATGTTCCAGTCGCACAGGGCGGCCATCTGCGGGGGCAACGCGCCCACGCGGGTGGGGCTGACGCCGTTGGCGTCCACCATGCAGGCGACCTCGACGATGCCATCGGCGGGCAGGTTGGTGATTAGTGTCCCCAACCCGTCGCCCGCCGAGTTCGGGACGTTGCCGTGGATTCGGTGCGGGACGTCTTTCTCGCGGGCCTCGATGATCCACGAGCCGTACTCCCACGAGCGCGGCTTGTCCAGCGGCTCCTCGCCGCGCAGCATAGAGAGCCGGGTCTCGTCGGCGCTTCGGCGCCAGGTCGGCCAGTGGTCGGCGTAGTACGAGGTCTCGCCGTCGTAGCCACTCCGCATATACCTGTCGATCAGGTCTTTGCGCTTGCGGTAGTAGGGCAGGTACTCGGACAGGTGGCCGCTGGACTCGGTGATGAACGCGCCGAAGTGGAGCATCATGTCCTTGCGGACGATGTCCGTGTCTTCGCGATCATCCCCCGTGCCGTAGACGTCGCGCTGGGCCAGCTCCATCAGCCTGGGGTAGAGGCTCTGGCCGCCGTGCTCCAGCTTCGTGAACCAGGCCAGGTGGTTGATGCCGGCGCACTCCCAGACCATCTGCTCGTAGGGGATGTTCGCCCGGCCCGCCAGCAAATGCCCCGTCCCCTGGACGCTGTGGCAGAGGCCGACGACGGGCAGGAGCGACGTGCGCTGGGCGGCCAGGCACATCATGGACATGGGGTTGGTGTAGTTTAAGATGATCGCCTGGGGGCACAGCCGCTCGGCGTCCTGCAAGATGTCCAGCCACACGGGGATCGTCCGCAGGGACTTGAACAGGCCGCCCGGACCGATGGTGTCGCCGATGCACTGCGAGACGCCGTACTTGGCGGGGATGTCGTTGTCGAAGCGGACCGTGCCGGTCCCGCTGACCTCGACGCAGATCACGACATAGTCGCTCCCGCCCATGACCTGGGTGCGGTCGGTGGAGGCCTCGACGGTCCAGCCGGCGTGGCCCGACGTGTCGATCACCTTCTGGATCAACTTGTGCATCGTCCCCAGGCGGTCGCCGTCGATGTCCACGAGGGCGATGGTCCCGCCCCGGTTGCCCGGAATCTGCAAGACGTCGCGGACCAGCGTGGGCGTGAAGCCCGAGCCGGCCCCCATCATGGTCAGCTTGATGGGCTTTCTCATCTCGCCCGGCAGGCCCTTGGCGTCGGCCGCCTTGCTGTGGACGACATGGCCGCTTTGATCCTCTTCGACCACGTCGGGCGTGGCCCCGTCGGTCATCTCGACTTCTTCCGCTGATGCTTCCGGCTTGTTCAGTGTCACCGTCATAATAAAGGCTCCTTCGTCGGTGGGGACGTTGCCAAGGCCATTCGCGGCGCGGCGCGGCGATTCCTGCGTCACGCACGGCGGGCGTGCCGGGGCTGTGAAAGAGTCCACCCGTTTGACAAGTCCCCTGGGTTTAAGATACAATAAGCCCGACGTGCCCGACCTGAACTACCCGCTGGAATTACTCTGGGACCTGTTCGCCCAGGACAGCCCCTCGGGCGACGAGGGGCAGGCCGCCGACTGGCTGGCCGCGCGGCTTGCCCGCGACGTGCCCGATGCCCACCTGACGCGGCGAGGCGACTCGCTCATCGCCGCGCACGGGGATCGGCCCCGTGTGGCCGTGCTGGCGCACCTGGACACGACCGGCTGGACGCTGGGCTACGGCAAGCAGCTCCTCCGCATCGGCGGCCCCGACGGCAAGCCGGGCGACGGCATCCGGCCTGTGGGCCGCCCCGATGCGGGGAACACGCTGGCCCGGCGCAAAGACGGGGCGTGGCGCATCAAGGGCAAGACGGACGCCCCGCCCGGTTCGCGCTGGGTGTATTCCGCCCGGCCCGCGCAGAACGGCGGCGAGATCGCCGCGCCGTATCTAGATAACCGGGCCGGCGTCTGGGCGGCTCTCCAAGTCCTGCTGCACTGCCCGTCTGTCGCCGTGGCTTTCACATCCGGGGAAGAGACGCGCGGGGTGGGCGCGCTGGCCTGTGCCCGGTTTTTGTCCGAGACTCGGGGCATCACGCAGGCGCTGATCTGCGACCTGACATGGCACACCCGGTGGGTCAAGTGCGGGCGCGGCCCCGCCGTCTCCTTGCGCGACAGCAGTGTGCCCCGCCAGAGTTATCTCGCGCGCGTCCTGGCCCGAGCCGAAACGAGCGGCCTGCCCTTCCAGCGCGAGATCGAATCGGACGGCGGCTCGGACGGGGCCTCGCTCGACCGCAGCGGCCTCGGCATCGACTGGGCGTTCGTCGGTGCCCCCGAGCACGACCCGCACACCGCCCGCGAGCGCGTGGACATCGGCGACCTCCAGGGCATGGCCGCCTTGCTCGTGCATCTGGTGGACGGGCTGGGTGAGGGACAGGAGTAAGAACATGGCTATCGTATTGAAGCCGGAAACCGAGGAAAGACTGCGGCAGACCGCTCAAAGGGAAGGGCAAGACGTGGATACCCTCGCCGATGCCCTGCTCGCGGAAGTGCTGGCGCAGAGGGAGCGGGAGTTTACGGAAGACGTGGCCGCCGTTCAAGAAGCCTGGACTGCGGTGCGCGAGGGGCGCGAGAGGCCCTTCGCTGAGTTCACGGCTGATCACCGCCGACGCTTCCCGGACCCCGCCCTCGGAACCACGGATGCGCCATCGCCCCGGACAGCGGACGGCTTGAGCATCCAATGCGGCAGTTGATCTACCGTCATAGGGCAACGGCCTATCGCGTTCTATTCTCCGTTTTCGAGGAGGTAGACGATGCATCGGGCGCAGTCCGCGTGCTCCGCGTCCGCCACGGCGCACAGCAGCATCTCGGGGCGGACATGGATCGGGCCGATGAAGGATAGCTGGAGCAGGGGTTTGCCCCACGGCGCAAAACGGGCTGGTGCTTCTGGGTCACGGTGAGGAAGGCGAGTAACCCATCTTTCTGAGGCCGATTTTGGAAAATTATGCTTGACATCAAACTCATCCGCGCCGAACCCGAACGGGTCAAAGAGCGCCTCGCCGCACGGCTGGCCGACCCGGCCCTGATTGACGTAACTTTGGACACCGACTCGCGCCTGCGGGCGGCCCAGGCCGAGGCCGAGGCGTGGCAGGCCGACTTGAACCGGCAGACCAAGGCATCGGGGCAGGCCATCGGGCAACTGATGAAGGAAGGCAGGCGCGAGGAGGCTGAGGCGGTCAAAGCCGGCCTGCGCGACCTGGGTGACCGGATCGGGGCGCGGAACACGGATGTCAAGCGGCTCGAAGCGGAGCGCGACGACCTGCTGTTCTCGCTGCCGAACCTGCCCTCGGACGACACGCCGCCCGGTGCGGAAGAAAACTTCCAGATCGTCAAGACCTGGGGCGAGCCGGAGCCATTCGACTTCGCCCCCAAGGCGCATTGGGACATCGCCACCGACCTAGACTTGATCGACTTCGCGCGCGGGGTCAAGCTGTCGGGGAGCGGCTTCGTGCTCTTCAAGGGCCTGGGGGCACTTTTAGAGCGCGGACTGATCCAGTTCATGCTGGACCTGCACCGCGAAAAACACGGTTATCTGGAGTGGTCCACGCCGTTCTTCTTGAGCCGCGAGAGCGTCCGGGCCTCGGCGCACCTGCCCAAGTTCCAGCCCGAGATGTATCACGACGCCGAGGCCGACCTGTTCGCCCTGCCCACGGCGGAGCCGGCCCTGGTCAACATCCACCGGGACGAGATATTGGACGGGCGCGACCTGCCCCTGAGCTACATGGCCTACTCGCCCTGCTGGCGGCGCGAGGCGGGCGCGGCGGGCAAGGATACGCGCGGCCTACTGCGGGTGCATCAGTTCGACAAAGTGGAGATGGTCAAGTACGCGCTGCCCGAAACGTCAGGGGAGGCGCTGGAGACGATGCTTTCAGATGCCACGGACGTCTTGGAGGCGCTGGGATTGCCCTACCGGGTCAAGCTGCTCCCCGCCGGGGACATTTCGTTCGCCGCGGCCAAGTGCTACGATGTCGAGATCTACGCACCGGGCGCGGCGATGTGGCTGGAAGTGTCCTCGTGCTCGAACTGCGGCGACTTCCAGAGCCGCCGGGGCAACATCCGCATGCGGCGCGAGCCGGGTGCAAGGCCCGAGTTCCCGCACCTGCTGAACGGCAGCGGGACGGCCCTGCCGCGCCTGGTCGCCACGCTCCTGGAAACTTACCAGCAGCCGGACGGCTCGGTCACGGTCCCCGAGGCTTTGCGGCCCTACCTGGGTGGGCGTGAAGTTTTACGGGGGGAGGGGGCGCAGGGCTGATGCAGTTCACGCACGAGGTCTGCCTGAGCGCCGACGTCCCGTGGCGGGACGTGTGGGTGGAGTGGAACGATGTCCACGCCCTGCCGCGCCTGCTGTCGCACGTCCGCGCCGCGGCGGACGGCGCACACGAGGACCTGGCCCGGCTGGTCATCCTGCTGGACGGGCGGCACCTGGACTTCGCCGTGGAGCGGACCATGTGCGCCGACCGGACCCTGTGCTGGCAGAGCCAGGGGGCGCTGTTTTTGTACGTTTTGTCGCTGCGCCTGGACCCGGCTAAGAGCGGTGGGACTGACCTGACGCTGACGGTCGCCTATGACCCGCCGGGATTTCTGCCCGACGTCGCCGAGTCTCTGGGCCGGAGCCGCCGCTTCCGGCGGACTCTGGAGGCCGACCTGCACCGCTACGTGCACGCCCGCGAGATGAACCGCCTGTGCGAGCTGGCGACGACCGACTGAGGGGCAGGAAGCACGCCTACAGCCGCGACAGGGCGACCAGTCGCGCGAACTCCCGGCCCAGCCAGTCCGCGTCGGCGGGCGTCCCCCGGACGGCCCGGTCTACCGCCTGCTCGTAGGTCACAAAGTCCAGGTCCGACGCCCCGCTCTCGTAGTCCGCCGCAAGCGCCTGGGCGGCCGCCGGCAGGTACACCTCGAACTGCACGAAACCCGTTTCCGGCTCGTGCCAGGCCCGCCCGACGCTCGCCCCGAGCGCGCGGACGTCCGCGACCGGCTCCAGGAACGGGAAGGCCCAGCCCGCGGGCTTGTTCAGAGGCGTCGCGTAGAATACCAGGTCGACCGCGCCGCCGCCAGCGGCCTCGGCCCGGACATACGCGCCGTTTTCCAGGACGTCCGCCCCGGACGCCGCCCGCCGCGCCAGCGCCTCCCACCGCCCCGCCTCGATGTTCCACACGGGGGTTTCTTCTGTTTCTTCCGCCATGCGCCTATTGTACCCGAGGGGATTTTTACACGTCCTCCCCCAGCCGGGCGTCCATCTCGTCGGCGACGGCTTGGGCGAGCGGGGCATAGAGGCAGACCGCGCGCTCGTAGAGGGCCAGCAGCTCGGCCAGCGGCAGGCGGCGCAGGAGGCGGCGGTAGAGCGTGAGGTCATGCAGCAGCATGGGTGGTGTCTTTCTCCATAGAGGCGGATTTGGGTGTCGTGTCGGAGTAAGAGCGGCGGCAGGACAACCGCCAGGCCAGGCCGTCCATCCAGACATCGAAGGCGGCGTAGAACAGCCACAGGACGGCCCCGAAGGTCAAAATCAGCGCCAGCAGAAACGGGCGGTGCAGGGCCGCGCCCGTCGTCTCCAGAAGGTCTTCCAGGCGGCGCGGGTTGAGCAGGTCCCAGGTGTTGAACCGGCCCCGCATCAGGCCGAGATAGACGCCCAGGGCGCACAGCGGGAACAGCAGCGGGCGGGCCAGCGCCCCGGCCCACCCCAGGCGGCGGCGCGTCAGCCGGTCCAGCGGCCACACGGCGAGGAAGAAGGCCAGCAGCCCCGCGCCGCTGTACAGCAAGTAGAAGCCGGTCACCAGAAAGAAGTCCACGCGGCCCGCCCCGCCCCGGTGTGCCTGGGCGAACAGCGTACTCTGCGTCAGCGTCTGCAAGTAGTGCCGCCACTCGGTCAGCAGGTAGCACGAGTTCGGCAGGAAGAACAGCCAGGCCGCACTGAGCGGCAGCCACAGACCCCAGCGGACGCGGCCCAACGTGTGCCGGTCGTGCCGGACGCCGCGCGCGACGGCGAACGCCAGCAGGACGGGGAGCAGGGCCAGGAACAGATTCCAGACGACGTTGGGGGCGGGCCTCATAGGACTTCCATGCGTCTAGTGCCCCGCCGCCTGCACGATGCGCTCCAAAGCGCCTAGGTAGGCGTGGAAAGCCGCCCGGCCCGCGTCCGTGGGCGTGTAAACCGTGTGCGGCTTTTTGCGGACGAACTCTTTGGCGCTCAGCGCATAGCCCGCCTCTTCCAGCTTCGAGAGGTGGATGGACAGGTTGCCGTCGGTGACGCCCAGAGTCTCTTTGAGGAAGCGGAAGTCGGCCTCGCCGCGCGCCATCAGCGCGGACATGATGCCGAGCCGTACCTTCTGGTGGATGATCTCGTCCAGCGCGTCCAGCGACTCGACCAGGGCGGCATATCCGTGGGCGCTGCTGTCGAGGGGGGCGTCTTGGGTTGTGTCGTGTTCTGCGACCGCCATCGGCGTCACCACCCGTGCTTCCGCGCCATGAGGACGCCGTAAACGACATGGAAGCCGCCGAAGGCCAGCGCCATCATCGGCAGGTCGTAGCCTGCGGGCATCAGCAGCGTCACCGCCCCGGCCAGCACGAAGGCCGCGCCTAAATAGGAGACCGGCTTGACGGAGAACAGGCCCACCGCGCAGATCGCCAGCCCGTAGCAGAGCATCCAGACGCCCCACACCAGGGGGGCCAGACCGTGCTGGTAGAAGAACCAGGTCAGCAGCGGCGCGACGGTGAACGCCGGCAGGGCGGCCAGGACGATGTGCGCCCCCAGAGGCGAGGCGACGCGCTTGCCGACCAGGGCCGCGCGCCGCTTGTTGCACCCGAACTCGATGGCGACCGCCAGCAGCAGCACACCCAGCCAGACCGGGCCGAGGTGCAGGTAGTCCGTCCGGGCCAGCGGGTGCGCGGCCCGGTCATGGGCCAGCAGGACGTCCGACACGACGACGCCCGCGATGGCGGTCAGCCCGATCAGAACACCGGACAGGCCCGACAGTGTCGAATACCGGGTGGATCGTTCCATCGTCTGCCGGATGACGCGCAGGTTCTCGCGGGCCTCTTCCAGTGGCGCGGTCAGGACGGGCATGGGCGGTTTCCTCATAAGCAGGCGGTGACACTTTACGACGCAAAGTGCTTTATAGCGGGAGTATAGCACGAGGGGGCGGGGGGTGTCAAGCGGGGGGGGCAGCAAAAAACCCCGAGTGGAGATCAGGGGTTAGGAGGACGGGTAGAGGCCGCATCCCAAAAGCGCATAATATTGGTTTACGGCTAAGTTTACGAGACGACAAAGCAAATTAGACGGTAAATGATCATTTCATTAAGTGTATAAAATGGTAAATATGAAGTATAATGCTTATGTGGACGCTTCCACAAGGAGATCAAGCATAAATGAACACTTCAACGGCTATGGACGATGAAATCGTCAACTTCCCTGTGCCGAAGCGCCTCCTGCCTGTGGTCATCCAGGCTTTGGCGAAAGCGATGGAACCAGTGGCCCCTACTCGTGCAGAAGCGGCAGTGACGACAGGTTACGGGACGGGACAGGGAATGCAGCCAAACGGCGTAGCCTCCGCAGGCATTGACTGGACCGATATCAAAAACATGGAAATACTCAGGAAAGGGCTAAAGTCACCCATTGGCTTCAAGTTGCTGGACATGACCGCAGCGCGTTACGGCGAAATGGTCTCCTTTAAAGAAATCTACACCGCAGCGGGCTTCACAGAAACGAGACCAGCAGGCAGCAGTGTCGGCTCCATGACCAAGGTAATCAAGCGCGATTTCGGGGTTTCTGCCAAGGAAGCTTTTTGGCCGGTCGAACATCACTGGGCGGTCAATAATGATGCTCAGTATTACTACCGTATGTCGAGGGAAGTAGCGCAAGCGTGGCAACAGTCTGCCGTGTAGAGAGACGACGGACAAACCAAAAGGAGGGGGCAGTCAATGCTGCTCCCTCCTTTGGTCTGTCTTTTTGCTTCAACGGATCGCCCCGCCACTCAGAACAGGATGCTGATGCCAGAGACTCAAGCCTCTACAGCCCGTCGTAGCGCGAGTAGCCCCGGCCCTCGTCGCTCCAATAGTCCTTGGGCTGCTCGACGGTGTAGGAAATCTTGGTGATCGCCTTGATGTTCTTCAGCCCCAGCTTCATCGGCACCAGCAGGCGCAGCGGGGCGCCGTGCTCGACCGTCAGCGGGATCAGGTTGCGGTGCGCGTCGTTCTGGTGCGTCGCCAGCAGCGCCTGCGGGTGCCGGGCGGTCGGCAGGTCGATGGAAACGTAGTACGGGTCCGGGTTGCCGTCGCTGTCCAGGTTGACCGACGAATCCAGCCGCGCCCACTTCGCGCCGGGCATCGGCGGGTAGGCGGCCAGGAAGTCGGCGAAGCGCAGGCCGCCCCAGCCGGCGATCTGGCTCCAGCCCTCGACGCACACCAGGCGCGTCACCTGGTCATGCCGCCCGCCGTGGGCGGCGATCAGGGCGTGAATGTCTTGGATCGCCAGGTGCTCGACCTTGCCCGAGGCCAGCCCGGTCACGGTCAGCCGCCAGTCGGCGACATAGTCGGGGGCGGGCGTCTGGCCGTCGTAGTTGTTGCGAAGCTCCGTCGCCGCCTGCGCCATGTCGTAGGTCGGCACCAGGCGGCCCGGCGAGTACAGGGCCGCGGCGACGTCGTCGTCCACGGTCAGGACGCGGTCGAGAAGACGCGCCTTGCGCCCGGCCTGGGCGACGGGCTTCAGCCCGAGTCGCCCGCGCGTCTCGTCGGGCAGGAGCCAGGCGAAGCCCAGCGCGGCCCCCACCGCCCCCGCCCCGTAGAGCAGGAAGTCGCGCCGCGACTGCGCCTTGAGCGCCCGGCGCGGCACGGTCATGGGCGGCAGCTCATCGGATTCGCTTGCGGCCTCCACGGGGGCAATCGCGGGCGACGACTGGGCAGCGGCCTGGGCCGGCGCGTCATCTTCCCTCGGGCCGTCGTCTTTGAGGCCGGGGAACTGCGTCTCCAGGGACGGCTTGATTATCTTGAAGGGCGTCTTGTTTGCGTCTGCCATGGCGTCGGTCTCCTGGGCATCACCCGCCCTGTTCTGTCTGCCCCGTTATGCGACTCTACAAACAGCAGGCCGGGGAAGTTCCCTCCGGGGCGTTGACAAGCCTTCCGGCCCGCCGCCATAATGGGCGGATATGAGCCTTCTTGACTACACCAACCCCGTCTGGGCGGGTTATCTAGCCGACCCCTTCGTGCTGAAGTGGCAGGGCGAATGGTTCGCCTACGGCACGGGCGAAGAGCCGTACAGGGGCGGCAACGCCTTCCCCACCCTGCGCTCCACCGACTTCGCCCACTGGGAGCCGCAGGGATGTGCGCTCACGCCGGTCGCCGGGGTCAAATCCTACTGGGCACCCGAGGTGGCCGCGCGGGACGGGCGCTTTTTCCTTTTCTACTCTGGGGCCGGTGCGGCGGGTGATGAGGCGCACCGGCTGCGCGTGGCCGTGGCGGATCACCCGCTGGGGCCGTTCGCGGACTCGGGGCGTCTGCTGCTGCCCGACGAGGGCTTCACCATCGACGCCCACCCCTTCCGTGACCCGCGCGACGGGCGCTGGTACTTGTTCTTCTCCAAAGACTACTTCGACGCCCGCGCCGGCACCGCCATCGCTGCCGCGCCGCTCGCGGACGACATGCTCTCGCTCGACGGGCCGATCACGACGATCCTGCGCCCCTCGGCGGACTGGCAGATTTCGGCGCGAAACCGCGCGCTTTACGGCCGGCGGTGGGACGCCTGGCACACGGTCGAGGGCGCGCACGTCGCCTTCCACGAGGGCCGGTACTTCCTGTTCTACAGCGGCGGGGCCTGGACCGGGGAGGGCTACGGGGTCGGCTACGCCGTCGCGGACGCCGCGCTCGGCCCGTACACCGAACCCGAGGCCGGGCCGGTGGTGCTGCGCGGCGTGCCGGGGCACGTCATCGGTCCGGGCCACCACTCGGTCGTGCTCGGGCCGGGCGACCGGACGCCCTACTTCGTGTACCACGCCTGGGACACCGCCCACACGGCCCGGCGCATGTGCCTGGACCGGCTGGCGTGGACGGCGGACGGCCCGCGCTGCGCCGGCCCGACCTGGACGCCGCAGGCGGTCGGGTAGAGCGCCCGGTCCGCTTATGGTTGACAGCGCCCATCGCTCGCCATAATATTTTCATGCACACGATGAAGTCTGCCGGCCCCGCGCTGGCAGCCGCTGGGACGGCAAGTGGGTCGGCAAGGGCACGATCACCCCGAGCCGCGACACGGCCACGTTCCACAGTGCCCCGGCGTCTTTAGCGTCCTCCACCGGGGGCACCGACGCCGAGGGCATGTCTACGAGATGATCGACGCCGCCGAGGGCACGACGCTGACGATCAGCGGATACGTCAAGACCCAGGGCATCGCGGCCCAGGTCGCCGTACAGGACTTCGGCGGCGGCTACAACGCCTTCGGCTGGCAGCAGGCGTCTTACCAGAACCCGGACCAGGACTGGACGGCGTTCTCCAAGACGCTGACCCTGCCGCCCAGCACGGCCCACGTCGCCCTCGTGCTCTGGGTCATAGGCAAAGGCAAGGCCTGGCTGGACGACGTCAAGATCACCGACGTCAAGCTCCCGCCGGGCCAGCCATAGCCGCGCCCAATGGGTACACTGCTTCATGCCTATCGCCACCATCAACCCCGCCACCGGGGAGACCGTCGAGACGTTCACGCCGCTGACCGGCGCGCAGGTGGAGGAGAAGCTCGCCCGCGCCGCGTCGGCGTTCGCCCGGCACCGGCGCACGCCGGTCGCGGACCGGGCCGCGCGCATGGCGCGGGCGGGCAACCTGTTCGACGCTGAAAAAGAGTCCATCGCCCGGATCGTGACGCTGGAGATGGGCAAGACGCTGCGCGAGGCGGTGGCCGAGGCCGAGAAGTGCGCCCGCGCCTGCCGCTTCTACGCCGACCACGCCGCGCGCTTTCTGGCCGACGAGCCGCTTGAGGCCCAGGGGGCACGCGCTTTCGTCCGTCCGCTGCCATTGGGGCCGATCCTGGCGATCATGCCCTGGAACTTCCCGCTCTGGCAGGTCATCCGGTTCGCCGCGCCCGCCCTCGTGGCGGGCAACGTCGGCCTGCTCAAGCACGCCGAGAACGTCCCCCGCTGCGCTCTGCTGCTGGAAGACGTGTTCAGGCGGGCCGGGTTTGGCCCAGGCGTGTTCCAGGCCCTGCTGGTCGAGACAGGGCAGGTCGCGGCCATCATCGACGACCCGCGCGTCGTGGCCGCGACGCTGACCGGCAGCGAGCGGGCCGGCATGGCGGTCGCCGAGCGGGCCGGGAAGAATCTGAAGAAGACCGTGCTGGAACTCGGCGGCAGCGACCCCTTCATCGTCATGCCCAGCGCCGACATCGCCCTCTCGGCCCAAACGGCGGTACGCGCCCGGACGCTCAACAGCGGCCAGTCCTGCATCGCCGCCAAGCGGTTCTTGGTCCACGAGGACATCGCCGACGAGTGGACGCGCCTGTTCGTGGCCGGCATGGAGGCGCTCAAAGTCGGCGACCCGCTGGACGCCGAGACCGACATCGGGCCGCTGGCGATGCCCCGCCTTTTGGACGGCCTTGAAGACCAGGTCCGGCGCAGCGTCGAGGCCGGCGCGCGCCTGCTGACGGGCGGCGCGCGCTTGAATCGCCCCGGCAACTTCTACACGCCCACCGTGCTCGCCGACATCCCGCCCGCCGCGCCCGCCTACCACGAAGAGCTATTCGGCCCGGTCGCCCTGCTGTTCCGCGTCCGCGACATCGACCAGGCCGTCAGTCTGGCGAACGACACCCCGTTCGGCCTGGGCAGCAGCGTGTGGACCGGTGACGACGGGGAGCGGGAGCGATTCATCGATGAGATCGAGGCGGGCCAGACGTTCTTCAACGGCATGGTGGCCTCGGACCCCGCCCTGCCCTTCGGCGGCGTCAAGCGCTCCGGCTACGGGCGCGAGCTGTCCTCGCACGGCCTGCGCGAGTTCGTCAACCTGAAAACCGTGTGGATGGTCTCCGAAGGCAAGGCTGACACGAAAATCGCGGACACGGAGTAGAACAAAGTGAGCAGAAAGAAAACCAGGCGGAGCACGGTGGCTGGGAGATCGCGTTTATCGGGCCGGTTTCGTCACGGGAACGAAGATCGCCGCCCGTAGCGGAGCCAGCGTGACGTCCAGCGAGTGGGCAGCGCCCAGAGAAACCCGCAGCCCCGAGAGATCGTCCACCAAGCCTGTTTTACGGGCGGATGAGATCGCCTCGTTCTGGGGCAGCGGTATCCTCAGAGTTTGCGGCTTGTCGGAGCGGTTGATGGCGATGATCGCCACGTCGTTCCCGAGGGTCCGCGAGAGGGCCAGGGTCTGGGCCTGGTCATCGGCCAGCAGGATGGCGGGGTCGCCCGACTGCAAGGCCCGGCTGGTCCGGCGCAGATGGACTAAGCGCTTGTAATAGCGCAGCATCGGGTTGTCCGGCGTGGCCCGCTCCCAGGCCATGCCCCGCCGGTTGTCCGGGTCGGCCCCCCCCCGCATCCCCAGCTCCTCCCCGTAGTAGATGCACGGGGCGCCGACCCAGGTGAACTGAACCGTGGCGGCCAGCCGGTCCAAGTCCTGATCGTCACGGCAGCGCGTCAGGAAGCGCGGCGTGTCGTGCGTGCTCAGGGGGTTCATCATGCCCCGCGAGACCTGCGGAGGATAGCTGTAGTACAGGTCCATCAGCCGCTTTGAATACTGGGACGGCGAGGTCTTGCCGTCGGCAAAGAAGTCCGCGTTCGCGAAGAGGAACGGATAGTTCATGGCCGCGTCCCACTGGTCGCCTCCCAGCCAGGGCGAGGCGTCTCCCCACCGCTCGCCGACGATCCACGTCTGAGGGTCGCGGCTCTTCAAGTTCCGACGCAGTTTGCGCCAGAAACTCGGGTCCACGTTGTCCGCGACGTCCAGCCTTATCCCCGCCAGGGGGACTTCTTTCTTCCAGAAGTCGGCGACGTTCAGCATGTACTCGGCGGCCTCCGGGTTTGCCATGTTCAGCCGGGGCATCCCCCAATAGCCCCCGTAAGTTTCATAGTTGGGAGTCCCTTGCGCGTGTACCGGATAGGACTGGATGAAGTACCAATCCTTGTAGGGCGACGCCTCCCCCTTTTGGACGACGTCGGCGAACGGCGGGAACGCCGCCGAAGTATGGTTGAAGACGAAGTCCATGACGGTGCGGATGCCCTTCGCCTGGAGCGCACGGGTGAGGCCGGCGAACTCGGCGTTGGTGCCGAACTGCGGGTCAATCGTCTTATAATCTTCCACATCGTAACGGTGGCTGGTGGGTGACTTGAAGACGGGGTTGAAGTACACCGCCGAAATGCCGAGGTCCGTCAGATACGGCAGGTGTTGGCGCACCCCGGCCGCATCGCCCCCGAACCGGCTGTCCACCGCCGGCGTCGAGTCCCAGGGCTGCACGTTGGGCGGGTCATTGCTCTTGTCGCCGTCCGCGAAGCGGTCGGGGAAGATCTGGTACAGGACGGATCGCTCGACCCAGTCCGGCACGGCAAACGGCTTGAACGTCGCCGCTGCCAGATGAAACGGCTTGACCTGGCCGGGCGCTCCCAGGCCGCTCGCCCCGAATGCTTCGGTCTTCGGTCCATCGGCCAGCACGAAGTCGTAGGTCAGGTCCTGCCTGCGGTCCCAGGGCACCTGCACGGAGTACCGCGCATACAGGCTATCGGCAGTGACCACGGCCATCGGAAAACGCTTGCCGTTAAGATTGAGCCACACCTGCTTAAGATCATGGGGCCGCGCCCGAATCGACAGGCTGAGTCGGCCCCGGTCGTAGTTGAGATACAGGAACGTGTCCAAATGCTGCAAGGCGCTTCGGGCCGTCACCCCGTCATTCGGACTCGCGGGCTGTGCATAGTCCGGCGGGGTGAGGAGCAGCACGGAGTTGCCGTCGGCATCCTTCTCCGTGACCTTCGGATCGGTGACCCAGGTTCCGCCGTTCACCACGAACTTGTAGGCGTACTGGCCGGGAGGCAGATTCAGCGTGGTGCGCCACGTCTTTCCGTCGGCATCGGGCAGAAGGGAATTGCCGCTTTTATCCCAGTCGTTGAAGGAGCCTGCGACCGCCACGGAGTTCAGCGGAGTCGCGGATTGGTACACGAAATCATGCGGCGTCTGCGCCTCGGGCGGCAGGACCAGCACGGAGTTGAAGGTGCCGGTGCCGCTGTCCTCCCTCCGGGCGCTTCTGGGGTCGGTGATCCATGTTTTGCCGTTCAGCACGAACTTATACAAAGATTTACCCCGTGGCAGAGTCAGGGTCGTATGCCACGTCTTTCCGTCCGCATCGGAGACCAACGGGTTGGCCGTCATGTTCCAGCCATTGAAAGTCCCGGCAACAGCCACCGAGTCCAGCTTGGTCGCGGACTCATACACGAAATCATGCCGCGCCGAGTCATGCCGCGCCGAGTCACGCTGCACTTGTGCCCGTCCGCAGGCGATGCTTGCCACGGAGATCAGACAGGCGACGACAAAAAGCAGGAACAGTCGGGCGCAAGACGCCATTCCGTTCGGGGAAACTAGGGAGATTTTCACAGGGTTTCACAATCCATGTCGCGATGAGACAGGGCCGCCTCCCGCACTGAAGAAGACGGCTCCGTCGAGAGCGGCAAGCGAGAATGCCCGATCAGAGGCCGCTCCCGGAGAAGCCTGCGCGCTCACGCCTGAGCCAGTCGCAAGCGCACAAATCGATTCCTCTAAAGGATATTGAACGTCGCCACAATCGTGTTGTCCGCACACGCCGTCGTTGCGGCAGTACCGGTCGCGCCGCAGTCGCCGGGGGTAAAGTTCTCATAGCCGCCGGACACCGAGGAGGGCCGGAAGAACTTGGCGTGACCGTCCGCCAGGAGGTAGACCGCGCCGCCAGCATGACGGCCCTCCACGCCGGTGAAGTTGCCGTTGACGTTGCTCACCGAGTTCCTCAAGTAACCGGTGGCGTACTTGACCTGACTGCCATTGTTGTTGGGTGCGCCGCCGGCGGGATAGCCGGCGTCTCCGTATGCAGTGTGAAAGCCGACAAGATCATAGTCGTTCCCAATCCCGTAACCAGCCGGTGAACCTCTATTGTAAGCAGGTTCCTCATCTGCGGCAATTCCTCCTGGGGCCGATGTCCCGATTGGAATCGTGATGTCGTAGTAGCCGCTGTTGACGACTTCAAAGAACAGCACCGTTTGAGTGGGAGCATTCACTTTGGCGAGGCTGATGCCGTTCGGCCCGGTGCCGGCCCCATTGAACGGGCTGAACTGGCTGTTTAAGCCATACGAGACGGGCGTTCCGGGGAGGGACGTGCTATCGTCGGGACACTTGAAGGCACCCACACTCTTGACGAACGGATAAAGCTGCCCGGCCCAGCCCGCGCCCTTGCCGTTGGAGCCACACCCGGCGACGTACTTCTCGTCGTAGTCCTGGGTGTACTGGATCGAGGCGATCCCGATCTGCTTCATGTCGGAGATGCAGGCGGTGCGCCGGGCGTTCTCGCGCACCTTCTGAAAAACCGGGAACAATATAGCTGCCAGAATCGCAATAATAGCGATGACCACGAGCAACTCGATCAGAGTGAAGCCGCTCCGCCGCGGTTTGGGTTGGTTCGACATGGATAGCCCCCTTCTTTGTTGACGAAAAATACGATGCTCACACCCTGGGAGCGGGCGGGCCGACAGAGCCGCGGACGATCAACTCGCCCGGCAGAAGCTCTTTCACACCGCCAGGTGCCCCGTGATCGATCTGGTTCAGTACCATCTCCACGGCGCGCTTTCCTAACTGGTCGAGTGGCTGACGGATTGTGGTCAGCCCCGGCTTGAGCAGCGACACCTGCTTGTCGTCGTTGATCCCGACCAGGGAGACGTCCTGGGGCACGTTCAGCCCCTGCTCCGTCAGGGCCAGGAGAGCGCCCTGCGCGACGGCGTCATCCCCGCAGAAAACCGCCGTGAAGGGCATTTCGGTTCGGCGCTTCAGCAGCAGACACATCCGCTCGTGCCCCGACTCGGGACGATACGCGCCGGGCAGAATCAAGCGCTCATCGACAGGAATGCCGGCGGCGGCCAGCGCCCGCCGGTAGCCCGCCTCGCGCTGGTGGGAGCTGAACAGCACGTCATCCCCCTTGAAGAGGGCTATGCGCCGGTGCCCGTTCTGGATCAGATAGTCAACCGCGTCGGCGGCAGCCCGCACGTTATCCAGGTCTACCACAGACAGCCACTCTTCCGGGCGGCTCTCGCCGATCAGAACGAAAGGCGTCTTGCGCTTCAGGAGCGGCAGGATCGCCTCTGTGGGCATGATCGGCAAGATAAAGATCAGCCCATCGCAGTGGCCGTCGGTGTAACTCAACAGGTTCTGCTGGACGTCCTCCCACGACTCTTCCGTGATGACCAACAGTTTCTGGTGGTTCTTGCTGCCGACCTCAAGAATGCCGTCCAGAACGGGGCCGAAGTAGCGGTCGGCCGTCAGCGAGACTTTCTCATCACGGCTCATGACCACGCCCAGGGTGCTCATGCGCTGCTGCCTGAAGCTGCGGGCAACGGCGTTCGGGCGGTAGCCCATCTCTTCCACCGCGCGCAGAACCCGATCTCGCGTCTCAGGAGCGGCAGACCCTGGCCGGTTGTTGAGCACCGACGAGACCGTCATCGCGGACAACCCACATCTTCTGGCCACGTCGCGGATGGTCGTCATGACGAACTTTCCCGGTGGGGACGCCCCCAGCCAGTTCAATACCGGTTTGTCTGCGTACAGTGAAACACTGATTTTTTGGCGAACTTTATCGGTAAGGTAGGAGCAGTGTATCATTATTTTTGCGGATTGTCAATGGCCCCTCGGCCTCCATCCTCTTGTCTGACGTGATGACTGAACTACAAAACGGTTTGGATCATAGAAGGAAGCCCGGAGGTAGTGGAGGGCGCAGAGCATCCACCGAGGGTACAATGCAGGTCTAATCCCTAGACGAGAGCTGCACTGCTTTGACGACACCCCCCACCCCCGGCCTGGCGGCGGCAGATTCGCCCACACCGCTCCCGCGTGCCCCGCAGACGGCGATGACCGTGCTGGGGGCGCTGAGCTTCTGCCACTTCCTCAACGACATGGTTCAGTCTCTGATCCCCGCAGTTTATCCACTTCTGAAGCAGGACTTCCGACTGACGTTCACCCAGGTGGGGCTGATCACGCTGACCTATCAGCTCACGGCCTCGCTGTTACAGCCGTTCGTCGGCCTGTACACGGACCGGCGTCCGCTCCCCTACTCCCTGGTCGTCGGGATGGGGTTCACCCTGGTGGGCCTGGTCCTGCTGGCGGGGGCACCGACGTTCACCATCATCCTGGCGGCCTCTGCGCTGGTGGGCGTCGGCTCGTCCGTGTTCTACCCCGAGGCCTCGCGCATGGCGCGGGCCGCCTCGGGCGGGCGGCACGGCCTGGCCCAGTCGTTCTTCCAGGTCGGCGGCAACGCCGGGTCGTCGCTGGGGCCGCTGCTGGCGGCATTCCTCGTCGTCCCGCGCGGCCAGCGCTCGCTCGCCTCGTTCTCGGTCGCCGTGGTCCTGGCGGTGCTGATACTCGCGCGCATCGCGGCCTGGTACAAGGCCCGCCCCGCCGGCCCCCGGACGAGCGGCGGACACGCGGCCTCATCGGGCGTCGCCCTTTCCCCGGCCCGCGTGGGCGGGGCACTGGCGGTCCTGCTCGCGCTGGTGTTCTCCAAATACTTCTACCTGACCAGCATCAGCAGCTTCTACACGTTCTATCTGATCCGCCGGTTCCATGTCTCGGTCCAGGACGCCCAGGTCCACCTGTTCGTCTTCCTCGGGGCCGTGGCCCTGGGCACCTTCGTGGGCGGGCCGGTCGGTGACCGGGTGGGGCGCAAATACGTGATCTGGGGGTCCATCCTGGGCGTTCTGCCCTTCACGCTGCTGCTCCCCTCGGCGGGGCTGGTGATGACGGGCGTACTCAGCGTGGTCATCGGGCTGATCCTGGCGTCCGCGTTCTCGGCCATCTTAGTCTACGCGCAGGAGCTGCTGCCGGGCCGCGTCGGACTGGTTTCGGGCCTGTTCTTCGGGTTCGCCTTCGGCATGGCAGGAATCGGGGCCGCCGTGCTGGGCCGGCTGGCGGACACGGCGGGGATCGTCGTCGTCTACCGCGCGTGTTCGTTCCTCCCGATCATTGGGTTGCTGGCGGCCTTCCTGCCGGACCTCCGGCAGCGCCGCGCCCACAGCCCCTGAGCGTGAGGGGTTGTCTGTTTGTCTGCTTGCCGCTCCGGGTACAACCACCTAAACAGTTTCAGAGGGTCTCTCCGGCGGGCGCTTTCCCTACCTCGCCGCCGAATGTTCAAGGACACCAAGCCATGCGTCCCATTTTCTGCTGCCTCCTCGCCCTGCTGCCGTCCCTGATGAGTCTGCCGGCCCCAGCCCGTTCACAGGCGCTGACCGTGCATCAACAGTTTGCCGCCAAGGACGCGACGATCGCCGCCCTGCGCAGGCAGGTGGCGGCGCTGGGCGCACAGGTGGAGACGCTTAACGCGCAGATGGCGGCTCTGAAGGCGCAGGCAAGCGGCGCACCGGGTACGGCGGCTCCCGTCGCCGCCGGAACGGGGACCACCGATGCCGCCGACGAGAACGGGATGACCCCTCTCATGCGCGCGATTCAGGCCCGCCAGGCGGAGACCGCGAAGGCGCTGATAGATCAGGGTGCGGACGTCCAGGCGCTGGACAACGGGGGCAACACGGCCCTGATGCTGGCCGCCCAGTGGGGCAATGCGGGCGTGGTCAAGCGGCTTCTGGATCGGGGGGCCACCGTTGACGTCAAAAACAGGCATTCCAGCAACGACAACGGCGGCGGGGTGACTGCCTTGATGTGGGCCGCCCGGTACGGCCACTTGGAGGTCATCAAGATGCTCCTGGACAAAGGGGCGAGCGTGACCCTCGGGGACAACGGGGGCCACGGCGGGGCATTGTTCTGGTCTGGGTCTTACGGCGAGGCGGACGCCACGAGGCTCCTCATCGCACACGGGGCACCCGTTAACGCCCGAGACAAAGACGGCAGAACCGCTCTCTACTGGGCCAAGCGCCCCTACCCCGGCATCGCCGACGACGCGCGGGACCGGACGGTGGCCGTGCTGAAGAACGCCGGGGGGTTGGAATGACCCCCAAGCCCGGTACGCCCAGGCCGGCGCGTTGTTCTGCCGGGGCGTTCACGCCCGGCTTTACCTTGATCGAGCTGCTCGTCGTCATCGCCATCATCTCGATCCTCGCGGCTATTTTATTCCCCGTCTTCCAAAGCGTCCGCGAGAACGCCCGGCGGACGGCCTGCCTGAGCAACGAGAAGCAGCTCGGCCTGGCCTTCACCCAGTACACGCAGGACTACGACGAGGCCCTGCCGAGCCAGACCTGCGGGGGCGCGGGTGCAGGCCAGAGCGGCTGGGTCTTCTACAGCGTCTTCGGCGTCGCGGGCACCCCGCCCGTATACGATGTCACGCGCGGCAGTGTCTACTCTTATGTCAAGAGCAAGGGCGTGTACCTCTGCCCGGACGACAGCCCCGGCCAGACCGCCGGCAACTCCTACGCGACGAACGGCTGCCTCGCCGCGTCCAATGCCTGCTCGGCGGGGCTGGGTTCGGGCAAATCTTTGTCCGCCATCGACTCACCCTCGCTGACCATGCTGCTCAACGAGGAGATCGACGCCACGGGGCCGGGCACGGCCAGCGATGACGGCTATTTCGCCCTGACGACCAACACCTTCTCGGACCGACACCGGGGCGGCTGCAACGTCAGCTTCGTGGACGGCCATGCCAAATATTACGGCCAGCCGAACACGGTCGCCGGCGCCCTGGTGACAGGCGGCGGCACCCTCCCCTGCCCCTGAAACGGCAAACAAATTCGCCTCCGTCCCAATGAATGGGATGGGGGCGTTTTGCTTGCCGGGCTGATTCACTTGCCGGTGCTCTGGCCTTGCAGACGTTCGGACCAGCCGACGACCATGGAGCGCATGGTGTCCCAGCCGTCAAGCAGGACCAGCAGGACGTGCGGAATGACGAACGCGCCGAAGATAAAGACCAGCCAGAAGTGCCACAGGCGGGCGTAGTCGTAGCCGCCAAACAGGGCCTGGAGCCAGCCCAACTGCTGCGGCTTGTGGATCGCCCACCCGGTCGCCACCGAGAACGCGCCCATGACCGGCATCGAGAAGTAAGCCAGCCGCTGCAAGGCATTGTACTTGGTCGTGACGTGCGGGTGCGGCCAGGGGCGGCGCAAAATCTTGGCGAAGGGGACGCCCAGATAGTAGATTTGCATACGTAAGGCGTCTTTGAGGTCGGTGCGCCGGGGCAGCAAGGCTTTGTAGCCTTTGCCCAGGCCCAGCCCGACGACGTACAAAATGCCGTTGAGGATGAACAGGTAGGTAAACAGCCAGTGCAAGTTCAGGGCCGACGAAAGAATGCCCGTGCCCAAGCTGAAGTGGTCGTACACCCAGGTCGTGCTGTAGCGCGTACCGGAAACCCACATGTCGGAGGTGCCGTAAGAGTGACGCCAGGGTTCGTGCCGGGCCACCCAGAAGCCGATGTCGGCGAGGTAGTCCGTGCCGCCGTCGATCTTAGCATGGGGGGCGTGGGTGTAGACCGGCGCGGCCCAGTAGATGGACAGGCCCGAAAGGATCAGCCCCAGCAGCAGCGGGACGTTCAGCCAGTGCGTGACGCGCACCAGCCAGTGGTGCTTTTGCACGACCGGCACGGCCTCAGTGTCCGAAATTTTTCGCGCGTCAACCGCTGTGGTTGCCATAGCGTTGCCCTTTCTAGCGGCCTTCCCGGCGGTCTTCAGGCCCGCCGCAGGGTGGCGCGGACCATCTCCTGGTCGGCGATGCTGTAATACAGATAGACCGTGTCGTCCTGCTCCACGGCGGACGCGCTGAAGGCGATGTCGGTGTGGTCGCCCTGCTGGGGCGGCGGGACGATCAGCGGGGCCTCGGAGCGGGCCAGTATCTGGGTGTAGTCGGCGTCGAACTGGACCCAGCCGATGCGCCAGTGGGCGTCCCGCATGGCCCCGTTGTAGAACAGGATGGGGCGGGCCGGGTCCGCACTCAACATCGGGCCGGTGCTCAGGTGCCAGCCGTCCCAGCAGCCCGGACGGGCGGCGAAGGGCGGCGGCAGGATCGTCCACGGCCCGTCCACGGCGGGCGAGGAGGCGAGGCCGATCTTGGACGCCCCGCCGTCCGCATACTCGAAGAACAGCCGCCACGTCCCGTCCCGCGCCTGGGTGATCGTCACCTCTTTCGGGTTAGCGGCCTCGGGGGTGGAGGGCAGCCGGACGCCGCGCTTCTCCAGGTGGTCGCAGTCCGGGCCGCTCGCGAGCAGCAAAGTCCCCTGCCCCTGCTCCTGGTTCCAGCCCGAATAGTAGACGTGGTAGACGCCGTCGCAGATCGCCAGCGTCGGGTCCTCGCAGCCGTCCCGGTCCTCCGGCCCCGGACCGGGCGCGAGGGCGGGCTGGTCCCGCATCGTGAACCGCAGGCCGTCATCCGACGTCCCGTAGTAGATACGGGCGATCTTCAGCGCCGGGGCGTCGTCCCGGCGCGGCACCACCCGGACCAGCATCTCCCACCGGGCGTCGCCCCGCCAGACAAATGGACTGAGGGTGTACATCTCCGAGAGCGGCGGGCGGGCGTCCAGCGTCAGAGCCTCGGTCCGCTCCAGGGAAAATCCGGGGGCCGGGGTCACAGGCTCACCTCGGACGCGCCGATGATCCGGCGGCTGCCGCGCTCCTGCACGAACACGACCGCGCGCAGGCGGCCGCGCCGCCAGTTCGCGGACAGGTCCAGGGGCGCGCTCGCGTTGAACGCTCCGCCCTGCACCGTCCCCAGCGGCACGAGCCGCCGCACGACCGCGCTATGGGCCAGGTGCCGCCCCGCGTTCTCGCCGCCCCGGACAGACGAACTCAGGCCGTCCTCGGTGACTGCCAGCAGCACGTCGGCGGGGTCGCGGTGGGCCGACGGCGGCACGTGCGTCACACGCACCGAGACCGCGTCCGCGCCCGAGGCCGCCAGGGTGACATCCGCCTTCGGCTGCCCGGCGGCGCGGGCGATGGCGGTGCGGGCCTCGTCGTCGCTGCCGCCGACGAACTGCGCCCGGCCGTCCACGACCATCTGCGGCGTGTAGACGTTGTCCAGGCCGAACGCCCGCGAGTAGTCGCTCTGCCGGGCGCTGAACTTGGAGGCGGAGAAGGGGTCGGACCAGCCGCCGTGGTTCCAGTAGTCGACGTGCTCGCCCAGCGCGATGACGTCGGCCCCGCCGACCGTCTGGCTTTCGAGCCGCGACAGCGAGGCGTCGGCGGGCGGGCAGCTCGAACAGCCCTCCGAGGTGAACAGCTCGACGATCACGGGCGTCCGCGTGGCGGCGGATGCGGGCGCGGCGTGCGCGGGCGTGGTCAAGCTTCGCGCGGTCAGGGCACCTGCGGCCACGACGCCGACGGCCGCCAAAGTCAACAATGGGTATTTCATGGGTTGCTCCTGCCCCTGTCTACAAACCGGCGGGCGCTCCGGGTTCCATCGGCCGGCTAGGCGGCCGACGCCGGGTCCGGCCAGACGTAGACGGGGCCATCGCTGCCGCGCCGGGCGGCGGGCGATCCGAGGCCGTGACGCCGGATGTGTTCCTGGCCCCACCCGCACATCGCCTCCAAGACGGGCTTGAGCTTCTCGCCGTGCGGCGTCAGCGCGTAGTCCACGCGCGGCGGGACCTCGCCGTAGGTCGTCCGCGCAATGATCCCGTCCGCCTCCAACTCCCGAAGCTGTGCGATCAGCATTTTCTCCGAAATCTCCGGGAGCAGCCGCTTCAGCTCGCCGTAGCGCCGCGCCCGGTCCCCCAGCCGCCACAGGATCAGGATCTTCCACTTGCCGCCGACCGCCGCGATGGTCGCCTCCACGGGACACTCATAGAATTCTTTTTTCACTGTGATTCCCCACTCACTTTTTTGTCGGTACTTGCCATTCGTAGAGCACGCGTTCATAATACCTGTCATCACTTGGACTTGGAAAGGCGGGGCGGGAATGGGGACAATGCTGATGGAAACGATCACGATCATGGTGGCCGGGATGATGGCGGGGAACGAGCTATGCGTGAGTCTTGTCAACACCCGGCTGAGGCGGCTGGACGAGCGGACGCACTTCGACGCAACGCGGGCGCTGGCGGCTTTCCTCGGAACCGTCATGCCGTTCTGGTACGCCGCCACGTTCCTCTTGACGGGCCTCGTCGCGTTCCGTCTGCACGCGGCGGGCACTGCGGCGGGGCTGGCGGCGGGGGCCACGCTGCTCTTTCTGGCTTCCATCGTCTACACGGTCGCCGCTCTCGTGCCGATCAACAACCGCATCGCCGCCGGGGAGTGGGACACGCGCCCCGACGACTGGAAGCAGGCGCGTCAGAGATGGGACACGCGCCATGCCGCCCGCGCGGCCCTGCTGACCCTCGCCCTCGCCTGTCTGGTTTTGGCCTGCCTGAGCGGACGGGCGGCAGCGCAGCCCGGCTTCTAGCGCTGGGCCGTTTGTTCCGCCCGCAGGCCCTCGATCCTGGCCGTGACGACTCGATTCAGTAGGTGTTCCAGATTTTCTCGTCGATGGCGATGGGGAACTCCAAACCGTGCTGCCGGGCGAACCGCGCGGTCTGGGCGGGCGAGCGCTCGGAGCGTGTCTCCGGCGTGTGGATCGAGACGACCGAGACGGGGTCGGCCTGAGCGGGCGAAAGACCGGCAAAAGCGAGTCCGGCGGCAAGGGCAAGGCCGGCGGTGAGGGTGCGTGTGTTTTTCATACACGGTGCTACACCCCCCCCGCCCCGAAGTTCCACAAATACGCAAAGAGGCGGCCCCACATGGGGGCCGCCTCTTCGTGCCGCGTTGCCTGCCGTGGTGGGCCGGCTGGGTCTCGAACCCAGGACCCTCTCATTAAAAGTAAGATGCTCTACCGCTGAGCTACCGACCCATGATCCCCCCACAGCAGCATATTGTAGCCGATGGGGACGGGTAAAGTCAACCGCTCCGGGGGTAAACTAGGCGCAGACACAACGCCCATTCACGTTTAACGGAGGCAGAGAGATCACGCATGAACGAGTCGAACGACAAGCCGAATTTCGGGCTGACGGGCCTGGCGGTTATGGGGCAGAACCTGGCGCGGAACGTCGCACATAAGGGCTTTCCCATTGCCGTCCACAACCGCACGACGGAGAAGACGGACAAGTTCATCGAGCAGCACGGCGACGAGGGCCGGATCGTCGGCTCCAAGAGCGTCGAGGACTTCGCGAGCGCGCTCCAGACGCCCCGCGCCATCATGATCATGGTCAAGGCCGGGCAGCCCGTGGACGACGTCATCGCGGAACTCAAGCCGCTCCTGGCTCAGGGCGACCTGCTGATCGACGGCGGCAACTCGCTGTTCACGGACACCGAGCGGCGCGTCAAAGAATTGAACGACGAGGGCTTTTTGTTCATCGGCACCGGCGTGTCGGGCGGCGAGGAGGGCGCGCTGAACGGGCCGAGCATCATGCCCGGCGGCAGCCAATCCGCCTACGACATCGTCGCGCCCATCTTCACCAAGATCGCCGCCCAGGTGGATGACGGCGGCAAGACGACGCCCTGCTGCACGTTCATCGGCGAGGGCGGCGCGGGGCACTACGTCAAGATGGTCCATAACGGCATTGAGTACGCCGACATGCAGCTCATCGCCGAGGCGTATGACCTCTTGAAAAACGGCCTGGGCCTGACCAACGACGAACTCAAAGACGTCTTCACCCAGTGGAACGAGGGCGACTTGGATTCGTTCCTGATCGAGATCACCGCCCAGATCTTCGCCCGCCGCGACGACGGGGGCGGCGACGCCTACCTCGTGGACAAGGTGCTCGATAAGGCCGCCCAGAAGGGGACCGGCAAGTGGACCGCGCAGAACGCGCTCGACCTGGGCATCCCCGTGACGACCATCACCGAGGCCGTCTACGCCCGGACGCTGTCGGCCTTCAAGGACCAGCGCGTGGCCGCCTCCCAAGTCCTGTCCGGCCCGTCCGGCAAGGTCGAAGGCGACCGTCAGCAGTTCATCGACTCGGTGCGCGACGCCCTGTACGCCTCCAAAGTGGTCGCCTACGCCCAAGGCTTCGAGCAGATGCTGGCCGCCGCCAAGGAGTACGGCTGGACCCTGCACCCCGGCGAGATCGCGACCATCTGGCGCGGCGGCTGCATCATCCGCGCCCGCTTTTTGGACCGCATCAAAGAGGCCTACGACACGCAGCCCGACCTCGCCAATTTATTGCTGGCCCCTTACTTCAACGACGCCATCAAGAGCGCTTCGGACGGCTGGCGGCGCGTGGTCGGCGAGGCGGCCCGCCTCGGCGTCCCCATCCCCGCCTTCTCGTCGGCCCTGGCCTACTACGACGGCTACCGCCGCGCCGCCCTGCCCGCCAATCTGATCCAGGCCCAGCGGGATTTGTTCGGCGCGCACACCTACGAGCGCAACGACAAGCCCGGTGCGTTCCACTCGCAGTGGGTGGACGACAAGCAGGAGCCGAAGTCTCAAGAGCAGCACGGCGTCCAGACGACCGGCTGAGGCTGGTAGAGGAAGACGGAACCGCAGACATGGGAACGCGCATCAACGTTGTGATGGATCATGACGTCACGGATTGGCGGGACCAGTCTGCGGTCCTGGCCCGGCTGGGGGCGGCTCTACCGGCGGCCTTGGCCGTCCAAGATTATTGGAACGCGGTAAGTGCTTCTTCTCAGCCGAGGAGCGAAGACCAGTGGACCGCCGATACCATCATGCCTTACGAGGAACACCATCGGAGCTACACCGGACCGGGCAGCCTGTTCCTAAAAGTCGGGCCTCACGCGGCAAAGATTCGGACGGGCGGACGCTGGCGCGGCTTTCTCAGCATCCCGCCTCTCCATGACGTGCATCTGCGGGCCTTCCGCGCCATTGCGGGGGCTGAGGGTTCTTAATAAAGGGGCTGAAAATGGATGAAATCCCGGTTCAGAAGTTACACAGTAGATTCACTCGCGGTGAGGTGCTGACGGAGGAGGAGCGCTCGCAGCTAAACGCCTGGTATGAGCGACAGGATCGCGCAGAAGCCGCGATGCTCGCCGCGTCCGCGTCAAGCCCTCTCGCGACTCTAAACGATCTGCGCGGAGAGTTGGCGACCGCGCTCACACGGCTCAGGGAGGAGACGCAACGCATTCAAGCACAGACGGATGGGAACGAGGTGCTGCGCCGTGAGAACGCCGTGCTCTCGGAGAGGCTGGCGCGTTCAGGATCTCGGCAGGCCGCATGAGACTCCCTGCCGAGCGGCGTGAGATGGTCCGGCAGTGGGCGGAACGTGCCTGCGAATATTGCGGCGTTTCAGAAACGGACACCGGGGGCTTGCTGACGGTAGACCATTTCCATCCGCAAGCCGAGGGCGGCAGTGACGCTCCCGAGAACCTAATTTACTGCTGCCACTTCTGCAACGGCTTCAAATGAGATTACTGGCCGCAGTCGCCGAATGATCCGGCCTTGTGGAATCCGCGCCAGGACGTAGTGGGCACACATTTCGTGGAGTTGGCAGACGGAAGATTGTTCGCCACGACCGCCACAGGGACGTTCACCCTCGGCCACCTGCGTCTAAACCGGTCTGCCCTGGTTGCCTACCGCTTGCAGCGCAGGGAATACGGTGAGAATCACCGCTTAATAGTACGCTTGGAAGGTGTCATCGCGCTGCTGGAAAAGCTGGGCGAACAGAACGTAGCCTTATTGGGGGAGAACCGTACTTTGCTTCAGCGTCAGGGACACCTGCTGCGCCTGCTTTCAGACCGGCTGGCTGACGATGAAGATTGATTAACGGACGGCTGGGACAAAAACGAGGCGCAGCACGGCGTCCAGCCGACCGGCTGAAGAGTTGAGGGAGCGGAGGCACCACCATGAAAATCGTACAATTGGACATCCAGGGCTTCCGATCCCTCAGAAACGTCTCCTGGCGGCCCGGCGACCTGAACGTGGTCATCGGCCCGAACGGCAGCGGCAAGTCCAACCTGCTTCGGATGCTGGAATTGATTTCGGCGTCGGCACAGGCACATTTAAGCAGACTCATCCAGTCGGAAGGCGGGATTGGGGTGATCCTTTGGGACGGTCAAGTTGATCAGATACAATCCGTCTTGGATTACGCGCCTGTAGGGAACAGCACCTACCGTACTGGCTATCTGTTGAGGCTAGCACGGGTAGGAAAGAATGGTGCATATCGCGTTGAACGAGAAGACATTTCTACCGGCGATGTAGCATTCACCCGACGTCGAGAGGAAGCCTTTGTCACGCGCGCGGATGAGCCGAATGGAGTTTCAGTTAGTACCAGTGTCATAGAAGAAGAGGCGTTGCTGCCGCTACTTGCGACACCGATAGCAGGGTACAAGAGTCTGCAAACGTTTCAGGAACAACTTTCCGATTGGGCTGTCTACAATGCAGTCCGAGTTGACCGGGATGCAACTGTGCGCCTGACACCTGTCGCGAGATTGGAACAGCGGGTCTTTCCCGACGGCCAGAACCTGATCAACGTCCTGCATACGCTCTACACAGGTGACCGTAAGTTCAAGCAGGACGTCAACGACGCCATGCGAGCGGCTTTTGGCGACGACTTTGACGAACTAATTTTCCCGCCCGCCGCCGACCAGCGGATACAGATGCGGGTGCGCTGGAAGACGCTGAAACGGGAGCAGTCTACGGCGGACCTATCCGACGGGACGCTCCGCTTTCTGTTCCTCATCACGGTGCTGGCCTCGCCCAACCCGCCGCCGCTGGTCGCCATTGACGAACCCGAGACCGGCCTACACCCGTCCATGCTGCCCATCATCGCTGAGTTCGCCGTGGAGGCGTCCCAGCGTACTCAGGTCATCTTTACGACCCACTCCGACCAATTCCTAGACGCCTTCCGTGACACGCGCCCAACGACGACCGTGGCGAAGTGGGAAGACGGCGAGACGACGCTGACGACGCTCGACGACGCCGAACTGGCCTACTGGCTACAAGACTACACGCTGGGGAAACTGTTCCGGTCGGGCGAGTTGGAGAACATGGCGGCGTGAAGATCGTGCTCTTCGTGGAAGGCCATACGGAACACCAGGCAGTCGCGGCTTTTCTCAAGCGCTGGCTGGACGCGCGCCTGGACAAGCCCGTGGGCGTTGATCCAGTGCGCTTTGAGGGCTGGTCGGAACTGGTCGCGGGCTGTGCCGCCCGTGCGCGGAAGTATCTGAACGCTCCCAAAGGGGACGTCATCGCCGTGCTGGCGCTGCTGGACCTGTACGGGCCGACGTTCTACCCGGCCGACAAGGAGACAGCAACGGCCCGTTATGAATGGGCGAAGGCACACCTGGAAGCGCAGGTGAACCAGCCGAAGTTTTCCCAGCACTTCGCCGTGCATGAGACGGAAGCCTGGCTTCTGAGTGACCCGGAGATCTTCCCCACCGAAATCCGAAAGGCGCTGACGGACAAGTACCCACACCCGGAGCGGATCAACAACGAGGAGCCGCCGGCCAAGCTGCTGGACAGGCTTTATCAGACGCGGCTAAAACGGGGCTACCGGAAAACGGTGGACGGAAAGCTTTTGTTCGGAAAGTTGGACCCGGCGGCGGCTTACGCCAGATGCCCCAGCCTGAAGGCGCTGCTGGACGAGATGCTTCTGCGGGCGCAGCAAGCGGCATAAAAGCGGCATAAAGCGGCATAAAAGCGGCATAAACAGGAGGACACGGCATGGAACACGCTTACGGCCTGAACGTCCCGGCGGAGGCCCGGAAGAGCGGCAGGTTGACGCGGCTGTACGGCGGGGCAGCAGCCATCGAAGGACGGGAACCGGGAGTGGTTTGCGTCACGGCGTCAGCGCCCCAGCCATGGGGGGCGGGGGACGTGCCGATGACCGGGGCGGACACGATCTGACGCCCCTGGGGGCGAAGATAGGGACACACGTGAGCGGTAAACTTTTGGCGGCCCTGGGGCTGGCCTGGCTGGCGCTTTCCCCGCCGGGGGCGGCGCAGCCCCTTTCCTATACGACTTCCTGGATCGGCAACACGTTCGGCGGTACGCCCGGTCCGGGGCAGGCGCGCAGGCACGTCCCGCTGTCCATCGACGGGCTGTTCGTCCTGCCGGACGGGACCTGCTGCACGAACAGCGGTTGGGACGAGGACGGGGCGGAGGCCGGCTTCTTCAAGAACGGCGACATCGTGGGCAGCGCGGGCCACACGCACGGCTGGGGCTACGGCGGCGGCGCGGAAGTGGCGGCGAACCACCGGTATCTGTTCCTCGCCCAGACGGTCGGCAATGAAGGCGGGGGCCTGGTCGCCACCGACACCTGGCCCGCGAAGGGCTTGGTCTGGTCCGGCGTCTCCCGCCGGACGCGCGGCGGCGGCGCGGCCCCGTTTTCGGGCGGCAAGGGCGGCCACGGCGACACGCTGCGCGGGTGTTTTCTGCCGCTCGCGGAGACGCGCGAGGGGGCGGCGACGGCCCTGGGCGGGCTGGCCGCCGACGACGCGCATCTGTACCTCAGCGACGCGGCGGCGGGCGAGGTCGCCGTCTACGACCCCGAGACGATGACGCGGCGGCGCGGCTGGCCCCTGCCCCGCGCGGGGCGGATCGCCCTGGCCGCCGATGGCACCCTGTGGATCATCCAGCGGGGCGACGCGGGGCACAGGCCGCGCGTCGTCCACCGCACGGGCGGGGGCACGACGCTCGGGGAGGCGATCACCGATGTCGCCGCGCCTTCGGCCCTGGGCCTGGACAGCCGGGGGCGGCTTCTGGTGGCCGACGACGGCCCCAGCCAGCAGGTGCGCGTCTACGATGTGCGCGGCCACGTCCCGCGCCTCGCCGGCACACTCGGCGAGCCGGGCGGCATCTTCGCAGGTCCGGGCGCGCGGGCGGGGCGCGACGGGGCACTGCGCTTCAACGGCATCAGGGGCGTCGGCGGCGACGCCCAGGGGAACGTCTACGTCGCGTCCAGCGGCGGGGGGACCGTCCTGGAGAGCTACGCGCCGACGGGCAAGCGGAACTGGCGGCTGCTGGGCCTGGAGTTCGTGGACACGCCCGACGCCGACCCGGCCTCGGACGGGCGGGACGTGTACACGCGCGAAGAGCACTTCGCGATGGACTACGCCCGCGCGAAGCCCGGCGGCGAGTGGACCTACCGAGGCTCGACGCTGGACCGCTTCCGCTACCCGGACGACCCGCGCCTGCACACATCGCCGGCCTCGGCCTTCGTGCGCCGGGTCGCGGGCAGGCTGTTCCTCTTCACGACCGACATGTACGCCGACACGCTCACGGTCTCGCGCTTCGACCGCGCGGCGCGCGGCGAGGTCGCCATCCCGACGGTCTGCTTTGCCAAGCACCATGAAAAAAGCGCGGGGAACGGGGACTGGCCGCCGTCCCAGCCGGACGCGGGCGAATGGATCTGGCGGGACGCGAACGGCGACGGGGCCATGCAGGCGGGCGAATACCTCAGCCGCCCTGGGGACGCGCCGCCGTCGTGGGGCTGGAGCGTGGACAGCCGGGGCGGCGTGTGGCAGGCGACGGAGCGGGCCGGGCTGCGCTACTTCCCCTGCGGCGGGCTGGACGCGCACGGCGGCCCGCGCTACTCCTATGCCGCCATGCGGTCGTTCCCCATGCCCCCGGACTTCACCGAACTCTGCCGCGCGGAGTACGTCCCGGAAACAGACACGCTGTTTTTGGCGGGGTACACCCGCGACCACCCGCACCTCGGCGGCGAGTGGGGCGCGGTCGGGTCGCAGGTGCTGCGCTATGACGGCTGGAACAAAGGCGTCCGGCAGCCCGCAGTGCGAATCATGCTGCCCTATGACGGCAAGCAGGACGCGCAGCTTTTTATCAAGGCGATGTGTATCGCAGGCGACTACCTGTTTGCGGCGGAAAGCCGCAGCCCGGAGCGCGTGTTCGTCTACGACGTCCGCACCGGCCTGTTCGTCGGGACGATGCAGCCGGGCGCGTCAGTGGGCAAAAGCAGCGGGTGGATCGACACGCCTTACGGGGTACGTGCCGTCCGGCGTACGGACGGCGAGTATGAAGTCTTCGTCGAAGAAGACCTGGATGCCAAGGTCATTTTATACCGCTGGAAGCCGCCGGGGGGCAGGAAGCGCGCGGGTTAATGGTGAACACCTCCGGGTATGAGTAGCGGGAACGGGGCCGCTGGGTAACGCACCCGAAGGAGTCAAGGCATGGAGATCGCAATGGTCGGGCTGGGCCGGATGGGCATGAACATGCTCGAGCGGCTGGCGAAGGACGGGCACAAGGTCTACGGCTTCGACACGTCGCCGGACAAAGTCCCCGAAGTGCAGAAGCGCGGCGGGGAGGGCGTCACCGACCTGAAGCAGGCCATCCAGGGCCAGGGACAGACGCCCAAGGTCGCCTGGATCATGGTACCGCAGGGCAAGCCCGTGGACGAGACCATCGAGAAGCTGAAGGCCGTGATGTCGCCGGGAGACATCATCATCGACGGCGGCAACTCCTACTTCAAGGACACGGTGAAGCGCGGCAAGGACTTGGAGGAGGCGGGCATCCACTACATCGACTGCGGCACCAGCGGCGGCGTGTGGGGGCTGACCGAGGGCTACTGCCTGATGTACGGCGGCAACCCGGACGCGGCCAAGACCTGCGAGCCGATCTTCAAGACGCTGGCCCCCGACGACGGCTACGTCTACACGGGCGCGTCCGGCTCAGGGCACTACGTCAAGATGGTACACAACGGCATCGAGTACGGCATGCTCCAGTCGTATGGCGAGGGTTTCGACATCCTCCACGCCAGTGAGTACAAGCTGGACCTGACCGAGATCGCGTCGGCCTGGCGCTTCGGCAGCGTGGTCCGGTCTTGGCTGCTGGACCTGCTGGTCCAGGCGTTCAAGAGCGACGAGAACCTGCAAAAGATTCGCGGCTACGTCGAGGACTCGGGCGAGGGCCGCTGGACGATCCAGGAGGCCATCGATCACAACGTCCCCGCGCCGGTCATCACGGCGTCTCTGTACGAGCGATTCCACTCGCGCCAGCCGGAGAACTTCGCGGCCAAGGTCATCGCCTCGCTGCGGAACGAGTTCGGCGGGCACGCGGTTAAATCCATCGGCGGCGAGGAAGGCACGGTCCACGACGCGACCGGGTCCGGCGGCGGCGGCACCTACAGCGGGACATCCGAGAGCACGGCGGACCAGATCCAGCCGGGCGCATCGGCCAGCGAGGCGGCGGAAACCATCGCGGCGACGGACCGCGCCTCGGACACGACAAAGGCATAGCTTGGAAAAACTCTGGGCCAACCTGCACGGCGGCAGTACGCACTTCCCCATCGCGCTGATGATCGCCTCGTTCCTGTTCGATGCGGGCGCTTACGTCCTGCGCGAGCCGCTCAAGCGTGATCTGCACGTGGCCGGGTTTTATGCGCTGCTGCTCGGGGCGGCGGCTACGCTGGTCGCCGTGCTGTCCGGCCTGGTCATCTCGGCCTGGCAGTTCTTCGGGAAGGGGACGCTCGCCACGCACCACGACTTCGTCTGGCCCGCCTTCGGCCTGATGATCGGCCTGGCCGTCTGGCGGCTGGTCGTGCGCGAGGGGGCGTCCCGGCCCGCGTTCGGCGTGTATCTGGTCGCCGCCGCAGCGACGGCGGGCCTGATGGCCGCGGCGGGGTACTGGGGCGGGGAGCTGATCGGGAGTTAAAAGAGCAAATACGAGAATGGCAAAAGAACTCAAGGGACTTGTGGCGGGGCTTGCGGCGGGGCTGGGCGTCGTGGGCATGGCCTACGGCGTTTCCGCTGTTGCCTCGCACGGGCAATCGGCGGAAACAAAGCGAGTCGAGGCGCAGCAGGCCGCGCCCGAGGGCGGCAAGCCGGCGGCGAGCGGCACGACGGCGAGTTCGCAGCTCGTGGCGACGGGCCGGACGCTCTACGTGGCGTCGTGCGCGGGCTGCCACGGAAAGGATGCGCAGGGCCAGATCGGGCCGACGCTGCACAGGTTGGGCGACCCCGACGCCAAGATCGCCCGGAACATCAAGAACGGTTTCCCGCCCCGGATGCCCGGCTTCGCGGGCAAGTACGACGACGCGCAGATCAAGGCCCTCGTGGCCTACATCCAATCCCTGGGGTAGGAAATCGTTAGGATAGGCCAACGGAGCACGCACCATGACAATGACAACCGAAACTGATCCGACCGAGAGCGTGACAACGAAGGACCCCGAGGAGCAGGCATCGGCCACGGACGACGCGCGGCTGATCGAGAAGCCCGTCCCGCCCTGCTGCATCGTCATCTTCGGCGCGACCGGGGACCTGACCCACCGCAAGCTGATCCCGGCCTTGTTCTCGCTGGAGACGCAGGGGATACTGCCGGACCACATGAAGATCGTCGGCTTCGCCCGGCGTGAGTTCTCCGATCACTCGTTCCGTGACGAGCTTTCGCAGTCGCTGCAAGAGTACGCCCCCGACCTGTTCAAGGACAATCAAGACGCCTGGAATAAGTTCGCCCGGCGCGTCGTATTCCACCGCTCGGACTTCGACAACGCGCAGGGCTTTACGTGGCTCAAGGAGCGGCTGGACAAGTTCGACCAGTCCGAGGGCACGGCGGGCAACCGGCTGTTCTACCTGGCGACGCCGCCCACCACCTACACGACCGTGATCCAGCAGCTCGGCAAGGCGGGCTTGGTCAAGGGCGGAGACGAGAGAGACAGCGCCGGCTTCACGCGCATCATCATCGAGAAGCCGTTCGGCTCCGATCTTGAGAGCGCGCGCGCCCTGAACGCCGAGCTGAAGCAGGTCTTCGATGAAGATCAAATCTATCGCATTGACCACTATCTGGGCAAGGAGACGGTCCAGAACATCTTCGTTTTTCGGTTCGCCAACCTGCTGTTCGAGCCGCTGTGGAACGGGCGGTACGTGGACAACGTTCAGGTGACGGTGGCAGAGACCGTGGGCGTCGAGCAGCGCGCGGGCTACTTCGACCACGCGGGCGAGCTGCGCGACATGGTGCAGTCCCACGCCCTGCAAATGCTGGCCCTGGTCGCGATGGAGCCGCCCAACACGCTGAGCGCCAGCGACATCCGCGACGAGAAGGCCAAGGCCCTGCGCGCCATCAGGCCCGTCCTGGACGGCGACTGCGACACGTGCGTCGTGCGCGGCCAGTACGGCGCGGGGAAGCTGGGCGACAAGGACGTGCCGGCCTACCACGACGAGCCGAACGTGCCCCACGACTCGGCCACGGATTCGTTCGTCGCGCTGAAGCTCGAAATCCAGAACTGGCGCTGGGCCGGCGTCCCGTTCTACGTCCGGGCCGGCAAGCGCATGCCCGAGCGCGTCACCGAGGTCAACATCACCTTCAAGGATGTCCCGAACGTCCTGCTGGCCCACGAGACTGAAGACACAGCCGAGCCGAACGTGATCACGATCCGGGTCCAACCGAACGAGGGCATCTCGATGCGCCTGGGGGCCAAGCCGCCGGGCCAGAAGACCGTCGTGCGGCCCGTGGACATGAACTTCACCTACGGCACGTCGTTCGGCCAGCGCATCCACGACGCCTACGAGCGGCTGATCATGGACGCGCTGATCGGGGACGCCTCGCTGTTCACCCGCGACGACGAGGTGGAGGCCGAGTGGGGCCTGATCACGCCGATCTTGGAGCACTGGGCCAAGACACCGCCCACCGACCTGCCCAACTACGCGGCGGGATCGTGGGGACCCGAGGCCGCCGACAAGATGCTGACCGACGCGGGCCGCAAGTGGTGGAACCGGTAACCCACCTCCCCCGTTGCGCTCATTCTTCGCTGCGCGGGTACTCCTCCCGAGACGGGGGGAGAAAGAGTTCAGGCCACGTGCCTCCTCCCCCTCCCGCTTCGGGACCCTCCGGGGCGCCAGTGCTTGGGGTGGCGAGGAACGAGCCGGGGTGGGTTCCAAGCTGGGCTTATTGACAAGGAGAGACCGTATGCCGACAGTGACAATCGAGGGCAAGAACCCGTTCGACGTGGGGGCGGGCAAAAAGCTCGTGCTGGGGATCGAAGACTCGGGCGTGGACATCCTGCACCGCTGCGGCGGCGTCGCCCGTTGCACCACCTGCAAGGTCCACTTTCTGGAAGGCGAGCCGGCCGAGATGAACGCCGAGGAGCGGGCCAAGCTGGAAGAGCGCGGCCTGTTCGGCGAGTTCCGCCTGTCCTGCCAGGTCCGCGTCGAAGGCGCGATGACCATCGCCATGCCCGACACGGCTACGGGCACTGGGCTGACAGCGGGCGACCGGCCCGAGGATTAGAACACAGGGGCCAGGGCTTCTTTTCCGAAGTCCTTTGAGGGGCAGGCAGCCATGCCTGCCCCCTGTCTTTGTTGGAGGCGGGAAGCATGTCCGAGAAGCGCATCGGTTTTCTGTATGACCCCGCCGTACTCGACCACAAGCCGCCGCCGGGGCACCCGGAGCGGCCCGAGCGGGTGAGCGAGACGCTGGCCCTGCTGGAACGGGAGGGGATGCTCGCCCGGATGGAGCGTCCGCCCCATGCCCCCGCCACGCGGGCGCAGATCGAGCGCGTCCACACATCGGCCTACTTGGATAAAGTACAGCGGGTCGTGGCCGGGGGCGGGGGCTACCTAGATGCGGGGGACACGGTGGCCTCGGCGGGGTCGTGGCGGGCGGCGACGGCGGCGGCGGGCGCGTCCATCGGGGCCGTGGACGCCGTCCTGACCGGCGGCCTGGACGCGAGTTTCGCGCTCGTCCGCCCGCCGGGGCACCACGCGCCGCCGGATCGGGCGATGGGGTTCTGCATCGTAAACAACGCCGCCATCGCCGCCGCCCACGCGGTCGCCGCACACGGCCTGTCACGGGTGCTCCTGGTAGACTTCGATGTCCACCACGGCAATGGGACCCAGGACTGCTTTTACCAATCGCCCGAAGTCCTGTACTTCTCGACGCACCAGTCGCCCGCGTACCCGTTCACCGGGGCTGTGGAAGAGACAGGGGAAGGGGCGGGGCTTGGCTTCACGGTGAACGTGCCCCTGCCTGCCGACGTGGGCGAGGCCGGCTTCTTGCAGGCGTTCGACCAGGTCCTGCGCCCGCTGGCGGACCGCTTCCAGCCTCAACTGGTGCTGGCCTCGGCAGGCTACGACGCCCACTGGCGCAACGCGGCCTATGTCGCCGGCATCCGGGAGCGGCTGACCGTGCGCGGCCTGGCGGCACTGGCGACTCACCTGCGGGAGATCGCCGACGCCCACTGTCCGGGCAAGCTGGTCGGCATCCTGGAAGGCGGCTACGACCTGGAGGCACTGGGCTGGGACGTACTGGGGACGCTGCGCGCCTGGCAGGGGGAAAGCGCCGAGGACCCGCTCGGCCCGCCGCCGGGGGACGCGCGTGAGCCGGACATCACAGCGCTGCTGGCGCGCGTCCGGCAGACACACGGGTTAGGGGCGCGCGGGCGATGAGCGTCTTCGCCTTCTTCCCCGCCGCCGTACCGAACAGGACGAGGGCGTGGGGGACGGGGCGGGAGGGCAGACCCGGAGAGGTGTGCCCGGTCACGAGGATGTCGCGCCCGTAGACCAAAGAGGTGCTGAAGCCCGAATCGAGCAGGACGGCCTCGCGCATGCCCGCCGACTGAAGGGCGCGGGCGAGTTCATCAGACTGCGCGACGTAGGTGGTCGCGCCCAGGCAGGGCCGGCCGTCGGGCATCAGGCAGAAGAACGCCCGCCGCCGGGGGTCTTCGGCGTCGCGGATGTGGAAGGCGTCGATGTGCGCGCGGTCGGCGGCGATGCCGTTGTGGACGAGCCAGACGCCCCCCAGAAACGCATCGGTCAGGCCGGGCAGGTAGGCCCCCATCGCGGGCCGCGTGTTCATCGCCAGCGGCTTGTAGGGCAGGATGCGCGTCCGCGTCGGGGCGAGCAGGACCAGGGGCCGCCCCGCCAGGGCCAGGGTGTTCACGGTCTCGGACGGCTGGAACTCCGGCCCGTGCAGCCCGCCGTACAGCGCGGGGCCGATCAGGACGCTGTCCGTGCCGCGCAGCCGGGCGTCCGAAAAGAACGTCCCGTTCAGACCCGCCTGTGCCCCCGCCGCCCGGACCATGTCCTCCACCCCCGCCCGCTCTGCGGGCCGCCGCGTTCCCACGATCCCTCCCTGGATGAGTATGAACGGGACCCCGCACTGTCGCCCATGGATGACCAGCAAAGGTGCGTTCGGATTGGGCAGATCCGCCCCGAACTGCGGCACGGGGGGCGACTGTGCCACGCGCCGGATCGCGGCTCGGTGCGCGCGCGGGCATGACCCGAGAAGCGCCACCATAAAAGCGGCGGACAGGGCCGCCACGCCGAATCGGTAAACGGAAATGGCGCGGAGGGGAAGGGGTAAGGAGAGGAAACGGCGGGCGCACACGAGCTGGCTGGTTTTGGCCGTCACAGGGCCATTATAACACGAGATGCCCCCCATGTCAAGGTCGTACGCTTTCATACTTTAGATTTACAAAAACTTAGAATGTGAGTCCTTTGATCTCCACGCCCAGCCCCAGGCTGCGTGTGCGGAAGTTGTAGGAGAAGACCGGGGTGAACCCGGACAGGGCGGGCGCGAGCGCGACCTGGTAGTCGATCACGTTGCTCCGGGTCAGGTCGTAGCGGATGCGGCCCGCCGCGATCAGGTGCCGGTTCCCGAGCTGCAACCGCACATCCATCTCACGGTCGGTGTCCAGGACGTCGAAGTTGAACGGCGAGTCGCCGCCCGTGCTGCTGCCGAGGAACTGGACGCCCAGGGCGGTCAGGTCCGAGAAGTAGTGGTTGACGGCGACGCCGAACTGGCTATAGTGGTAGGAGGACTTCCTGCCGCTGTAACGGCTCATCGAGAGCGCGATCTGGGGCTGGATCACCGTGTTACTCGCGACCAGCACGGGGAACGCGCTGAGGCCGACCCGCGTCTGAGTCCGCCGCGCGCGGATGCTGTAGGGATCCGACGAGAGCTGCTCGCGGTAGTCACCGACGGTCTCCTGCGCCTCGGCGTAGAAGACCAAATGCCGCAGCGCGGCCCGGAACGCCCCGGCATCCCCATAGGCGGGCGAGGACGGTGGGCGGGAGAGGGGAATCTGGCCGTGCAGGGTAACTTCGGGCAGACGGCTGACATATAGGTCGTCGCGGCGCCGGCCCTGGGCGGAGACGTGAACGGACAGCTCTTCGGCCAGGTCCAGCCCGCCGCGCGAGGGGACGTCGAACAGGTGGATCGGGTTCGGCTCCGGCAGGAAGTCATGAAAAAGCAGCGGGTCGCCGGGGGGCAGCGGGCCGCGCGGGGCGGTGGCGAACTCGCGGATGCGCTCCAGCAGGGTGAGGGGGACGCGCGGCACGACCGGCACGGCGGGGGGGCGCGGCGCGTACAGCGTCTGCCGGCTGGTCAGGCCGGCCTCGACCGACTGGCGCGTGGGCAGCAGCAGGCGGTACTGCGCGGGCAGCGGGCCGAGCCGCAGGCCACTCCCGAAGGCGACATAGGTGCCGTACCGGGCCGACACGCCGAAGACGGGGATCATGACGTGCCGCCGCGCCGCGCCGCCGCCGCCGCCTGTGTGGAAGGTGAACCGGGGCACGGTTAGCAGGCGCGTCCCGAACAGGTACAGGGTCGCGTTCCGCAACGTCCCGCGGTGCGAAGCGCGGTCCAGCGTGATGGACTGGGAGTGGACGTGGAAGTCGGGTTTGACGTCCGGCGGCACGGTCGTGAGGTCGCCGTCCTGCGCCTCGATCCGGTCCGGCGTCGCCGTCAGGAGCGGGCTGCGGATGGTGAAGACCGACTGGTTCAGGACGGCGTCGGTGGCGGATGCGCCCCCGCCCTTTTTCCCCTTGGGTCCCCCGGCGAACGTCACCTCGCCCGCGCGCAGCGTGGTGTCGGTCTCGTGGAGGCGGACGCTGCCGCTCAGGCGGTACATCTGGGCCTTCAGGTCTGCGTCGGCCCGGTCGGCCTCAAAGGTGAGTTCGCCGCCGTAGCTCGCACGCACGTGCTCGATCTGCGGGCGGTCCAGCGGGCTGAAGATCATTCGGCCGTCGAGGACGACTTGGGGCAGGCTCGGAGGGGAGGCGGGGGGTGACGTGGCGGGGTGGACAAGAGGCGTCTGCGCGCCGGCGGGGAGGGCGAGAAAGAGCAAGGCCCCCACCCCGGCGAGAGCCTGAAGCCTTTTGTTACTTCCAGTCGTCGGCATCGAACCCCGCTTTGACCGCCGTTTTGCCGAAGCCGCCCATGCTGTCACGGAAAGCCTGATCGTCGTAGGTGCGGGACTGGACCACGACGGGCATGGGGACGGCGTGGCCCATCAACAGCGCCTGCTGCTTGCTGTCGAGCGACGCCAACACGCCGCGCAGAGACTGCGCCCCCGAGATGCCGGTCAGGACGGCCTCGATGTCTTTCTCGTCGTTCAGGAGGCAGGTGATGCGCGTCCCGAGCTGTGAGAGGACTTCGGAGTCGATACCCGAGGGCCGCTGGTCCACGACCAGCAGCGTCACGTTGTACTTGCGAAGCTCGCGCGCGATGATGCCGAACGTCGTCTGGTGCGCGAGGTGCGGGGACAAAAACTTGTGCGCTTCCTCGATGGTGATGACCAGGGGCGTGGGCTTCTTGCCCTTGTCGCCCATCGCGTTCTCGGTCAGCTTGACGTACTCGGCGTGGATCTGCCGGGTGAGGATGTTGGCGACCAGCATGTACTGCAATGTCTTGCGGTAGTTGCCGAACTCCAACACGACGTTGACGTCTTTGAGCAGGCAGGCCATGATCTGCCGCACGGCGTCGTCGGCCTCGCCCGCGTCCTCGACCAGAAAGCCCCTGCACTCCTCGGCCATGCGACCCAATTTGCGCCTCAATGCGCCCAGGGATAGGGCGTTCGCGCCGCTCCGCTCGGCGAACTCTTTGATGCCGTCGCCGTCCATCTTCAAGAGCGTCGCGAGCCACTTCTTGCCGAAGTGCTGCTCCAACAGGTAGGTCGTCTCTGCGGCGCTCTGGTTGAGATTAAGCTCGCCCTGAAGCAGAAGGATGTCGTCCACGCTGATCTGGCTGTAGGGTATCCGCACCTCGTTCTCGATGGGCACCTGACGCCGGCGCGACGACTCGCGGTCCATCGTGAAGACGCTGACGCGGCTGTCGAAGTATTTTTTGAGGCCGTGGACGCCCTCGCGGGTGGGGTCCTCGGTCGTCCCCTTCCAGCCGTACTCGCCGTGCATATCAAAGACCAGGTTGACAGCCTTCTTGTGCTTGATGGTCCCGCACAGGCAGATGCGGGTCAGGAACGTCTTGCCCGTGCCGGACTTGCCGAAGATGCCGTTGGAGCGCTCGACGAACTTTTCCAGGTCTAAGCACACGGGAATGTCGCCCATGTCCAGCGGCGTCCCAATAAAAAAGCCCTTGCCGCCCTCGGACTCGCTCCCAAAAATGTCGGCGATGTCGTCCTCGGTCGCCTCGCCGACGTGGCTGAAGTGGGTCGGCACGGTCTTGACCGGCTCGAACTCCGCCCCGACGGTCTTGGTTCGCATGAGCAGGGGGCGAAGGGTGATTGTGCCGAAGGTGGTGGTCCCGGCCAGCGCCTGCCGCAGAAAGGCATCGGCGGGCGAGTCGGAGGCGGGGGGGTCGGCGAGGACGCCGGGCGAGACGCAGTCGAGCGTCACGTCAGTGATCATGGCGAAGAACTCGTGCCGCGTGCCGTCCACGACCACGAATTTACCGGCCCGGATGTCCTCGACGGACTGCACCCCGGCAAGCTTCATCTGGATGCCGGCCTGGAGCGAGCCTCTGACGATGGTTCCCATCGCCAGCCGCTCGCGCGGCGGCGTCAGCAGCGGCGGCAGGGCGTAGTGCAAGCCCCCGCCGCTTCCAATGCCGCTATGGCCGTTCCCGTTGTGCCCGTTCCCAGCAGTGCCGTTGCTCCCGGCCATATTTCGCCCCCCGCCCCCCAAAATCGTCAAGATATAGCGCTATTATACAACATAACAGCCTCAAAAGCCCATTCGGGGTTACAGCAACATTTCTTAACGCAAACTTAATCTTTGCTTAATCAAACCTTAACAAAAACACTTGACTTCTCCCCCCCCCCCCCGCCATATAATAGGAAACAGTCAGAACAGACTGACGACTGCCGGCTTGACCCAAGCAATCGTACTAAGAAGGAGAAATCATGTCACTGTTTATGAACAAAGCGACGCGAACCACGGCAGCAACCGTGATGTCGGCGCTGGCTCTCGCGGGAGCGGCGTTCGCTGCTTTTCAAAGTGGGAACGATGTCGGAGCATACTGTGTGAGTACCGCTCAACAGGGGGAAACTAGGTCCACATTTAATCAGTGCTGCAACGGCGGATGCGGCGGCCTGCACCCTGTGGACACAGGTTCCGCCGGCTGGACTGATTGCATGTATAAGTGTGAAGCTTACTTTGTTTCGTCATGAGCTTCCGACTGCGAACCAACCCAGATCGGCAGATGCGGGCACAAAAAAGCTTTTTTGTGCCCGCATCTGCCCGGCGAATTGGAGTGAAGTGATTAAACAGCATAAAAACGGCCTATTGCCATGGCTCCTGGCGTTAAATGTAGCAGCGCTAGTATTTTTCGGTGGCAGGTACTTGTACTCAGCCATGAAGGCAAGACAGGAACAGCAGAAACAGGTAGTTGCCGAGGCAAACCTATCCGTGAGAATGGGAAGCCTGAACATTGCAGATGCTACCAGGTTGGCAGAACTTTCTAATGACATAGAGCATGGGGCGAAAATGTCTGATACCGACTTGGACTGGTGCCTGGACAAACTTAAAGGTCAAAAACCATCATTTAGGTCAGCATTATCGCGACGTGAAGATGTTGACATAGCTCTTAGCGAGGCAGTTAAGGTAATGGAGCCGCCACAAAAAGAGAAGCTGTTCCAAGCGTTGATCGTACAATTGGCAGGAGATAATCCGAGCGAAGAAATTGGTATTGATGTAAGGTTACCTGCTCACATACTCGGGAAACTCGGTGACAAGCGGGCAATCCCAATACTTGAGGCTCATCTTAACGATCCCCGCTTTCGTGTGCATCAGACCGTGCAGAAGGCAATCGACAGACTGGAAGGCAAAGTTGTAAAATGAGACGAGCTGCCAGTCAAGGCTTTACTCTGATCGAGTTGCTGATGGTCATCTCGCTGATAGCGATCCTGGCCGCAATCCTGTTCCCCGTATTCGCCCAAGTGAGGGAAAGCGCCCGGAGAACGGCTTGCGCCTCCAATCTGCACCAGATTGGCGTGGCTGTTGCGCTCTACTCACAAGACAGTGACGGGAGGTATCCGATTGGGGTCGATTCATCGGATCATGGCTCATATCTGTGGGAACCCACTCCTGACCAACAAGCGATGCTACCGACGACCCCGCTGCTGCGCGACATCCTGAACCCTTACCTAAAAAGCCACGACGTTTGGCACTGCCCATCTGATTATGGAAACCAAAGTCTCACTCTGTATGATGCGACCGGCGGTGACTTCGACGTGGACCTCAACCCGACAGCCTACGAGCGTTTAGGAACCTCCTACGTTTACCGCTTGCAACTGGGTATGGAAGGGGTTGATTTTCCTGGAGACTGCACAATAGGCGATCCGCCCAATGTTGAACCTTTAGGACCGGCATCTTCGGCCGTGCTAGCTGATGCTTCACCAACTTGGCATGGCGAGGCATCATCATTAGACACGCACAGAATCAACATTCTCTATGCCGACGGTCACGTACACGTCGGCAACGGCAACGACTTCCTACGCGCTTGGCTCTGCGATCCGCAATAGTTTGGTAAGGGTGCAAATCGTGCAGAAAGAAGATCTCTACTTTCCCATAAGCATATTATTTGCCATTGCTGCGGGGGGTGCTGTTTTCTCCACGTTACACCATCCGCAGACATCTGCCAAATCTGGTGTCGTCGAGGCACTTCCCGATGGCTCAACCCGCGCTCAGGTTATTGGGAAGACACATCAGGCGGACGCGCAGGCGCATCGTCCATACGTCATCGTTGAGTTCGGCGACTACCAGTGCCCGCCCTGCCGCGCCGAATATGGCTCCATTAAAAGCCTGGTCGCGGCAAGGCAGCCTCAAGTCGGCCTTGTCTTTCGGCACTACCCCCTGTTGGAGATACACCCCGCAGCGTTCCCCGCAGCTCTTTACGCGGAAGCCGCGCGTGAACAGGGCAAGTTTGGGCAGATGCATGACCTCCTCTACAGCGATGCGGCGGGGGTTGACTCGAAAGCGCTGGAGGGGTATGCGAACCGCCTCCATCTGAACATGACTTCTCTGCACAAGTCTATTCAAACAACGGCAAAGGCGCGTGTACGAGCCGACATGAGCGACGCCCTGGCGCTGAAAGTCTCTGGAACGCCGACGCTGATTCTGTGCGAGCCAAGCGGCAAGGTACGCCTCGTTCAGTTCCAAGAACTGGACCAAGCTCTGCCGCGATAGACTTCATCTAGCAGACTACACTTCGCGCTTTACAAAAGGCTCCATGCGTCACCTGATAGCCTCAGCCCAACGTGCCATTGCCGTTGCAAGCGCTATGCCTCTGGCGAACGCTCTCGCAAAGGGCACGGGCATCGCCGCCTCTGTCATTATTGCCACGCGCAACAAAGCGTCGTACCTAGACCTGACGCTGGCCTCTTTGGAGCGACAACTCTTTCCGGCAGAGATGTGGGAAGTGGTCGTGGCGGATGATGCGTCACAGGACGACACAACGACAATTTTGGGGAAGTACGTAGAGCGCGGGAGACTACGCCTGGCTTCTCAGCGACTTCTATCGTCGCACGGCGTAGCGCAGTCCCGGCGTCAGGCTGTGGAAGCGGCGAAAGGAAATATTCTCATCTTTTTGGGAGAGGACTGTTTGACCACGCCTGACTTCCTGCTCCATCATCTCAGGCACCATCTCGATAGCAACAACGTCGTCCTAGGAGACTGCTCCCGTCTGGTACACACACATTTGTTTGCTCCCGCGGAGGTCTTGCTGAACGGTGTATCGGCGCGGCAGGTATTCGAGGCTAATGATCTAAACGATTTGCAAGCGCTCCGTCCTTTCATCTTCCACTCAGGGTACGACAGTCGCCAGGACGTGTTGCGTCCCCTTGCTTGGGTTTGCTCGGACGCCGCAAACGCTTCCGTTAAGCGGGAGACTGCTCTTTCCGATAAGGCCCAGACAGAACAGACAGTTTGCTTTGAGCCGCGAGCCTACACGATCCGGCAGTTACGCCCCAGAACCCCCGCTCCCTTGCTCTAGTTTTTCGACGTCTATGCCCAGCTACCATGTCTATGATCTGTTTGTGGAAAGCGATCTGGAACTGCCAGCCAACCCTTTGACGGAAGATGCGTTCCGGCCCGGCAAGAAGTTGTGCGTTTCTCACCAGCCAGTGCCATCGAGCGGGTTCGATCAGGCCCACTGGATCAGCAGCCGCTACGGCGGCCTCATCCGCTGCTATGACGTCGGCGATGGCATCCTTGTATGCGTGGGCGGCGGCACCGGAAACCTGTTCCGATTCTGGGTTAGTGGAAAAGGTGAGAAGATTATCCTTGACACTCTTTGTCCAGAAGCCGCCGCGATGATCCCGAACCTTGGCCTCTCCCTCTGTAAGCTGCTTCAGGGATATGTCACCTTGCATGGATCTTTCGCGGAAGTGTGTGGCAAGATGGTTGGCCTCCTGGCGCATTCACAGGCGGGCAAATCCACGCTCCTTTGGACGCTTCTAGAGCGTGGAGCGAGGTTCGCGAGCGATGACGTCATCCCGATCTACTTAGACAAGGGCAGAGTCATGGCAACGCCTTCCGTTTCTCTACACGCGAAGCTTTCGGGAGAAACGTTGAACCGTCGGGACATGGAAACAACCGCACTTCGACCAGTTCTACCGGGTGCCGACCAGTTCTGGCTGCCTTTCGGGCCGGATGCCCGCGAAGTAGAGCCGCACTCGCTGGAGGCGCTTTTTCTGTTGCAACCGGCGGGACGGTCAGAAACGGATAATGTGCAGGTTCAGCGTGTTTCCGGCGGTGCTGTGATCTCCTTGCTCATGGACAATACCCACGGCTTATGGGCGGCCTTCCCGATGCTGGACGGCAAGCAGATGTTTGCCATTCTCGCGGCACTGGTGGAGTCGGTCCCAATCTACACGCTTCGGTACGCGCGCAGCTATGAGGTTCTGCCTGAGTTAGCCGATACGATCCAAAGTCACATAGCTGGCGGCATACCCGTCCTTGCGAACACGTCCGGTGTGCATTCGCGGGCGACCAGGTTGTAGTCCTCCACCGCCTGCGTCAGCCCCTCCCGCCGCCAACCGGCCTCGGCGGACGAAAGACGGCGGCCCGCCGTCTCAGCCGAATGCAGACGCGCCCGGCACCGGGCGACCTCCTTGGCCTGCTGCCGGAGGCACACGGTCATGCTCTTGTCCATTCGGACGTCGGGCTTGAGCAGGTACACCGTAGAAGCAGCATCCGATATGGGACGGACGGCGGCCGGCCCCGAGTGCCACAGGCCCAGCAGAAGCGCCCCCAGCCCCAGCGCGGGGACGCCGAACGTCGAGAACAGGGAAGACCCCTTGATTTGCATTGCTCCGATCCCCTTCTTCGGCCGCATCTGTCTTGCGATTCTGGCAAATATGCCCGGATACGCCGGGGGCATTTCGTCCATTGTCGGCAATCGCGTGGCTCTTCCGTAGCGTTATTTGTGAATACACCCAGCCGCACGGCAGCGCTTGTCAATGGCAGCGCTTGTCAGCGGCGGCTGGGTACGTTCCTAATGCTGCGCGTGGGTGCGCTCGGCTTCCTCGTTGCGGCGCAGGGCGCCGGCGCTCAGGGGGGCCATCGAGCACAGGTAGGCCCGCTCCCAGTCCGCCTGCGGGCCGGCGTTGGCGTAGCGCCAGAACGCGCGCAGCCCGTCCATCATCTTCCGTGCGGTCAGTGTCATGCTCATGGTTGTTTCCTACTTCCTCACTCATTGGGCGGCCTACCCGGTCATTTCTCCGCGTCGCTCCGGGTCGCCTGAATCAAGGCGCGGATCTGTTTCAGCAGCAGCGGCTGCTGTTCTTTGGGGACCTCGGCCAGTTCGCGCGCGATCTGCTGCGCCGCGTACTGTTCCGGGTCCGGCTCGCAAGGCCCCTGCGGGCCTCCCAGCGTCTTCGCAAAGTCGTGCTTGCCCGCATAGCGCAGCCAGTCGCCCGGCGTCTCGCCGATGGCGCTGGCGAACTTGATCAAGGTCTTCTCGCCGGGCGACTTCCCCTTGACCATGTCGGCGATCTGGTTGTAGCCGATGTTCAGCTTTTCGCCGGCCGCGCGGGCCGAAAGCGGCTTGTCGCGCGCCCCCATCTGGGCCAGGACGCGCTGGGTCTGCTTTTGCAGTTCGTCGTTCTTTGCCAAGCGTGATCTCCGTCGTGCCGTTATGACATTATTGTACCACAACACTGTCACTGTTGTCAACAGTATATTTCTGGGACGTAAAACGTCCCTGTTTGGTTCCCGAATAGGTTCGGGTTCGGGTACAACGGGAGTGCAGTCAGGCGGATGGGGAGGCAAAGATGACGCTGACAGTGATCTTAGAAAAATCGCAGGGGAACTATGGGGCTTATGCACCGGATCTGGAAGACTCTATCATCGCCACTGGCGACACGCGTGAGGAGGCAATCCAGAACTTCCGAGACGCGCTGCTGGACCTGTTCGACTACAAGCGGGAACAGGGGCAGGACGTGCCCGCCGTGACGGCCTTGGAGGTCCGCGAGGCCCGAGACGTTGAGACGCTGGAAACCCGGCTCGCCGCTGCCGCTTGATCCTGGCTAGAAATGCCCGGAGATGCGCCAGTACGACAGCAGCCACTTAATCGCCCAGCCAAGCACAGTCAAGAGAAAGAGCACCACGCCAATCTTACCACTGAGGCTCCGCCACCCTAAGACACCGGCTAGCCAGCCAGCTAAGACCAGCAATGCGGCGGTGCCCCAGAGCGTCGCGAGGAACTGATGATACTCCCACGCCGCGGGGTCAATGTGCCCGGTAGTCTCGTAGACCGGGTTTATCAAAAACACTCCCGCCATGCCTAGCGTGGAACAGCAGAGCGACGCCGCACCGAACGCCTTCTGCCAGAGCGGCACAGGCGTCAGCGGCGGCGGGACCGGCGGGCATCGCCGGGGCGGGGTCGGCGACGGAGGCCAGATGGCGGGGCGCGGATAATCGTTTTTCACCGGCGGTCCTTCCTTATCCACCGTCTACGCAAAAAGCCCCCATCCTGTTTCCAGAGCGGGGGCTTCTACTTTCTATCCTAAGCCCGGATGTCCACGGGACCCATCCGGCGCAGCTTCTTGAGGGCGCGCAGCTCGATCTGGCGGACGCGCTCGCGCGTCACCTGGAAGCGCTGGCCGACCTCTTCCAAGGTATGCGCGTAGCCGTCATCCAGGCCGAAGCGCATCCGCACCACGTCCCGCTCGCGCGCGGTCAGCTTGTCCAGGACCGCATCAAGCTGCTCGCGGCGGATCAGGTTCACCGCGGCATCGGAAGGCGACTGGTTGGCATTGCTCTGGATGAAGTCCGCAAGCTGCGCCGAGTCCTTCTCGCCGACGGGCGTCTCCAAAGACAGCGGCTCCGATGCGATCCGCTTGATCTCGTTGACGCGCTCGACCGTGACCTCCATCTCGCGGGCCAGCTCGTCCTGGGTCGGCTCGCGCGAGAGCTGCTGGCGCAGCAGACCCTCGGTGCGGACCAGCTTGTGAATGGTCTCGGCCACGTAGACCGGGATGCGGATCGTCCGCCCCTGGTTGATGACGGCGCGCGCGATGGCGCGGCGGATCCACCAGGTCGCGTAGGTGCTGAACCGGTAGCCCTTGGTGTAGTCGAACTTCTCGACCGCCCGGATCAGGCCGATGTTGCCTTCCTGAATCAGGTCGGCCAGGCTGATGCCGGGCACCGAGTAGCGGCGCGCGATGGAGACGACCAGGCGCAGGTTCGCTTCGGTAAGGACATCCTTGGCCCGCTGCCCGTCGGCGATGATGCGAGAGCACTCACCGCGCGGCTGCTCCTTGTCGGCCTCGTCCGCGAGTTCCGCCAGACGCAGCTTGGCCTTTTCGCCCTCGGCGACACGGCGGGCCAGGTCGATCTCTTCCTCCGCGTTCAAGAGCTTGGTGCTCTTGGTCTTCCGCATCCACATTTGGAGCGACTCATCGCGCGGGTTGTCTTCGACGGGCGCGTAGACGGTCTCCTGCGGCTCGTCCTCCGGCTGGTCGTTCTCGGCCTCGTCGTCACCCGCCGCGCTGTCCAGCAGGGGCGTGGCCGCGTCGTCATCGCCGCCGACGGCGAGGGCCAGGAACCGGACCGCGTCCGGGTCGTCCATGGCGCTGCTCGCCGCCAGCGAGGAGTCATCCCCGCCGAAATCCGGGCCGCGCCGATCATCCGACACAGCAAGGCCGCGCGGCAGCGCTGCCGCGTCATCCATCAGTGTCGTGTTGCTCCCCATGAGTTTCCCCTTTGTCTTGTAACCTTTTCAAAGCCCGCTTATAACCTGAGTATGCGCCCGTTATCCGCCTGTGTGTTAAACACCCGGCGGGCACCCGCGGTTCCTCAGCACCGACCGCAGCCCCGGCACCTGAGCACCCGCTGAGACGGAGTCAGGGCGCGGCTCGGTAGCAACCGCGTCCCCTCTTTTACGGAAGCGGGCCATTCATTGTCACAAATAACCCGAGATATTTCAGTGATTTCGCTTACGTTTATATAAAATTTCGCCGGGCGTTTTTTTGAAGTCCTGCGTCTATACCCAGCGCGCGCAGTTTTCAATCAGCCGGGAGGGCATGGGGGCGGGGACTACTTGAAAACAGGGAAAGGGAGGGGGGCGCGGCCCGCCCAGGCCACGAAGAGGGAGACGAGGTGGGCGTCCCACTGCCGGCCCGCCCCGGCCTGAAGCGTCTGCAACGCCTTTTCAGGCGTCAGCGTGGGGCGATAGGGGCGCGGGGAGAGCATGGCGTTGTAGGCATCGGCGATGGCGACGATTCGCGCGCCCAGGGGGATCTGGTCGCCCGCCAGGCCGTCCGGGTAGCCCCGGCCGTCCACGCGCTCGTGGTGGTGCCGGATGATCGGCAGCAGGGCTGCGGTGGAGCGCAGGGGGGCCATGATCTGCTCACCCATGACCGTGTGCTTCTGCATCCGCTGCTGCTCCATGGCGTTCAGCGTACCGGGCTTCTGGAGCAGCGTGTCGGGCAGGCCGATCTTGCCGACGTCGCGCAGCAGGGACGCATGGCCGAGCAGGCGCAGGGCGTCGTCGGACAGGCCCAGCTCGCGCCCCAAGGCCTGAGCGAACGCGGTCACGCGGGCGGTCCCGCCCGCGCCGTCAGCCTCGCCTGAGCGCGCCTCGACCGCCCGGCTCAGGGAGTAAATGACATCCTCGACCTCGTCGAGCTGGTCGCCCAGCGCCTTGATGCGGACCAGGGAGCGGACGCGGGCGAGCAGCTCGATCCGGTTGAAGGGCTTGGTGACGAAATCGTCCGCGCCGGCCTCGAAGCCCTGGACCCGCTCCGACGTGGTCGCATGGGACATCAGCAGCAGCAGCGGGATGCGCCGGGTCCGCGGCTCCGCCTTCAGCGCCTGGCAGACAAGGAAGCCGCTCTCCCCGTGCGGCAGGACGGCGCTGAGCATGACCAGGTCGGGGCGCGACGAGCGGGCGGCCTCCAGCCCCTGCGCCCCGTCGGCGGCGCAGACGACGTCGTAGCGGTCGTCGGTCCGCAGCACGGCGTCGATCAGGGTCCGGCTCATCGGCTCCGGGTCCACGACTAGGACGCGCGGCTTGGATTGGTGCAGCTCGTTCATTGCCCCGTATTATGGGAAGTATTCGGCCCGTTCGTTACCCCGTAAAGCGCGGGGGGTTACACCCACAGCCTACAGAAACAGCCCCGCGCGGAGCCGTTCCAGCAACGGCCCGTTAGCGCCGGGGAACGGATACCGTCCCAATGCGGACGGCGCGACCCAGGCGACCGCGCGGCTCTCCAAAGGCCGTGCCTCGCCGCTCGAAGCTTGGCATAGAAACGGGTGAAGCGTCACGGCGCGGTCGGAATAGGCATGGCTGACGCTCGGCCACGCCTCCAAGACAGTGACCGCAAGCCCCGTCTCCTCCTGCGCCTCGCGGACGGCGCAGTCAGCGGGGTCTTCGCCCGGCAGGCACTTGCCGCCGGGGAACTCCCAGAAATCGGGCAGGTGGGCGTCGGCCTTGCGCTTGGCGATCAGCACCGTGCCATCCGTCGGGTGCAGGATGAGCGCGAGGGCGATGGTCATAAGCTTTAATCGTAAACTTTCTCCATGTTGTGCGCGACCGGACGATCCTCGCGAGGCCCCAAATCTGTCCAGCCATGTTTCAGGTAGAACCGCATTGCCCGCGTGTTAGTCGCAATCACGCTCAGGCGGGCGGAGCGAAAACCTCGTCGCCGTAGATACTGGCCCGCATAGGTCTCCATTTCACTGGCAACACCCGTGCCGCGCCATTCAGACGTCACGTAGAAGTGGCTGATATAACCTATGGCGGGATCAACAAACGTGCCAAAGTTGAGTTGCCCAACAATAGCATTATCGTTCCAGACATGAAGACAACTCTCGGGATCTTGGGAAAGTTTGTCAGCGATTCTCTGGATGAACCGTTCGGTGCCCTCTGCCTCGAAGCCTTCCATCGATCCGAAACTGCAAAGGTGCGTTTCTTCAATAAACTTGAGGCATAAGTCGGCGTTTTGTTGTAAGTTTATGGGCTTGAACTGTAGGCTGAGCCTGTTCATGTCTTTGCCTCTGCGGTGGTTATGCGATCACCATCCCACCCTACAACTCCAGCCGTCCCTGCGACTCGTGCCGCCACAGCAATTCCGTCAGCCTGACCTGCGGCGTCGCCAGCGCGTATTCCGCCAGCGTCTCGCGCGTCACCCAGGCCCAGCGCGCACACGTGCCCACAGTGGGCGCGGCCCCCTCCCCCACCCGCGCCTCGAAGCCATGCAGCGTGACCCGGCGGTTCGCGACGACGTGCTTGACGACGCCGAACGGTGTCAGTCCATGGACGCTCAGGCCGACGCTCTCGCACGCGGCCCGTGCGGCGCACGCCCCTAATGTCTCGCCCTCCTGCCGGGTCGCGCGGGGCAGTTCCCAGAGGCCGCCCCACAGACTCAACTCGGGAGGGCGCTGCACCAGCAGCACCTCGCAGGCGGCGTTGCGGACGGCGACCGACACGTCCTCCACGTCCAGCCACTTCTTGACGCCCGCGAACTGCGGATAGGCGGTCGGCTCGCCCAGCGCGCGCGCCCGGCACCGGCCCGCCACGGGGCACGACGCGCACCGGGGCGCGGCGGACGAGCAGACCAGCGCGCCCAGCTCCATCATCGCCTGGTTGAAGTCCCCCGCCTTGCCCTGGGGGATGGCGTCTTCGGCCAGACGCCACAGCTCGGCCTGCGTCGTGGCCGACGTCTTGGGGTCGCCCCCGACGGCGTGGACGCGGGACAGAACGCGGACGACGTTGGCGTCTACAATCGGCGCGTCCTGGTCGAACGTGATGGACAGAATGGCCCCCAGCGTATACCGCCCGATGCCCGGCAGCGCCAGCAGCGCAATGGGATCGGACGGCACCCGCCCGCCGTGCTCGCTGACGACGGCCTTTGCCCCGCGGTGCAGGTTCCGGGCGCGGGCGTAATAGCCCAGGCCGGCCCAGTGCTTCAGGACGTCGTCGAGCGGCGCGTCGGCCAGCGATTGCACCGTCGGGAACCGCGCCATCCATTTGTTGTAGAACGGGATGACGGCGGCCACCGTCGTCTGCTGCAACATGATCTCGGACACCCAAACGGCATACGGGTCGTGCCGCAGCCGCCGCCAGGGCAGGTCGCGCTTGTGCGCTTCGTACCAGGCAAGGAGGCTGTAAGCAAATTGGTCTTGCTCGGTCACGGTTACTTCTTCGCCCCGGCGCTTTTAAGCAGGGTAATCAGTTCCGGTTCCTTTGCCTCTTCGGCCAGATGGAGCGGCGTTGTCCCGTCCTCCGTCGCAAGGTTCGGGTCTGCACCGTGGGCCAGCAACAACTTGACAGCCGCCACGCTGGGCTTCAGCCGCGACATCTCGTGTGTCAGGGCCGTGTACCCTTGCCCCCCCTGGGCGTTGACGTCCGCCCCGGCGTTCACGAGCAGCCGGATGCAGTCCGGCGCGTCGGCTTCGACCGCATTCAGCAGCGCGGTGTTGTGGCTGAACGCGGATCGCCACCCGTTGGGGTTCGCCCCGCGCGACAGCAGGAAGGCGACGGCGGGGGCCGACCCCGAGGCGGCGGCCTCCCCCAGCTCGTAACCGGGATAATCCCGCGCCCCGCTCGCGAGGAGCAGTCTCATAGCCTCCACGCTCCCCGCGCGGGCGGCGGCCCCCAGCGGAGTCGTGCGGTCATTGAGGTGGCCCATGTTATCCTTGTGGTTGACGTCCGCCCCGCTCCCGATCAGCAGCCGCAGGATCGCCAGCGCGGTGCGGGTGCGCTTCTGGATCATCGCCTGGACCACCTCCGGGCGTCCGGCGGGGCCGAGCGGGTGGAGGGTCATACGGGAACACCAGCCCAAAGCGCCCAAAGCGGCGACAAGGGGAACGCGGTGGGTATCAGCGTTCGGGTCGGCACCGTGGGCCAGCAGCAGGCGGCAGAGGGCGATGGATTTGTCGCCATGATCTCCTTCAGCCGCCACGACCAGGGGGGTGCCTCTCCTGCTGCCACGGTTGACGTCCGCGCCCCTGGCCAGCAGCAGTCTGGCGGCGTCGGAGTTCCCCGCCTGCACGGCCCGTTCCAGGGCCGGCTCCCCGAAGTCGTTGACGGCGTTGACGTCCGCGCCCTGGGCGATGAGGCGGCGGATTTGAGCCAGGCTGCCGGCGTCCACGGCGCTGACGAGCGCCCGGTTGGTCTCCCAGGGTCCGGCCTGGGCCGGGGGCAAGACACACAGCAGCCAAAGCGCGACGAGCAGGCGTCTCATGGCCTCGCCTCGCTCGCCCGCACCTTGCTCTTGTCGTCGCTGTCCGCGCCGGCGTCCAGCGACAGGTCGAGGTTCGGGGGGGCACCGTGCATCACCGTCTCGTAGGCGGCGCGCATCTGGCGGGCGGCGCGCAGGGGGGGCATCAGCCCGTTGTCGGTGCAGAGGCCGGGCACGAGCAGGGTCTGGATGGGGCCGCCGTGCAGGTCATTGAAGGCCAGCACGGCGCGCAGGGACGCCCGGAAGGCGAGGTAGGCGTTGGCCGTCCGGCTGACGTTCTGCGGGACGCGCATGGTGGGGGCGACGACGAGGAAGGGGAACTGGGGGGCGTTGGTGACGACGACCTCGGCCAGGCCGACGGGAAGCTCACCGTCGTGGCGACTCTGGATCATCTGCTGGACGTCGGTTTCCAAGTCTTCGCCCAAAAACTCGACGATCTGGGCGTCCAGGCCGCCGTCCATGCGCCCGAAGGAGTTGGCGGGCGAGACCAGCGCGTCGGCCTCCAGGGTGAAGACGCTGTCGCACACGACGGAGACATTGGGCAGGCTCGAGAAGTAGGCCCGCCAGCCCTCGACGAGCGGCGGGTAGGTATCGCAGAGGATGATTCGGAGGGGCGCGGCGGGCATGCGGCAGTATACCCGATGGAACCCACCCGGCTCGCTTAGGCTCGCCACCCTCCCGATGCGGGAGGGAGAGGAGCAAGTGCAGGAAATCGGGAGGCCTAGCCGAGCCTGCGCGGCCTGCCAGGGTCTGAAACTCTT
>JAABUV010000275.1_pt1 | contig 79589 bp, 90 predicted proteins | sample 5559971 | NCBI WGS metagenome assembly JAABUV01 (sample SAMN10711881, study PRJNA513362) | rock metagenome | isolation source: Antarctica rocks | place: Antarctica: Victoria Land, Knobhead nord | collected 2015-12-19 | reverse complement strand
CCCGCAGCGGCGTTGGCGGAGCGTGCCGCCGCGCCCCCGCCCGCGCACCCTGGGCCCCCGGTCGCCGAGCCGGCCCCCGCCGCGGCGCTGGCGGCCGCGGAGGCGGCCGCGGCGGCGCTGGCGGCGCACGTGGCCACGCTGGCGGCCGAGCGCCGCGTGCTCAAGGCGTTCGCGCGGCTGGCGCTGGGCGTCACCACGGACGCGCTGACAGGCGCGCCTGCGACTTGCCGCGCTTCCGTCCACCAAGGAAGGCTCCTGCGTGCTTATGTCCGTGCTGCTCAGGGGTCTGGAGGGGCAGGCAGCTTGCCCTGGCACATGCGGAGTCCATGTCCCAGGGGCATGGGCTCGTCCCCAAAAAGAGACCGCCTGCTGCTCGGGCGCATGCCCGGGGAACCACTGCAAGCATGCGGAGGCCTCCGCTTGCATTCTGCAAGCGCGCGCTGCAGGCCCACCGGCGGGCCGGCGCGCAGGCGGCAGCGAGGCCGCAGGCGTGGCCGCGGCGGCCGGCGCGCTGATGGCCGCGCACGCGCGCGAGCTCGCGCGCATGGGCCTCGCGCCCGCGTGGGCCACGCTGCAGGCGCGCGCCGGGCAGGCGCCAGCAGGCCCCTGTCTGCATCCGACACACGCAATGACCCTGTGCCTGCCCTGGTCATGCGGGCGTGTGCCTAAAGTGATGTAAGTCCAGCATCAGTGCCGCATGCTTCCGGACGGCTGCCTTACCATAAATAGCCCCATGGCAGCAAGCGCGTGCTACACCCGGGCGCGGCGGCCTGGCGCGCGGGCCGTGCATGTGTGATGCAGGCCCGACCCAGCCCCGTGTGGGGAGTGGGGACAGCAGCAGAACCTGCCATGCAGGCACGCGCAGGGACGCAGATTGTCGTGTACGTTCCCTGCCACGTGCCCTGCCGCCGCCAAATCGAACGAGAAGAGAAGGGGAGAGAAGGGGGAAACGGTGTGCACTGCAGGCGCTCGCCACGCGGCGCGGCGCGCTCATGCGCCGGCCCACTGCCGCCGCTGCGCGGCGCAGCGCGCATGTGGCTGACGGGCAACGCGTGCCGGGCTGCTGCGAGGAGTGGAGTCGGGCGAGCGAGCCCGAGCGCCGCGCCCCGGGCGTGCTAACCTGCGCGGACGGGCGGGGCGCTGCGGCGGCCGCGAAGGCCGGTCTGCCGGACGCCGGCGACGAGGCAGCTCGGCACTGGGGTGCGACCGCTGTGTCGAGCTGCCCCGCGGCGAGCGCCGTGGGCGACGCAGAGGCGGGCGGCGCGGCGGCCTCCGTCCGGGCATGGCTCCGCACGTCCGTTGGGCAGGCAGACCCGCGGCGACCGCCAGGCGGCACAGGTCTCGAGCAAGTCGCTGGTGCGGGTCTGGGGTCTGTGCGGAGTTGGGGCGGCGGCAGCGGTGTAGGGCGCGGGACGTGCGCAGGCGGCAGCGGCGCGGCTGTGGCAGCCGCGGCGCCGGAGGGCGGGCGAGGGTCGAGCGTGTTGGAGCCTTCTCGAGCAGGGGGCTTGGACGGCTGCGAGGGGAGCCCACGCAGCGGCTCGCTCGGCTCCATGCCGCATGGCGCGCCAGGATGCGAGCCCGTTGCAGGCGCGGAGTGGTCGCCCGGGGACGAGGACGAGGACCGCCCCTGCCGCGGCGCGCCACTGAGCGCTGCGGCGGCCCTGGTGCAGCCATGCAAGCAGCATGGCTGCTCAGCAGCGCCGCCCGATGCAGGGTTTGTTCAGGGCGTGCTGGGCAGCCCAGCGCGGGTGCGCGCCGCGCGCGCGCGCGCCGCGGACCTCGCGGCGCAGCTGGAGGCAATCCTGGCCGTGCGCCGCGGCGGCGGCGCTCGGGCCTGTCCAGGAGGGGGCAGCGGCGGGCGCGAGGGGCGCGCCCGCCCCGCCTGCGCGCAGCAGCCGCGGGTGCCTGCGGCCGGCAATGCCGGCCGCGCTGGCGTTGGCTCCAAGCGGCGCTTGTGCTGATTGGCAGGGCATTTAATTCAGTTTGAAATTATGATGTATTTGAGTGAGCTGGAGGACTCTCTGGCTCACTCTCTGCGTGTGTGATGGACCCCTCAGGCTGGTGTATGCACTTGCGTTTATCGGGCGGCATGAAATGAGGCGCAATCGATAAATCGTTCAGCTTACAGACACAGCTCCAGTGTCTCAGCACGGACAGCCTACATATGTTGTGAAAAGGCTGGCTGTTAGGTGTCATCATGTCAGAGCACACACACAGAGCCCACTTGAGATGTGCTGGTAAGCAGAAGCAGTCCGTGTCCTATATCCTATTCAATCGGAAAGGGACGCATGCACAACATGATGCGTTGAATTATGCACAGCGCGCGCGCCATATCCGTTTCTTGACACCGCAGACCCCGCCGGGGCCGCCATCCGCGCAACGGACGGCGCTGCCACGCGCATGGTCGCGCGCGCACTGCTGTCCAACTTATTGCTTGCTTGCTCACTACATCACCAGCACGGCGCGCGCGGGCATGGGCGCGGGCGCCTTCTGCGCGGCGGCGCCCTCCACGTACAGCGCGGCGCTGCCGTGTCCGTACAGGAAGCGCTCGCTGACCTGCACGCCAAGCAGGCGCCTCGCAGGCGGCCCCGCGCTCGCGCCCCGGCAAGCTCGGCAGCCCACCCGGCAGCTCACGCACAGCTTGCAGGCGTGCGCACTTATAGCGCAACGCAGAGGCGGCACAGCCCTCTTGTGCATGTTATTCCTGACATGACACGATCCTAGCTGCCTTAGTCACAGCATGTGCAGGCCATGAGTTCGCACCCATTGGCAATCATCGTAAAGAGCAGCGTTAAGCTATGACACACCAAGCTCCGGCGCCCCTACATGAGCCCCCCTATATGCTGCTGCTGGAGTTCCAAGCAGGCCGCTTGTCTGCTGGCAGTGAGGCTGGGGTCCTCGCCTCCTGGCGAGGACCCCAGCCTCAAATAGGTCATTGGTGTAGATACACATTGGGTTGAGGGGCCCCACCTGAGAGCAGCCGAACAGCGTCAGGGTTGCCAGCGCGGGGCACGCGTCCACCAGCCGCCCGAGCGCCTCCTCGGGGATGCCGCGGCACCACGACACGTCCAGCGCCTCCAGGCGCGCCCTGCGCGGCGCGCGCCCTGTCGAGCCGGGCGCAGGGGCGGCCGCCGACACGCAGGCAGGGTGTCGCTGAGCGCCAGCATGGTCAGCACGTGATACATCAACCAGGACGTGCATGGAAAATATATTGCAGCCAGAGCAGCAAGGACTTGCTCAGAAGCGCTCGAGCGCAGCAAGTGTCCCACACCGCTCTTGGGCGCTGCCGATGGCGGCCCTCGTCTTATGCCATGCGGGGTGCAGGGAACAAGGACAACAACCACACCGTCACTCTCCAGCATAAGGCGCCGACGGCCCCAGGCTCTGCTGCAGCGCCGGGACGCGCACCCGCGCGGCCCTGCCAGCGCGATCATGGCCGGGGCGCCCAGCGCGTGGCAGCCCGGCAGGCCCAGGCGGCGCAGCAGGCAGCCGGCCGCCAGCGCCGCCACGCCCGCGTCGGTCACGCGCGCGCACCGCCGCAGCGAGATCTCCTGCGCGGCGCGCCGAGGGTTCATGGGGGCGCTGGCGCCCGCGCCTCGACGCCCCGGGCCATGCGCCCGCGCGGAGGCGCACAAAGGTACGGCGGCCTGTCTCCGTGCATTGTGGCTGCTGCCAGCCGCACAGCTGCCGTCAGTGACGCCCATGCGAGCTGCTGCTTTACGCAGGCGCCACAAAGCGGCTCCCCTCCATGAGACGTCTGGAGGTGCGTCTGGAGACATGCACAGCTCCCAGCGAGCGCAAGCAGCGTCATACACGCTGCCGCACTTCTCTGCCGCAGGCGCGGGCAGCTCAGGCGCCATGCCCGGCCGCCTGCACAGGCTCGCTGCGACATGACAGCCAGCTGCAAGACCCGCCCTGCCGCCTGCCTGGCCACCCGTCCAGAGCTGGACACTTCCAGCTGCGGGCTGCCTGTAATGACCTTCCCCTTCACCTGACCTTCACCTTGACCTACCCACCTACCATCCCCCCTACCCTTACCCTGCCGCCGCCCGAAAAAGGGGAGGGAAGGGGGCCTGCTAGGTGGGAAAGGAGAAGGGGAAGGTAAAGGGGAAGAAGAGGGCCAGTGGTGGTGTTGCAGCACGTGCGTGCCAGTCCCCCTGCCCGTCCCCCGGCCAGCATCCCGCGCCAGCGCACCTCAAGGCACGGGCAGCCCGCCGCGAGCGCGAGCAGCGCGCCGTCGCCGACGCCGCCGCAGTCGTCCGCCACCAGCGCGGCCAGGCCCGGCGCCGCGCCCGCCAGCGCCACCAGGCCCGCCTCCGCCACGCCCGCGCACTTGGCCACGGAGAGGCGGCGCAGGCGCGGGCAGGCCGCGCCGGCCGCCGCCAGCAGCGCGCCGTCGGCCTCCGGGTTGCCGTCGAGCGACAGGTCGGCCAGCGCCGGCAGCGCGGGCAGCGCGGCCGCCAGCGCGGCGCGGCCGACGCCGCGGCACTCCGACAGGTCGAGCGCCCTGCACGGCGCGCGCGCGGGGGCTCAGCGCGCGGCGTGCGCCGCACAGGGTGCTCGGCCGCTCGCCGCAGGGGCCCCCAGGCCCTCGCAGGCCAGACGGTGCGCGCTCTAAAAGGGGTAAGAACACATTGGAGTTCAAACAGCGTCTGCGCCCGGTTCCAGGCTCCGCCCAGGCACTTGCAGCCTCCGGCAGCCCCCCGCAAGCCCCTCGCGCGCCCCTGCGCCCCGCCGGCCCCTCGCAAAGCGCGCCGCCCGGGCGGCGCAGGGCCCCCGGGGCGGCAGGGGGCGCGCGCCGGAGCCCGCGCGGCAGGCCGGCCAGGAAGGTGCCGGTCAGGCGCGAGCACTGCGGCAGCGCGAGCGCCTCCAGCGCGGGCGCGCGCGCCAGCAGCGCCGCCAGGCCCGCCTCGGTCAGCCGGTACGCGCCGCCCAGGCGCAGCGACCTGCCGCCGGGGCACGGGCGATAAATGCGCGTATTGGCTGGGGATGGGAACAACCACTTACATCGAGCTCTCAATGGCACGCTTATGAAGTAGGGTTGATTTGAATTTGACTGGCTTCTCGTTTACACATTGACGGCGGGTTGTTGCGCGCAGCGCGGAGCCTACCACCGGTTCAGTGTATGCAATGAGCAGGAGCATGCCACCATCCTCCCTCGCCCAGCACAGCAGCTGCTCTCGCGCGGGGACCCGGCGCGGGCACGCTGCATGCGCCTGGCCACACGTCAGGGCGGGCACGCCCGCCACACCCTGGCCGGTCGGCGCACACTTGAGCACGCGCCGCCAGGCGGCGCGGGCCGGCGGCCGGCCGGGGGCGGGCTGCGGCGCGGGCGCACCGCAGCGCCGGCAGCGGCCCGGCGCCGGCGAGCGTCGCGGCGGTCTCGTCCCCGAAGCCGCGCCCGCACAGGCCCAGCTCCAGGCGCTCCAGCCTGCGCGCGGCGCCGCGCGGCGCGGCTCGGCGGCGAACAGGGGCAGGGGCGCCTGCGGGAGGCCGCACGACGCGAGATACGCCGGCCACCCTGCAGGGCCTCCGGCGGGAACGCGCTAGCGGCGCCTGGCGCCGCGCGCGCTCGAGCCTCCCGGTGCTTGCGCCCTGGACTGCGGCAGCGTCGCAAGCGATTTGCATGCCAACACGAGCCCCCTTGTCTACACAAAGACCGAGGGACGGGTAGATACACCGTATTAGCCGCTGAACGCGCTGGCCATGTGCACGCCCCAGGTCCTGTCGGCGTTGCAAGGGGGTGCGCACTGCTCGCCGGAGGCGCTGGCGAGCGCGGGCGCGAGCGTGGCGGGGTCAAGCTGCGAGCACTCGGACAGCACCAGCTCGCCCGGCTCGCCGTCCGTGAACAGCGCCAGCGCGCCGGGCGCCAGCTTGCGCGCGCCGCCCGCCGCCGCCGCCAGCCGCACCTGGCGGCAGGCGCCCCGGCGCTCGGCCCTCGCGGAGCGTGCACGCAGGGGCCTGCGTCCCCGTGCTGCTGCAGCAAGCAGAGGCCGGCCATGCGGAGGGCGCGGCCGGGCGGGGCTGGCTGGCGGGCGCCTGCCGAGCCACTCAGCCCGCGCCCGCGCACGCCCTGGCGGCGCCGGCAAGGCGGCAGGGCACAGCGTGACGGATGAATCTGTCTCCTACTCGATCAGCACCTCCTACAAGCTGAGATAATTATGAAAGTTAAGCCATGATACGGCGGCCGCGGGGCGCGCCCGGATCACGTCGGCCAGGCCCCAGAGCGTGTCCACGTCCTCCAGGTGCTGCACCACCAGGTCCACGCACAGCGCGACCAGGCTCGGCACGCGGCGCGCCGGCGCCGGCCCGGCCCGGAAGTCGCGGCGCGGCGACCAGGCGAGCGCGGCGGCGCCGGCCGCGGCAGCCGCCGCCGCCGCGGCGGAGTCGCGGATGCGGTCCTCGCGCGCGGCCGCGGCCGCGCCGCGGCCCTCCGCCAGCTGCCGCGCGGAGCTCCATGGCCCCAACGTGCGCGCCTGCGCGCCGTTCCCCCTCAACGGGCTGCGCGCCGGTGCGGCGCTGCCGCGCCTAGCGTGGACCGGCCAGCCTGGACAGCCGGGACCATGTGTGGTCCCCACCAACAACGGTGGCTGCAGGTGTGCGCGCAAGTGTGCGTACGAACGCTGCGTGGCCTGGTCACAGATGCTCAGAACGGGGCCCTTGGCGCGGAGCGCACGTCTGAGCCGCCCACGTGCAGCTGGTCCTGCTGGTCGTCCTGATCCTCGTTGCGGTACAGCGCAAAGTGCTGTGCGCGCCTGCACAGCGCGGGCCTTCACTTTTTAAAGTCTCAGTCCTCACGCGAGCGACCACACATGTCGAACAGCGCTTCCTCCCATGTGGCAAAAGTGCAGGCTTGTACCTCGTTCGCCAGTGTGCGCGCTGGCTCGCACAGCGTCCCACCGGCACGGAGCACCACAGCTTGCGCGTCTGCGGCATCGCATCCTTCGCCCTTTGTGAGCGTCGAGGGCCCATCACCTGCGTGCAACGGCTGCCTGCGCCTCCCGACGGCCCGGCGCTCCAGCACCCGGCGCCTCACGCGGTGCATGCCCGGCAGCATCTACAGGTACATCGGGCGGGGCGGCGTCCACGGCTTCCTCGGCGGCGCCATCCTGTGCTCCCTCGGCAGCGTCCTGCGGTGCGCCGGGCAGCTCGCCCTCTGGCTGAGGCGCAGGCCCGCGCCGCCGCTTGCGCTGTTCACCGGCATCGGCGGCGCCGCTGTCCGCTGGCCGCCGACCGCCTCTGGCCATGGCTGGACCGAGGTCAGCAACGGCCCCACCACTGCCTCGCGAATCTGCGAGGCAGATGAAGGACACACAGCGTGCACAGCATGAAACCTGCTGCTGCCTCAGCCTAGCCAGGGCCTGTGCCCAAAGGAGTTGCGTTCAGTTAAGCTCCGTCAGCAGATCATGCTGCATCGACTTAGGCAGGCTGCCAGAGCATGCCTCGAGCCAGTTGACCCGCCCGCTGGGCATGAACGCAAAGATCTACGGTCAACACGCTAGCATCATGTCCCAGGCGCGCAAGACGGTCAAGCTGGTCAGCGCAGAGGGCTTTGAGTTCTTTCTGGACTACCGCGCAGCATGCGTCTCCAACACCATCAAACAGATGCTCAGCTCGACCGGTGCGCCAGTCCAGCATGGGCAGCATAGGCCGCTGGGAGCTTCCTGCTGACTGACAAGTGAGAACGAGCAACACCGTGTCGCAAGCTGGCTGTGTCTGCGCCTCGGAGCAAGGTGTTGTGCAGTGATGGTAATCAGTGATGCTCTGTGTGGCCGCCGCGTCGCAGGCAACTTCACTGAGACCGAGCAGGGCGAGGTCAGGTTTCCAGAGATCTCGGCCCCCATCCTGGAGAAGGTCTGCCAGTACTTTTACTACAAGCTGCGCTACCAGAACGAGTGCGCCTGGCTTGCATGTGCAGCGACCTTGCTTGCTGCCGAAGGCACCGGCACACGCTGTGGTTCCTCATAACCAACAGTACCCGGCTGCGCCAGGTCCAGCAAAGCAATACCAGAGTTCCCCATGCCGCCCGAGATCGCACTCGAGCTTCTGAAGGCCGCCAACTACTTGGATACATAGCGCCGCAGCTGGGACGGTCGTGCGTCTGATGGGCCTGTCTTTGGCACCTCTGACGCTACGCAAAAGTCGTGAACCCGTACCCGCCAGGGGCTGCACGGCCTTCCCAGGCACCCGCGTGCACCTGCGTCTTGTGGTATCGCCAGCATGTTTGGGCTGTTTGGCTCTGTTGCTAGACTCAAGAGGTATTGCATGCAGGTTTGAGGCTGTTACACAGCTGGGCATTGTGCGCTGGTGAGCTGGAGCGCTGGGCGCCCCCACCGCACCACATGCCTGTCAGCAATGGGTTACAATGTGGGCTTGCTCAACCCTGCTCTGCGCTTTGCATACTTTGCAGGTCGCCAGTGAGCGGATGTGTAACACAGGACACTTGCCGAAGCCATGACTATGCGCACCCTTGCTGTAAAGCAGTCCAACCCTTGCTGTAAAGCAGTCCTTGCTGCAATGGAAACACAGCCATACCAGGCATGCTAAGCTGCTTGCTAGCCTACGACAGGACATGCCTGGGCGCTGAACGCCTCCCCAACTCGAGGGCACCAGCCGCGGAGCGTGCGTTGCTCGCCCACCCAAGCGCAGATGACGGACTGCCCATACAACAGCTGCCTCACAAAAACCCCGCGCTTATCACGGGAAGGGGCGCATGCATGCAGCGAGCGCTCCTGGGACTCGCCCTTCCGCGGGCCTGCCTTCGCTCACAACACGACGCAACACAACACACTCCCCTGCTGCACACCAGCAAGATGCGGAACACGTGCACGACCAGCAGCTGTGCGCATGCACCAAGAGCAGACCCCTTCTACGGGAACCCAACTAGCTCGCGCCTTCGCCTGTTGAAACATGCATGTGGAGAGGTGAAAGTCATTCATACCATATCCAGTGAAAGCACGCAGGGGCACATAAGGCACCAGCTGCCGGAGCGTATTGACGACCTCATTTGCACGCAAAGTCTTCTGCATGTATATATATGTACGCGCAGTCGAGAGCGGCATGGAGCCACCCAGCTGCACGCGTGTATACTTCAGAGGCACGCCAGCCGCCTGACAAGCCGCGCAACTGGCCAGGCCAGAGGCCAGGTTGCTGGCCTGTGCGGAAGCGGCCGCCTACCAGAGCCCCACACAGGCTCCAGGTCACACAGGTCCGGCCCGATTGCCACCTCCCCACTCTATGACACTCCGGTGTGTCTGCCCCTGCATACAGACGGTCGCCCTTGCTCACGCCCGGTCAACCCTCAGGTCACACACAGGCTGAAGGCCCCTTCCCTGACCCCAGCCTGACGGGGCACGAGCTGTCGGCCGCCCCTGCGCCACCCCGGCAGGGTTGTTCCTCGGTGTCCACCGCTGCAGCCCTAGCCCCTAGCCCTAACTTGCAGGCACCTTGCGCACGAAGCAGAAGATGTAAGCGCTGGTCAGGTAGTCAGCGGCGACTGCCTTGGCGCCGAGCCGGCGCACGAGCGCATCGTCAAATTCCAGCCACGCCTCGCCGCCGCCTGGCGCGGCCGCGCGGCAGACGGCCTTGTAGTGCCCGCCGCCCTGCGCGCGCGCGCGCTCAGCGCTCTGCTGCAGCCACGAGCCAGCCTGCTGCTGGCACGACGAGCCAGCCCAGCGCCGAAGCTTCTATTGCCGAGCGAGACAGGAAGAGGAACTATGCTGGTACATGACGGGAGGGAGCACGCACTTCTGCCTGTCTGCCCTCGCCTGTTTCCCCTAGGCAAGCAGCCACCCGCAGTGGTACCAGCAGCGCCTCAAGGCGGCGGGCGCCGCGGCGGCCGCCAGCCACAGGCCTGTACGCATGCGAGCGGCCTCTGCTCGACTTTTGTCTCAAGTCCTTGCTTGGCACGAGCCCCGCCGTACCGGTGCGCCCGAGGGCACAGGCCGCAGGGCTGTGTCTGGACGCGGGCCGCACCAGGCGGCCCTGGCGGTCGTCGCTGGGGTAGGCCAGCTTGGGGTCGTGCTGGTGCGCGGCAAGCGCGAACAGGTCGTACGCGCCCTCGTCGCCGCCGCCACCGGCGGCGCCACCTGCGGCTGGCGCGGCCTCGGACAGCCAAGGGGCCAGCTTCAGGTCCTGCGCGTGCGGGGCGGCGCAACTGTTTGGTAAGCCATCCTGCTCGCGCAAGGGCAAGACACCCTGCATCCCGGAGCTTCGCTTCAAGAATGTTGGGAAAGGTCAAGCTGCGCAGCAAAGCTGGGTCAATCATATGCAAGGAGCAGTAACCTACAACAAGGGGCGCCGTTTCAAGCAGGGCTGACTGTTTCTCAGGTCCGGACCCTGCTATCAGCTGGTGGCGTGCATGCATGGCGACCGAGCAGCGCGGCAATGCCTAGCGGCAGTGCATGGCCGCAGCGTGCAGGTCCGCGCACAGCGCGGCGCCGCGCACAGACACGAGCCAGTGCTGCAGGCGAGCTCTGAAGCAAGTCTGTCAATGTGGTCGCAGGGCCATGTACGGGTAGGGTAGGGTAGGGTTGGGGGCCGCTTACGCGCACGGGGAAGCTGATGCTATTGGTCAGCTTCTCAAAGCGCGGCACGAAGACCGGGCGGCCGTCGGCGCCGCCGTCCACGCGCTCCTGCCAGGCCTTGAAGCGCTGCGCGGCGCGGCCGGCGCGTCTTCAGGGGTTTTGCAACCCTAGACCCTACCCCTACAATAACCGAGGTCGCCTGCGCATGGACTGAGCGCGAGCGCAGCCGCACAGCAACGTCCTCCCGGCCAGAGCCGCGGCCGTCCGGCCAGCGCACTGCCTGGTGCCGCCGCTCAACGGCACGGCGCGCGAGCTGCACAGCAAGCAGGCTAGTCGTCAGGAGGGCCCCGCGCGCCGCGCCTTGATGTGCAGCAGCAGGACGCGCGGCAGGCGGCACAGGCGCAGCGTCTTGGTCGCGGTCGTGTGGCGCTTGCAGGCCGTGCAGAAGACGGCCTCATCGCTCTGCGCGCGAACCAACCGGCGGGTCGGATGCGCGGTAGGCAGGCGGCGGCACGCGTATGACAAGCGCACACTTGTCTGCACCAGCCCCGCCCCGCCTGGCCGCTGCAACGCCCGCACGTGCTGACCCGCGCTCTGCTCGTCTCCAGAACCATGCATGCCGCTGAAGCATGGGCGAAGCGCTTGGAGTCAGGTTAGGGTTGGGGTTAGGGCACGTGACGCCGCGCCGCACCTCCAGCTTCTCGCCAGCAAAGAACGCCTCCAGGCAGTGCTTGACGCTCTTGGGCTCGCCGCTGCTGATGACGGAGCGCGGGAACGAGGGCGCCTCGCGCGCCAGCGGCAGGCTCAGCTCCCAGAACACATCGTACCTGCGCCCACGGGCGATGTTACATGCCCTATGGCCTACGATATGTCCTGTGATCACACCCTATCGAACCCTATCCAGCCGCCAGGCATGACTCGCGCTGGACAGCCCCCGGCAGCGTCTTGCTGCCCTGATCTGGCTCGCAATAGCAGCATGGAGACTACTGGCGGTACGACGCGGTGAGCAGAGGGCTGCCGAGCGAGAACGCGGGGGGCGCACGTGGTGGACCGGCGCTTGCACGCCTGGCACTCGATTGTGCTCTCCAGCTGCCCGCGGAACAGGTCGTGGATGAGCGAGCCGCGGCCGGTCGCCGCGCGCCAGCACCGCTCCGCCCGCACCGCGTTGGGCTCCTCCGGGGGGCCGCCGCCCTCGCCCGCCGCGGCGGCGCCCTTCTCCTCGGGCGCGCCGCCCGCCGCCGCGGCCGCCGCCTCGCCGTCCTCCCCGGCGCCGGGCTGCGCCTCGACGCGGGAGCCTTTGGAGGCCAGGGTAGGCGCAGGGTTTTTGCCTTGTGAGCCCTGGCGCGCCTTGAGCACCTCGCCCGCGCTGTCCGTCAGCTTGGCGGCCGCCGCGGCCGCCGCCTTGGACATGCCCTTGAACACGTTGAGCTTGGAGGGCCGGCGCGCGGCGTCGCCGGGCGCCGCCGGCGCGTCGGGCGCCGCCGGCTCGCCGGCCTTAAGGTCCAGACTCTGACCGCCCGCATAGCCTGGCGCGGGCGCGCTGCTGGGCCGCTCCGTCAGCAGCGGCCGCGCGCCGTTGCCGCCGCCGCCGCCGCCGCGGCTCCCGCCGCTGCCGGTGCCGTCGCTGCAGTCGAGGGCCGCGCTCGCTGCCAGCCCAGCGGTGCCAGGGCGCCTTGGCGGCTCGCCGACCGGTGCCGCCCATTCGCCTCCCGTCGTCGGCGCCAGAGTGGATGCCGGACTGGCCCCTGCCGCGGCTGCCGCGCCCACGCCCGCGGCAGGCCCGTCGGCGGGCGGCGCCGCGTGCAGGCCAAGCATGCTCGGCAGCTCCGCAGCGGCGCCATCGGCGGGCGCGGCGGCGCCGGGCGGCACGAGCGGCGGCGGCGGCAGCGCGTCCGCGGGCGGCATCGGCGACCAGCCCACCGGCGGCCGGGCGGGCGTGCCCGCAAGCGGCGTCGGCGGCTGCGCGGTGGGCGACTGTGCGATTTCGCCAGGCTGGCCGCCGGCATTCGCATCTACCGCTTTGCTATCCGCTAGGCCGTCGCCCGCCTCACTCTGCTGGTGCGCACGGGCGCCAGCGCGTCAGAACGAGCACTGACACGCGTTCCGCGGGGGCGGGGCATGCTCCAGCCAAGGCAAAACCGAAGCATGCGCCCTCCTAAACCAGACTCGTCTTGCAAGGGCGCGCCGAGCTAGGCACAGCCACGCACTGTCTGTCACGCCACTCTTGCGCTTGTTGAGTGCGTTCTTTCGAGCCGCTTCTTGAGATTGTTCTTTCGAGCCGGTGACGAATAAACAGGCTTGCCGGATGGTGACGGGCACTCAGCGGCAAACATGTATGGCACGCATGCACTGGCGCGCCCTCGCCGCGCCGCCCGCAGCGCAAACAGGCGCGCCACGCGCACCGCAAAGGGAGGCGTGAGTTCAGTAAGATGTGCTGTCTGTTGCGCTGACGGCGCACGCACCAGGTCGTCATAGTGTAGGGTTAGGGTTAGGACTAACCCTAGCGCGCACCAGGTCATCGTGCAGCGCGTCCAGCAGCGTGCGCAGCGCCTCCTGGCAGTCATGCTGGCAGCCGTTGCACAGCTCGGCGCCCAGCGGCAGCGCCGCGAAGCAGCGCAGCAGGTCGATCGGGTCGGCCACGCTGTGGTCGTCGCCGGTGCACAGCTGCGGCGCGCGCGCGCCGCGGCCGTCAGCAGCGTCTCAACGTTTTCGCAGCTCGCAGTGCCATTGTTACGGAAATAAGTGGGCATCACCAGCCAGGGCATGGTCAGCACTTATCACGCCGTTGCACTTTTTCGCAGGCACCCGACAACCTGCCTTACAGGCACCTGCCCATGGGGTAGCTGGCCTGCAGCCAGCGGGGCGCGCGACCGGCGCCGTGCGCCCGTCACGCGCCCGCCGGATGGGCGGGCAGGGCGGCGCGCGCACCTCGCGCACGAGCTGCATGAACGCGCCCGCCAGCTCGCCCTTGCGCAGCGGGCGGTCACGCGCGGCCTCCACTGCCTTCTGCAGCGGCGTCAGCAGCGGCGCCGGCGGCGGCGGCGCCGCCGCGCCGGGCTCGCTGGCCGCCTGCCCGGCGTCGGGGCTGGGCGCTTCGGGGCCGGCGCCCGCGTCGCCCGCGCGCGCGCCGGGCTCGCCGCCGTCTGCGGGCGGCCCCGGAGCGCCTGCCCCGGCGGACCCCGCGGTCTCGCTGCTGCGCTGGGCCTCGCTGACGTCGCCGGCCCCTGCCGGATCCCTCCCTTTGGCCGGGGGTCCCTCCTGGCCCGGCACGGCCGGAGGAGCCTGCCAATGTGACGCGCCGGGGGCAGGCTCCGCAGCCGCGCCGGCGCTGATTGGCAATGCGTCTCCGAACCCGCCAGCGGCGCTGCCTTGCGCATTTGCAACGCGATCACCAGCGCCCGCCTCAGCCGCAGGCAGCGCGCTCGCCTCCGGCACCGCGGGCAGGCCGCCCGGCGCGGCCCCGCCCCCCGCCTCGTGAGCGCCGCGGAGCGCGGACCCCGCGCCCTGCAGCAGCTCGGGCCCCACGTCCCCGGCCACGCGGCTGCCGCTGTGCTGGCAGCTGCAGGCAGAGTCGCCGGCTCTGGAGTTGCCCGTCATAGGGGTTGTATTGTGGCCAGTCACGCCCTGCCGCAGCGGCTCCCACCCGGCCGACACGCACGGGCCCTCGCACTGCGCGCTGACCGCGCCTGTCGTGTGCGCGCCGGCTGGCGCTGCGAGGGCCGCCGCCCCGCTGTGGCCCTGCGACAGGGGCAGCAGGCCGCCGCCGCTCACAACACTCCCGCTGGCGTGGTCTACCACGGACGCTGCATCCGACGTTTTGGCGTCTGGGGCGGCGGCAGCAGGCTCCAAGGCGGAGGCGTGAGGGGCTGCCAGGACGTGCTGTGAAAAAGGCGCGCCGGCAGTGGCGTCCGCTGGCAGCGCAGCCCCGACCAGCGCGTCCGACCCGCTCGCATGTGCACCGCGCGTCACACCGCCAAGCTCGCGGCCGGCGCCCTGCGCGGCCCCCGCGGCGCCGCCGGCAGGGTCCCCGGCGTGCGCGTGCACGCCCACGCTGCCGCCTGCCTGGCCGCCGACGCTGTCGGCCTTGCCGCCGCCGCTGCCTGGCGCCCCGGCAAACGCGCTGCCCGGCACCGGAACCGGCCCAGCAGCGGCCGGCGCCGGCGCCGCCTGCGCCGGCGGCGGCGGCAGCGCCGCGGCCGCACCGCCGGCCGCGGCCGCACCCGCGGCGGCAGTGGGCTCCTCGTCGTCGACCGGGTCGGCGAACGGCGGCGGCGGCGGCCCGGGCGCGCGCGCGGGCGGCTCGCCGGCGGGCGCCGGCGCGTCGCCGTCCGGCGGCGCCGCGAGGCGGGACGCGCGCGCGGCCGCCAGCGCCTCCGGCAGCCCATCCATGAGCCCGGGCATCAGCAGCGTGGGCAGGCCCGGCGTGAAGCGCACCACTTGCACCGCCGTGTTCAGGAAGCACATGTTGCCTGCACGCGCGCCGCGCGAGCGCTTGTCAGCTGCGCGGCGGGGTTAGCCGAACCCTAACCCCACTGCCACTGCAAGAGCAGGGCAGGCTCTGACACACATTCCTCAAACCCCTCTCCTGCCCTGCTTGCGTAGAATCGGCACCAGGCTGTCCTCTACCTCAACTCGCATCGCGAACGCTGTGCATGCAGCCGGTGCGCTGTACACAGATTCAGGCAGCGGTGCGTCGGGCCGACGCGCCGTGGTTGCGCAGCCCGACGGCGCCGACCGGCAGCGGCGGCGGCGGCGGGACAACCTCTTCCTCGGCCTCCTGCAGTTACAGTTACACGTCAGACTGACTGCTCTGGTTGCTTCTTGTGCTTCGTCCCAGGGACGCAGACAGTGTCGGCTCACGTGCGCCGCTTCTTGCACTTGACCCACGCATGCAGCTCAACGCCTGACCAGCCTCAATTCTGTCGCACAGACCTGCAGAGGCACATGTCTCTCAGCACTTTCGTCAGACACGTCAGACATGCGCGTGACAACCAAGAGTTAACGCCTGAGCGCGATCAGGGCAGCGGGCCGCGCGCGCCTGCGCGGCTGCCGGCCGGAAGCAGCCCAGCGCGCCGCCGGTGCGGCTGCCGTGCGAGGCCAGGGCCTCGGGCGCGCGCGCGGGCTGCGGCAGCGTGGGCGTGGCCGGCTCTGACTTGCTCAGCGCGCCGGCCGGCGTGCGCGGCGTGGCGGGCGGCGAGGCCGACGCGACCGTGCTGCCGGCCTCCTGCGCGCCCAGGGGCGCCGACCGTAAAGCGCTGGGGCAGTACGGCTGGTGCCAGCACGCCATCAGCATGCTGCGCCTGACCTCCCGCTTGGCACCACTACCAGGGACACAGGGCTGGCCGAGGCCCGACTCTACACCCGCAACCTGTCCACTCTCCGATGGTGCCAGACTTCTGGCAGCTCCATATCTACTCTAGCTACCATCAGGACCTTTTGAAAGCAACCCGTGAGCCTGCATGCAGACCCCTGCCGGGCCGCGCACCGGCGCGGCACTCTCGTCGTCCGGCAACGCGCCCGACGCGCTCCGGCCGACCAGCCGCGTCAGTCGCAGGGGGTTCCAGGAGCGCGAGCGCTTGTGCGAGGGCGGCGCCGCCGCGGCCGCTTCTGGCGCGCTCACGCCCGCCCCGCTCGCGCTGCCCCTCGACACCAGCGCCGGGCCGTCCACGGTGGGCTCGGCCGCGGCCGCCGCCGCCGCCGCGCCGGAAGTCGCCGCGCCGGCCGACGCCGAGCTGCCGCTCGATCCCCGCTGGGGCAGGCTGTAGCCCGCGCTGGTGCGCTGCTGCGTCGGCTGCAGCGCCGGCGCCGCGGCCGGGGACGCGCCGTGCGCGCCGGCGGCGGGGCTGACGCGCGCGGCAGGCGCGCCGCCCGCGGCCGCCGCGCCAGATGCAGCGCCATCCAGCGAGGAGTTGCGCGACGAGAGCGGCGTGCCCGAGCATGTGCTCGCGCTCGCGCGCGCCACGGCCGCATCGGCAGCGGGCGCCGCACCGGGCGGCTGGTCGTCTGGGTACGCGCCGACCGGACCTGCGCCCGCCAGTGGGCCGCGCGCGCTGCCGTGGCTGCTGCTGCGCTCGCTGCCGCTGCCGCCGCCGCCGCCGCCGCCGCCGCCGCGCGCGGCCTTGGCGGGGAAGCAGCGCGAGACGGCGGCTGCGGGCGAGGCCGGCACCTCGGGCAGGCCGCGCGGCGCGTCAGGCGGAGCGTCCGGCGGCGCCGCATCGGCCTGCGCGGCGCCCGCGCCGGCCGCCTTGCCGCCCGCGGCGCGGCCGGCGTCGGGCGCGCGCTGCGCGGGCGGGCGCGCGGGCCGCCGCATCTTCTGCAGCAGCCCGTTGAGCGCCCCGGCGGAGGCGGCGTCCCCCTTGTCGGCGGCCTCGGCGCCCGGCGCGGCCTCGGCGGGGCGGGGCCCCTCAGGGCTGGCGCCGCCCGGCGCGGGCGGCCGCAACGCGCCGTCCTCGCCGCGCTCGCGGCGGCCGCCGCCCCACAGCTTGGCCAGCCACGTGACGCCCGCGGGCCCGCCCGCCGACCCCTGGCCCTCCAATACCGGGGCCGCGGCCGGCGGCGGCCGCAGCGCGCGCTCGGACTCGGCCTGGCTCGAAACGTGCTCCCACTCGCGCACGGCGGCGGCGGCGTGCGGCGCTGCCGGCGCGAACGGCGCCCGATCGCTAAGGACCAGGTTGCTGTCGGACCCTATCCGCCGGGGCCGCAGCGCGCCCCGCGGTGCAGCCTCCTGCCGCGCAAACCAGACACCTCTTGAGGCCAGGCAACTGGGCCGCCTGCTGCGGCGGTGGCTGCTCTGCTGCTGTGCTGCATGCGATTCAGCAGTAGCCGGATAGCGCCCCGGGCGCTGACCCCGCAGGCAATACCGACAGACACATGCCTCGGTGCGCCGGCATGCAGCAGCACACCTCCTGGTGCGCGTCGCGCTCGCCGGCCATGGGGCGGACAGCAGGCACAGCGCCTGCCTGCTCCTGCACCGTTCCGCGCTGCCGATCCTGCACCCGGGCTGCGCCGCTTCAGCGCACCACTGGCAAACGCGTTGAGCGTTGGCATGCTAGAGGCGTGCGGCATGCATTGTGCCCCGTGCTGGCAAGCGCGCTGCCCTCGACTAGGGCTTGCGATCACACGCTTCCGCCAATGCCGACTGCCCCCGCAGCGTGCCAGGCACAGCCGAGCAGCGCAAGACGCCAGGCTCTGGCTACGGACGCGCACCTGCGCCGCACGGTGCACGGCCTGGAGGGGGCCCTCCTCACGCACTACGACAGCCGCCCGACGGCGCCTGCAAACCTCGCCCTTCACACACCGGCATAGCTGGCCCCCGCGCGCCCGGCCCTGTGCGCATCGGCGCGCGTATGTGAGCTACCTGGCTCATGCTGAGGCCCGTGTTCTGTCTGCCCCGGTACGCCACACTAGGTCTGCGAAGCAAGGGAGTTGCTGCATGCAAGTACACCTCGTCGGAAACTTTTCAGCAGTCCCGACTCGGCCGGAAGCTTCACAACCTCGCAGCCGCCTGCCTTGCCAGCACCAGCACGAGCTCGGGTCACTCGCCTGCTTAGCCTGCGCACGGCCTCCAAGTCCCACCGGCTCTGGCCAGAATTGTCTTTTGCTCCCTCTCACTTCCTCCACCGCAGGCGCTTGACCTCTGGCACAGCGAGCTGGCGCCTGGTGCCTGCTTGGCACTGGCCTTCTCTCTGCTTGGCACTGGCCTTCACCTTTCCCACCGTGTTAGGCAATTTGCCTTGCAAGGCGGGCCCGTGCAGGGCCAAGCAGGGTCTGTGGGCAAGCCTAAGCAAGTGTGTAATACAACGGGTAAGCCTGCGCTGTACCAATATGAACGCTGTGCACGAAGCGCAGGGCGTTAAGCTGGCGATGGAGCCAGGGCTGCGGGAGGCGCTCAGAAGCCTGGGCGCAGACTCCTCGCTTGCAGAGGTGGGCCCTCCCTGCGGCTGGCCAGCAGTGCTGCTGCACAGACAGGGCAACACAGCTTGAGCGAGCTCCGCCGCTGCGTGCAGGATGTTCGGCGGGAGGCAAAGGAAGTGGCGGAGGCAAAGCACGTCGCGTGGCAGCGCCTGCGGCCCCTGTACTTCACTGCCAGGCAAGGAGCCCAAGCAGATGCTGAGCAGTACCAATATCAGCCTGCTCAGCAAGCAGAGCTTTGTATTTTTTCCCCTTCTGCTTCTCAACCTACTCAACCTACTGGTTGCCTTGTGCGTGACCTGTTGACGCCGTACGGCAACAATTGCGCCTCACTCACGCAGCCGCTGTTGCAGGGAGAGGCTGGGCGCCGACTTCAGCCTGCAGAGGGTGTGCGCGGAGGGAGGCGTGGTGCTGCCAGCGCTGGCGCCGCGCGAGCGCAGCGCTGCGCTGGAGGCGCGCTGCGCGGTGCTGCGCAAGCGGCTGGAGCAGCAGCAGTACGACGCGCTGGTGCACGACGTCACGCAGCCGGTACGCGCCCCGCCCTGAGCTGTTGTAAACAAACGACTCTGGGCAAGTCAGAGCTGAGCTAGGTCGGCGCGTCACGCACGGGCATGCATGAGCAGGCTGCAACCGGGCACAGCCTCTGGCCCAGGCAGACGCTGCCAGTGCGGTCCGCTCAGTGGCACACGCCGCGGCCTGTGGCGCTGTGTGCCTGTGCTGCTGCCTACGCAAAGCTGTTCAATCCTGCTGCGAGGTGAGGCGTGCAGCGCGGCTGGCGATCGGCGGTGCAGACCGGCCGCTGTTCGATAGCAGCTGGGTCTTGCAGCTGAGTTGCGTTGCGCTGGGGGCAGGAGCGCGACGCGGCGGCGGCCTCAGAGGGCGGGCTGGTGACGTTCCGGCAGCAGATGGGGTACGGCGTGCATGTGCTCGTCATGATGGGCACCTTCTACGCGCTGGGGCACTACGCTGCGGCGCACGTCTCGCGCAGCGCCGCGCACGTGCGGCCCCTCTCTCTGCCTCGGCGAACAGTCGGGCGTGGCTGCATGGCGCTAGGGTCATGACGGGTGCTTCAGGAGGTTGCTGAATGCTTGTGAAGTGACCGATGGTGCGTGAGACGAGGAGCTGGAGAGCGGTGTAAAGTTACAAGCCAGTAGAGGCCGTATTGCCCGGAGTGTTACCCAGCAGCAGGCTGCGATTGCAGCAAGGGCTCGCCGGGGTGGAGCGCTCGACATGCGAGGCACCGCGCTGGGCCATCAGGCATGCAGCAGAGGGCGCGCCGCGCGCGAGACCGCCGCGCGTCAGCGCGGGCCGCCGCGCCGTGCTGACAGGGCGCGCCCGGCGCGCAGCACGCGGCGGGCGGGCTGGCGGGCCTGGTGTTCGCGATGCTTATGGAGGCCGTGCTGCTCATCATCCGCACCAGCGTGCCATACGAGCTGCCGCGCCGGCCCGCACGCGCCGGCGTCGGCGATATGGAGCCTGAACAGGCAGTTGCCGCGCGCCGGGCACCCGGCAGGCGGCGCGCCCCGCTGCAGGAGGCCGCGCTGAAGAAGTCTCAGTAGGCCCGCCGCGCATGTGTGCCAGATTTACGGGGCTCGCAGCAACTGGTGGCCAGTTTGCGCCGCGTCTCCGCAGCGCGGGCGGCCCGCAGGTGTTGCGCCGGGCATTGTGTGTGTGCGCGGCCTGTTTGTGCAGCGCGCCCAGGCGCGCCTGTAACCAGGGTGTCCCTGTGTGTGCATGCTCTTGGCGGCCTGCATGCCCGCAGCCAGGGTGTGTTTGCAGCTGGGTCGCGTGCGTCCCGGGCGCGGCTGCCTCAAAATTTTTACACAGGCCTGTAAGGTGGGCCTGCAGCAGAGGCTTGCAGCACGCTGTGTCAACACCTACATCGTCCCAGCTGGTCCACATTCTGGCCACGTTTGGGAGGGCATCCTGCTGTGTCCTGCTGTGCGGCGCTTGCGCTTCGGTGGCCACTCCCGCCCGCGGCCTCTGTTGCCTCAGAGCCCCCAGGCCCACCAGCTCCGCGGCGTGCGTGGCCGTGGCGCAAGTCCTTGGCGCATGAGTTGCACGTCTGCAGGCCCCTCCGGCCTGCTTGGCGTTGCAGAGCTTGGGTGCGGCGTGCGGCCGCTTCGGCGGCACCGGGCTCGTCAGCGCCCGCCGCCCCTGGGCTCTGGCTCTGCCGCCAGGCCTGCAGCTGCTTCACACACGGTTGCCCTGACCGCCCTGGCGCCGCTGGTGGCAGCTCTGCAGCGGCGCCGAGGTTGCCCTCACTGCCCTGGCACCTTCGACTGCTCCTCCACAGCGGAGGCGCTGGTCATTGCTGCATCACCCACACCCTCAACCTGGCCCTGCTGCATGGGCGCTGCCCCATGGATGCATGCAGCCGCGCTCGCCTCGGCGGCAGCATCAGAGGAGACGCGGTCCAAGGCCTGCCTGTCTGAGGCCGCGTGGCAGCGGGCTGCGCTGCCGGGCGTGAGCTGGGGGCTGCCCTGAACCTGAGCAACGGCCACTGCCTGGGCAGGCTGAGTGGTCGCGGCGGCGAGGGGCGCCGCGCAGCGAGCAGGCGCAGTGCTGGCGTCCCCAAACAGCTTGGCCAGGCGCTGGATGCCGCACTCCTGCCGGAGTACCCAACAACGATCATGCACATGTCATGTGATACGATCATGGGGGGAGGCCTGCACGGGCAAAAGCTACCCTTCACATGACCTGGTCCTGCCTTGCGGCTCAGCATGGCGCCGCTGGGAATGCGCAAATGGCTGCACTGCACCACGCATGCCGGGTACCATCAGCGCTGTTTGACCGCATCCGCACCTGTTCATACGGCGAGAGGCCCGCGCAGCAGGCTCCGGCGCTGCCGCGTGCGGCCGGCGCCGCGACGTTGTCCGCCGCCGCAGAGCGCGGCTGCAGCGGCGCCCATACGGCCTCCGCCACCGGCTCGCCCGCCGCCTGCCGCCGGGCGCGCGCCGCCGCCAGCTCTGCGCGCGCGGAGCTGCGTCAGGCGCACAGCCGTGCAGCAGTGCCTGCGTCGACACAGGTGCGGCTGGACATGCTGACACGGCAGGTTCGTCCGCAAGGTTCTTGACACAGGCGACAGCATGGTGCGCCGAGCGGCCGCCACGTAGCCCACCTGGCGGCTCCGCCTCGCCGGGGCGCGCGCTGTACGCGGCCAGCCTCGCCCGCGCGGCTGCCAGCTCCTCCGCCTCCCCCTCCGCCCCCTGCCCGGCGCGCACACCGACCTGCCCGCCCGTCTTCTACAAGAGGCAGGTCCCCGGGCGCGCCAGTCGTGGCAGCTTGCCGCCGTGCCACTCACGCCAGTTTCCGCCACAAAAAATCTGCAGCCACTGTAGCGCCAGTGCATAGCACGGCTGGCATGCTCCACGCTGCCTGCTCGCAGTCCTGCGGCTGACGCGGTACATGCAGACCCGTGCGATACGGCTGAGCTGCGCGCCGGACGCGGTGGCGCACCGGCTGATTTTCTGCCTGCTCGCCGGCGCTGCCGTCAAAGAAGGGGTCCGTGTCGCCCGGCGCCAGGCCCAGCACCTCGCGCCGCTGCCGCGGCGCCATCCCCGGCGGGCTTGAGGGACGGGACCTCTCCAACACTACATGCCTTCAGCTCTAAGCCAACTCAAGCGCGCAGATACGTCCAGGCGCACTCGCTTGCTCAGGCATGTGTCAGACTGCGGTGGGCCCGTGCGGCACCTTGCGGAAGCCTTCGCTGCGCATGCGCTGCAGCGCCTCAAAGTTGCGCCGCTCCTGCGCGGCCTCCTCGCTGCACGCGCGCTCGCGCTCGGCCCGCTCGGCCTCCGGGCCCCCGCGCGCCCTGCATAACCCACACCGCACGCTTCGTCAGCCCCCTGCCGCAGAGGTCAGGCATGCATGATGTGGGCTGCCTGTGTTGGCCCATGCTCGGCAAGCCTAGGCGCCTCCGTCCCTGGTGTGGCTGGTCGCAGGCGCGCCGGCCATGCGCAGGCTTGCTTGCTCCTCCTCGCGCTGCAGACTGGGCCAAGCAGGCCAGCAGCAGCGCAGCCATGCGGCGTGGTTGCTCGGCCGCGCGCTGCTGCTCGGTCCCTGGCGCGGGCGCCAGGGAAGCAGGGTGCTGTCGTGCAGTCATGATCGCGCACTGCGCCATCGTCAATAGCGCCATGCCCCACGAGCAGCGGCGCCCTGGCAGTGGCGGGGTAGGTTAGGCTAACCCTGACCCTACACCCACCAGGCCTCTGCGCAGCGGCGCTCGAGCGCGAAGACCGGCCTGTCGTCCAGGTAGGTGAGCCCCGGCAGCGCGGCGACCAGCGCGCGCCGGTACTGCGGCACCGCGCCCACCAGCGGGTTGCCCTTCAGGTACAGGCAGCGCAGCTGGGGCAGCTGCTTGAGCATGTCCAGCACCTGTCCGGGCGCAGGCGTCACGTTTTGCAGGCCGCCGCAGCGAGTGGCACTGAGCAAGCCGGCCCGGCGGGTTGCTACACACACGGTCACACCCATGACATGTGTGCGGCACTGACCTGGGGCTTTGCTGCGCCTGGAAGCGCATGAGCACAGGTGGAAAATGCAGGCGCACAATAGATGCACTCTCCGAGGGCCCACATACACTTGCGCTTTCTGCGACAGCTGGAGGAGGACATGCGCTCGAGTGGACTCTGCCGTGTGATTATGCTGACAGGCAGACCGCGCTCTGCGGGATACCGAGGAAGAGACCATATATAGGGCCACGTTTCACACGGTGGCTCGTGCGCCCCGGGCGCTTCAGGCCTGCGGCACCGGCGCAACGCACGCTGCACGAGGAGTGGGCAGCAGTGGACGCAAAGAGCGCCACAGCACCTGCGGGTCGGCAAGCTGGTTCTCCTGCAGGTCGAGCGTGACCAGCGCCGCGCACTCGGCCAGGCGCGCCACGTCCGCGGCGCGCGTCAGGCGGTTGCCTGCGGCCAGCAGCGTGCGCAGCCGCGTGCAGCCGGCCAGGCCCTGCCCGCATATGAACATTCTCACGGGCGACTTCCTGACTGTGTTCCAGGTGCAGCTGCTTGCAGCCAGCCGCGAGGCTTTACGATTATCAACCCTCAAAAGCACCCAGGCAGCAAGCGAGCGAGGTGTTGCCCTGTTTGTGGCACCAACCGCGGATGTCAGGGAGCGGGCGCGCGCACATCGAGGGTGGACACGCTGTTGTTGCTGACGTTGAGCGTGTCCAGATTGCCCAGCCGACTGAGGCCGACTACGTCCATCAACATATTGCACTGCGCGTACCTGCGGCGCCGGATAGTACACAGTGAGGCAGACGCGCCGGGTGGCCGGGCTCGCAAAGCATGCTACTGCTTGATGTTCAGATGCTATGCACGGCGAGGCGCACAGGCAGCGCAGCTCTGGCAGAGCCGGCACGCCGTCAAGGGTGTCCAGGGCGTTGTTGTCCAGGAAGAGAGCGCGCAGGCCGCTGTATGGCTCAAGCTCGGCGACGCTGATGAAGCCCCGGTGGTTGCAGTACAGCGTCTCGTTCAGCTCGGGCGTCTCATACAGTTTGTTCTCCTTGCAGATTGCGCGCAGGGCGGCGCCTGTCATCTCCATTGCGTTGCGCAGCCGTCCTTGGAAGGAGAGTGAGTGGACTGTGCGGCGCCCCCTGTCACCAAACGCATGCATGCGCCTGCTCCAGGTTCAGGGCAGCAGGGTACTGGCAGTCTTGCAAGGCGCTGTTGTCAGGGAGCCAGGCCTGGGCCCCTGCAGCCGCTGGAAGAGAGTTTTCAAGCCCTGTGAAAGGCCAGAGCAGCACCATGAAGGTCACCTTCAAGACGGTGACTGGGGCCAACTTCTCCCTGGAGCTGCAAGGGACTGAAAAGGTAGGCTGGGGCCGGCACACATAGGTCTGCAGTGATACTGCCGTGCGTGGACTGACTGACACCGCCTGGATGTGGCCAGATCGTGGCCGTAAAGCAGACGATCGAGGAAAAGCAGGGCACCGCCTTCCCGGCCGGGTCCCTTGTCGTCATCCACCAGGGCAAGGTGGGCAGGCCGTGCCCGGGCAGCCTGCCCGATCGGGGCTTGCTCCCATGCCCTCGTGTCTCAGGCCCGGGGGTGGCTGGTGTGGCCAGGTGCTCAAGGATGAAAGCACGCTCGCGGACAACAACGTCTCTGAGACCGGCTTTATGGTGGTGATGGTGTCCAAGGCGCGCGCCCGCTGCACGCCTCCGCGGTCGCGCAGCGAGGCACCGCCGCATCTTGGCCAGGGCATCAAGCGTGACCCTGGCACCCGCGCAGGCGAAGAAGCCAGAGGCTGCGGCGCAGCCGGCGGCGCCTCCCCCGCCGCCTGCGCCGCGCGCTGCGGAACCCGCGGCCGAGCCGGCGGCGCCGGCGCCGGCTCCGGCAGCGGCGGCGCCTGCCGCGCCGGAGGTGTGCGCATAGCCACGCAGAAGGCTGCGTTGCTCGAGGACTCTGGGGTGAAGCGTTCCTCGGCGAGGCAGCCCAGAAACAAGCACTTTTTCGCAGGCGCTAGCAATCACACAGCACGTGTGATGCTTCCAGATGTTTGCAGCGCGTCCCTCTGATGCTGCCACTCCAGGACGGTTGACGTGACTGCTGAGCTGCTCGCTGTCTTGACAGCCACACTCGCAAGGAAGCTCGCCCTGAGCTGAGATGGGGACCGCTTGCGCGCAGGCTGCGCCGGCCGCGCCGGCCGCGCCGGCCGCGGCTGCTGAGCCTGCGGCGGTAGCTGAACCTGAGTGCGTCCCTGCTGTCCTCCTGCTGTGCCCTACGCTCGGCCGCACTCTGTGTGTCTCACGGTGAGGAGTGCCACACTCCGATGCGCGCCGAGGCTGGCTGGGCCGGAGCGCAGGCCGGCGGCGGCGGCGGCTGGCGGCGCGTCCGGCACGGGCAACGTGTACTCTGACACCGCGTCGCAGCTGTCCGTGGGCGCGGTGCTGGAGAACCACATCAACCAGGTGAGCGCGCGCGCGGCAGGCGTGCCGTTCCAGGCTCGCCGCGTGCGCCAGGCCACAGTCGTTGAACCCAGCATGCATCGGTGCATCCAGCCTGCGTTGCACATCACCTCTCTGTTTGCTGACTGTAGGCAGCCATCGGACGTAGGAGCCATGCGTGTGAGTGTGGGGAAGCAGGGCAGCCCACAGGCTCCGTAGCGACACACTGACAGCGCATGTGCAAGCAGCCGCGCCACGGTGTATGGCTGCCCACAGGCCGCGTAGCACTGGGCTATGCCAAAGGAGCAGGAGAGGCGGCAGGCCATGCAGCGCGGGGCTGTGTAAAGAAAGCGAGCGGGGCGGCAGATTGTGGAGATGGGCTTCGACCGCGAGGAGGTCAAGCGCGCGATGCGCGCCGCGTTCAACAACCCGGACCGCGCGGTGGACTACCTGATGAACGGCATCCCGGAGTCCGCCGAGCCGCCGCCGCCCGTGGCCGCGCCCGCGCCCGCGCAGGGCGGGCCGCCGGCCGGCGGCGCCGCGGCGCCCGCCGCGGCGGGCGACGCGGCCGCGCCGGCGTCGGAGTCGGCGCCCGCGCAGAGCGGGCCCAACGCGCAGCCGCTCGACATGTTTGCCCCGCAGGTGGCCACCTGTGCCCTGTCTGGCTCTGTGCGCTCACAGGCCGGCCATGCGGCCTGTTCCAGACGCCGCTCGCTGTGCACTCCTCCTGAAGAAGCACACAGCGCACCCGCTCTGGGGGCCCTGCAGACGCTGTGGCGTGCAAAGAAGGCTGACGCTCTCCCACACACGCGTATATGAGCGAACGAGGAACGTGCCTAGAAACGTGCCGCTGTCCTCGTGAGTCGTCCACTCATTCCCTGATGAGGTGACAGCGGCCTGCCTGGTGCAGCCGGCCGGCGCGGCGGGCGGCGGCGGGCCGGCCGGGCCGCTCGACTTCCTGCGCACCAACCCGCAGTTCCAGGCGCTGCGGGCGATCGTGCAGTCGCACCCGGCCATCCTGCAGCCCATGCTGCAGGCGCGCGCGCGCCGGAAAGCCGCCAGGCCTGTGGGTCACCTGCGTCGCATGCGGGCGCAGCTTGCTTTCGGTCAACGGGTTGGTGCGTGCGGCAGCGTGCATGCGAGCGCAGACCTGGGGCCAGGGGGCCCGCACTGCCTGGGACGCCAGCGTTACGCTCACTGCTTGCTTGCGCCTCCCGCTGACCAGCACGCAGAGTGCGTGCCTCATCCCAGCCCTGCCTGCTGTGCTGCAGGCGCCGCAAGCAGGCTGTCCTGCAGCTCGGTGTAATCATGTCTCCAGCTGCTGTGCCATCATTAGGCGGTCTCCAGCTGATGCGCCGCCGCAGTTGGCGCCGAGGCGGGCGCTGCGGCGCAGGAGCTGGGCAAGTAGAATGTAACCCTACCCTACACCCGGCGCGCAGGAGCTGGGCAAGCAGAACCCGGAGCTGCTGTCGCTGATCAACAGCAACCAGGCCGAGTTCCTGCGCCTCATCAACGAGCCCGCGCCCGCGGGCGGCGCGGCCTCCGGCGACCTGGCCGCGCAGCTGGGCGGGCAGCTGGGCGGGCAGCTGGGCGAGATGCTGGGCGCGGGCGCCGGCGGCGAGGGCGGTGCGCCGCCCGGCTTTGTACTGCACATGTGTCGGGTGGGCGTAGGGGTGAGCGCAGGACCGGTGCTGGACGGAAATACGGCGCCGCCGAGCGTGGTCAAAGGTGCTGCTCGGAGACTCTGCGGCGGCCCTGAATGTGCGTAGCCTTCAACAGCGACCAGGGAAGGGAGGAACGGTCAGGTGGGAGGCCTAAGTGTGCTGTGAGCTGCACCTTGCGTCCGGGGCGTTCTCTGCAGACTTGACGGGCTGGGTTGTGATTCACGTGCCCTATGCACAGGCCTCTGCCGCCCGGCGCGGCGGCGGCGGCCAACTAAGCGGGGTTGGGCGGGGTGCCGCCGTGCGCACGAGAGGTCATCGACCTTTCTGGTACGTGCAAGTCCAAATGGAAGGCAGCTGCTGTGCCTGGGGCTCCCGCACCCAGAGCAGCCGCGCGCGCCTGCGCCGACAAATGGCCGCGCGCGCGCGCAGGCTTGCCGCCCGGCGCGGTGGCGGTGCAGCTGAGCGAGGAGGAGCAGGCGGCCGTGGGCCGCCTGGAGGCCATGGGCTTTGACCGCCAGGCCGTGCTGGAGGCCTTTCTGGCCTGCGACCGCAATGAGACCATGGCCGCCAACTTCCTGCTGGAGAACGCCGGCGACGACATGTGAGGCGGGCTAGGGTAGGGCCTCTTGCCGGCGGGCCTACAGCGCGCCTGGGCGCCTGCGCGCGCGCGCGCGACGGCGTGTGAGGCGCGCGGGGCGCGGGGCGCGCCCGGGGTGCCCACGTGGGCCGCAGCGGCGCCGCGGCCGTCGTCCCGTGCGCGCGCCCGCGGCGCGGGCGTTGCAGCCGCGTCCTCGCTGCGGCGTGCTGGCGACGGCGCCTGACGCGCCGGGGCTGTGCGGCGCCCTGCGGCTGCGGCCTGCGCGACAGCGGCATGACAAATGCAGGTTGCTGTGGCCGCAAGCACAGAGGGAGCCGGCGGCCGCGACAGGCGCGCGAGCGCTGGAGCGGCGCCCACTGGCTGCAGAGACCCCGGCCGGAGTGGCTGAGCCTGCCGCCCGTTTGTGTATCCCGCGCTGCGCTGCCGGGGCTGCCTGCGGCTGCGCCGTTTGCGTCGGCTTCGAGGGCAGGCAGGCGAGGGTGGAAGCCCTGTTGGAGGGATTTCGGGGCTGGGTGCCAGGCGCAAGAGCGGGCGTGGCGTGGGGCGCGGCGTGTGTGTGTGCTGAGGCGGGTGTGCCGGGCTCTGCAAACCCGGCCTGCGGCCCCCACCTGGCCTGCTTGCATGCGTCCTGCATGCGGCTTCCCCGTGCTGCGAGGCTGCTGGCGGCTTGCCTGCGAAGGGCCGGGGCTGGGCTGCTTCCTGGCACGCTTGGCAATGTCTGGATGTGGGCTGGCACCCGCGGTGCCAGCGGGAGCGTGAAGGCAGGGGGCGCTGGGGCCAGGCTGCATCGGGCTGCAGAGTGTGCCTGTTGAGGGGCGGCGGCATGCCATGCTAAGCCGCGTATGGGCTGAGGTTGCCATGGGAGCGTCGGGTGGCGCTACGCACACCCATTGGTGGGGCCTGTGCGCCGGCTTTGCTGTCCAAGACTGCGCATGGTGTTGCTCAGGCAGAGCGGTGCGCCCAAGCCTGGCGAGGCTTTTTCAGCTGTTCTGCTGGTTTGGGGGAGTCGCACGCGCGCATGCCTGCTCGGCTCTGTTTCAGCCTGGGCATGGGCTGATGGCTGTGCTCTAGTCCAGAGCCAGCCAAGCGCAATGCATCAAGCTGCAGATCAGTGTAAGCATAGTTGCCAGGCACGGCCAGCGTGACAGTGCATGTAGTGTAGCCTCAACACCGCAGGGCCTGCGGACGTCCCACCAGCGCCCATGCATGATAACAAGGTTACAGGGCGCCACTGGCGTAGCCTCAAGGTCGCATGCCACGCTGCATGCGTCGACGCCTCCACCTTGCGCGCCGTCATAGCATCCGACTGTACCTGGGTACTTTGCACCTACCTTGCTAGCTAGGCCATCGACCACCGCGAGCGCCCTGACTCGAATTATTGCGAAGAGGTGTACGACGACTGCCTGCCAGCGTCAAACGCACAAACCCAGGTGGGAGATTGCTGCGGGACTGATGCATGCCCATGCTCGCCTGCAACATCAGCAGGCGTATCCTGTACAATGCGATCAGGCCGTGGCACAGTGCTCATCTTATGCTTATAGTTGTACTGGCACAGGCAGGCGCAGTGTGATGCCTTTGCATGCGCTTGGGAATATTGCATCTTGTAACCGCTTTCAGAGCAACGGGCAGAGCGGGGCAACAAGCAGCATCGCGGCAACTCACGCTGTGCTTACCAAGAGCTCTGCGCTGCTGCCCTGCAGGTGCCACCTACATCGCGAGATGGCCGCCGCGCACTCCATAACGCTCAGCCTCGCGCTCTGGCTGCCTGTCCTGGCGCTGGCGGCATCGAGCGCGTCCGTCCTGCAGCACTCCCACCGCCCTGGCGGTGGGGGCCAGGGCAGCTGCCCCAGCTGCGACCAGCTGTTCCCGCAAGGCCAGCCTGCGCCCATCCCGGGCGACTTCAACTTCTACTTTCTGGTCCGGTGCGCGCTCCACCTTGGCTCTTCACAACGGGGGTTTACCATACGTGCAAAACCTTGCTGTCAGCGTGCCCGCCACACTGTGCCGGCTGCCACGCGTGAGGCTGCCCAGAGGCTGCTGAGCCTGGCGAGGGGCGCCGCAGGCAGTGGCCGAATGAGTTCTGCAAGATCCAAAAGAAAGACGAGTGCTACATTGCTCCCAGCGCCAGGTAAGCAATGTTCTGGGCCTGTTATTATACATCCGCCTGCCCTGCCCTCTTCCCATGCCAGCAGCGTGTCCGGGCCAACATCCTGGGGTCACTGCTTCAGCACTTCCTAGGCCGATACTCCGCTTGTCTTACATGCTGTGACATACTGTGCAAGCATGCGCTTGGCGTGCAAATCTGGACGAGTTGCTGTTGTGCACGCATGCAGACAACATGTGGTCTTGGGCCTCTGCCCAGCCATGGCCCGCCAGTGTCACGCACGCGGAGCACACGGCGTGCCTGACAACGCATGCATGCAGGAACGGCTTCACGCTGCACGGCCTGTGGCCCAACCTGGACAACGCCTGCCGCGAGGACTTCCCCGAGCACTGCATCGCGCGCAGCAGCAGCTTTGAGCCCCTGGACATGGGCAGCCTGAACCAGACCGTGCTGTACGGCCTGCAGAACAGCTGGATCAGCTACACCAGCTGTGCGCGCACCACCCTAACCCTACATGCGCCCTGTCTGGTCCAGGCTGCCTGCTTCATCACCTTAGCGCTGGCACCCTGTGCGAGATGTGATACAGTTGGCACTCGCAGCCGGCCGCGCAGCTGACTCGGCGTGCTGCGCTCGCAGCCCAGGAGTGCTTCCTGGCGCACGAGTGGGGCTGCCACGGCACGTGCAGCGGGCTGAGCCAGGAGGACTACTTTGCGACAGTGCTCCAGCTGCACGCCGAGCACAACCTGCTGGCGCGCTGCTGCTGCAGGCTCTGTCAGCACATCATGTTAATCAAGGAACTGTGCTGCCTTCTGACAGGCCAGGGAACAAGGGGTGCTGCTGTATCCGTTGTGTCAACATGCCGTGGAATGTGACACTGTGTCAGGACGCCCAGAGACATGCGAGTAACCTTGCCTGTGGCCTTTCCAAATATGAGATGCTGGACCGGTCGGCGCACCCCTGCATCCTGGTGAGCGCAACCCATGTCACTGGGTCTCGCGGGTCGCGCACAGGACGCCATGACAGCCGCCAACCTGCAGCCGGTCGGCGACGTCGACCGGACCGACCTGCTCGACGCCTTTGAGCAGAGATTCGGCTCCGGCGTGCGGCCGCTCCTGCAGTGCAAGAAGCAGGGCGGACGGTTTTACCTCAGTGAGGTGCGGTCCTTGCACCGTAGTTTGGCACCATCGCCTTGAAACCATCACCTGTGGGCGTGTTGCGTCGGCCAGTGCAAGCGCCTGCTCGTACGCACCTCACCAGCATCGCCACGCGCCCCGCGCTTGGTGGCAGGTCTGGATGTGCGTGGACCGGAGCTTCAACGTCGTGCCCTGCGACAACGTCTGCCGCAACTATGCCTGCCATCCCATCCACCCCTGCGGCAACACAATCACATTCGCTGACGACAACTTCGGCCTGGTCAGCGGGCCTGGCCCATGTCAGTTGGGCCCATGCGTGAACCACACAGGCACCTGCCATAAGTAAACCATGACTGGCGCTGTAGTGAATGCCTGCGTTGGCAGGGCAGCGTTGCAACTTTCGGTTATAATCCACATTTTTCCTACGCTGCTTGTTGCCCGTGCTGTGGTTTGTGCTCATCAGTCCCATTTAAACAATGTTTTGACGCCAGCACAGGCTATACTGAAGGCCTGTGTAACTGTTCACCAGCAAGGAGGTACATGCCTGCTGCCAGTGGATGCGGATAGGTCTTCTTTGCTCACACTGTTTGAAGAATTCATTTCCGTTGTTTTTTGGCAAGGCTCAGTTGTAGTAGTGCAACGCACCCGCTGGTGGGGCCCGTGCGCCGGCAGTTGCTGTCCAAGAATGCGAATGGCGTTGCACAGGCAGAGCAGAGCGCCCAAGCTCGGGCGAGGCTTTTTCAGCTGTGCTGCTGGTTTGGGGGAGTCGCACGCGCGCATGCCTGCTCGGCTCTGTTTCAGCCTGGGCATGGGCTGATGGCTGTGCTCTAGGTCTAGGGCCGGTCAAGCGCAATGCATCAAGCAGCAGACCAGTGTAAGCAAGATTGCCAGGTACGGCCAGCGTGACGGTGCACCTAGTGTGGCCTCAACACCTGTGACAGGCACTCTCAGGGCTTGCGGACGTAAGCACATCAAGAGGAGGCACCAGCGCCCATGTATGATAACAAGGTTCTAGGGCGCCGCTGGCGGTGGTCAGATGCCAGAGCGCTGCATGCGTCGACGCCTCAACCTGCTCACACATCCGACTGTACCTGGTACTTTGCCAGCACTTTAGACCTACCTTCCAGCCGAGGCTATCACCCTCATCGGTATTATATTGCCTCGCGCGCCCTCACTCGCATTGCGGATAGGTGTACGACGACTGCCGGCCAGCGACAAACGCACAAACCCAGGTGGGAGACTGCTGCAGGACAGATGATGCCCGTGCTTACCTGCAACATCAGCAGGCTTATCCTGTACAACGCGATCAGGCCGTGGAACATTGCTCACTTTATGCTTATGGTTGTACCCAGCACAGGCAGGGGCAATGTATTGCCTGCGCATGTGCATGGGAATATTGCATCTTGGGACCGCTTTCACAGCAAGGGCAGAGCGGGGCGATAAACAGCAATCCGGCTGCAACTCACGCAGTGCCTTGAGCTCTGCCGCTGCGGCCCTGCAGGCGCCACCCACATCGCGAGATGGCCGCCGTGCACTCCATCACGCTCAGCCTCGTGCTCTGGCTGTCTGTCCTAGCGGTAGCCGTGTCAAGCGCATCCGTCCTGCAGCACCCCCACCAGCGCAGCGGTGGGAGCCAGGGCAGCTGCCCTAGTTGCCAGGCTCTGTTCCCGCAAGGCCAGCCTGCGCCCATCCCGGGCGACTTCAACTTCTACTTTCTGGTCCGGTGCGCGCTCCACCTTGGCTCTTCACAACGGGGGTTTACCATACGTGCAAAACCTTGCTGTCAGCGTGCCCGCCACACTGTGCCGGCTGCCACGCGTGAGGCTGCCCAGAGGCTGCTGAGCCTGGCGAGGGGCGCCGCAGGCAGTGGCCGAATGAGTTCTGCAAGATCCAAAAGAAAGACGAGTGCTACATTGCTCCCAGCGCCAGGTAAGCAATGTTCTGGGCCTGTTATTATACATCCGCCTGCCCTGCCCTCTTCCCATGCCAGCAGCGTGTCCGGGCCAACATCCTGGGGTCACTGCTTCAGCACTTCCTAGGCCGATACTCCGCTTGTCTTACATGCTGTGACATACTGTGCAAGCATGCGCTTGGCGTGCAAATCTGGACGAGTTGCTGTTGTGCACGCATGCAGACAACATGTGGTCTTGGGCCTCTGCCCAGCCATGGCCCGCCAGTGTCACGCACGCGGAGCACACGGCGTGCCTGACAACGCATGCATGCAGGAACGGCTTCACGCTGCACGGCCTGTGGCCCAACCTGGACAACGCCTGCCGCGAGGACTTCCCCGAGCACTGCATCGCGCGCAGCAGCAGCTTTGAGCCCCTGGACATGGGCAGCCTGAACCGTACCGTGCTGGACGGCCTGGAGAACAACTGGATCAGCTACACCAGCAGTGCGCACATCATCCTCCTTGGCTGGTTGCGGCGCCCGCGTGAACACCTCGGCGCTGACACCATGTGTCTGGCGTGCACCAGCTGCCCTTGTCAGCGGGCGGCGCAGCTGATCCAGCATGCTGCGCTTGCAGCCCAGGACTGCTTCCTGGCGCACGAGTGGGGCTGCCACGGCACGTGCAGCGGGCTGAGCCAGGAGGAATACTTTGCGACCGTGCTGCAGCTGCACGCCGACCACAACCTGCTGGCGCGCTGCCGCTGCAGGCTCTGTCAGCACATCATGTCAATTCCGGGACTGTGCTGCTGTCTAACAGGCCAAGGAACAAGGGTGCTGCTGTGTTTTTGGTATCAATGTGCCATGGATGTGACATGGTGTCAGATGCTCAATAGGCGTGCAAACAATCCTGCCTGTGGGCCTTGCCGAAATGGGATGCTTGGCTAGTTGGCGCCCCCCTGCATTACGGTGAGCGCAGCCCGAGTCACTGGGTCTCGCGCGCCGCACAGGACGCCATGACAGCCGCCAACCTGCAGCCGGTCGGCGACGTCGACCGGACCGACCTGCTCGACGCCTTTGAGCAGAGGTTTGGCGCCGGCGTGCGGCCACTCCTGCAGTGCAAGAAGCAGAGTGGCGGACTCTCGTACCTGAGCGAGGTGCGCTCCTTGCACCACCTGCTGGCACCATTGTCTTGGCGCCATCACCCGTGGGCGTGTTGCGTCACGTATACCCTATACCCCATACCCTCTACCCTCTACCCTATACCCGGTGCAAACATTTGCTCTTCGCTCGGCTGCACCTCATCAGCATCGCCACGCATGCCCGCTTGGTGGCAGGTCTGGATGTGCGTGGACCGGAGCTTCAACGTCGTGCCCTGCGACACCGTCTGCATCAACCACCCCTGCCGCCCCATCCACCCCTGCGGCAACACAATCACATTTGCTGACAACAACTTTCGCCTGGTCAAGGATCCTGAAGAGTGTCAGTTGGGCCCATGCGTGGCGCACACAGGCACCTGCCACAAGCCCTGACTGGCGCTGTAGTGCTTGCTTGCGTCGGCAGTGCAGCGTTGCAGTTGCCGGTCATGGTCCGCACTTTCCATGCACTTGTGGCCTGTGCTGTGGTTTGTGCCCATCAGTCCCGTTTCCCACAACGTTTTTGGCCAGCACAGGTAGCACTTGAGGCATGTACAATTTTCACTGGCAAAGGGGTACATGTGGCTGACATGTGTGGTGTCAGTAGATGCGGTAAGAATTTCTTTGCTCACACTCATCAGTGGTTTGATTACCTTGCTTCAAGGCAGTTTTGGCAAGGCCAAGTCAGGCATACTCATGCTCTGGCCAAGCGGTGTTATTAGGAGCCATGCCAAGACAATGTGCTCCATGCAGTGCCTGCAGTCAGGCGGCTGTATGATTTTTATATAGATGTGTGTGTGTGAAAGCACATTTTGGCCCCTCGTCCTAACAATTACATCCATGTGACAGATAAGCGCTGGCTTGTTGACATCAGGAGGCAGCACTGTACAGGACTGCGCAGCATGCTGATCATTGCTTAGCACAGTTCGCCACGTCGTTTGAAGAGAGTACAAAGCCCCAGCCTATTTAATGTTTTAGTGTGAAGCCTAGATAGGCTCGTAACACGGTGGATGGTTGATGACAGGACCCCTTGCGCATGCTGCAGCGCTGCTAGCACGCATTACCTGACTATGTTATGCAGGATCATTGCGCTCATATTGGAAGAACTATTACGTTCCTCAGTGACAGGCGGACTTCATAACAACACAACCGTACTGTCAGAGAGAGGGCGGTGGGGCCTTCCTGGAGCGGACGCGGCAGGCGTCCATGCGGAGCAGATGGAGATCACATCGCCGCGCCAGCGGCCCTCTGTGGACAGGGAGGCCAACCCAGACCACCTTGGCCCACGCGTGCCGCCCTTCCGCTTTCCGGTGGGCACTGCCCCTCCTGCACGTTGTGGCCCTTCACATCTGCAAGTGCGGGCGCGCGCACTAGCCGTATCTCTCAATGGCTCCATGCCTTTTTTAAGTGGTTAGATATGCCACCTGCGTCTGAGAGCATGCAGTGTGGCGCACACAGCCTAGCTGCGAGATTGTGGTACCTGTGATCCAGTGTCAAGATCCTCGCCTGGTGCTCCATCTTGCTATATGGCTCCGCCCCTCCGCACTGCTTGGTGCTGCACGGAGGTGCCGAGCTGGGCTTTGTGTGCCAATGCACAGTGATATGCCTGACAAGCCAACCCAGGCGTGTTGCAAATAGTCGGGCAGGCTGAAGGAGGCTGGCCGTGCTCTCCGTACTGCACACTGGCTCTCTGGTTGCTGCCCGGAACCGCTCACTTGAGTGTGAACAGAGCCACCAGACGCGCCTGCTACACACTGTCTCCTGGCTCAGGGCTTGGCTGCGCGTGCAGGTAGCGCCACAAGAGTCCGACAGCACGCCGCCGGCGCCAGCGTTCCAGGCAAACTTTCACGCTGATCTCATTTCATCACACCGACTATGTGATTGATGCTTGGCACAGCAGCAAGAAGGAGCAAGGAGCAAGGAGCGAAGGGGCAGAGAGCAGAGAGCAGGTGTCTGGTTAGCCTAACACTGCGCTGCGCGTCGCTCTGGTTCCCAGGCGACGCCGCGAGGCAGGCTTCAGACCCGGTCCGGAGCCCTGAGAAGGTATCTCAGACCGCGTCCAGGCGCCGCAGCGCACGCAGGACGCGCCACCCGGAGGCGGGCAGCATGCCGAGCATGCCGGCAATCATCCAGGCGAGCTTCAGACCCTGTCCAGAAGCTTCGAGAGGGTCTCAGACCCTGTCCGGCCGCCCCCGCGCGCGCAGGACGCGCTGCAGGAGGCGGGCAGCATGCCGGCCACACCGGCCTTCTTTCGGGCGAGCTCCAGACCCTGTCCCAGAAGTTTGTAGGGTCTAAGACCCTGTCCGGGCGCCGTGGCGCGCGCAGGACACGCTGCAGGATGCGGGCAGCATGCCGAGCACGCCTGCACTTCTCACGCGAGGTCCAGACCCTGTTGAGAGGTCTTGAGAAGGTCTCAAACCCTGTCCGGGCGCCGCCGAGAGCGCAGGACGCGCTGCAGGAGGCGGGCAGCATGCCGGCCACGCCAGCCTCCTTCCAGGCGAGCTTCAAACCCTGTCCAGAAGCTTCGAGAGGGTCTCAGACCTTGTCCGGCCGTCCCCGCGCGCGCAGGACGCGCTGCAGGAGGCGGGCAGCATGCCGGCCACGCCCGCCTTCTTCCAGGCGAGCTCCCTGCCGCTGCCGGGCTTCGGCAGCCTGCACAGCGTCGGCTCGCTGGACGTGGACCAGGCGCGCGCGGCGCAGCGCTTCGCGTCGCCGCGCTCGCCGGCCGCGCCGCCCGTGCACGCCGCCTGGCCTGCCGCCGCGCTGCCGGGGCTCGCGTACTGCAGCGGTGCGGGCGCGCGCGTGCGCCGGCGCCCCCGCCGCGGCTCGCTCTGCGTGCTGCTTGGCCCGGTCCTTCACAGGTGCTGCTCGCTATGTAGCTCCTGGCGCTGGCGCGCCGCGGCAGTGCAGGACATGCATGCCGTGCGCGGCTGCCCTGCGTCTGCCAAACACACTGTGTCAGTGAGGTCTTGCAGAGAGAAGCGGGACTGCTCTCGCTACCCTCATGTGGCGAAACAAGCAATGTATGAACCAACGTCTGCCCTTGCCTTTTACATTGCTCTGCTGCTGAGATCGACAAGACGGACTGTCTGTGGACGCTCCTACACTGTTGTGGCTCGAGCCACAACAACTTCGTCCATTGCAGCTGCTGGCCCCGGTTAGGCGCGCCAGGCCAATGAGAGGCATCAGGGCGTGCGCGCAGCGTCCATCGCCATGGTCCTCTTCAACAAGGTCGCGCTGAGCAGCCACGGCTTCCGCCACCCCGCCCTGCTCCTGCTCCTCCAGTTTGCCGTGTGCGCGGCGCGGCTCCCCAGCGTCCCTACCTGATGCCCTGTTGGGGGAACCGCTATGCCGGTGCACCAGGTGTGCAGGGGCGTCCCACGCTCTGCCCAGGCCGTCAAGTTTGCACACTGGCAGGGAGCGCTGTTCCTCGCACGCGCGCGTCTGTGCCATGCATGCTGGTTCTGTCGCTGGCGGCTGTGCAGCCTGCAGGACCACGTCCAGCACTGTAGACGCATGGTGCTCTACCCGCCCTTGAGGCATCACACGCATCACAGCAGTGACCGACTGGTAGGTAGGGGCACTGCAGGGCTGCCTCCTGCTTCAGGACACCTGTCCATGGCTCGCCGGTGTGGCACGGGGCGGCCTCGCAGCACGAGCGGGCGGGCAGGGGGACACCACCAGGCTTGGCCAGTCACCTGACGCTACCCTGTCCAGGGCAGGTGCGTGGCTGTGGTGCTGGGCCTGCGGCTGGCGCGCCTGGGCGCGGTGGAGCCGCTGACGTGGCGCCTCGCGCGCGCCTGGCTGCCCGTAAACCTGCTGTGCGCCCCTGCCCGCGCGGTTGCCGCCTGGCGACACCCGCCCAGTCTCTCGTTGGAGACCAGACTCTGAGGAGCGTCTATGTGGTCGGTGCGCGCAAGAGGGCGCACGCTGCCCTGCCGCGTGTGGCCAGGCCGTGCCCGGCACAAGGTGCACAGCCATGTGCCAAAAGTATTGATCGAGGGCTGAGCACCGGCAGGTGTGCTAGACGACGCCCGCTCGCGCCAGCCAGCTTGCCGACACTCGACCCGTGTCAGGCCATGCATCACACGCCCGTCCGCAGCATCGGCCGGGCACCGGGATCACGGCAGGTCATGGTAAGCGTAAGACATGGGGTTCAGTCGCGCCATCCTTTGCAGTGACTGGGCATGCGCTCGGACTTCGGGCCGTCTGTTTGCGCTCGGCTGACGGCGGGCGGGGCGCCGCGCAGGTACATCGGCATGACATGGACGTCCTTCGCGGCCCTGGCGCGCCTGTCGGTGCCCACAGTAACTGTGATGAAGCAGATGACAAACGTGATCATCATCGCAGGTGATCATCATCACCTGCGGCACGCCCCTCTCTTGCAACTTCACTGCGCTTGGGATCCTTGTGACTTGGCCAGAGTTCATGGGTCCGCTCCAAAGCTAGGGTCGCCATGGCACTCTGGCAGCGGCGCTCTGCCCTTCATGGCTGAGGCCGCCATCACGCCTGAAAGGCTGGGACTGACGTCGAGCAGCCTTTACAGCCTGGGTGGTGCAGCACATATGCACCACAGATCTGACGCGGAGACACCCTGGCTATCATGTTCCTCCGCTTGCCGCGCTGGCTCACAGCATTGAGCTTTGCACAGCAGCAGTGCTGACCTCGCGGCTGGGGCCGTCCGCATGGGCCAGGCGATCACGCAATCTACGGCAAGGCGCACGGCTTAGGCGTCTGGGGCGCGCTGCTGCTTATCGCCGCGTCCGCAGCGGTGGGCGGCGCGTTTGACCTGCAGTTTGACGCCGCCGGCTACGCCTGGCAGCTGCTGAACTGGTGCGCTGGGGGTTGAGGTGTAGGGTATGGTGCTTGCTCCTTGGGGTAAGCCTGGCCGCGGATCGCTGGAGTGCGTGTAGGAGGCTCGCCTGTGACGGGGAGATGGCAGGCAGGAGGCCTGCTGCTACTGCTGGGGCCTGCAGCGATCCTGGGCTGCTGGGTCGGGTCCGTGCGGCGGCCGGTGTGAGGTCGCGCGCCGGCTTGGCAAAGCCAGGTAGTGAGCCCTGGCGCCACGTGGCAGCGATGTCGCCTGAGGTGGGGGAAGGCGCGGTCGAGTTGGCGCGCTGCATGCCTGCTGGTGGGCAGTGCCAACACAGCAGGGCTGGCCTCACATAGAGGCTGTCCATGTGCTGTCCGGTCAGTGGCAGTCCCGCTGGGCGCGCAGCGTGTTCGCCGCCGCCTACTCGCTCGTCTGCCGCGGCGTGATGGACTCTGTTGCGGCCGCGCGCGCGCGCGAACGCGGCCTTGGCGCCGGCGATGGCGGGCCTCCCGGCGCAGACCAGGTGCGGAGCGCTGACAGTCGTGTGGCCCCCAACCCCACCCGGACCCTGTCCACTCTATCCGACAAGATCATGACAGGATACAAGGTGAATGCAGCAGTCATGCCCTGCGCGCACTCCAGCTGGCGGGGCCAGCGGAGCAGGCTGCTGGTGTCGCACCTGATCAGCCTGTGCCTCCTGCTGCTGTCGTCAGCGCTGGCGGCCCTGACCGCTGTGCGCGAAGCGCGGTGCAGCCTCCAGGAGCCGAGCGGGCTCTTCGCAAGCGGCAGCGCATGACTCGCGGCTGCGGGGCGCAGGGCCGGCTGAGCGAGCTCTCAATGGTGTACCTCAACAACCTGCTGTCGCTGCCGCTCGCGGCCGCGCTGGCGGCCGCGACCGGCGAGCTCGCCGGCGTGGCGGCCGACGCCGCGCTGCGGCGGCCGGCATTCGTGGCCGCGGCGCTCGCCAGCGCGCTGCTCGCCTTCTGTATCAGCTTCACAGCGCTGTGGCGCGCCCCCTCAGCGTCTTACCCTGTCCAGGGTGACACCCTCCGCCTGCGAGCAACCGGCCAGGTTATTCAACAGTATGTGCATGACCGACTCGCAGCATGCTCACCAGCTGCCGCTCCTGGACAGCACAGCGGCATGCCCTCCTGCAGCCGCCGCGCCCCAGCCGGCATGTGCCGCGCGGCCGCCCTGCGGGCCCGTCACCCTGATCGCCCGACAGGCACGCGCCGCGGCGCAGGTTCCTGAGCACGACCACGGCCACGGTGTACAGCCTGGTGGGGAGCCTGAACAAGATCCCGCTCGCGCTCATCTCCATCCTGCTCTTCCGCCTGCCCGTGGACGCGTTCAGCCTGGGCAGCATCCTGGTCGGCCTGGCCGCCGGCGTGCTGTTCACCATGACGCGGTGACGGCGGGCGCGCGCGCGCGCGCGCGCGGGCCGGGGCTGGGCGCGGCGCTGCGGGAGCGGATGTTCAGAGTGTTCGGGCGCCGAAGTGCGGGGTCGAGGGTTGGCCATGCGCACCAGCCCGCCGAGCGGCCGTGCATGGGGGTGTCAGAATCTGCCGCTCAGCGCAAGGAGAGCTTCTGGAGGAGTTGACGGCTTGTGCAGTGGGAGCCCCTGCTGTGCGTCTGCTACGGCTTGCTGTCATACATCCTCGTGTGCATGTCAGAGGATGGCAGCAAGGAGCGTGCAGCGCCAGTGTCACTACATTGAGCAGTCTGCATACTTCATAGAGTGCCTTGCAACAAAGTACGGGATGGCTGATCCGGTGAAAGCATGCTGATGATACGGGGCAAGCTAGATCGTCGCGAAATGCAGGAAGGCATGTCGTCCCTGCTTCACGCCCGGCCCTCTTGTGCTGCACTCACTCGTTACACCCTTCTTAAAGCAGACTTATGTTCTCTCACACATATAATTTCCGGCTGGCCATCGCTTGCCCATGCGTTGCCTGTGCTGCAAACATGTGACGACACGATGTCATGACACTCACCTTTATAGAGCCCAACCTCCCATCCCCAGACGTGGCGCTGCTCATTGCAGCTACGTGTCCGCTTACCCCACATGCCCCAAGTGGTGATATAGAAAGCTCTGTACATGCACTAGCACATGATATAGCGATACAATGCATCCTCACAGGCATAGTAATACACGCAGTATTAAAACCTACAAGCAGTCGTCGATCAGTACCAAATATCAGAGGACTGGAGGGTAGGAGGAGTGGCCTCTGAACCCTACTCGCCAGCTTTTCCCCCAGTACATGCCCGCTCACGACACACGCCTGCCCCATGGGCGGCTTCAGTGGCAGCATGTCTTCGCACTGCCAGCCCAAGCCCACTCCTGCAAGTGCGTCAGCCTGAAGCCCGCAACACATATGCCTACACAAGCCAACATGATGCGCACCTTCTGGGCTGCATCCCGGGTGGACACGGGGGGGAAGGAGATGGGCCTGCCTAAACGCCACGTTTTCCAACACAGCGACTCCCACCTGCCAAGCTGCACTGAAGCGGAGCTCTGCTTTCTTGTGGTTCCCCTGCCTTGCCTGCATGCGCTCACGAACCCCCAAGGGACCCCGCCCATGCAAAGGGCTCAGGGCCAGGGTCAGGTACCCGGCCGCCAGGGCAGCAAAAGAGTAACAGCACAAGCGGATTTGTGCTGGATCCCGCAGCCCGCCCACGCATGGTATTTGACCCCCTATTGTAATCAAACAGCTAGGTGCAAGCGTCCGCAAGAACACGCAGCGGCAATGTTGCCATGCGGGCCGCTACCACGCATGAGCACACACAGAGCTGCCATGCCAGCGCAAAGGGGGAGCTTTTGAAGTGCAGCGCCATGGCTTTGGGGCTACTCGATGAAAGCTGGCCAGCGCCCGCGGCCGCCGAGTCTACCGCTGACCTTGCCTGCGCTTGCCAGGCAGCCCACTGCCACCGCCCATGCCATGCTGTAGGGGGTGAAGTTAGGGTGAGTAGGATAAGGTATCGTAAGGGCTTGCAACACCCTATAGCGCAATCCTCAGATGTAGTACATCACCTCCGACGGCACCTCCAGCAGGAACTGGCTGGCGGCCGCGGCGGCCGACATGAGCACGTCGCCGTCGTCGCACACCGCGAGCGGCGTGCTCGGCGACAGCGTGCGCAGCAGCGCGCCGCCGCGCTCGGCCTTGCCGGCGTCGCCCGCGCCGCGGCCGGCGCCGCCCGCGCTCGCGGCGAGCTGCACGGCCGCCGGCGACCCGCCGGGCCCGCCCGCGCCGCAGGCCAGGCTTGCAGCGCCCCCGTCGGGCAGCGTGTCCGGCACAGCGGACAGCGGCGCGGCGGGGATGGCCCTGGGGCTGGGTTTAGGGCTAGCGCCGCCCTCCAGGTGCGCCGCGTACTCGGCGACCAGCGCGGCGCGCATGTCCGCGAACACAAAGTCCGACACCGGCAGGAAGTGGTGGATGCGCTCCTGCGCGCCCTGCGCGCGCCCGAACATGCCTGGCTCAGCCCTTAGCACATCGTGATGCGCACTTATGCCCGGCAAGGACTAGACTGGTGCTGCCTCTTTTACACTATGCACGAATGAGCACCCCTGCGCCCACGCTGCTAAAGTTCCAATTCGTGACTCGTAGAGAGTGCACACCAGCATGCAAGCGGCAGATGCAAGCAAAAACAAGCGTGTGCCTTGCCTGCATGCACAGTGAACAGCTAACGCAGAGCATGTACCAAGCGCACAACGTGCGCTCCCAGGCGGCTGTGTTAGGCACGCTGCATGCAGGCGCATGCGCGGGGCGGGGCTCGCCTTGTACTGCATGTACGGCCAGTGGATGGAGTCCTCCTCGCCATACTGGAAGCCTGCCGGCGACACGGCACGCTCCTCAAGAGCTTGGTGCCTCCGGGGCTCATGACTGCGCAGGGTACGCGTCGCGCGCAGGCACGCAGCACAAGGCCAGGGCTCCTTGTGAAACCAAACAGTTGGGAATGTAATACCACACAATGATTTGGAAGCCCCGCGGCTCGGGCCGAAGCAGGGCACGCGCCGCGCGCAGGCACGCAGCACAAGGCCAGGGCTCCTCCATGTGAGGACAGCCGACCGGGAATGTGCAACACCACACCATGGCTCACTCCGCCGTGCACCTTCCGACGCAAGCTACCGCGTGGGAGGTTGAGGCGCACCCTGGATGGTGCAGCAGAAGTCGTCGGTGTGGTTCTCCAGCTGGTGCTGCGCGGCGCACGCGCACACGCGCGTCAGCCGTGGCGCACTAGAGCCTTGCACATGGTGGGCCGTGCGACGCACGCGCCCGCCCCGCTGCCGTGCACGCTGCAAGGCGCTCCAGCCAACAACATGACGCTGATGCAGACACCCTGCACGGCGCCTGGCTACTGCGGGGCTCGCCGGGGCCAGGCAGTCCCATGTTGCGCACGGCCAGACTGCGGACAATGGGCTGGCCGGGGCGGCGGCGGCGGACGGGTGGGAGGAGGGGCGGGGGGCGCGCGCCGTCTGGTACCAGTTTGGGTCGAACCAGGTGATGTCGCCCGCGCGCAGCACCATCTGCGTCAGCGGCTCGTGCTCGCACAGCGCGTCCAGGTGCTTGTTGTAGATGCGCGCTGCGCGCCGCGCCGCGGCCCCCGCTGAGGGTTCCAGGGCAGGGTTCCAAGCCCGGGCCTGGCGCACCTCAGCTGCTCACTCGACGACGGGTGACACACTGGCAGACGTGCATGGTTCTCTAGACACCCTTCAGGTGCTTTGAGGAGGCTCCTCTGGTTGCCTGCTAGCTCTACACCTGAACCTGTACACGCTTGTTGCGCAGACAACACACAGGCAAGCAGGCAGAGAGGGGAGCAGGGTGCGCACCCGTGATGTCGCCGTGCAGCATGCGCACGATGCCGTACGCGTTGCCGTGGTTGTGGATTGGGCTGCTGTGGCCCGCCGGCCAGATCTCCAGCACGAATGGGATGCCTGCACGCGCGCGCGTGTTTCGTGTTGCAGCCCATGATGCGGACTGCAGGTTCGCACGCTTTTGATAGACACAAGTGACCATCGCATTTCGCATTGGCGCTGCCAGTGTCAGGCCATGCGCAATGAGTACTGCTGTCCCTCTACAGTGGGCGTACAGCCAGCGACCAGATTAAGCACGCCGGTTGGCAGCGCAGGGGCTGTCCCGACGCGCTCTTCACTTCCAAGCAGGAACGTCGCCGAGCCGGGCGACGCCTCAGCGTGCAGCCATGGCGTGGCGCGCGAGCCCGCACCGGGCGAGCGGCCCTGCGCGACGCCGACGCTCACCCGCAGGTAGCTCTGCGTCGGCGGCGCGCCGCGGAACACGGAGCCCGCCTTGGCCTGCGCAGCGGTATAGGTTAGGGTTAGGGTTGAGATAGGGCCTTGGCCTGCGCAGCAGGGCACGCTTTACTCGGGAGCTGTGCAGCGGCAGCTTCGCTCAGCAGGGGCGCCTGCCCCTGCGTGCTCAGCGCCAGGCTCGTGGCAGCAGGGGAGTTCGCCCCTGCGTGCTCGGCGCCGGGCTCGCGGCAGTGGGGACGCCCGCGCTCACACCTGGGCATGAGCCGCCTGCCGCAGCCTGCGAGGCAGTACGCCGCACCACCTCGCAGCAGAGGCTCAAGGTCCCACCCCAGCCCCGGCCATGGGCGCGCCTGCAGGCGCGCGTGCAGCAGCGCGCCGGGCGTGCGCAGGCTGTGCCGGATCGCGTCGGTCAACTTGAAGCCGGGGCCGTCGGGCGCCCAGTTCAGGTCGATGTGCGGCTGCGACAGGTGCTGGTACAGGACCTGCGCGCGGCAGCGACCAGCGGTGGGGTCTTGGACCCCGCGTCAGCTGTACGCGATCAAAGCTCCGCGACATGCCTGGCCCCTAGCAGTGGCCATCAGGAACCAGGTCGGCGAGCTTGCGGTCTTGCCTCATGCAGTGCGGCATTGGCTGGGCAGGCTGCAGCTTGACTTGAGCGGCTCCGGCCCCAGCGGTCCAGTCCAGCAGGACCGATGGGGCGTGGTAGGGTGTGGGGCAGGGCGGGCGGGGCGGCAAGCGCGCCTGGGCGGCGGGCGGCAGGTTGGTGGAGGGGGTACATGATATCGCGCCGGCCCAGGTCCAGCAGGGGTGGGTTAGGGTCAGGGTTTGGATTAGCAGCTGCGGGCGCGCCTGGGCGGCGGGCGGCAGGTTGGTGGAGTACATGAAGTCGCGCCGGCCCAGGTCCAGCAGCGTCAGGCGGCTGCAGTCCAGCACCAGCGGCGGCAGGTTGGCGATCAGCGGCAGCCGGTCGAAGCACACGGTCGCCGACTGCGGCACGCGCAGCGCCGCTCAGGCGCCACCGCAGCTCTGAGACATGCCTGAGCATACTGTGAGCGTACTGGCCTGGCAGTTCATTCGCCAGACCACACAGCAGGTGCTGAACCGCCTCTGTTCTGTAGCTCGGGTCACAAGCACTGCCGTGCACACGCTGCCCAAGCGCTCAGTTGCGCCCAGCTTGCACCCACTGCTCTGCTGCCGGACCTGGAGCAGTGCCTGCAGGGTGGCAGGTGCAGAGAAGCACCGCTGAAACATCATCCAAAACAGGGGGGTGCTGGCAATGAGGGATCAGAGCACTGCTCAGGCAGATCAGAGACTGGCTGCTTCACCACCTCACAAGGGCACACCGTGTCGCCCACGAGCTCGCCCAGCTTGGCCTGGAACGCGCAGCGCTCCACCACCGGCCCGGGCGCGCCGTGCAGCGCCACCAGCTTGGGCTCCGGCCCGAACAGCGCGTCCATCTCGCGCCGCACGCTCAGCGTGCACGCCGCTGCGCGCGCGGCCGGGCACCGTCGGCGTCCGGGCACGCCTTCAGCGCGACCCGCGCCGCGCGTCCAGCGAGGACGTTGCAGTGCATAAGTGGCATGCTTGCCTCACGCGGCAACCCTTGTAGGATGCCATTGCAGGAAGGAGCTACGCGCAGTCACGTGCGACACTCCACCCCCGCAGCAGCGGTGCATGCTTGCGGACCATGGCAGCCGCGTCCTGGCCGGCGGCGTGGCGTCTGAGCGCAGCGCACGAGGAGCAGGAGGGCATGGGCGCTACAGGCTGGGTGCGGCGGGGCGCACTGCCGCACGTGAAGGTGTGCTGGAGCAGGGTGCTCTCCTGCAAGCGCGCAACCATCGGTCACGAGACAGCAAGGCCCCTCAAAGCACAGAAACGGTGTGCCGTGTGGAGACACATGGGCTCTGCAAGCGCGCACTCCTAGCGAGGACGGACGGTTTGTGGCGGGCACAGCATATGTAAGATCGCCAGGCGCACGCAAGATTGTGACGCCAAAGGCAACGACTAAGTTGCGCTGAGCATGGCATGGCCCACTCCAGACGCCGCCGCCAGACAGGAGCAAGCACGGGTCATGCCGACAGAGCCCTCACCAGCAGGCACCGTGGCACAGGCGCAAGCGTCTCACAGCTGGGCATGAGCCACTCGCTTACAAGCGCATGTGTCCCGCTAACAACCAGCTGTACTTTATTCATTACTCCTCGCACAGAGGCGCGCCTCCATGTGGTGGCCCTTGCCGTACTTGACGGTCTGCGCGTCCGGGTCGAAGCTCACCCAGAACGACAGGCGGCGGCCCTCCTCATACCCTGTGCGCTCCGCCCGCGCGCTCACCGCGACGACTCTCGCCCCACCGCGCGTGCGGCCGGGAGCGCCCCTCACATGCATAGCTGTCAAGCACCCTGGCGCACCTCTCGTTCCTTGTGACACGCGAGTGACGGCGTGTAGCGCGCCCCAGTCGCTGCAGACGCCCAGGCGTCACCCGCTGTGCCCCACCTGCAAGCCACCCGCAGTGGTGCTCCGCTGCCCCGCCAGCGCGTGTCAGACACCCGCGGGGCACGTCCGGCGTAAGGCCTGCGTGAGGCCTCTGGCGCGCGCCAACAGGCCGCACCCGCTTTCGCGCCCTGCCGGCACAGCACCTCCGTGGCGCCGCCGCGGCTCAGCAGCAGGTCCGCGCCGCGCAGGCCCACGCGCACGCCAATCCAGTCCGCGCCGCCCGCCGCCGCCACCAGCGCGCTTGGGCTTGCGCCTGCGCACGTTTGAGCTCTCCCAATCGCTTGCTGCCCAGGCGCTCTTGGCGCGGTGGCTTGCGCCTGCCCTTGCTATGGGGTGTACCGAGGCTGAGTCGTACGCCGGTCAGCGCAATCCCGGGGTCCTCAGCAAGTCCTAGACGCAAGACGGCAGTGCTTGCGTTGCAGTGACAGGCAGCGACAGGGACACTTGATGCGCACAACCTTGGTGCAGAGCAAGGAGCACCGATGGCACGGCTGCCAGCGAGCTGTTGAACGCGCGCTGACACCCTGCGCACGAGCTGACAGCGACAGGTGCAGCATGGGCGCGCCTGTGGCCGCCAGCGGCGCGTCCGCGCGCACGCTTATCATGAACGGCGCGCGCGGCTGCAGCGTGAACGTGGCGACCCCGCCGCGCACGATCGGGAACCGCCCGGCCCACGCCACCTCCTCGCTCCGCACCGCCGGCTGCTGCTCCTGCAGCAGCAGCAGCAGGATGAGGCTGGGTAATCTACAGCTCAGGTTGTACCGCAAATTGGGGGGAAGCACTCATAAGCACACCATTGTTCCAATGCTCTGCTTGGCAGTTCCTGAAGAGCACCGCTTTTGTTCAACTAGCTTGTATACGCCTGACCCAGCTCCGCAGGAGCGCTTCATGGGACAACAGGGCGGGCCGCGGACCATTGTCTGAGCTCGGTCCGCCAGACGCACTGTGAGGCTTTCTGGGAGTCGCGCGCCACGGAGCCTTTCACGTGCGGGGAAGCTTAGGGCAGCTTTGCACTGCTCGACGACCTGCGCTTGAATATGGGTTAGCCGCTTTATGCTACTAATACACGACTTCAGAACACCATTGCTCATGGGGCAGGCCCGCTTGCGAGGCAGTTAATTTTGTGGATTTTTTTTTGGAAAACAGTTTTTTCTTCGACTTCTTGCTAGGGTTTAGGGTTTTGAATTTAAATTACACTATAATTGGCTTGCAGAGCTGCCCACGGCCTCGCCGTCTGGAAAGAAACGCGCCATGTGCAGTCAACAAAGTACCACCGGCATGCGGTCATGTATGCACTAGCTCAGTATTGCCTGAAAAATATGGTGCTACCTGGTACGGCCCGCGCCCAGGCGCGCCGGCTGCCTGCCCTCCTAGTGGCGCATGCAGCACCATGCAGTCCTAAAGCACCTGGCACACATGAAAGAGTCACGCATAACTTCCTCTACCTCACAGCTTCCTCTGAAGGTCAGGGCAACACACAGAGCGCTGTGCAACATGCGTCTTGCAGTTAAAGCCTGAGCCCGCAGCATGCACATACAGCGGGTGACACTGAGACGCCCGGCAACCCAGGCCCAGCCCAGAACTGCATGAAATGCTGGCCGCCTGGCGACCTAGCGTGCACCAGTGCAGGCTGGGGCGCCTGCGACCCATTCTGCTCACGTCACCAACTACAGCCCATCATCAGAAATCCGGGCTGCTCGTGGGCGAAAAAATGGGGGAGGCTCCAGGCATGGCACCATCCGCGAGGCATGCAAAGCGGTGGCATGCCGGGATTCCCTGGCCGCAAAAGCAGCATGACCAACTTTGCGAACGACTGCCTGCAAAGGGCGAAGTCGCATTTATTGCAACAGAGTGACCGACCCATGACCTCCGCGCCGCAGCATAACGCGGGGGCAGGTTATCGGCCTTTGCGGCGGCGCAGCTGTTGCGCTTGGCAGCACAAGCGCGCGCGCTGGACGAGAATGGCATGTGCGCGAGCCACCGCAGTGCAGGCGCACACGTGACCAAGCACCCTCCCAAACCCTTGATTTGAGCATGCTGCAGCTGCTGCAGACGGCTCCCACCACCGTGCAATCCCACCTGGTGGCCCTGCTGTAGGGGCCTGCCTGCTAGGACTTCCTTTAAAATCACTGCATCTTGCTTGAGCCGCCCCCCCCCCTCCTCAGTCCTGCCCCCTTTCGCATGCTACTGAGCCACGCAAAAGGCCCAGCTGCGCGGCTGCCCCGGCCCCCTGCACCCACTACCACTCTGCGACAGGCGTCCCGGGCTGCCAAGACATGAGCTCTGGCCCATACGCAGCATGTCCCAAGCCGGCTCGGCCCCATGCCTCCGCTCCAGCGACACGGGCGCTGTGGAGCAAATAATTCTGCGCTGGCATGCCGCCAGCACGGCCGCGCGTGCATATGCACATGCTACACTACGGCGTCTGTCCTACGCGCTCTGCGAGGAAAGGTGCAGCTCGGACAGATGCCGCATGCATGCACCCGAGCCAGCACCACATCTTGCTCACACCTCTGTGCAGCGGCCCGTCCTGGGCTCTACGTGCGGCAGTCATGGGCGGGGTGCTGAGTCGCGCCGTGCGCCACGGCGCGGCCTTGGCCGCGGTGCTACGTCGTATGGTATGCCATGCGCTGGCGCTTGGCGGCCTCTGCGAAGGCCGCGTGTGCGGGGTCTCCGGGCCGGCTCCTGCAGACAGCGTGAGACACTTGGCGCGTGCTAATGAGCGCCGAGGTCAGCAGCAGGTCTGTGCAAACAGCCATCTGAGGATGTGCCACAGCAGGCAGCGTGCCTGCTCCTCTGCCTTGAAGTACCGCCGGAATTAGTCTGGCAACCATGGACCCATCCTGTAAGCGGTTCCTGCCACGCAGGCGTCGGGTGGGCTAGCGCCACGAGCAACTGTCACACATGGTACCGCAGACTAACTACATGCACTGCACTGCGTATGCACCACCCAGCAGCCGTCGCGGGAATGCAGACGGCCTGCAAGCGTGGTGGCGCGCTGGCAATGGACCCTGTGCGCACCGGCCACAGCCGGGCATGACGCCCAGCAGGCGCGCGGCCACCGCCGCCGGCGCGCTCGCAGCGCGCAGCAGCCCGTGCGCCGCGCCTCCAGGGGCTGCCGGACCCCGCGCGCCGCCCGCAGCGGCGCGGCGCGGCAGGGCCTGGGCGCATGTGGGGCAGGCTGGGCAGGGCGGCGCAAAGGCCGCGCCGCCGTACGGCGTCCAGGCCGCGCCGTCGGGCCCGGCGCCGCGGCCGGCCCTCGCGTCCCGCGCGGGCGCCGCGCCGGCGGACTCGCCGGCGGCCCAGGCGGCGCCGGGCGCCTGCTCTTCCTCGCGCGCAGGCTCCTCGGCGGCCGCCCGCCATGCCCCAGGCCGCTGCGCCGCGCACACGACCCCCCCGGGCGGCGGCGGCGAAGCGGCCGAGGCGTGCGCGTCCGCGGCGGCGGGCCAGTCGGCAAGCAGGGCGGCCAGGCGCGCAGCGGCGCGGGGCAGCAGAAGGGCGGCGGCGGCGAGCGGCGGCGCAGGCGCGGCGGCGCGGCGGGCCGCGGCAGGCGCTGGCGCTCCGGCGTGACCGGCCGGCTGCACGCGGGGCTGCCCGCCTGCGCGCGGAGACGGGTGTGGTCAGCAGTGTCACACTTGTGGCGCAGGCGAGCGAACAACTTTGATAGTCAGGAACGCACTGAAAAGCCTTCACTGCGGCTCGCCATCTGGCTGCCCCGTGCCACACGTCGTGCTTGGGGTGGTAGAGGGAATGTTGGCTCGGCGTGTGTGCAGGTGTCGGGTGGACTGCCAAGGAAGTGCCGGCCGCCAGGGTGGGCTGCAAGTCCAGCACGCTGGCAGGTCGGCACTACTCGGTGGACTATGCACCTGGTCAGCAACGGGTGCTGCAAGAGCACCGGCCGTCAGCGCGCGGCGCGTCACGGGCGCGTCCGCGATCAGGCTGCGCCGCGGCGTGGCGGGCAGGCACGCAGCATCCTGCCAGGGCTGCGCGTGCACGGCGCCTGCTGCCATGTCTGCCGGGCAGCCCCTGGCACCGGGGCACCGGCCTAGCAATGGGCCCGCGTCCTTGCACGGCGCGCCTGTGCAGGGCAAGCGGCTGCTTAATCAGCTGTGCTCATGTCCTTGAGGCAGCTGCGCAATCCTGCTAAGCCAGACTTGGCCACGTACAGTTGACAGGAGCTTGAGCTGCGTGATCAACCGCAACAATAGCACAAGATTGTAACGCTCGGGCCATCAGGCTGCCGGGTGCTGCTCGACTACGCCCCGCATACGCAGCTTTGGCTGCATATGTACAGAGGTGGACTGGCAACGGTGAGCACCGGAGCAGGGCACAAGGCCGACACACGATGGGCGCTGTCGCACATGGAGACCATGCACGCCGGCTCACACAAGCGAGGCAGACGAAACACTGCCGAATCTAGGTTGCAGCAGAAGTGTAGTTATTAGGAGCTAGCCATCGTGCAACTGCATCGCGCAACTGCATTGGGACCTAACTATCAATGGCTCGTGCTAGCCGTACACGCGGCCGGTTTGCACCTGTGACGGGCGCACAGCAGGGTTTGCACCTGTGACGAGTGCACAGCAGGGAACGCCGGTGGCATTGGCGTTGGCCGGCCCCGCCTCACATACGTCCATCCATGGGCAAGAGTGAGTCAGAGTGAGTCAGAGTAAGCCCACTCTGGTACATGCTGGCAGCCTGCACCAGTATGCTGCCCCTCGCTGTCCCCCTCTGCTCAGCGAGCTTGCTTGGATTCATGACCGTCAGTGACGAGAGCACGGGAAGCCACAACTGTGTACGAGCCCAATTCCTGAGGGTTCCTGCCATCCCGTGACGCAGCCCTGTGCCGCGCTTGCGCACAAGGCAATGCAGTGCAGAGCTTGCGCAGGCAGTGCCCAGGTCCCGATGCATCAAGACCACAGGCCTGGCGCAAGTGGCAGGAGTGCTGGGCGCATACAGAGACGCATCTTGTAATCAGATTGTCGGCGCAAGCCGGACATGTATCGCGCCACTGCCGCGCTGTACCTGCGACTCGTGGGCCTGGTGTACGCGATAGCGTTTGCCAGCCTCTATGCCCAACTGCCTGGTGCGTGCAGCGTAAGCGCTGCCTCCAGGCACGCAGGCTCTGCGGGCCCCTGCGAGCCCGGTGGGTCGAGCTTTTACGGCATGGTGCAGCACACCTATGCGTGCTGAGTACACAGTGGAGGTTGTGGTGCAACATACTCAGCATACAGGAGTGGGCTGCACTGTGAGTATACAGTGAAGGGCATACCTGGATCCCATGTGGCAGGGACGGCCTGTCTGGCCACGTCCGCTCGGGCACTGCTGTTTGCAGCCACCAGCATGCCCAGCAAGCCGCTGACCTGTGCAAACGCAGACAACCGTTCCAGTTCACGCCGGCAGCCTCAGGCAGCGCCGCCCGCCGCCCGCCCGCAGGCCTGTACGGCCGCGGCGGCCTGGAGCCCGTGGCGGCGCACCTGGCGCGCAGCGCGCCGTCCCCCGCCGCGCTGCCCAGCTTCCTGCGCCGCCCCAGCCTGCTCTGGTTCCACGCCGCGCTCGGCCTCGACGTGGACGCCGCCCTGGACCTGGTCGCGGCGGCCGGCGGCGCGGCGGCGGCCGCGGCAGCGGCCGGCGGCGCGTCCGCGCCGCTGCTGGCGGCCGCCTGGCTGTGCTACCTCAGCCTGGTCAGCGTGGGCCAGACGATCCTGTCGTTCCAGTGGCGCGCCGCCCGCCCCCGGCCGCGAGCGCCGCGCCGCGCGGCAGGCCCTGCTTCGGCGCGCCTGCCCTGGGAGCGCCCCTGCATGGCGCCCTGCAGCTCGGCGTTGTCGCGACCCGGCAGCCGCGTCGCAGCCGGCGGCCGCCTGGCCGCGCCGCCTCGGGAACATGCGAAGCAGGCCGCGATATGCAAAGGCCCGAGTGCCGTGACGGCCGCCCCTGCCTCGGCTGACGCGTGCTGGCGACAGATGTACCCGCAACCTTCCACTGGATGCCCCAGTGGTGCATGCCTGGCTGCGCATGGCGGCCGGCGCACCGTCGACTTGCCCGGGCACTCCCGGCTCTGGGCCGGCGGCCCAGCTGCTGCCCGCTCTGCTCCTGCAGCACCCGGCGGCGCCAGGGCAGGCTGGATGTGAGGGGCAGGCGCCCGCGCGGCGCACAGGGACATCCTGCTGCTGGAGGTGGGCTGGGCGGCGCTCTGGCTGGCGCCGCGCGGGCGCGCGGGGGCCGCGCGCGAGCCGGCGCGCGCGGCGGTGTGGCTGCAGCGCTGGGTGCTGTTCAAGCTCATGTTCTGCTCGGGCGCCGTCAAGATCCAGGCACGCGGCGACGCGAGCCGGCGGCCCGCACTGACGAATGTGCGACCTGCAGAGCTTTCTAGAGAGCGATGCAAAGCCAAGCTGCCAGAGACACTTCCGCTGTGCATCAGTACCATGGGTAGCAGGTCACGCACTTGATGATGAGACGTGCAAGTTGTCCCCTCCGCATCGCTGTTGCCCCAGCGCCTCCAGTGCATGCCAAGAGGGCAGCAGGGCGCCAGGGTACCCTGTTGCGCGCATGCGAGCGCCACAGATCAACGCCGCCTGCGCCTGCCGCAGGCGCGCTGCCCGACGTGGCTGCACCTGACGGCGTGCCACTACCACGCTGCGACGCAGTGCCTGCCGACGCCACTCGCGTGGTACTTCCACCAGCTGCCAGGTGGGCAGCACCCCGCGCGGCCGGCGCGGCGCAATCCCCTGCAACCCTGCCCTGAGCGAGCTTCAGTGCATGTCACCATGATCACATGTCCATCCATTGCTCAAACCACAGGCTGCGCAGAGTTTCACTGTCGTGCGCCACCCTGCTGCTAATGCGGGACTCTGAGTCCGAGCGCGGCCGGGCGAGCAGGCACGCTGCTAAAGCTGACGGTCGCGGCGACATTCGTGATCGAGCTGCCGGCGACCGCGCTCATCATCGCGCCCTGGCGCCCGCTGCGCATGGTCGGCGCCTCGCTGCAGGCCTTCCTGCAGGCGCGCCGGCGACGCAGGGTACCCAAGTCAGAACAGATCTGGGGTCCTGCATAGGAGCGTTTGCGCACTGACGCTTCCCCACCAGCCGTGGGCGCCCTGACGATCAGGCCCCCGTTCGCCGCCCGTAGCGCGCCGCTGGGCGGGCAGGCCCACGACTTGCTGACGGCCGCCCGGCGCCAGCAGGGTGGGTTGAGTCTGCCCTAACCCTATCCTTGGTGATGCAGGTAAACATCATTGCGACGGGCAACTACAACTTTTTCAACCTGCTCACGCTCGCGCTGTGCGTGCCGCTGCTGGACGACGGCTGCCTGCCCGCGCGCGCCACGGCCTGGCTGCTGCCCGGCGCAGCAGGCGGGGGTGCGGGCGGCGGCGGTCGTGAGGGGGAGGCGGGAGCTGCCGGCCGCCGGCTGCCGGCGCAGCGGCGCGGCATGCGGCTGCTGGGCGGCGCCGCGGGCCTGGCGCCGGTGGCGTACGCAAGCGTCCGCATGGTGCGGACGGCGGGTGAGGCGCTCATTACGGCGTGCTTGTATGCGGAGGTTACTGTTCGCCCGAGCTGCAGTGCAACGTGCGGCTGTCAAACCTTTGCATGTGTGTTGAGTAGAGTGGCAAGGGCGCGTTAGTGGTGCAAGATTTGCACACAAAGGGCAAGCAAGGCAGAAGTTTAATAGATCAGACATGAGTATGTTTGATCTACCTCTTTGTTTATATTTCTTTCTAAACACTGTCCAGCAGAAGTGTATGCTGCGCGTGGCGCAGTTCACGACGACGCCGAGGGAGGGGCAGCGCGGCGGGCAGCAGCTGCGGCTGGCCGCGACGCCCGACGAGTTCCAGGCCTGGCTGGCGGCGTGGCTGCCCTGGATCACAGGTGCGGACGCGTTGCTGCGCCCCACTTTCCGCGCTGGCGCCATGGAGTGTAGCAGGCATGCGCGTGTGCTCACAGTCGTCTGGCCCCGCGAGGCAGCGCGGAGCAGTCCATGTGAGAGCAAGCGCGCAGGGCCAAGCGCGGGTGCAGCAAAAAAAAAACCACTGCATATCCTTGCGCTGGGCATTGCCTCGCGGTGAGCATGTGCGGAGCAGCGTCGGCTGGATTCAGGGCATCTCCCATGCAAGCCGTGACGCTGATGCAGTGCCTCGGCAGCAACGAGCGTGTGTGTTGGTGTGGCCAGGGCTGTGGGGCGCTGCGCTGTTAGGCGCATGCGCGCTGGATGCCGCCCAGGCGCTGCGGCCGTGCGCAGCTGAGGCGCAGCCTGCAGGCGCCGCCAGCGGTGCGGGCGGCACAAGCGAGCTCCAGGAAGGCATGCATGCGCGCGAGTCCCTCGCGCACGCTTTTCTCCCCGGCGTCTCATGCTTGCCTCTTTACCTAATCACCGGCCTGTCTCTTGGTAGGCGACCTGACCCCGGCAAGACAGGGCATGGAGCGGCTGGTGTTGCAATAGTGCGGACTGGAAACCCCTGAAGAAGGGCGCAAAACTCCCACACTACAATGCCCCTCCCCTGCAGCAACCTTTGCAAGCAGCGTGGCGTCCAGACGCGCCTGCCGCAGGCCGCAGGCGCGGCGCGCCGGCGCCGCGGCGCACGCTGGGCGCCCTCGCGGCGGCCGCGGGCGCGGCGCTGACGTTCGCGGTGGGCGCGCGCGACCTGCTGGCGCTGGACGGCGGCGCGGACGCGCGGTACCTGGCGCTGCCGCTGGCGCGCGAGGCGCAGCAGCGCGTCGCGCGCTACCGCATCAGCTCCGGGCGCGCTGCCGCCGTGGGACCGGCGGGGTGGCCCGGTGGGGCGGCGGGGCTGTCACCTGAGCAGGTTTAGGGCGCTGAATTGGAGAACCTGATGCGCGGGGCGCGCCGGGGCGGCGCCGAATGCGCGGAGGTGTGGCATTGCACCCGGCGCAAACGAATATAAACTGGAGGCCGCACCATCTCAGAACCACAAGTGCTTACATATGCAGGGTGCTTAGCTGGGGCCCGCCATCGGATGTGCACATGGCCCGCAACGCCTGGGCATTGCTGTGAGGTGAGCAGCTGTGTGCGGTCACCAGCCAACCACCCAGTGTGCCATCAAGTGCCGTCATGCTCGCAGGCATGTCAATGGCTCGCACCCATACCTGGATCATGCTGCCGCACGGCGCGTTGCACAGCCTGCCCAGCTGCCTGGTGCTCCGGCGAGGCGCGATGACACGCGCGCGCTCATGCGCACACGCCTGATGCCGGCGGCGCCATGGCCGCAGGTACGGCCTGTTCAGGCGCATGACAGGCGTGGGTGACGGCGGCGAGGGCCAGCGCGTGGCGCGCCCGGAGCTGGACTTCCAGGGCAGCGACGATGGGCAGGACTGGCAGTCGTACGTATTCAGGTGAGGGTATGGAAGGCCATTTATAGAAAACTCGTTGGTCTACATGCCCGCGCGCTGCTGGGTCACCGCGTGCATGCCATGAGCGGCCAAGACGGGCGTCGTGCGAGGAACCGTCACCTCGCACACGCCACATGCTAGCAGCATCCTGAGACGCTGATACGGCCTGCCGCCGGCAACCGACCAGCGGAATGCAGCCGCATGACAACTCCCAGTACGGCGCTGCAAGTGCCAGATTGCACTGCCACACGACGCCCGACGCCTGATGCCTGAGGGCGCTGGTGCCACGCCACAGCGCGTCGCCGCACCGCTTTTTCATGCGCTAGCCTGACCCGTGGTGCATACGGGCGGCGCGCCGCGCGGCGCAGGTACAAGCCTGGCGCCCCGGTGCGCGCGCCGTCCTGGGTGGCGCCGCACCAGCCGCGCCTGGACTGGCAGCTGTGGTTTGCTGCGCTGGGGTCGCCTGAGGCGCGCTCCCTCCTCTGCACCTTTCAGCGGCATTGCGCCGTCCCAACGCTCCGGTGCATGCACGCTTTTCCGTATACTTCAGTTTCTTCCCGCACGCGCGCTCTGCGCGCGCGCCTGCCGAGCTGGCTGGAAGGACGCTGCGCGCCGCGCGCGCGCAGGGCAACCCCTGGTGCGTGCACCAAGGCCTGGCGGCTGCTGACGGGCGCGCCGGCGGCGCTGCGCCTGCTGGACGACGCATCGCCATGGCGCGGCGCGCCGCCACGCTACGTGCGCGTCATGCGCTGGCACCAGGACTTCACGCGCGCGGCCTGGGGCCGGCCGCGCCTGGGCCCGCGCGGCGGCGAGCTGGCGCCCGCAGACGCCGCTGCCGGCCTCTGGCGCGCACCCGCAGCCACCGCGCCTGCGTGTGATGCCGTGCATGCGCTGCTCCGCGCCCACAGCATGCCCAGCGCATGGGTGCTCACATCAGGCATGGCGTCAAGCACGCGAGCACGCACAGTCCTGGGGTTGCTTGACATCCGCGTGCTCCGCCGCGGCCCATCCTGTTGCCTGCTCTCGCATGCCCGTAAGGTGCTTGCATGTCAAGGCCACCTGCCTGTGGCATGCGCTGGCAGCCGAGCAAAGAGCTGCACGTGACGACCGCGCGCGGCGTGCCCTGCACTGTGCAGGTGGACGCGCGCGCCTGCGGGCCAGTGGATGGTGGCGCTGGAGGCCAACTCGAGCGCGCTGCACGCCTTCTTGGCGCCACGGCTGGGGCCCCGCGCAGGCGGCCTACGCCGCGCAGGGGCTGGACGCGCCGAGCAACGCGGCGGCGGCCGCGCTCGCGCGCGCGCTGGCCGCGCTGCGCGCGCTGGCCGGGTCGTACGTGTGGGCGACCGGCGTCATGCACAGCGCGTTTTGGACGAACGCGGCGATGCTGGCTGGCGGCGCTGCGCTGTGCTTGGCAGCGCAGCGCGCGCGCGCGCAGCTGGGACTTGTCATGTGTAGGAGCTGGGGCCGTGCACACCATGCCAAGGTGGATTGATACTGTAAGGGCAGTCTTTGCGTGCTTGTCAAAGTTTAGCTTACAGGGATGTTACAGCCTCCACAGGTAGAGCCAGTTACAGGTGCAGGTGTCAAGCTCTTGCAGCGCGGCAGTACGTGTGTGCTTGTGCACGTGGTCTGTTACTGCTCGACAGTGGAAGCGAGGGCAGTCTTTGCGTGCTTGTTAAAGTTTAGCTTACAGAGATGTTACAGCCTCCACAGGTAGAGCCAGTTACAGGTGCAGGTGTCAAGCTTTTGCAGCGCGGCAGTACGTGTGTGCTTGTGCACGTGGTCTGTTACTGCTCGACAGTGGAAGCGAGCATTGCCTGATTCGTGACCCTCATGAGCTGCATGCGCTGCATGCCATCTCACCATTTATCAACCCTTGAAAGATTGGAGCTGCCTCGTTCGACACTTCCACGCCACCAGAGTTTCCACTGTCCCCATGCTTCAACAGTGCAGGGACTGTGAACGCGATTAAGGACCAGAGAACCAGCCACCATGGCCTGCACTCAATGTGTTGGCGACCTTGCACTGCTTAGGGCTGAGGTCTGCAAGCACTGCCACAAAGATGACTATGCGCCTCAGGGCCCCAGGCAGATGTTCCTCTGCGACTGCTGCCAAATTGGCGCGGTGCGTGCTGATCTTGCTGCCAGAAAGAAGGACTGGCCTGCAAAGCTTTATCAAATAACTTCAGCACTGCGCAAGCAGAGCCATCTGGAGTGCGAGGAGCGCGCGCTTGGAGCAAGCCTATCCAATGTGGAGGCATACTCCTGGTTTTGCTGCCCGGTGTGCCCAGGCGTACTTGTGCAGTATGTCATCTTAGAACATACTTTGCTGCCATCAAGGAGGCTCCTGACGGTGGTGTGCACACACGACTGCCCAGGCGTGCGAAGCGGTACGACTGCCTCTGTAGCAGCAGCAGATTGCCTCCCTAAGTGGACGCTCCGTCAACGGTGAAGCGCGTGCGCTGTTGAAGGTTTATCAGCAGCTGGCAGCCCAGGAGGGACAGCGCAGGGCCCTGGACGATGGCTACAGCTTTGAGGTCGCCGCGCGGCACGACAAAGCGTTCAAGGGTGCAGACGAGCTCTTGCTGCGCCTGCTCTTGCCGCGTGCCTGGCCCTCGCCACCCTCTTGCTGTCAAGTGGGTCCGTGCTCGCCTCAGGCAGCGGCACAGTGGACGCTGGGTATAAAATCCTGCGCAGCGCTTTCGGTGCGCTCTGCACTGCCATGCCCTAGCTGTATCTATCACCACCACAGTCATGTGCTCACTGCCTCCAAACAGACATCGTGCTGGACAATGGTGAGAGCATGGTGGACCTCGTCTGCCACTCATTTGAGACTGACGACGACCCGGACGACGCAGCTGAGCAGTACAACTACTGTGCGCCAGGCCCCTGCAAGCCGATAAGCTGCCTGCCTGCCCGCCTTGCCGGCAGAGCAGTCCTCGTCTGGTTGCGTGAGCATGCTATGATTGCCCTGGCGAGCTGGGTATACGCACTGTGGCGCGCCCCGAATCCCCACAAGCACCGAGGCTTGCTCGCTATGTTGCAGCAAACTTCCGCGTCGCCGTCCTGCGCAAGGGGCCCCAGGTCGTCACCGCAGCAACCCTCAGGTGCTCAGCATCCCCAGTGTCCATGGTGTGAGTGTTTGTACCCTTAACATGAGCATGCTATGTGTGGTTTCGTGCATTGCACTGGATGGATGTCTGCCCAAGGCCAGGGTGTTGGCGCAGGGTGTTTGGGCGTGCGGTCGCTGAGCTGCCGTTTGTAGCCACCAAGGACGGGTGCGTGCCTGCGTGGGCATGCATTGCCTTCGGCGTGCAATGACCTATCTGCAACATACAACAGGGCCTATGGAGTCATCTTGCCGCGTCCGCAGGTACCGCAGGGAGGGCAACCTCCGCCGCTTCATGAACGTGCGCGGCATGTTTGCTACGCCCAAGGGCACCCTGTGCGACCTGCCTGCAAGCGCGCCGTGCCACGTCAATACATCACTCATCAAGCAACAAGTGAATGTAATCTACACATCAGCAGCATGTACATGCTTGACAGAGTGTAACAGCAGCTCCGCTCGGGTCTGCACGCGCGCCGCAGGCTGTGGAGGCGCTGCTGCGCCAGCTCCAGGTCGAGCACCTCGTGCTGCCGGCCCTGCCCAGCCTGCGGCCGATGTGGGCGGGCTCGTTCGGCTTTCGCGCGGTCAGCATGGCCGAGGCCGCCGCGCTGGACCCCTTGGTCATTACCCTGGACGCCTCCTCGGCGCGCCTGCTGAAGAAGGCCCTGCGCGCCCCAGCGCCGTGCGCCCGTGCAACCTGTCACATACCTAGTTGGACGCCGCTCGACGCATGTGCTTTTGCTGACCCAAGCTTGACCCGAGCTTGGCTGGCGGGACATGGCCTGTGCTAGGTGGCTGCATGCGGTGTAAGCGAGGGCAGGCCTGGCGCGTCTGCCATGCGCTTGGCTGACTCCTTGCCGCGTGCAGGCCAGCGTGTGCTGCGCCAGAGGCGCGCCTGCAGGCGCCAGCCCAGGCGGCAATGTCCCAGCCCGAGTCGGGTGAGCCACTCCCTGAACCAAGCAGCGCTTGCAGCACACGAGGCACATTAGGGCTAGTGTTGAGTGCTCGCGGGCCACACGATCCCTGTGATACTGCCATGCATGCCATGCGGCAGGCGCGTCCACACCCAGGTTCACATACTGCATGCTTTCTACATGCATTGCGATCTCCAGGGTATCGCAAGTATGGCTACATTGTGACGTAGCTTGCATTCACCAGGCCCGCCGCCGCCGCCACACCTACCCGATGTAGAGGCTCACAGCGACACGCCGTCAGAGGGGCCCGGCCGCCCTGCACGCGCGGCTCGCGCATCCAAGACGTCGGCTGCCAACCTGCACGCGCGGCCGCCGCGACCGCCGCGGCCGCCGCGGCCGCCACGGCCGCCACGGCCGTCGCAGCGCTCACCAGGTGCCGCTTCCCGCGCTGGCCAGTGCGCTCTGGCCTTGGCAGGCATGTCCGAATAGCAAGCGCCACCAGGTTCGTTGGCCACAGCTGCCCATGCCGAACTGTGTGGCGCGCCCAAGCTCGGTGGCGCTCACGCGTGGCGGCGCCGGCAGACGCGCTGGCGCCGCCCACGCCCCAGGCGCTGGCCGCGCGCCTCGATCTCGCTGCGGCAGAGGCGCTGGCTGGTGGGCGCCCTGCGGCCCGCCCACTGGTTTGACATGCGGTCACATTGCAGAGTGAAGCGCGCTGACTGTTGCTGGAAGCAGATGGGATTCGGACCTATGTCGACGCCAGCGCAGCGAGGGCGCTCGAGGCCGCCAAGCAGGCAGAGGTGGACCTGGCGCGGTGCGCCTGTGCGGGCCGGTTTGGCAACCCCTTGTCGGCCATCAGGCTCTTTGCCAAGAAAGAAGGATGCTCAGCGAGCACACGCCTGCACGTTGCTGCTGTCTGCGCAGGGCGCGCCTGGAGGTCGCAATGCGGACAGGCAGCATGTGCGAGTCTTGGGCATCACCTGGCGTCCACACGCGCCGCTCTGGCGAGGGCGGCTACCAGCCCAGCGGCGGCGGCCTGCACGACGCTCGCTCTCCTTGTGAGTGCCGCTTCAGCGTGGCTGTCACGCGTTGCACCGCTGCGCGTGCTGCCGCTTACACACTGTGCTTGCGGCATGCGCATCGCGCAGGCGGCCCTGCGGTTGCAGAGCGCGACAGTGGGTGCAGCCCGCCGCTGGACGGCATGGACATTGACACGCCTGCGCCGGGCACGGGCCTGCCTGCGCATGGCCCGGCGCGCGGCACCGACCGGCGCGCTGCAGCGGCGCCCGCCAGCGCGCCGGCGGCGGACGCGCGCGCCATCGGCGAGCTGTCCTGGCCGCGCGGCGCCGCGGCCCCTGCTACCCAGAAATGGACCTGCCCGCAGCTGCTGCCGCCCGCCAGCCTGACCCCATGCGAAGCGGCCAACGCGCAGGCGCGCGCAGCCGCTCCGAGCCTGTCTCGCGTGCTGCAGCTACGACTGCTGCCATGCGAGCGGCTGACGCACGTGCGGCCAGGGCCCTCGCAGGGCGATGGGGGCTTTGTGAGTGCGGGCGCTGGGGCTGCGCGCGCGGGGCTCATGGCCGTGGCAGGCGAAGCGCGCGACGCACTGGCGAACGCTGCAGGTCGCCTGGCGGGCCTGTCGGCGGCGGCCGACCCTGCACTGCATGACGCGCTGGCAAGCGTGCATGTGCGCCTGCAAGCCAAGCCCATCCCTTGCTGATTTGAAGCTGGGAGCGTGATGAAGGCTGACGAGATGGGCCCTGGAGGGCATGCTGTGTGGACCTGTTATATCATTCTATTGCTTTCCTGTTATATCGTTCTCCTCCTTGCAGGGCTTGCTGGAGCGCCAGGCGCAGGCGCTCTCGCTGGTGCTGCCTGCCAGCATGGACTGCCACGAGGCCGAAGAGCACTCAGAGCGCCGGCCGTTCTTGTCGCTCTGGAGGTCGGTTAGTGCATGTCACCCGTACGCTGGGCGCCCTGTCCTGTCCTAACATGTATGGTCGCGCACGCTGCGTGCCCTGCATGCTGTGCTGTAGTACTTGACATGCCCAGCAAGTACCATGCCTTTTCTCAACTCACATAGGCTGAATCTGTGTGTGGGGCTCAGCGGCGTGCATGTCCCCGACATACTGGCGCCATCAGCACTCTAGATTGCAACCAGCGGATGCGGCCCAGAGACATCACTGCACTGCACCGGCGGAGTCAGGTGTACACTCAGCAGATGCAAGAGAGGCAGCACCAGCACTAGCAAGCTCATGGCAGCCCTGCATATGCGGCAATTTTGTAAATGTTACACCTGTATGTAATCACGTCAATATCAGCGGGTCTCACAGCTGGGCTGCAACATGGCGCATCGATGCATTACAAGCTCTGTCAACTGCCCAACAATTGCAGAGCCAACTGAACGGCTGCACATACGTAACTAGAGGAGTTACTGCACAGCTTCTAAGGGAAAACAGTGTCGTTGGGTATGCAGTGGCTAGGTAGTTCACAGGCAGGACACCTAAACATCTTAGTTGGAGGCGAGGGACACGGTGCAGCCCGCCGCGGCTGCGTGCTGCCCCTGCGCGGGGTCGCGTCCCCAACACAAATGTGTTTCACGGCCAGCTCGCATTCCTGCTGCCACATCTAGTTCAGCACCACATTCCCAAGTTTTTTGCTGCGCCCTGCGGCGCCCCGCCAGCCCCCTCGCAGCGGAGGGCAGCACGCGGGGGGGGCGCCCTGAGCATCACTGCGCCCTGGACAGTGCTGCAAGCGCCGAGCCACAACCAACCTACGCCGCTGCTTTTACCTCTATGGTGCCGCCCTGGCTTGCGTGTGGACATTCATGAAAAACGGAGAGGGTGCGAGGCAGCCCGCAGGGCTGCCTGGAAGTGAGCATGGCAGGGGGGTGGGTCGCCCCTGGGTAGCTGCCGCAACCCTGGGCCCAGGGCCGCCCGGCACAACCCATGCCCCCCCGCCGCATCAGCGCGCCCCCTGCTGCGGTCAATCTGGAAATGCAGGCCGCACACGGGCGCGGCAGCACGGGCTGCCGCACCCTCGCGCCAGCCACAGGGGAGCAGAGTCGGATATTAGTCTACACATGCGCAGGGGTTCTCAACTGGTCGTGTCTTCTCGGCTGCCATCCTGCATCTAGGGTGTTCACGCTCCCCCCGGGCTTGTGGGGCTTCACGGTGCTGCGAGCCAACCCTAAAGGTTGCCTTCCTTGGGTATGGTTGCCGGCGCCCCCAAAAGCGTGCATGAACTCGGGGAGGGCCTGCACATATGTATAGGGGCCTGTGCCGCAGCGACATTGGAGCAGGTTTTGCGGATGCGTGACGGGCACCGCCCCTTGGCAAAGAAAAAAATAAGCGCAGCGCGGCTCGCGGCTGCCTGCCCGCACGCCCCGGTCGGGCGCAGATGGCCCCAGGCGCGGCGAGCGGGCGCGGGGCTCCACCCGCGCGCACAGCTCCCGCAGCGCCCAAAACTGCTGTCTGGCAACCCAACGAAACTCGCCCCTTCCGTGCATCAGGGGCGCATGCCCATGAGGGCGTGGTGCCCTAAGCAGGGCAACCCGCCCCATTGCGCACGCACCAGCGCTAATCCCCTGACAGATACGGTTCACCACCGCCGCACTGCCCTGTCCCTTGGCTGTAGCGCAGAGCATGCGGGGAAGGATAGGCAGCACGGACTCCCGACATGCTGATCCATGAAGGCGCTAGGGGGGTCTGCATCGCGCCCTAGCCCCCAACCCCAGGAGGGCCACCACACCGCGCACAGCGCGCTCACACACTACGTGCAAACTCATTTCTGACCCTGCCAGCTCCACAGAAACCTACCCAGCGCAGAGCATGCATGCCCCGCCAGAGAAACCACATCACTAGTCCCCCTGCATGTGCGACTGCCCGCATCCTGCATATCTACACCCACCCCTACTTCGCACGGTGCGCACGCGCTGCACGCGATGAAGCCAGCACCAGGCACCTGCCGGCGCTCTTGCAACTCGCAGGCCTCCAGAGCACGCACGGCCTCGATCGCGCAGCACTCCAGCGAAGGGCGCCAGAATATAGCAGCACGCCAATCGAGGCACGCCAGCGCTCTCAGGGGCGCGCGCCGCGCGCGCCTGCGCTGCCGCTTCCTGACCCCGCAGACCAGAATGCCCGGTGCGGTCGGACTGCGCGCCGCCGGCCTGCGACCATGCCCGCCACGCGCAGCCAGGCCGCGGCGGCAGCTGCTGGCCACTACCGGGGCTCGTCGCGCCCGCCCAAACCGCCCCCGTTCTGTGCGAAAGCTGCCTGCAGGCCTGGGGCGTAGCTCAGCAGCCTCGGCGCCACCGCCCTTCACATAGGGCACCCCCTACCCTACCCTATACCTGCCCCTCACACCAGGCCGCCCATGGCGCCGATGGACACGGTGCGCTGCGGCGCACTTCCGCCGGGCGGGCTCATCGTGCGCAGCATGGCCGCGCTCGTGGCCGCCTCGGCACCGGGCGCGCCCCCGGCGCCCGCGCCCAGCGGCCCCGCGGGCGGCCCCGGAATGCGCAGGCCGCCGCCGCCGGCCTCGGCCGCCAGCGCGGCGGCCACAGCGGGCGGCGAGCCCAGCGGCGGCACGCCGCCCAGAGCGCGCGCGTCCAGGCAGGCCGCCGCCGCCGGGCCGTGCAGAAGAAGCGCCGCGCCGTCGGGCGACTGCGGCGGCGCGCCGTTGCTCATGCGGTGCAGCATCTGCGCCTGCGCCGCGGCGGCCGGAACAAGCCCTCAGTCCTCGCTGTGGCGGCGGCACCGGCGCACAGCCGGACCGCGAATACCGCACATTTAAGAAATATGTCAGTCAGAGTGCGCGGCATCCTTCACAGTCCCTCAGCTCAATGCGCTCGAAGCCGCACGCACGCACTCGCCGTTACGCCACAGACCCCTGGGCGGGGCGGGAGGCGCCCGCCCGGGCCCAACGGCCGCGCGCGCGCACCTGGGTGCTGGCTGCCATCTGCGCCTGCGCGGCCTGCGCGGCCTGCGCGGCCTGCGCCTGCACCGCCTGAACATGCTGCACGGCCTGCGCCTGCTGCGCCGCGGCTGCCGCCGCCTGCGCCTGCGCCAGTGCCTGCGCCTGCGCCTGCGCGGCCTGCGCCGCCTGCGCCTGCGCCGGCACAGCGGGTGCATCAGGCGGGCGATGCGCGCGCGCGCGCGCCGGGACGGTGCAGAGCGCCCAGCTCGCTCTCAAGCGCAAGCAGGCGCTCTCATGCAGGCGAGCAGAGGTTGGACAGCAGGGCAGCGGGCTTGCGGCCGTGGGACGACCGGGGGTGCCGCTGCGGCGCGCCTGCGCCTGCGCCAGGTTCGCCGCCGGCAGGCCCAGGCGGCCCAGCGCGGGCAGCCGCCGCCGGCGCAGCGCGTCTGCGCACTCAACCGTCGCGCGGAAGGCGCCCGACGTGCAGTCCTCGTAGCCTGGCCGCGCACGCGGCGCCGCGGTCAGGCACCGCCAGCTTGGTGAACGGGCGACGCAGAAAGTGATGCTACAGCAACAGTGCCGGGCTGTGCGCGGCAGCCGGCGGCCGGGGCGCGTGCCACCACCCGCCCTCCTCCGAACAAGGCGGGCAGCGGCTCAAGAGCGCAGTCGCTCACCGGCAGCACCCAGGGCGAGATGGCTGGCGCAACGCCGCGCATGGTATGGCATTGCTTGACATAGGTGCGCACCGGTGAGCAGCGCCAGCGCGGCCGGCCAGAAGGGCCAGGCGCCGGCGGCGCGGCGCGCGGACACGAGCACGCCGGCCGCGACCAGCGAGACCGGGAAGTCCAGGAAGCCGGTGGAGTACACGGCCTCCTCCATCATCGCGAGCGAGTCGCCCGTCACGCGCTCCAGCGTGGCCGCGTCCTGCGCGTCAGGGGGTTTGAACGAGGGCTTCAGCCCGGTTGCTCGGCAGGTTCCAAGACCCAAAAAGTATTGATGCATGTGTAACAGTCACTTTGTCACAAACTCGCACCCAACTCAGCTGGGAACTTTCAAAGTCAGGAACCGTGAGCAACCATGTCATGTCACAGCGCTCTAGCATACCCGAGAGGACACCAAAGCCCTGAACGCCTCCTGCACAGGATGGTGCAACGCGCAGCCAATGCGTGGGTTCATGCGACGAGAAGGGGTCCAGGGCGGCCCGCGGCCCGCGCCTGCAGGCCAAAGTCGCAGCCCAGGCGCTGGAGGTAGAGGTGCAGGATGCGCCAGGCGGAGATGGCGCCGTTGTCGCCACCCAGCATGTCCGCCAGCCGCCGCACCGGCTCCTCCAGGCCGCCCGGGCCGCAGCCGGTCGCGCGCTCCAGCGCCTCCTCCGCCGGCTCCGCGCACTTGCCTGCCAGGGTTTGGGCGTTAAGTTGCCGTACGACCTTGCAATCAAAGAACGAGCCAAGCATGAGCCTAGCTGATCGTGGTGCTTATGATGTCGAACGCACTGCGATGACAAGAGCCAAGCATAAAGCTACTTGGTCACGGTGCAGCTTCTGCTGGCCGCCCGACTCGGGCCGGGCGCGTCAGGTTTGGCGCCGTCACCGCGCCGATGCGGCCTGCGAGCGCCAGGAGCCGGCAAGGCCACAATGAAGCCAACAAGCCCGCAGGCCGGGTGCACGCCGCGCATGTCAGCGCGCCCGCGCCTGCGGCTGGCGTCCAGTCTGTTTCAGAGTACCCTACCCTAACCCTATCATGGCCTCCAGGGGCGCGCGCCCTGCTTGGTGCTGGGCACGGCGGTGCCGGCCAGCGCGGCCGGGCTGGCCGCCTCGCGGATGTCAGGGACAGGGCATTACCCTGGACTGCGGGTCATACCCTGCTTGGTGCTGAGCACGGCGATGCCGGCGAGCACGGCCGGGTTGGCCGCCTCGCGACCCAGACCCAGGCGGAGCAGGCGGTCGAGCAGCATGACCGCATCGTGCACGTTCTCGTCGGCCAGGCCGGCCGCGCGCGCGATCGCGACCAGCCGCCGCACCGCCTCCGCGCGCCGCGCGCCGCCGTCCTCGTCCTCCGCCGCCGACTTGCCGCCGCCCTGCGGGTGGCTGTCCTCGTACACCTGCGCGCGCCGCGCGCGCTTAACGCTCAGCGCCGCGCGCCCACTTGCTCTTCTATGACGGCGCCCATCACAAGGATCGCAGGTTCGCCCCATGCGTGCAGGGGTGGAGTGAGGACGGCTCAGGCATGCGTCACGCAGCCGCCGCCCCCCCGGCTCCCCGCCCGGACAGAGCGCCGCACAGCGCGCACGGCCGCGCGGCCCTATCCTATGGCGCCGCGGCGACCGCCAAGGGGCCGCGCCTTGACGGCCTCCCAGGCCTTGGCGCAGTACTGCGCGGCGCCCGCGTCCTCGCCGCACAGCACGTCGGAGGGCAGCTTGCGCGCGTGCGCGGCCAGCAGCAGCGCGGCCAGCGCGTCCAGGCCCTCGCCCTCCAGCCAGCCGCCGGCCTCCACCTCCACGCGCACGCCCTGCCCGCGCGCCACATGCGCTCAGTTTGCACACACACACTGTGCATCCGGGCCGCACGGTGTGCCCATTCGGTGCGTTGTATGTCGTGTGGCGTGCGCCAAAGTGACAGGCGCGCGCTTTTGGTTGGCTGCCAGGCCGCACGCGTCATTACAGCGCATACCAAAGCGCCCCGCGCCGCATGCTGGCAGGCCAGGCCGCTGCTTCACCGGGGTAGAGGCAGGGACCAAAGCCACAGAAGCGCCCCCGCCAGTCAGTCAGGAGGCTGCCAGGCCCAACACGCCTTGCTGCGCCACACAACATGCAGCGCCTGCTGACGCCTCTGAGCAGGCGCCGGGCAGCGCGCCAGGGGCGCGCACGGCCAACAGCCCCGGCAAGGGTAGGTTAGGGTATGAAAATATGGTAGGGCGATTAAAGTGGTAATTTAATCTCTAAAGTGGCAAGGTACCCTATCCTTTGACCGCACGCGCCAGGCGGCCCACCTGCGGCGTGATGGCCGCGGCGCCGGCTAGCTGCGCGGCGGCCAGCAGCGCGCCGAGCGCGTCCGCGATCGCGGCCGGCGGCGACTCGGTGCGGCCCGCCTTGCCCTTGAGCAGCAGCAGCGCCGGGCGCTCCGGGCTGCCGCCCGGGCCGCCGCCGCCGCCGTAGCCGTTCTTCTGCACCTTGGCCCTGCGCGCGGCGCGGCCCGGCAGGTCGGCGCGCGTGCTCGCAGGCTTTGCATGCATTACACATGATTTACAGCAAGAGCTGAGCTGAGCTGAGCAAGCAGCATGCACGATGGTGTGTCAGGCAGCAGGCGTTTCGCACGCAGTGGTGGAGACAGGAGCCAGCGGTTCCCCAAGCGCGCGCGCGCGCGCACCGCAGCTCCAGCAGCCAGTGCAGCACGGCGAACACGGCGGTGCCGGTGGTGAACGCAATGCACGACACGTCGCTGCCGCAGGGCGGCATCATCCTGCGCGGCGCGGGGCCGCATCGGCGTCAGCGTCGCGCTCCCGACCTGTCCAGGCATGTCGGGCGGGTGCCGGCGGGCGGAGGTGCACACAGCTGCGCGTGCAAGCGCTGCGCAGGGGAGCAAGGTCTCCCCCATGCTTGCAGACACGGGCAGAGGCGGCTTGCTTCCAGCGACACCCAAAACCGACAAATGGCGCACCAGCTCCCGCCTCTGCACAGGCTGCTGAGCAGCACAAGTGCACAGGAGACAGGCATGGGGCGCCCCGCCGCTGCGGCGGCTGTCGCAGCAGCGGCACGGTGCGAGTTGCAGGAGGAACGGGTCCAGGGCGCGCGCCGCAGCTGGCTCTGGCGCACGGCGGCCTGGAACGGCTGCGCATTTGGAGGGGGGGAGGCGGGCAGGCGGGCGCGCGCCGCAGCTGGCCCTGGCGCACGGCCGCCTGGAACAGCTGCGCGGCCTTGAGCTGCAGCAGCAGCACGCCCGAGCGCGACAGCGCCTCGATCACGACGTTGTACACGCCCACGTCCGGCCGGTGCCCCTGCGCCTGCATCTCCTCCAGCGCCTGGCCGCGCGCGCGGGCAGCCAGTATTTCAGTTCATACGGCCTCTCTGAGAGTGCACACGTCCGCCACTGCCCAGATCGCGGCGCCTGCGTCTGCTGTCGGTTGGCCAGACTCCAGCATGCGTCTCACAGGCATGCGCAGCGGCGTCAGGCGCAGGCAGGGCACACCCCGCTGCTTCATAATAAGACCGATGGGCGCAACAGCGCAGCACGACAGGCGGTGGTGGCCTGCACAGCTTGCATCATACCCAGTCCATAGAGAGCGCACGCTGACCGTGTCATGCGCCCTCCAAGACACGCGGGGCACCTTGCGCTCAAGCAAGGCACCGCCTGCCCATAGGTAATGCAGGGATTGTGCGTGAGGGAGGGCGCGCCTGCAGCGCGCGGCACCACTGACTGCCGCGGTCGAAGGCAGCAATGAGCGCGCCGTACGTGACCGCGTCCGGCTTCACGCCGGAGGGCGCCATCGCCTCAAATGCGTCCAGCGCCGGCTGCCACTGGCCCGCTGCGCAAATCGGCCCAGGGATCAGCCCTTCCACTCATCCTGCGTCGTGGGACACACCGCAAGGATACAAGATGGCGTGCGGCACGCAGAGGCCTCTTTGGCAGCTTTGGCGGCCTGCACCGTCACAGCTTTGCATGACGGGGCATGGTGCATGCCTGCACCCGCAGGCCCCAACAGCATCTGCGCTTGCGCCGTGGAGACCACTGCACTGCATGCACCCCACCGCGTGCCCCCCCCCGCACCGCCGCCTGCCGGCAGGCGCCCGCACAGCAGGCGAGGCGCACCCTGGCCGCACGTGGCGATGAGCGCGTTGTAGACGGCGGCGCTGGGCTTGATGCCGTCGCGGTGCATCTCCTGGAACAGCTCCAGGCCCAGCTGCCAGCGCCCGGCCTTCTCGCAGGCCTGCAGCAGGCTGCTGTATGTGATGCCGGTGCGCTCGATGCCGCGCGCGCGCATGTCGTGGTACACCTGCAGCGCCTCGTCCGCCTGCGGCGCAGGGCTAGGGTTAGTCGCATAGGGAAAGGGTCAGGCGCTTCTCTCAGCGCTCCTCTCTCAGCTCAGCCCGCGCGCGCGCCGAGCGGACCACGAGGAGCAATGCACCCTTCGCAGTGGGGCAGCGGCCCGCGGCGCCGCCCAGCGCGCCGCACGGCGGTCTGCAGCCCCCGCGCGAACGCGCCTCGCCTTCTGCACTCAACAGGCCGCGCTTACGCAGGGCGCGGTGGACGGCAGGGCCGGGCGAGGGCGGCGGGGCAGGGCATGGGCGGGGCGGCGGCCACCTTGCCGATCTTGCCCCAGGCGGTGATGAGGCCGGTGTATGTGCTGGTGGTTGGCTGCATGCCGTCGCTGAGCATGCGCTCGTAGACACCCATCGCGCTTTCCGGCTGCCCGGCGCGGTTGCACGCCGTCATTATCGTATTGTACGTCCGCGTCTCCGGCTTGATGCCCTGCGCCGGGTTGAGGTTAGCCCTGACTTAAGATTAGCTGGGCGCGCGCGCCCGGCTCGAGTGCCGGGCGAGGGGCCGCGTGCTGTAGGCCGCAGCCGGCCGGCCGTGACCCACGAGCACCCTGGACAGCCACGGGCGCTGCCCAGCAGAGAGCCCTGCCCCAGCGACTACATGCGCAGCAGGGTTGCTGATGTCAGTTGGGGGGGCCTGTGCCTCGAAGGGCCTGCATGCTGCAGAGGCAAGTGCGCGCTCCAGCAGGCAATCACTTCGAGCAAACAAGCGCGAGGCCTCCCGCTCAGCATAATGCCACTGGTACACAGAGCACCTCAATGGCGCCTACGTGCCGCTGCAAGGGCTTTGGCATGGCCTCTGACGCGGAATTTTGGGTAACCGTTCCGCGTCTGGACCGCGTGCGTCCCTAAGCACTGCATGCGAGGGTACACACGGGCCCCGGCCGCCGCGCCTGCGCCTCCAGCGCGTCCAGCACGGACACCGCGTCCTGCCACGCGTTGGTCTTGGAGTAGACCTCGATCAGCGTGTTGAACGTTACCAGGTTGGGCGTGCAGCCCTCCGACAGCAGCGACTTGTACACGTCGGTCGCCAGCTCCAGCTCGTTCGCCTGCGCCGGAAGTCACTTTAAATATACCTCAGACTTCCATGCTCCAAAATAAAGCTGCTAGATAAAAAACATCAATATTGACCTCGTGCTCGGCGGGCGGCACCGTCCACCTCCACGGAGATCTGCTTGCATCAGCACATGCCCGTGCAGCACGCTGGCACGCCTGTGGAGGCATATGCCCCATCACATATGACCCCCGCTGTGCCGACACACGCGGGCGCAGGCCTGCGCAGGCGCCGCGCCTTGATGCAGACGTTCATGAGCGCAGAGAAGGTGTGCACGTTGCGCGGGATGCCGCGGCTGCGCATCTCCGCGATCATCTCCAGCGCCTTGCGCAGCTGCTGGTGCGAGCCACACTGCGCCGCGCCGCAGCGTCTGTGTAAGCAGAAGCATCCCCTCCGCAGGCCCCCGCCGCTTCCTGATTGAGCAAGGCCGGCGCCCCACTGCGCAAGCAGCAAACACTTTGCCACTGGTGGTGGGCCTGCACGAGTGCTCGGTATTTGGCCTGCACACATGCTCGCCATTTGCACAACTTGCTGGTGCAGTATTGAACAGTGTTGGGGGTCCGCACATGGCTGATGGCCGTGGTGTAGGTGTATACGTCGCACAGGTGCGCCAGCTCATGCGTTTCTGGCAGCTGCCGCAGCCAGTCGAACAACTCCGCGGCCCTGGCGCGGCAGCGCGGCAGGTCTTGCATGCTGCCCGGGCGCTATCGCGGTGTATCGTAAGCAGCAGCACGCGCGGCATGCGGGAGGCGCCCACGCTCGCCAGGGCCCAACCAGCGCGCCGCACGGTCAGGCCGCCATGCGAGGGGGTACTGATTGTTCATGCAGCATCTCCAAACAAGCGTTGTGCAGTGGCAATCCCCGTTCTAAAACCGCCACGGACTAGCTAACAGAATTGTCCCGCCGGGCTGGGCCGCCGCACCGATTGACCAGCCCAATCTTGCTCAGCTCCTTGAGCAGCGCGGCGAGCGCGCGGCTGTCCAGGTAGAGCAGGCCGCCGCTGATGGCGGCGACCGCCGACTCCTCGCCCGGCAGCGACCGCACGATGCCCAGCAGGTCCTCCACCGTCATGTCCGAGAAGGGCACCGCCTCACCGCCCTCGCCCAGCTTCTGCCCGCGGCCCACCTGCGCGCGCGCGCGCGCACTTCACCCGCCGCTCTGGAAGCATGCCTGGGTGTGACCGGCACTGCCTCGCCGCCCTCGCCCAGCTTCTGCTTGCGGCCCACCTGCGCGCGCGCGCGCCCCGCTCCGCCCACATGCCCAGCTTCGCATCTGCGAGCCCGGCCGTGCAGCGAAAGCCTTCAAGACATCAATGCTCGCTTTGCAGTCCACTAAGCGCCGCCCGCATACCTGAGCGCGGAGTGGCCTGCGACGGTGAGGACGCCCTCAGCCAGCGGCGCGCCCGACACGCCCCCATTGCTATCCCATGGAGTCACACAAGGACCTGCCGCCACTGCCCTGCTGCCACGGTCCCGATCGGTCCACTCACGCGCGTGCGGAGGCCGCAGGCGAGCGGCGGCGCGCGCCGGCGGTGCGCGCCTCCGAGATACCCGCCTCACTAGCCACACTGGTGAGCAAGCAGGGTGCGCAGGCCTGTCCCCTCCCCATTGTGCAGCGCGCGAGAGCAGCCAGCGCCGGCCTGGACAGTGGCGGAGACGGGCACCGGGCCGTGCCGCAGTCCCCAGGCGCCGGCGAGGGGGCCGGGGGGCAGCGCAGCACCCCGCGGCCGCGGGCGCGCGCCTTTGTCACCTGCTGCCAGAGCTTGCGGTAGCCCTGCCCCCGCTCCGGCTCCCCTCCCCGCCCGCCCTGCCGCGGCAACCCCACGGGTCAGTTGCCTCCAAACCTCGCGCTCACCCTATCATGCCCTTTGGGCAGGAGCACTGTGGCAGACCCAAGGCTGCATCAACAGCAGGTACTCGAGCTCCTCTTGGCACGGCCTGCACTCGCACCCCCAGTCTCGCCGCCAGCCACCCAGTGCTGCAGGGCCCAGCACGTGTGCACCACAGCACCAGCGCCCAGTGTCTTGCGTCCGCAACGGTGCTCTGGCTCCTCCCTGTGGTCTCTGCAACCGCGAGCGCAGCTGAACTTCGACACCCAGCGCCAGGCGGAGCCAGAGCGCAGCGCGTTGAGCACATGGACAAGCGCCCCGGCCCTCCTCGCCCCACTGCACGAGGTAGTGACAATGGCCAGCTCGCACTGGAGCCGCGGGAGCCCTCCCAGGTCGCATGCGCGCCCCGCCCTGCTGCAGCCCTCGAGTGAGGTGTACTGCTGGCGCAAAGGAAGGCACCGCTCCTCCCCAGAGCAGTCACGCAACCCTCGCTGGCCCCCGCTGCGGTCTCACTCCAAAAGCCCCTTTTGTGTACCGGCGCAGCGTAGTCACGGGGCACGGCCTGTGGTTGCAGCGCCTGCACAGCCCCCCCACTGTCCGCGCTACACCCGTCCACCTGCCTCCCCACTGCTGGTGTTTCCCCACCCGCGCAGCGCCTGGCGACCGGGCAGGCCCGCAGTCTAACTGGGTTCTAGCTGCCCGGCAGGCCAGATGCAGCTGGCCGCCGCACGTGGCGGCACTGTGCGGCGCCCGGCAGCGCACGGTGCAGGCAGGCGCGCCCGGCATGCTTCCATGCCGACCCATGGGCCTGGGTCAGGCCGGCTGCGCTCATGCATGTTCTAGCATTGCTTTAAATGCCGTGCTAGTGCGGGCTGCGCGGCATCCACCAAGCACGCTGAGGCCAAATAGCCACCGGCGGCGCAGGCTGCATCCCATGGCACCCGCGTATGGCAGTTGGGGCCACGCACGCGCCCTAGCCAACCGCCCGCCTCCCTGGTGCTACGCCCAGCCCGGGCCCGCAGGCTGCCAATGCGGGCAGCGCCCGGGCGCGCAGGCGACGGGCCCGGCGCTGCGCTACGGGCATGCATAGGGTTTAGCGCACGCGCACCATGCCGGGTGGCCCGCGGCCGCCGTACGGGCCCCGCGCGCCCGGGTACATGCGCGGCTGGTAGCCTCCCATCTCCCCGGCGCCGCCGCTGCGACCGGAGTAGCCCGGGCGCGCCGGGTGCGGCTGAAAGCCATCGCTGCGCTGCCTGTACACGGATACCGGTACACGCCGCGGCGACTCGCCCTCATACGACAGCCCGCTGCCCGCCGGCGCGAGGCTCAGGCCGCTCAGCTGGGAGGACAGGCCTCGGTACATATAGTGGGGTGCATCGGGTCCAGCTTGCAAGCTCGCTGAGCCGGCTCGGGCCGGCTCGGGAGCATAGTGCCGTTGCTGGCCGTGGGGCATCGCCGACCCAACGCCATTCGGTGGGTAAGGGCCGTCCAGCGCGGGGCTGCCGCTCGCGTGCGCATAAAAAGGGGAACGCGACGCGTGCTCCGGGAGCTCGGAGGCCTCCTGCATCGGTGGGCCTGCCCTGCAATCACCCGACCATCGCGTGTGGCCTCCTGCCGTGCTCGAGCTACTCGCTATGCTCGCAAACCCTGTTAACCTGATAGTGCAGACAGCAGCCCGCGCAGTGTGCGCATCAATACCTACCTTTGCAGACTATTCGTCTAGGCTATTCGCCTGCACTTCAGAGCGGGATTGCGCTGCATAATCTGCACGTCGGACAGGAGGCAGTGCTATGTGGTTGACGCTGTTGATGAACGTGTGCCCCTTGTTCAACCGGCAGGAGATGACGTGAGCCTTGACTAGAAGAGGCGCACACAGTGTGCGCTCACCGTGTGCAACAGCAACTAAGGGGCTGCTTTACAGTGTGTGAACTTGTTGCGCGGGCAGCAGCAGGAGCAAGTGTGGACAGTATAAGTTTGCGTCCACACTGACCCGTCATTATGTATGATTAGCAGCAAACAGTGCAGATGTATCGCACGCCGGTACACTACGGCATGCCCGCCTTCCTGCGCAGGTGAAACCAGACCTCTAACACACTCTCACACGAACAGTGCACTGCCTCTTCGTCGATATTGTTGACGATAGCGGACACTGTCGCAAACTAGCGATGCGACCAAGCTGCGTCCACGCGCATGGACGGCACTTCGGTCTGCACAGTCTGCTGGGCCCTGCTTGAGGCGTCCTGCCCTTGACGGCCCTGCCAGTTCAGCAGCGCTGAAAAAAAGACAACATGAAGACATCCATGACCTGAGAGGGGGGTTTGGGCAGTGGGAGGCCTCGTGAGAGTGGCCAAAAACGACACGCCTGCAGTAGCCTGGAGATGACGCCGGCTGCCCTCGCACGCAGCAGCGCAGCAGGCAGCTTGCTCAGCCCCGCGCGCTCCGCCCCCCAGCCGGCGCGGCAGCCCGCGCGCGCGGCGGCGACCCCGCAGCAGACCGCGCCGCCGGCGCACGCCGCCAACGGCGCCGTCAAGCCCGACGGGAGCGTGCCTGAGGCGCTCACGCAGGGCGTGCCGGTCGGAGAGCAGGGCCCCTCGGGGAGCGCGCAGCAGGGCGGCCGGCGCTACACGCTAAACCGCATCGCGCACTCGCGCTGGGAGCACGGCATCCCGGCGGTCATGGGCGCGCACCTGATGGCTTCGGGCGCGGTGTCGCCCATTTCCACGTCCAAGGGTGCGTGCTTGGGGCTGAGCGCAGCTGTGCTGCGGCTCCTGAGGGCGGTTGGGTGGGGGCAGGTTTGCTAGGGGGCGCAAGCGCGGACACTATTCACGGCCGTCTCAGCGTCCAAGGTTGCGAGCATATCTGCGTCACGTGTGGCTTATGGTGTGGTCTCGGCTGCCGGACCGGTGAGTGACAGCTAGGGAGGCTTGGTTGTCAGTAAGCACAAGCTTGCGTGATGTGTGCGTATTGTGTGGCGCTTGCTCTAGCTCTACCCAGAGTATGGGGGCAGCTGCGCGCCCAGTCGCGTGTAGCGTCCAGCTGCAGAACTGGTCGAGCAGACTTGTGCGCTGGGCAGCTCGTGTATATCCCCCCAGGCCGGTCCACGCTGTGGCTGCTGGACACCAGCAGGCGCACTTATGAGCGACTTTTTTTAGCTTCCTATCGACCTTGCTCTGTGACTGTGTTAGTTGGGTGGAGGCCAGTGCAGGCCGATTGGCGCGCGAGTGTCTGGGCACACGCTTGCTGCGCTGCGTCCGGCACGCGCCACTGCTTCTACCAGTATTGTGTCACGGTTGTGCAGTATTGGCGCGCCGCTGGCTACATCAGATTCGCTCTGACGTAGGCAGTGAACAGTGCAGTGGGTGTGGGCGTGGTTTCTAGTCGTACGTGGACAGGTTGCTGCCCAGCAGCGACGCAGCTAGCAAGGCCGTGCCGAGGGCCGCCGGCGCGGACGTGGGCATTGAACCACCCAAGTCCAAGGCCAAATGGCAACATATGACACCGGCAGCGCACTCTCTGAGCGAGGCGCGGCGCACTGCGGGCGCAGGCGCGGGCTCGGGCGCGCCGCACCAGTTTGCCTACCCGGACAAGGACGCCGACAATGTGGCCGTGCTGCAGTACGCCAATGCGGAGGCCGGCGCGGAGGGCGTCGCGCAGCTGGTGACGGAGGCTGCTGCCGCGGCAATCAAGGTGCGCACTGTTGCGTAGTGCGTGGCAGCCGTGTTTGATATGGGTGTGGGAGGCGGTTGCTGCAGGCTCCGCATGCGCGCGTGTGTTAACATGGAACCCAGGCTGCGAGAACACTCCACCCGCCAATAGTTCACACGCCACTCTTAAATAGGAAAGCCAGGCCAACAGGAAAGCCAGAAATAAATTCCACTGAGCCCACGCCGGGCGCGCGGCCGCAGGAGCGCGGCGCATTCACGCTGGTGCTGTCGGGCGGGTCGCTGTTCAAGGCGCTGGCGCCGCTGGTGCATGCAAATGCAGAGTGGGCGCGCTGGCACGTGTTCTTCGTGGACGAGCGCAACGTGCCGCACAGCTCGCCCGACTCCAACTTCAAGGGCGCCGACGAGGCGTTCCTGGGCAAGGTGGGGCTGCATACCGCAACCCTACCCTATGCATGGGTGTTTTGCTCGACTTGCGCTGTGCTGTTAGCCTGCTGCGCTGTGAGCTGTGCTGCGAGCTTGGTCCGCAGCTGCTCCGGCCTGCGTCAAGCGGATGCGCAGCTCGCGCCTGGCAGGCGCTGCAGCTGTGCGTGGCCCCGTTTCCACCGGAACCAAGACCTGTGCGTTTGTGCGTGTCGAATGCCCAGTGCAGACTGGGGCAGCCCCGCGCCTGTCAGGCGCCCACCGGGGGCCGGCATGCGCGTCCGCGCAGGTGCCCATCCCGCGCGAGCAGATCCATGCGATCAAGGAGGGCCTGCCGGTGGGCGAGGCGGCGACTGAGTACGCCGGCCAGCTGCTGCGCCTGGATGCCGGCATCCTGCCGCGCAACGCGCTGGGTGCGGCCGCCCGGCGCGGCCACCAGCTGAACATGGGCCGCAGCACAGCAGGCATGTGTGAGTGCGAAGCTAGCTGCTTGAATGTAAACATTGCTGGATGTGCGGCAGACTATTTCCGAGTATATGACAGAAAGTCAAGAGGTTACGACTGTTTTGTGGGCGGCGCAGGGCTGCCGGTGTTTGACGTGATCCTGCTGGGCACGGGCCCGGACGGCCACGTCGCGTCGCTGTTCCCCAACTGGCCGCAGACCGCCGCGCGCGAGGGCCTGGTGCTGCCCATCTCGGGCTCGCCCAAGCCGCCGCCGGAGCGCATCACAATGACCATGCCCGTTATCAACAGGTGCGGCGCGCTGCAGGGGCGAGCTAGTTGTGTGCATTGTGCCTTGCGCTCGCTTGCTCATGCACAATGTCATGATGGTCATGGTGGTCGAGCGAGTTGGGTCTGAGGTCTCATAGCTGATGCAAGTGACAGAGCAGGAAGACAGGAAGCAGGGTTGCAGCCTTCTGACACTCTGCCTCTGACAAGCGCGCGCCTGCGTTATGCCTAACCCTATCCCTGTACGCGCGCAGCGCCAAGGAGGTGGCCATCGTGGCGTTCGGCGGCGGCAAGGCGGAGATCGTGCAGCGCTGCCTGGAGGTGCAGAGCCTGCCGGGCGCGCTGCCGGCGCAGCTCGTGCGCCCGGCCGCCGGCCGCCTGAGCTGGGTCCTGGACGTGGCGGCAGCGCAGGCGCTCAAGGCGCAGGCCTGGCAGGACGGCAAGGCCTTCCCGCGCAGCGCATGACGGCCGCCGGGGCCGGCGCGCGCGCCGGGCGCGCCCCCGGCGCCGCGCGCGCGCATGTGACAGCCGGCGGCGGCAGAGCGGGATCTGCGGCGCAGCCGCGCTCACAGCTCTGCGCGTGCTCGCGCTGCTCGCGCGTGCGCTGCGCGCGAGGGTGCCCTCCGAGCGCGGGCCCGGCTGCGCGCCATGGCAATGCGCACGAGCGCGTTCGCGGGTGCTGCACGCGTGCACGTCTGCTGGTGAGAGCAATGTGCAAACGCAGTTTTCATGCGGTCAGCAGAGGTCCGCTGCGTAAAGAAGAGGCGTTGCGCGGTTGCACAACGTGAAGTTGCAAGCCTGGCAGCTCAGCGGGAGGGCCGCAGCGTCTTCGTGCAAAGGCTGGCGGAGCGGAAGTGGCGCTTCTGCGCGGTCGTGCGAGTGCAGTGGCGCCAGGCGTGGCGCCGGCCAGGGTGTGGCGGCGCGTCTGACGCGCACTGTTGACAGGCAGTCACAGTGGGATGTGTAAGATGTGCTGGTGCCGCAGGACTGGCGAGCATCTGTGAACGTGATGTGGCTGGAGGGAAGCGGGTCTTGTCAGGGTTGCTTTGGGCGTCTGCCCTCTGGGTCAGTTTGTTGGACTGCGACGACTTTGCAGCACTATATTTGAGTTTGTGAAGGCGCGGGATGCGTGGCGGAAGCGCTGCAGCGCGCTCTGATAGACTGTTAAGAGGCGCTGGAGCTGCAGCCTGGAAAGTCTGTTTGTGGTATGAAGGGCACAGCTTGAAGCAATGCACTGCGCTGCGTCCTCATAGCGTGCAATGTTACGTTTTGATACGATGCAGGCTGGCAACCTCGTATAGATTGGCAGCAGGCTTGTTGGCAGGATGCATGGCAGATTGCGTGTGTCTCGCTCTGGCAAGAGTTTTGTGTGTAAGGCAGGCAATGCGGCATGCAATGCCCACAGATCCCTGTTCCAATGCCCCCGAATGGCCTCTGTTCACCTCACCCCATTACATGTCTGCTCAGTACCAAGGCACGTGCGTGGGCCTTGGCACTGCCAGCACTTCAAAACATTGGTGCACCGTTTTCCGCCTACTCAGTCATCAGTCACCAGTTGGACCGTCCGCGGCAAGCCCGGCAGCACGCCCTGCCGCCGCCGCGCCGGGCGCGCCGCGCGCGCCCGCAGCGCTGCTGACCAGCACCACGCGCGCGCGCCCGGCCGCGACCGCGGGGCCGACATGCGCCCACAGGCGAAAGAAGTCGCGGCGCACGTCCGCGATGTCCATCAGGGACCTGCGGCGCGCGAACAGGGTATCAGGCCCTGCAGCGCACGCACAGGGCATGAGGGACCTGCGGCGCAGGACAGAGCATCAGGGACCTGCGGCGCAGGACATCGGGGACCTGCAGCGCGTGCGCAGGAGACCGCACGCTGGCCTGCCCGCCCATGCAGCAAGGAGACTGCCTGTACTGATCCTGCCTGCGCATGCAACGCCTGCCGCGTCAACAGCCACATGGTTCTCGGAAACAGGCTGGGAGCGCAGGCGCAGCATACCCAGGGCGGCCGGCCGGTGCGGCGGCCGGTCCGCTGGCCACATTTCCGCCACAGGCCAGGCGCAGCCGCGCCCAACGCGCGCTAGCAGACGGGCGCAGGGCAGGCAGGGGCGCACTGCTGCTTGTCGTTGGCGCGCACGTCGACGACCAGCAGGCGCAGGCCGCCCACG